>Ga0134126_10003260_pt1 | contig 20332 bp, 19 predicted proteins | sample KB31752_FD_96881 | JGI IMG/M metagenome (GOLD analysis project Ga0134126, IMG submission 96881) | Terrestrial soil microbial communities with excess Nitrogen fertilizer from Kellogg Biological Station, Michigan, USA - KB3-175-2 | ecosystem: Environmental > Terrestrial > Soil > Unclassified ... | reverse complement strand
GGCGCTCCAGCTGGACGGGGTGGAAGGGTTTGAATTTCCCGGCTGGGCGCGGCCACAGCAGGCGATCACGGTGGTGCCGCTCGATCGGCATACGCTGTTGGCCACCAATGCTCCGGTGGCGGAACCGGTGGTGGCGCGGGCCACGCGCCATTGGCCGGGGGCGTGGTTCCAGGCGCCCAGGCTGTGGCACGGCGGCAGCGCGGGGCCGACGCTGGTGGCCTACGAGGGTTCCGACATTCGCGAGCTGGCGGCGGAGCGGGCGCTGGATGGCTCGCAGCCTCCGTTTCTGGGCATGAACCAGCTTGAGGTACGCGCGGTGGTAAGCAGCGGCGGGCTGGAAGTGACGGCCACGGGCGACACCAGCACCGCGGCCAATGCGGCGGCCGACAGCCGCTGGCTGGGGGAGCAACTGCAGGCCATCCGGCCGTTGTTTGCGGCGGGCGCCGGACCGGCATCGCTGGCGGCGCTGCTCGATCAAGTCGCGATAGACCAGAAGGGCGCCCAGGTGCTGGTCCACCTGCCGATCCCGGCCACCACGCTGCGGGCCCTGACTCAGCACTAGCCAAATTCCTCAAAACAGGGCCTAATTTCTTCATGCAGATCAGCTTTCACGGCGCTGCGGGAGATGTCACCGGCTCCTGCCATTTACTCGAGGTCGGCAAGCAGCGGATCTTGATCGACTGCGGCCTGTTCCAGGGCAGCAAGCGGCTGCGCGAGGAGAACAGCGAGCCGTTCGGCTTTGACCCGGCCAGCGTGGATGTGATGCTGCTGACCCACGCCCACCTCGACCACTGCGGACGCATTCCGCTGCTGGTGAAGCAGGGCTTCCAGGGACGCATTTTGACCACCGCGGCCACGGTGGATTTGGCCAAGCTGGTGCTGCTCGATGCCGCCCGCCTGCAGGAAGAAGAGGCGGAGCGCTACGGCGTCGCGGCCTTGTTCGGAACCCAGGATGTCGAACAGGCGCTGCCGCGTTTGCAAGGGGTGATGGCCTATGGCACGCCGCGCGAGGTGGCGCCCGGCGTGCGGGCCACCTTTGGCGATGCCGGCCACATTCTGGGTTCGGCCTGGATACTGCTCGAAGTTGAGGAAGGCGGGAAGACCCGGAACATCGTCTTCAGCGGCGACCTGGGCAATCCCGGCAACCCGATCCTGCGCGATCCGCAGCGGCTGGCGGCGGTGGACACGCTGGTGATGGAGTCCACCTACGGTGACAGAAATCATCGCTCGCGCGCCGAAACCCTGGCCGAGTTCCGGCAGGCCATTACCCAGACGCTTTCCGGCGGCGGCAACGTCGTCATCCCCACCTTCGCCCTGGAGCGCGCCCAGGACCTGCTGTTCTATTTGCGGCAGTTCATGCAGGATGGATCGGTGCCGAACTCGACACCGGTGTTTCTCGATTCGCCCATGGCCATCTCGGCGACCGAGATCTTCCGCCGCCATCCGGAGTGTTTTGATCCCGAAGTCAGGCAGCGCGAGCTGGCGGGCGAGGATCCATTTGCGCTGCCGCGGCTGCAGTTCACCCAAACCAGCGAGGCCTCGCGCGCCATCGCCGCCGCCCACGGAGCGATCATCATGGCGGGCTCGGGCATGGCCACCGGCGGCCGCGTGCTGCACCATTTGAAGAACAACCTCGACGGCGCGGCCAACCGCGTGATCCTGGTGGGCTATGCCGCCGCCGGTACGCCCGCCCGCGCTCTGGCCGACGGCGTCAAGGAATTGAACGTGTATGGCAGCACGGTCGCGGTGAAGGCGCAGGTGAGCACCATCGGCGGCTTCTCCGCCCATGCCGGCCACGACGACCTCATCGCCTGGGCGCAATCGGGCAAGCCTCGCCAGGTGCTGCTGGTACATGGCGAAGAAGACGCCGCCACGGTGCTGGCCGGCGACCTGGAAAAGCAGGGCCTCGCCGCCCACGTCCCCCACCTGGGCGAAACCTGGGACCTCACCGCCGCCCGCAACACCTCGGCCGGCAAGTAGCCGCTGGCAACCGGCAACTTAGCGGCCAGCCGCTATAAGGTCGTAATCTCTCTTTCCTTCGCCCCGGCCATCTCCTCGATCTTGCCCAGCTCGGCATCGGTGAGCTTCTGGATGTCGTCGTGGGCGCGGCGTTCTTCGTCCTCGCCGATCTCCTTGGCGGCCTTGAGCTTTTTGATGGCGTCGTTGCCGTCACGGCGGATGTTGCGCAGTCCGGTGCGGTGCTCCTCGAGCACCTTGTGCAGCACCTTGACCAGCGACTGGCGGCGTTCGGTGGTGAGGGCGGGGATGGGGATGCGGATCAGCTTGCCGTCGTTGGCGGGGTTGAGGCCCAGTTCGGAGCTGCGGATGGCCTTCTCGATCGCGCCCAGGGCGGAGGCATCGAAGGGCTGCACGGTGATCATCTGCGGCTCGGGGGCGTGGATGGTGGCCAGCTGGTTGAGCGGCATCTCGGTGCCGTAGTACTCGGCCTTGATGCCGTCGAGGAGGTGGACCGAGGCGCGGCCGGTACGAATGGCGGCGAGGGCGGCCTGGAAGTCGGCGGCGGTCTTCTCCATGCGGCTGTGCAGCTGCTGGAAGGCGGGGCGCAGGGCGGGAACGTTGGCGGAGGCGGACTGGCTCACGAAGCAGCTCCTGTGGATTCGGGACCGCCGATGCGTGAGCCCACCGGCTCACCCGAGGCGACCTTGACGATGTTGCCGGGCTTGAGCAGGCTGAAGACGATCACCGGCAGCTGGTTGTCGCGGCACAGCGAAACGGCGGCCATATCCATGACCCGCAGGTTGCGCTGCATGAACTCCTGATAGCTGATGGCGGCGAAGCGGCGGGCGCCGGGGGTGGTGGTGGGGTCGGCGTCGTAGATACCGTCCACCTTGGTGCCCTTGAGGATGGCCTCGGCGCGGATCTCCATGGCGCGCAGCGCGGCGGCGGTGTCGGTGGAGAAGTAGGGGCTGCCGGTACCGGCGACGAAAATGACGCAGCGGCCCTTCTCGAGATGGCGGATGGCGCGGCGGCGGATGAAGCGCTCCGCCACCTGGTTCATCTCGATGGCGCTCATCACCCGCGTGCTGAGGCCGCGGCGTTCGAGGGCGTCCTGCATGGCGATGCCGTTGATGACGGTGGCCAGCATGCCCATGTTGTCGGCCGCCACCCGGTCCATGCGCTGCGCCTGCAGTTTGACGCCGCGGAAGAAATTGCCGCCGCCCAGCACCAGCGCCACCTGCACCCCGGTCGCGGCCAGGTCCACCACCTCGCCGGCAATGGCATCCATGCGGGCCGGATCAATGCCCAACTGCTGCTCGCCGGCCAGCGCCTCGCCGGAGAGTTTCAGCAGCACGCGAGAGTAGCCACTGGCCATAACGGGCTCAGCCCTGGGCGTCGTCGCCGATTTTGAAGCGCGCGAAACGCCGCACCTGGATTTTTTCGCCGAACTTGGCGATCTTGGCGGCCACCAGCTCGTGCACGGTCAGCTTGTCGTCCTTGATGAAATGCTGATCGGCGAGGCAGGTGTCCGAAGAATTTGGCCATGCGGCCTTCGACGATCTTCTCCAGAATCGCCTCCGGCTTGCCCGGGTTCAATTCCCTCGCCTGGGTGGTGAGGCGGGCGCGCTCGGCTTCCAGATCGGCGGCGGGAATGGCCTCGCGCGAGACATACTTCGGGTCGGTGGCGGCCACATGCATGGCGACGTCGTGCACCAACTGCTGGAACTCATCGGTGCGGGCGACGAAATCGCTCTCGCAGGCCACATCGAGCAGCACCCCGAGCTTGCCGCCGGCGTGGATGTAGCTGCCGATGGAGCCTTCGGTGGCGGTACGGTCGGCCTTTTTGGCCGCGCCGGCGATGCCCTGCTTGAGCAGCACCACTTCCGCCTTGGCCATATCGCCGGCGGCCTCGGTCAGGGCGCGCTTGCAGGCCATCATGGGAGCGCCGGTGCGCTCCCGCAAAGTCTTGACATCACTGGCAGTAATTTCCATGTCTCAATTCGTGCGGCGCCCGCCTTGGACGGCGGCGCGAAGTCAGATTGCGGGCGTGGCCTGACGGGGCTGTTCGCCCCCCTCATGGCCATCCAGGGTTTCGTCGTGGCTGGGGCCCTTATGCGTATCGAGATCGGCCCAGTTCTCCGCCAAAGTCTCGTCGCCCGCGCCCTCGGCGGCGGCCTCGTCGCCCGCCGGCGCCACGCCGCCCTCGGCCTGACCGCCCGAGGCCAGCAGTTGGCGTCCCTCGAAGCAGGCGTCGGCGATGCGGCCGGTGAACAGGCGGATGGCGCGCAGCGCGTCGTCGTTGCCCGGAATGACGTAATCCACGGCGGTGGGATCACAGTTGGTGTCCACCACGGCGACCACCGGGATGCCCAGCTTGCGGGCCTCGGCGACGGCGATCGCCTCCTTGTTGGAGTCAATCACAAAGATCACGTCGGGCAGCCCGGGCATATCCTTGATGCCCGCCAGGTTGGTGTGCAGATGCTTGCGCTCGCGCTCGAGCTTGATGACTTCCTTCTTGGGAAGCTGTTCGTAGCGGCCGTCGCCGGCCATCTCGTCCAGTTCCTTCAGCCGCTTGATGGACTTCTGGATGGTCACCCAGTTGGTGAGCAGTCCGCCCAGCCAGCGCTGGTTGACGTAAAACATGCCGGCCCGGGTGGCTTCCTCGGCGATGGCGTCCTGCGCCTGGCGCTTGGTGCCCACAAAGAGCACCGTCTTGCCGCGGGCGCACTGTTCCTGCACGAAGGCCGACGCATCCTTGAACATCTTCAGCGTCTTCTGCAGGTCCACGATGTAGATGCCGTTGCGCTCGCCGAAGATATACTCCTTCATCTTCGGATTCCAGCGCCGCGTTTGATGCCCGAAGTGGACGCCCGCCTCGAGCAATTCCTTCATGCTGATAGAAGCCAATGAACCTCCTCCAAGTTTGCAACCGGCGTTGACCGCCGGTTTCCTCTCTCCGCGCCTTAGCGCTTCGAGAACTGGAAGCGCTTGCGCGCCCCCTTCTGACCGTACTTCTTGCGTTCCTTCATGCGCGAATCGCGGGTGAGCAGGCCGGCGGCGCGCAGCTTGGCGCGCAGCTCGGGGTTGATCTCCAGCAGCGCGCGGGCCACGCCCAGCGCCACCGCTCCACTCTGGCTGTTGACACCGCCGCCGTGGGCATTGACCAGCACGTCGTACTGATCGGCCATCTCGGCGGCCACCAGCGGCCGGTTGGCCAGCAACTCGCGGGTCGGGGTGCCGAAGTAATCCCCGTATGCCTTGCCGTTGATTTTGCGCTGCCCGCTGCCGGGGCGCAGGATGACCCGGGCGATGGCGCTCTTGCGCCGTCCGGTGGCCTGAAATTGAACCATGTCCGCCATGTTGGTTATGCCTTCTTCTCCGCGCGCGCCTTGGTCAGCTTGATCGTTTGTGGCCGTTGGGCGGCGTGAGGATGCTCGGCGCCGCGATACACCTTGAGCTTCTCGCCCAGGTGCTTGCCATGCTTGTTCTTGGGCAGCATGCCCTCCACCGCGTCGCGCACCACTTCCTCGGGGTGCTTGGCCATGCGGTCTCGCATGCTGGCCGTCTTCAACCCGCCGGCGGTGCCGGTGAAGTGGTGGTATTCCTTATTCTCCAGCTTCTGACCGGTGACCCGGATACGGCTGGCGTTGATCACCACCACGTGCTCGCCGGTGTCCATGAAGGGGGTGAAGTGGGCCGCCGCCTTGCCGCGCAGCAGTTGGGCGACGCGCGACGCCAGGCGTCCCAGAATCTCGTTTTCGGCGTCCACCAGGTACCAATGGGGCACAACCGTCTTGCTGCTCGGAAAATACGTGCTCATTTCAGTTCTCAGCCTTAAAAATTGAAAAGCGCCCGAACGGGCATCTCCCCGGTCCGGCGGCCGCCAGACGGGGACAAAACCGCGAGGCAGGACAACAACCTATGGTAGGGGAAGGGGGTGGGAGTTGTCAATGCGGGAGGTAGTCAGCCGGCCTGGCTTAGGAGGGGACGGAGATGTGGCGGGCCAGGGCGGGGGGGAGATTGCGAACCACGGGGACGGCGCGGTGGGGGTGATGAGCGAGCAGACGGTTCACCACGGCGCCGACGGCGCGCAGGCGTTCGCGTTCGGCGCGGTCGCGGATCAGGGCCAGCTTAATTTGGCGGATATAGAGGTACTCGAAGTACGAGAGCACGCCGCCGGGGCGGAGCGAGGCGACCAGTTGGCCGAGAATGCGCTCGACCAGGGCCGGCTCGAAGTTGTTGAAGGGCAGCCCACAGACAATGCAGTCGCGGTCGGGCTGGGGCGCGGCGGTGCAGATGTCGGCGATGTGCAGTTGGCAGGTGACACCGCGCTCCCGCGCTCCAGAAGCGGCAATGCAGTTCTCCAGCACCGGTGCGAAGGCCGGATTGATCTCGTAGATGTCGAACTGGTCGCCGGCCCGCAGCTTGTGCAGAATGGCGCGGGTGAATACGCCGGTGCCCGCCCCGACCTCGGTTATCCGCAGCGGGCGGGTCCGGGCGGCGGCCTCGGCGACGGGACGGGTAATAGCTTCCGCCAGCACGCCGCCGCTGGGGGCAATAGCACCGGTGGCGTGGAAGTGCTCACGGAACTGGGAGAAAAAGAGCCGATACCGCTGCCAGGCTGAATAGCGACGGGCCAGTTCCGGGCTTGACGAAGCAGGCATCGCACTCCCCCCTGCCCAGTATAGATGCAGGCACAGCTTGCTTTTACGGGGGCAATGCCCCGACGCCTCCCGCTGGTTGGCTCCCCTCGGTGGCTGAAATGCATCCGAAATGACATGGAGGCGCCTCGCTCCGACCTAATCCGGCTGGAAGCCCGACCCCATCAGCTCATCGCTTCGCGCTCGCGCACGGTGATGATCTGCGACCGGGCGGGAATGATCAGCGACGTGCGCGAGCATGGCGTCTACATCCACGAGACCAGGGTACTTTCGGCCCTGCGCTGGCGGCTGCAAGGAGAAGACACCTACACCGTCGAGGCCAGCCATGTCCGTCAGCACTCCCTGCTGGTGTACGCCATCGCCCGGCCCGGCAAGCAATTGCCTGCCTACTCGGGCCGCCGGCGGCGGGGCGCCAGCGCCCGCGGCGCCACCGAGGAGACCATCGAGCTGCGGCTCGGCACCCGGCTCAGCGACGGCTTCCATCAGGATGCCGATATCACCAATTTCACCATTCAGCCGCAGAAGGTTCAGGTCGAGCTGCACCTGGACGCCGACTTTTCCGACCTGGACGAGGTCATCAATCAGAAGCGCCGGCAGCGGGGAAACCTGAAGCTGGAAGTGCTCCACGAGGAGCCACAGTGGAACATCACCTGGGAGTACCGGGCGCACCATCGCGGCTGCCGGCTCTCACGCGCCACGCTGATCACGCTGCGGGGCGTGCCGGAAGGGGCGCGCTGGCGGCGCGGGAGTTTGAGTTGGGATCTGCAACTGGCTCCCGGCGCCACGGCGCACATCTGTCTGGAACTCGGGGCGCGCATCGAGCAGCATGAGCTGCGTCCCGATCCGGGCTGTTACCGGTTGGAGGAGGTGCCGGCGGATACGCAACGGTACCTCGACAGCAATACTCGAGTGGCCTTGCCGCCCGCGCCGCAAACCACGGTGGAGCGGGCGCTGGAGCGGGCGCGTCATGATCTGGCGGCGCTGCGCATGCAGGATCTCGACCGCGGCGCGCAAACGCAGGGAGGTGAGAGTTGGGTGCCGGCCGCCGGATCGCCCAACTACATCGCCACCTTCGGACGTGACATCCTTACCGCCGCCTGGCAGTCGGCGATGCTGGGGCCGGAGATCCTGCGCGGCTCGCTGCTCCTGTTGCGCGAGTTGCAGGGCACCCGCGATGACCCCTGGCGCGACGAGGAGCCGGGGAAGATGCTGCACGAAGCCCATACCGGCCCCACCTCGGTGCTCGACTACCGTCCCCAGGGCCGCTACTACGGCTCCTTCAACACCTCACCCTTTTACATCATCGTGCTCTCGGAGTTCTGGCACTGGACCGGCGACCGCGAGGCAACCCTGTCGCACCTGGAAGCCGCGCGTGCAGCCCTCGCCTGGATGGACCGCTACGGCCACCCCGGCCACAAGCATTTTTATGCCTTCCAGACGCGCAGCTCGCAGGGGGTGAAGAACCAGGGGTGGAAGGACTCCGGCGACGCGCTCATCTATCCCGACGGCAAAATCGTGCCCGACCCCATCGCCACCTGTGAGATTCAGGGTTACGCCTACGAGGCCAAGCTGCGCATGAGCGAGCTGCTGTGGCTGGCCGGCGAGCGCAGTGCCGCCGCGCGCGTGCTGTGGCAGGCCCATGAACTGAAAAAGCGCTTCAACCACGCCTTCTGGATGCCGGAGGAGAACTACTTCGCCATGGCCCTCGATCCGCGCGGCCGCCAGGTGCGCTCGGTGGGATCGGATCCGGGCGATGCCATGGCCACCGGCATCATCGCCGCCGCCCAGGTCACCGCCACCGTGGACCGCCTGTTCGCTCCCGACCTGTTCAGCGGCTGGGGCATCCGCACCCTCTCGGAGCGTCACTTGGCCTATAACCCTTACAGCTACCACCGCGGCTCGGTGTGGCCGGCCGAGAATGCCGCCATCGCCGTCGGGCTGCGGCGTTACGGATTTACCGACCGGCTGGCGGAGCTGATGCACGCCCAGTTGCGCATCGCCGAGCGTTTCCGGTTCGCCCGTCTGCCGGAGGTCATGTGCGGCCACGGCGAGAACGACGCACAGCCGTTTCCGCCCGTGTATCCCAAGTCCTGTTCGCCACAAGCCTGGTCGGCGGGCGCGCCGCTCATCCTGCTGCAGATGATCCTGGGCATTTATCCCTTTGCGCCGGAGCGCATCCTGTTCCTGGATCCGGCTCTGCCGCCGTGGTTAACCAACCTGCGGCTGGAGCGTCTGCGGGTGGGCGAAGCCAACCTCGATCTCGAGTTTCGCCGCACCCCCGAGGGGCACAGCGAGTTTCAGGTGACCCGCCTCGAGGGAGACTTGAAGATCATCCGCCAGCCCTCGCCCTGGTCGGTGTTTGCCCGCCCGGCGGAGCGGGTGGCGGATTTTGTCGCCTCCCTGCGCGCCGCCTGAGTCTGGCGGCAATTTTCAGGGAACTCGAAGCCGGCTCTGGCACGTATGATCGGGGTATGAAGCATTGCGCGGCTGCTCTCTGTCTGGCGGCCGGTCTGGCCGTAGGGGCGGTTCCCGCCCTGCAAGCGGCTCAGGTCGGCAGCTTTCACCGTCAACTCACTGTCAGCGGCCCCGTGGTGCTGTATGTGGGCACCGGCTCGGGCTCCATCCACGTCACCGGCACGCCCGGGAGCGCGGTAACCATTGACGCCACCATCTCCGACAATGGCGGCTTCTGGTTCAACAGCCCCGATCCCAAGCTGATCCGCCAGATCGAGGACCATCCGCCGATCGAGCAGAGCGGCAATACGATTCGCATTGAACGCCCACACGATTCGTGGTTCGAGCATCTGTCGATCTCCTACCTGATCACCACCCCTCCCGACACGGAACTGCACGCCAACGCCGGCTCGGGCGCGGTCGAGGCGGGGGGGCTGAAGGGCAACGCCGACCTGCAGACCGGTTCGGGGCACATCCGCGTGGAAGACATCAACGGCAGCGTACGCGCCGGCACCGGCAGCGGCGGGATTGAGTTCGGCCAAATCACCGGCGACGCCCGCTTAACCACCGGCAGCGGGTCCATTCGCGGAGGTAGCATCGGCGGACACGTGTACGCCTCCACCGGCAGCGGCCACATCAGCATGAACGGCATCGGCCAGGGGGGCGAAGTGCACACCGCCAGCGGCGGCATGGACCTCGACGGGGTCAACGGCGACCTCAATGCCCACTCTTCGAGCGGCGGCGTGCGGGTCGGCGGCACCCTGGGCGGGCAGAATCAGTGGCGCATTGGCGCCGCCAGCGGCAGCATCGAGATTACCCTGCCGCAGTCCACCTTCACCGAAGCCCGCCTCGACACCGCCTCCGGCAGCATTCACGTCGGACTCCCGCAGCGCGACAGCCAGATCGGCCGCCACTCCTGGAGCGGGGTGATCGGCAGCCGCTCGGGCTCGCCCACGGCGATGCTGGTGGCCAGCGCCGCCAGCGGCAGCATTACGGTAAATTAGCCGCCTCCCAGGCGGTTCAGCAGGCGCACGCCGCCTATTCGTTGTCGAAGGGGGGCGGGGGCCTGTCCTTCCACATCTCGCGCCGAGTGGGCACTGGCAGGTCTTCGTCACCGTCGAGGGTGTGGAAGCCCGCTCGGATGCGCTTGAACACGTCCAGGGCCGACTCTTCCTGCGCGGCGGGCGTGGGCTTGGGCGCGTGCCTGGGTTTGTCCGATTTCAATTGACACCGCCGGGGCGTGGGGTGAAGTCCACCGACACGGCGAGGCGTTCTCCCTGGACATCGAGCACATTACAGAAGGTGCGCGCGCCGCGGCGGTTGAACTCCAGTGAAACCTGCGACTCACCGATGCGCAGATGATGCACCCGCAGCCAGGCCAGCCATTCGGGCAGCATGGGGTTGACCACCCGCAGCTCGCGGCGCGAGGCGTTGGGTCGCAGGCCGAGGGCGGAGGTGAGAAACAAAAACCATGCGCCGGAGGCCCAGGCCTGGGGCGAGCAGGAAACCGGATAGTTGACCGGCTGATCGAAGTCGTTGCGCTGCACCCCGACGAACAACTCCGGCAGCCGCTGGTCGCGGAAATAGTTGGCGGCCTGAAACAATCCGCTGAGCAGGCGCAGCAGCGGCGGTTTGAAGTCGTGAAAGGCGAAGCCCTGGGCGATGAGCGAGTTGTCGTGCGGCCAGACGGAGCCGCGGTGATAGCTGAGCGGGTTGAAGGTGGATTCGTCGGCGGAGAGGGTGCGCACGCCCCAGCCGGTGAACATGTCGGAGCGCATCAGCCGGCGGGTGACCTGGCGCGCCCGCTCACGGCCGATGATGCGGCTCCACAACAGATGGCCCACGTTGGAGGTGACCGGGCGCAGCGGGCGCTTGTGGCCATCGAGGGCGGCGGCGTAGAAGCCATCCTCCGGCATCCAGAACGCCCGCTCGAACTGCCGCGACATCTCCGTCGCCTGGCGGCGCAGCCGGTCGGCGGCGCCGGCGTCGCCGTAGGTGCGCAGCAGGCGGGAGAAGCGATAGCGGGCATCGTAGCAGTAGCCCTGCACCTCGCACAGCGCCAGCGGACCTTCCGGCAGGGATCCGTCGGGTTGCAGATAGGCATCCCAGGAATCCTTCCACCCCTGGTTGGCGAGGCCCTGGGGCGAGCGGCGCTGAAACTCGACGAAGCCATCGCCGTCGAGATCCCCCGATTCCTCGATCCAGGCAAGGGCGCGGCGCGCGGCGGGCATCATCTCTTCCAGGAACTCGTCGTCCCCGGTCCAGTTGTAGGTTTCGTCCAGAACGATGAGGAACAGGGGGGTGGCATCCACCGAGCCGTAGTAGGGCGAGTGCGGCATTTCACCCGACCGGGTCATCTCGCCGTCGCGCATCTCATGCAGGATTTTGCCCGGCTCCTCATCGCGCCAGTCGTCGCGCCGCGTGCCCTGATGGCGGGCGAGGAAGCGCAGCGTCTCCTTGGCGAGATGGGGATGCAGCATCAGCGCCTGGAAGCTGGCGATGAGCGAGTCACGGCCGAAGATAGTGGCGAACCAGGGGATGCCGGCGGCCACGATTTCGCCCGCATGTGGCGCCGCAACGCCGCAATCGCCGGGAGCGACGACGCCCCCCTGGAAGGGCACCCGCAGCGAGAAGAAGTCGCTCATGGCGGTCTGCAGGCAGCGGCTGAAGAGTTCGTCGCTCGACTCGAAGGCGGTGGTGGCGCGCTCCCACTCCTGGTAGCTCTGCCGCCGCCGCGCCAGGCAGGAGGCAAACCCGGGCTCGCCGCGGATGGCGCCCGCCACACTGGCCCTTGCCGGCGGCGCGCCCACCTCCGTGGCCACCACCGCCAGTACCGTCTGCCGCACGCCCGGTTCGAGCTGCAGCTCGAAGCGCGCGTGGCCGGGTTCGACCTGCCGCGGCGGCGGCTGAAAACTGATGCTCGTGGTGCGGAACTGGTCATCACGGCCAAAGTAGCTGAACACCGCGCCGTCTGCCCGTAACACCGGTTCGAAGTAGGTTCCAGCGCCGGTGCGCTGCATGCCGCGCACCTGAAAGACGTCGAGGAAGTCGGCGGCGAAGTGAATCTCGATGTTGAGCGTGATCGTCTGCAGGCTGTAGTTGTGAAAGCTAAGCCGGTCGAAAAACTGCTCCGCCAGCAACTGCTCGCGGTGGATGTGGACGGTGTTCTCGGGCAAGTCGAGGTTCTCGCGCACCATGATGTTGGAGGTGGTGAGCTCGATCTGAGCCAGAATGTTCTGCTGGCTGGCCGAGGACAGCACCACGGTACGCTGACCATTGACCTTAAGCTCCCAGTGGCTGAGGAAGCGGGTGTCGAAAAGGAACAGGCCCACATCGCTGGCGCTGGGCGGGGAGATGTCGCCGGCCAGCGCGGTCGCCAAAAAGGCCTTGCCGTCAATCAAGGTCAGGTTGTTGATGCGGCGCGGCTCGCTCCCGCGCCCGTCGCGGGGCGGCTCCGGCGGATGCGCCGACACCTGCAGACCGTTCAACACGGCTTCATGACCGGCTGCCATCTTGGATTAGGATGCGAACTGCAAGCTGGACGTTTCGCTCTCGGCCGCCGCTTGCAGCGCCCGCTGGTAGACGGCCAGATAGCCATCCACCATGCGCGCCAGGCTGAAGCGGCGTTCCAAATACTCGCGACACTGTGCCGGGGAAATGTCCAACGAGACGCAGCGATCCGCCATGTCTTCCATGTCGCGGCAAAGCCAGCCTGAAGTGCCCTCCTCCACCACTTCGGGCGCCGACCCGCGCCGGAAGGCCAGCACCGGCACCCCGCACGCCATCGCCTCCACCATGACCAGCCCGAACGGCTCCTCCCATTGGATGGGAAACAGCAGAGCCCGCGCCCCGGCCAGCAGCTCGTTCTTGCCATCGAGGTCCACTTCCCCGACGTATTCGATGCCGTGGCCCAGTTGCGGCTCAATCTCCCGCTTCCAGTACTCCTGAAATAGCGGCTGAATCTCGCCTGCGATTTTGAGCGGCAGTCCGGCGCGGCGAGCCACCTGGATGGCTATATGCGTGCCTTTAATGGGCGCCAGCCGCCCGATAAAGCACAGGTAATCACGCCGCCCCGTGGCCACCCGGTAACGACGGTGGTCGAGACCGTGGTGGACGACCGAAAGTTGCGGCAGGCGCTCGCGTTGTGCCTGATTGTGGCTGATGGCCACATAGCGGATCCCCGGCAGGCCGGCATAGTAGTGGCTCAGGGCAGCATCGTGCGGATGGTGCAGCGTATAGACAAAAGGCCGGTTGACGAAGCGGGAGATATGCAGTCCCGGGGCATTGTTGATGTGCAACACATCGCAGGTTTGGGCGGCGTCACTACAGGCCCAACTGGAGTGGTCGAGATCCTCCAGGCTGCTCTCGAGCGCCGACTCAATCGGCCAACGCCCGTGGGGGACCCGCCAGCGGGTTTCGCACCGCACCCGCGAAGACCCCACTGTATAGACGATCGGGTGATGGCCGCGCGCCTGCAAACCCTCCGCCAATTGGGCAACAAAGAGCTCCGTGCCTCCATACCGCTCCGGCGGTACGGAGATGAACGGAGGCACCACAATGCCGATCCGCATACCAAAGTGTTAGAGCGGGACGGCCGGGCTGAGGCTGTATGTACTCAGGCCAGAGAAGGTCACCAACTACTGTAGGGCGTGCCGTCAAGGCCATTGCCGGGCGCGCCGCTATGCACGTCCACGATGCCCGCCAGCGACTGGTCGGGCGACATCATGGTGTCGTCGGAGTTGGTCTGCCAGGTGGTGGAGGAATGGGTGATGGGGTCCACCGGCAGGGCACGCAAATACCCGGCACTGACCAGGTCGTCGAGCGACTGCGGCGCCTGCTGCTTGTCGAGCGTGTACTGGTCAATCAGCGAGCGCAGTTGGAACAGGTCGTCGTGCAGCACCGCCTCCTGCGAGGCGCGGATCGAGGTGCGGTAGTTGGGCACCGCCAGGGCCAGCAAAATGCCCATGATGGCGATCACCAGAATCATCTCGATGAGCGTGAACCCGCGCTGGATACTGCGCCTCACCATTTGCTGAACTCCGTGCCGTCGAGTGCTTTGCCGGGCGAGGTGGTGTAGACGTCAAAGACGTCCTGGCCTCCCCAACTGGTGGAATCTGGATCGTCCTGCACCGAGCGCAGCCCCCATTCATAGGAGTTGGTCATCGGGTCCTTGGGAATGGCGCGCAGGAAGCGGATCTTCTCGGTGCCCATGGGCACGCCGTCCACCAGGGTCTGTAAATCCGGGGGATAGCCCTGCGAGTCGGTCTGAATCTGGATCAGGCCGCGGTCGGCGGCATCCTTGTAGCGGTCAATGGCGGTGCGCATCTCCAGCAGGTCGGCGCGAAGCTGGTGCTCCTTCTGGCGTTCAATCGAAACCCGCGCCAGCGGCAGCGCCATGGTGCTGAGCACCACCAGGATGGCGGTGGCCACCAGCAGCTCGATCAGCGTCATTCCGGATTGCCGGCGTTGCATCATCACTGCTACTGCTTGATTTCGACCGTGGCCGCGGTGGCGGTGAGCGGCTGCGGCGCGCCGCCGGGCCCGCGGGCGCCCAAGCGGCTTAGGCTGAGCGGCGATTCCCCCGCCGCCTTGGGCATAAACGTCACCGTCAGCACCGTGCCGCCGCCGCTCAGCCCGCTGGCATTGGGCGGACGGCTGAGGCTGACCTGCGCCGTGCCGGTATCGGCATCCTCGCGATGCACCAGCGCCGGAACTTTGGCGTCGCTCGACAGGAACTCGCCCAGGTTCATGGCCTGGACTTCGAGCAGCTTGGGATCGTAGTTGAGTTGGAAGGTCAGCGCGTAGGCGTCCCTGGCCTGCTTGAGGTCGAGGCTCACGGTGAACGGCTTGCCCACCTGGACAGCGGGCCGCGCCGGCAGGATCACCAGTTGCGGGCCTTCCGGCGCGGGCGCGGGTGCAGCCGCGCCGGGTGCGGGCGCTACCGGCTCGGAGCCGGACGGCGGGGCGGCGGGCGTCTGCAATTGCGCCGGCGGAAGCTCGCGCAACTCGACGTTGTCCTGGGTGCCGGTATCCAGGGCACGCTCGTCCTGCGCGGTGATGTTCAGGCTGTGCACAATGTGCGGGGTGAGCACGACGACGATTTCGGTGTGCTGGGTCTCGTCGTGGGTGCTGGAGAACAGATACTTGAACAGCGGAATCTGGCTCAGGCCGGGGATGCCGTTGACGTTGTGGGTCACGGTGTTGACCATCATCCCGCCCAGCACCGAACTCTGGCCGTTGCGCAGCTCGATGGTGTGATCAATCACCCGGTTGCCGATGATCGGCTGCTGGATGCCCCCGAGGTTCACGTAGCCGTCCACGTTGGAGATCTCGATGCGCTCCTTGAGCAGCACCGAATTGTCACCGTGGATCTGTGGCGTCATGTCAATGTTCACACCCACCGGCTGCTGGGTGAACTGGGTGTTGACCAGTGGGTTGATGCCCACGCCGCCGATGCCGGGCTGGAAACTCCCGGTGGCCACAGGAATCTTCTGACCGATCTGCAAGGTGGCCTTCTGCCCCTGAATGGCGCGCAGTTGCGGCTCCTGGATGGTCTGGGTGTTGCTGTCGTTGAGCAGCGCGTTGAGCGTGGCGTTGGGGATGGTGACCGAGAAGTTGCTGCTGCTGAGATGGGTCAACTCGTTGAGCGTGGGCGAGTTGGTGGTGGTTGTAGTCCCGGTGCCGTTGGTATTGTTGCCGTTGTTGTTGTTGTTATTGCTGTTGCTGTTGGTGGTGGCGGAGGTGGGCGCCTGCAGGCCGATGCTGAAGCTGGTGGGCGGCAGCAGGCCCAGGTCCTGGGCGCGATCGCGGTTGACCTGCAGAATGCGCACGTCCACCACCACTTCCGGCGGCGCCTTGTCCAGGTCGTCGAGCAGCTTCTGCACCATCGCCACCTTGTCGGGGGTGTCGCGCATGACCAGGGCATTGACGCTGGCCACCGGCACGATGTGCGGCTGCGGCTGCATCAGCCCGCGCAGCGCCTGCGCCAGCTCGGTGAGGTCGGTGGGCGCTTGCACGTTCTTGATGTAGAACACCTTGAGCACCGTCTGGTCCACCGCCTGGTGCTTCTGCACATTGTCGTTGGCCACCAGGATGGTGTTGGAGGTAATCGGGGTGTAGAAGCTGTCGGTGGCGACATCGAGCACGTGCAGAATGTTGAGCAGGGTGAGGTTGTGGAGGTCGAGCGAAACCCGCCCGGTATTGCTGTATCCGCCCTGGCTGGAGGCATCGAAGATGACGTTCAATCCGGCCAGCTTCCCCGCCGCCAGATAGGCGTTCTTGGGATCGCTGTTGACGGTGAAGTCGCGAATGATGGTGTTGGCCACCGGTCCCAGCTCGACCGGGCCGGCGGCGCGCGCCAGCCGCTGCTGCAAGGTCGCCGCCTGCGCCGTGCCCACCGCCTCGCCCGGCGGGGGCGGCGGGGGATGGATCAGGTCCTTGATGGCCTGCAGCTCCTGGCTGGCGACAAAGTTGGAGGGATCAATCGCCACCGCCCGCTCCATCTCCTGCTGCGCCAGCTCATAGCTCTTGCTCGCCTTGTAGGTTTCCCCTTTGCGGATATGCTCGTTGGCGGCGGCAAACTGCGCCCGCTGCATGGAGATCTCGTACTCCACGTTGTCAGGCGACAACTCCGCCGCCTTCTTGAAATCCACGTAGGCCTGGTCGTAGTTCTTGGCCGTCATGGACTGCTGGCCGTGGCGGAAATACGGAGCGCCCCGATCGCCGGCGTGGAGGGCGGGAGGGGCGCAGGTCAGCGCCAAAAGCAGAACCGCACAAATGGATTTCGACACGTGTCTCCGCAGGAAAGGGTGGCGCCGGAAGGGCGCCCGGGGGTACAACTCGGCAAGTTTTGGCCAGTTTAGCATACGGGGGCCTGACGACGAGGACCTCCACCGCGGGCCTCCCGTTCTGAAATAAATGGGATGCCACCTCACACTACAATAAGGAGGTGGCCAACACCCAGCTCGAGGGCAAAAACATCGCCGACAACCGCCAGGCGCGCCACAACTACCACCTGCTGGAGCACTGGGAGGCGGGCATCGTGCTCACCGGCGGCGAAGTCAAGTCCTTGCGCGAAGGCCAGGTGCAGTTGAAAGACAGCTACGGGCTGCTGCGCGAGGGCCAGTTGCACCTGCTCAACTGCCACATCAGCCCCTACAAAAACGCCGGTTACGCCACCCACGATCCCAACCGCACCCGCCGCCTTCTGCTGCACCGCGCCGAGCTGGAAAAGCTCGAAGGCAAGGTGCGGGAGAAGGGCCTGACACTGATCCCGCTGCGGCTGTACTGGAAGTCGGGCAAGGTCAAGGTCGAACTGGCGCTCGCCAAGGGCAAACAACTCTACGACAAACGCGAAACCGAACGCCGCCGGGAAGCCGACGCCACCGCGCGGCAAGCGATGAAGGAACGCCTCAGGCGTTAATCTTAGAGAAGCCATGCAAACCCAAGTGCAATTTCTCGCCGATGAAGCGCTGCTGAAGTTTGAAACCGAAGCCCTGGTCATCCTGCTGCCGCCCACCGCGCCGCGCTGGGGCGGAGAGAGCATCTCGGAGCTGTACGCCTCGGGCGAATTCGCCGGCAAGCCGCTGGAGATGGCGCTGATCCACCGTCCCCGCAGCTGGGCGGCGCGGCGGCTGCTGCTCGTCGGCTGTGGCGACAAGCCTCTGGATGCGCTCACCGTCTGGCGCACGGCGGGCGCGGCGGCACGCTACCTCAAGGGGCGCGGTGTTCACAGCATGGGCATCATCGTGCCCGGCCACCCGGAATCGGCGGCGGCGACGACGGCGCTGATCACCGGGGTGGGGTCGGGCAACTTCGATCCCGACATCTACAAGAGCGACCGCAAGCCAGAGCAGCAGATCACTTCCCTCACCCTGTTGCTGAACTCCGCGGTCGAGCATGGCCCGGTGGAGCAGGCGGCCAGGGAGGCCGCGGCCATCGCCGCCGGACAACGGTTCGCGCGGGAGCTGGCGAACGAGCCCGGCAACCGCATGACGCCCACCATCATGGGGCAGCGTGCCGCGGCCATGGCCAAGGCGGCGGGGCTGGAGTGCGAGCTGATTGACGTGAAGCGGGCCCAGGAATTAAAGATGGGTTCCTTCCTGGCGGTCGGCCAGGGCAGCGTGGAACCGCCGGTGATGATGGTGCTGCGCTACCGCGGCGCCGAAGGAGGCCCGACGCTGGGCATCATCGGCAAGGGCATCACCTTCGACTCGGGCGGCATTTCGATCAAGCCGGCAGCCAACATGGATCAGATGAAGTTCGACATGTCGGGCGGCGCGGCGACACTGGGCGCCATGCAGGCGATTGCGGCGCTGAAGCCGAAGATCAACGTACTGGCCATCGTCGCCGCCGCCGAGAACATGCCGGGCGGACGGGCGCAGAAGCCGGGCGACGTGCAGACGGCGATGTCGGGCAAGACGATCGAAGTGCTCAACACCGACGCCGAAGGGCGCATGGTGCTGGCCGACGCGCTGCATTACGCCCGCCAGTTGGGCGTGACCCACCTGATTGACTCCGCCACCCTGACCGGTGCCTGCGTGGTGGCGCTGGGCAACGTCAACGCCGGGGTGTTCGCCAGCGACGAGGCCTTTTATCAGCGGTTCGAGGCCGCCCGCCGCCGCACCGGCGAGAAGATGTGGCGGCTGCCGCTCGACGGCGAATACAACGACCAGATCAAGGGCACGGTGGGCGACATCCTCAACACCGGCGGCCGCTGGGGCGGCGCCATCACCGCCGCCGCCTTCCTCGAGGCCTTCGTGGGCGACACCCCCTGGATCCACCTCGACATCGCCGGCACGGCCTGGTTGGAAGAGAACAAGCCCTGGATGCCCAAGGGCCCCACCGGCTCACCCACCTACACCCTCATCGAGCTGGCGCGGGAGATGGCGGCGAAGGGGAAATAGCGGCTATCGCGTCAGAACGGCGGGGCGTCCGGTACGCGGAAAATTCCCTTGATGCAGGCGGCTTTCCTGACGCAAATCTGAATATGCGTCTTCTGGTAGAAACCGGAAGACGCGTAGATGGGTTTGCCTTCTCGGAACAGTGCGCGTACAGTGTCAAATGCTGGCCGGCCGGACTTGTCGTTGAGCATGTGAAGATACTCAATCACCGCACAGTCGAGCTGCCGGTTGAGGCGGTCGCCGCCGCCCTGATTCTTCGGCAGGCTCGCAGCGTCCTGTCTTGCTGATTTGCGCAGTGAAGTGTACGCAATTCTTACAGCCTCCAGGCCGCCGGTCGAGAGAAGATCGAGGCAGTTTCCCAAGTCAATCACGGCACCGAGGACGCAGGCGGATGCGATGCTCCAGCCCTCCGATTGCGCACGCTCCCGGGCCCATACGAGTGCGCGATGTGGGTTCGCCTCCCAGAAGTAAGTGCCATTGCCAAGCCAGTCGTAGTTGTTCTTGCTTGGTCTGAACGCTGCGGAGCCATCAAGAATCTTGGAGGCTCTACCCGCTTTGCAGCCGTGGTAGCCAAGAACAAAGCTCGATACCAGGCCCACTATTTTTTCTTGCTGCTGGTGCTGAGGAGTTGGCGGTAGGGCGCGCGCAACTGGCCCCTGACGGTCAGCAACCCTTGCTGACGCAAAACTTCCCGCGCCTTGGCGGGGGTACTGTGTGCTTTGTCGAACTTCTGGACGGCGATCCTGAAATCCTCGAGCTCTTGGTTGCTCATGGTAGCACCCTCACCAACAGCTAATTTTAGCACGACAACCGGGATCGCCGGATCAGTTCAAATCGCGGCTGAGGATCAGCTTCAGGGCCAGTTTATCGCTGGTCGAGGTGAGGCCGAAGCCGATGCCGCCTTCGATGCTCAGCGTGTCGGTGTTGTGGTCGAGCACCGCCCACAGCGTCTGCGTCTGTTGGGCGCCGGGCAGGATGTCGCGCAGCTCGCCGTAGTCGCCGTATTCCTCGATGCCCGCGGCCCAAATCTTCGACAAATGGTAAGCGGCGCGCGCCGCCGGGGCGAAGTCGAGCGACTTCAAGCCGCCGCGCCATTGGTTGTCGAGGATGGGGTTGAAGATGAAATCCCAGCGGTTGAGGTGGGTGCCGACGATGGGGCGGATCTCGGAGGTGTAGCGGCGCGGGTCCCAGTGGCGGGCGTTGTAGCTGAATTCGAAATTCGCGCCGTAGAAGAACTTGCGGTCGGCGGCGTGGGGCGAAACGAAAAGCACCCGCAATTTGCCGCCGTTGATGGCCGCGCCGCGGTCGGGGGCGATGCTGTAAAGCGGCAGGTAGAGGCCCAACTCCAGCCAGTCG
>Ga0134126_10003259_pt1 | contig 20334 bp, 19 predicted proteins | sample KB31752_FD_96881 | JGI IMG/M metagenome (GOLD analysis project Ga0134126, IMG submission 96881) | Terrestrial soil microbial communities with excess Nitrogen fertilizer from Kellogg Biological Station, Michigan, USA - KB3-175-2 | ecosystem: Environmental > Terrestrial > Soil > Unclassified ... | reverse complement strand
GACCGGCCTGGATCCGCGACACGGCACCCTGAGCGCTGCTCGCAGGCGCCTTCGCCGATCCCATATAATAGGCCGATGGCAGAGGACCACGAGCGCGGCAGCCAGCTTCCTGCTGGCCGGAAATCGACGGAAGTCGACGAGTTTTTGCGCCAGGTGAAGCGGATGCCCGCGCTGCGTCCGGCTGGCGGGCGTGGCCGGCTGATCTTCGCTCTCGATGCCACGGCGAGCCGCGAGCCGACCTGGGATCACGCCTGTCGGCTGCAGGGCGAGATGTTCGAGGCAGCTGCGGCGCTGGGCGGGCTCGATGTGCAGCTGGTATTTTATCGCGGCTTCGACGAATGCAAGGCCAGCCGCTGGCTCGGCGCCGCGGCAGAACTTCACCGCGCCATGCGTAGCGTCAGCTGCGTCGGAGGCGAGACACAAATCGCCCGCGTGCTCGCCCATGCGCTGCGCGAGGCGCGGCTCGACAAGGTGAATGCACTGGTCTTCGTCGGCGACGCCATGGAAGAGAAGCCGGACGAGCTCAACCGGCTCGCTGGCGACCTTGGGCTTCTGGGCGTCCCAATCTTCGTTTTTCATGAAGGTGGCGACGAGACCGCGGGTGCCGCCTTCCGCCAGATCGCCCGGTTGTCCGGCGGTGCCTATTGCCCCTTCGCTGTCGGCAGTGCCGACCAGCTTCGCCTGCTCCTGGGTGCAGTAGCCGCGTTCGCTGCCGGAGGACGGCAGGCGCTGGCAGCCTATGGCAAGCGGACCGGTGGCGCAGCGCTGCTCCTCTCGGGTGCGGTCGGTGACCGCCGCGGGTCGTGATCGTCTATCTCGGCCTTGGCGTTGTCGTGCTGCTGCTTGCGCTGTGGCTGGTGCGCGCCTTCGTCGAGGCCGATCCGAAACGTCTCGCGCAGGCCGTGCGCGTGCTGCTGATCACTGTCGGCGCGACGCTCGCGCTATTGCTGCTGATTGGGCTCATTGCGAGCGATCGCTTCGGGTTGAGCCTGGCCGAGATCGGGGCTCTGGCGACGCTTGGCCTGCGTGCCTTCGGGTATTGGCGGCGGAAGCGCGCGGCGACAGCGCCGCAGCGCGGGCAGGTGTCGGAGGTGGAGACCGATTACCTCCATATGCGGCTTGATCACGAAAGCGCGACCATGTCGGGCGTGGTGCGTCGCGGGCCTTTCCAGGGCCGTGGCCTGCACGAACTCGGCCGAGATGAGCTGCTCGAGCTGTGGCGGCTGTGCCGGGTCGAGGACCCGCAAGGGGCCAGCGTGCTCGAAGCATATCTCGACCGTTTCACACCGGGATGGCGCGAGGACCCCGAGGCGTCCCGGGCGCCGCCTGGGAAGTCGGGCGATGCCATGAGCCGCGAAGAAGCCTACGCGGTGCTGGGCCTCGCGGTTGGAGCAAGCGAATCCCAGATCCGCGAGGCTTATCATCGGTTGATGATGAAGATACATCCCGACCAAGGTGGCTCGACCTATCTAGCCGCCCAAATCAATCGAGCACGCGAGGTACTTCTCTACGGCTGAATGCGTCAGCGCGATTTTTGCCGAGCAGGACAAACCTGCTGTATAACGATGGTACGGCCAGAATTCGTGGAATTCGCGCGGCAAGGGAAGCGGCAAGGGAACAAGCTACGGGGGCTCTCCGTTATTCCCCGAACACACCGTACACCGGTCACGAGAGATCCATGACAAAGCGCATTCGCAAGGCAGTATTTCCGGTCGGTGGCCTGGGCACGCGATTCTTGCCGGCGACCAAGGCAATGCCGAAGGAAATGTTGCCGGTGGTGGACAAGCCGCTCATTCAATATGCCGTGGAAGAAGCGCAATCCGCGGGAATCGAGGAGTTCATCTTCGTTACCGGCCGTTCCAAAACGGCCATCGAGGACCATTTCGACCACTCCTACGAACTCGAGACGACGCTGCGCGAGCGCAACAAGGATGCGCAGATCGCAGTCGTCAATTCCTGGATGCCGCGACCGGGCCAGATCGCCTATACCCGCCAGCAAGTGCCGCTGGGCTTGGGTCATGCGGTATGGTGTGCGCGCAATCTGGTGGGCGATGAGCCCTTCGCCGTGTTGTTGGCGGACGACCTCATCCTTGCCGAGACTCCCTGCCTCAAGCAGATGGTCGATGCGCAACGTGGCACCGACGGCAATATTGTCGCGGTGATGGAGGTGCCGCGCGAGCACACGAATCGGTACGGCGTGCTCGACATCGGCCGTGACGACGGCAAGCTGGTCAGCGTCAGGGGGGTGGTTGAAAAGCCCGAACCGGCCAGGGCGCCCTCCAATCTCAGCATCATCGGCCGCTACATTCTGCAGCCCGAAGTGTTCGACCATCTCGCGCGGATCGGCCGTGGCGCCGGCAATGAGATCCAGCTTACCGACGCGCTTGCCGAGCTGATCCGCGGCAACAAGCCGTTTCACGGGCTGCGCTTCGACGGCAAGCGCTTCGACTGCGGCGACAAGGTCGGCTTCCTTCAGGCCAATATTGCCTTCGCACTGTCGCGCCCCGACATGAGCGCGGCGGTTCGCAAGATCCTCGACGATTACTGCTGACCGGATGAGGGACACCGACATGGAAGACGCCGCGGCCGCAGGCGGCCATCGGCTGAATCCGACCATCCTGCGCGAGTATGACATCCGCGGCGTGGTCGGCGAGACGCTGACGGCGGCGGATGCCCATGCTATCGGGCGCGCCTTCGCGCAGATCGTGTCCGAGGCGGGCGGCAAGCGCGTCGCGGTCGGCCGGGATGGCCGGCTGAGTTCGCCGATGCTCGAAGAGGCGCTTATCGCAGGGCTGGGCGAGGGCGGTATCGACACGCAGCGCATCGGGCTCGGGCCCACGCCGATGCTTTATTTTGCCGTCAATACGCTCGAGGTCGATGGCGGGCTGATGGTGACGGGGTCGCACAATCCCGCCGACTACAACGGCTTCAAGATGATGCTCGGCAGGAAATCCTTCTTCGGTGCCGACATCCAGCGGCTTGGCCGGATCGCGGCGGGCCCGCAGGCGCCAAGCCGCCGAATCGGCCAAGTCGCGGGGCGGAAGGTGGCCGATGCCTATGTCGAGCGGCTGCTCGCGGATTACGACGGGGTGCGGCCGCTCTATGTCGCCTGGGACGCCGGGAACGGCGCCACCGGAGAAGTGCTGCAGCATCTCGTCGCCAAGCTTCCGGGCCGCCATGTGCTGCTCAACGAGATCATAGACGGGCGCTTTCCCGCCCATCATCCGGATCCGACCGAGGCGAAGAATCTCGAGCAGCTGCGGCAGCTCGTGCTCGAGCGCGGCTGCGATCTCGGGATAGCCTTCGATGGCGATGGCGACCGGATCGGCGTGATCGACGGTGAGGGGCGCATTCTCTGGGGCGATCAGTTCATGGTCGTGCTTGCCGGCGACGTAATCCGCGCCAAGCCCGGTGCGACCATCATCGCCGACGTCAAAGCGAGCCAGGTGCTCTTCGACGAGATCACCCGACTCGGCGGGCGCCCGCTGATGTGGCGTACCGGCCATTCGCTGATCAAGACCAAAATGGCGGAGCTCGGCGCGCCGCTGGCCGGTGAGATGAGCGGCCATATCTTCTATGCCGATCGCTATTACGGCTACGACGACGCCCTTTACGCCGCTGTGCGGCTAATGGGCATTCTCGGCCGGGGCAAGGAGAGCCTGGCCGCGTTGCGTGATCAGCTACCGGCGGTGGTGAACACACCAGAGCTGCGCTTCGCTTGCGCCGATACGCGGAAATTTGCCGTCATCGACGAGGTCCGCGAGCGGCTGCGACGCGCCGGCGCCGAGCTGTCGGACATCGACGGAGTTCGCGTCAAGACGACCGATGGATGGTGGCTGCTGCGCGCGTCCAACACGCAGGCGGTACTGGTTGCGCGCGCCGAAGCCACCGATGAGGCGGCGCTCGGTCGCCTGAAGGCGCTGCTCGCTCAGCAGCTCCGGGAAAGCGGAGTGGAGCCGCCGGCCTTCTAGGCTGTGCTCGGTTCCTGGGTCAGCCGCGAGACGCGGCGGCGGAGGCCATCTGTTGCGTCGGGCGCGGGGCGATCACGGCACACTGCAGATGCTTTTTGTGCAGCGTGCGGCAAGCCAGCTCCGCTGTATGCTCGGAGAACCCGAGGATCCGCGCGCGGTAGTAGCGCTCGCTATGGCCGGGCGATAGCACCTGCACCGAACGTCCTCTGACCGAGAGCTTGGCCAGCGCCACGGCACCGGCCCGTTCGGCGGCGCGCTGCTGGGCGTAGGCGCCGACCTGAATGCTCCAATGGGCGCCTTCGCGGCGCAAATGACGGACGTGCAACCGTTCCGGCGTGGCCGCTTCGGCGCGGGCGACGGGCGAGAGGGCGGCGAGCGTATGCGCGGCGCGACGCGTCAGCGTGCTCGAATCGGCGTCCTCATCCGTGCTGGCGGTCAGCACCGGCGGGTTCGAATAGTGGCCGGCGAAGGCGGCATTGAGCAGGTGCGCCATCTCAATGTCGCGGGAATGCGCCGTCTGGCCGCCCATGACGATACCAATGAGCCGGTGGCCGTCGCGCACCGCCGAAGCGGCAAGGTTGAAGCCCGACGCGCGGATGTAGCCGGTCTTGATGCCGTCCATGCCGGCAAAGCTCGACATGAGATGGTTATGCGAAGCGTAGGTGATGCCGTTGTAGGTGAACTGCTCGGTGGCGAAGTAGTGGTATTCGTTGGGAAAATCGCGGTAGAGCGCGCGCGCCAGCTTGGCAAGGTCGCGAGCGGTGGTGATCTGTCCCGGATTGGGCAGGCCGGAGGCGTTGCGGTAGAAGGTGTGCGTCATCCCCAACGCCCGCGCCTTCGCCGTCATCATCTCGGCAAAGGCCGGCTCGCTGCCCCCGAGATTCTCGGCGATTGTCACCGCGGCGTCATTGGCCGAGTGGGTGACGATGGCAAGGATCAGGTCGCGGACGGGAATGGTCTGTCCCGCTACCAGGCCCAGCTTTGAGGGAGCCTGTGCCGCAGCCCAGCGCGAAATCGTAAAGGGCTGATCGAGCTTCACTTTCCCGTGCTCGAGCGCGTCGAACAGCAGGTAGAGCGTCATCATCTTGGTGAGCGACGCCGGATGGGCGGAGGCGTCGGCATTGCTCTCGGTGAGCATTTTACCGCTGGCCGCATCGATGATGATGTAGGACTCGGTCTTTGCCGAAGCGGGAGGAGCTGTCTGGAGAAACAGCGCGGCCATCAAGGCCAAGGACAGTTGTACGAAGACGAAACGATTAACGACAGCCCGCGCGATCAAGCTTCTCACCGTTCTCCCCCAATCCCCCCGAAACCAGGGATAGGATTCAATCAAAGAGAGATTAAAAAACCGTCGACTCCTTGTCCAGGTTTTCTGCGCCGCACTCTGCGACTTTTTTTCCGCTGCCGCCAAGCGCTGGGTTTCGCCGGACGCTGTGATTTCGCGGCGATCACTTCAAGACAACCGGAGGAAAAAACGTCGTCCGCGCCATGAAGTTCCGGACGCCACCCGCTCCTATCGCGTCGGCGGATTTGTTGCAATGCACAAATGCCGCTTGAGTTTGGCCAGCTAGATGCCATATAGAAGATATTGCAATGCAGCATTCGCTGTCCGCCCTGCGGGTGGGCTACGGGGATGGGAGTAGAAGCGATGGCAAAGACCAGGAAGCCCGCGGCCCGGATGGCGGCAGCCAAGGCGGTGAATGGCGAGGCGGCTCAAGCGCTCTTCGCCGGCTACGAGCAGATGGCCGATCTCGGCCGCGAGAACTTTGCCGCCCTGCTGCGCGCCAACGCCGCGCTCACCGAGGGGCTGGAGGCGATCGGCAAGGAGGTGATCCTCTATGCCCGCCGTTCGTTCGAGCAGGCGGCGGAGACGGCCACGGCTCTGCTGGGCGCCAAAACCTTTGAGGACGTCTTTCAGCTCAATTCGGAATTTGCCCAGCTCAACCTCGAGCGGCTGATCGAACGGTCGGCCAAGCTCTCCGAGATGGGCGTCAAGGTGGCGAACGAAGCGCTGGCGCCGTTGGGCGGGCGCGTCGAGGCGACCATCCAGACGCTTTCCAAGCCGCACGCTGCCTGACAGCGCCTCGCCCGGCGAGTCGTGGGAGACCCGGCCGTGGGCCGGGTCTTTTTTTGTCATTCAGTCGCCTTTCCCGAGCGTTAACCCTACGTCTGCTACACTCTGACGCAGGCGCTTGCGGGGCGGAGCGGCGCTCGCTGCCCTGGCCGCCGCGAGTTCGGCGTGAGGAGCAATGGAAAGGCCTTTCCCCGGGAACGATGAACCCAATATCATGGGCAGGGTGGGACGAACGGACCCGTATCGTGATCGACCGAAGATGAGCGACGTCGAGAAACGGAACGGCGGCGAAGCGCCAGCGACCGGCGTCATCGTCAAGGCGAAGCCGAAGACGAAGAAGCCGTCGATGTACAAGGTCCTTATGCTGAATGACGACTACACGCCGATGGAGTTCGTTGTTCACATTCTGGAGCGGTTCTTCAGCAAGAACCGCGACGAGGCGACGCGGATAATGTTGCACGTTCATCGGCGCGGCGTCGGCATCTGCGGGGTGTACACTTACGAGGTCGCCGAGACGAAGGTGACCCAGGTGATGGATTTCGCTCGGCAGCATCAGCATCCGCTGCAATGCACCTTGGAAAAGGACTGATTGGAAAAGAGCCGACCCGGGAAAGCCCAGTAGGAACCAAAAAGGATCAGGCGTAGATGCTCTCGCGCAATCTGGAAAAGACGCTGCACCGGGCCCTCGCTTACGCCAATGAGCGGCGGCACGAATATGCGACGCTCGAGCACCTCTTGTTGGCCCTTACCGAGGATCAGGACGCCGTAGCGGTGCTCCGCGCCTGCACGGTTGACCTCGAGAAGTTGCGCCGCGACCTCCTCGGATATGTCGACAACGAACTGGTCAACCTGGTGTCGACCCATGTCGAGGATGCCAAGCCGACGGCGAGCTTCCAGCGCGTGCTGCAGCGCGCGGCGATTCACGTCCAATCCTCGGGCCGAGAGGAAGTAACCGGCGCCAACGTGCTCGTCGCCATGTTTGCCGAGCGCGAGAGCCATGCCGTCTATTTCCTGCAGGAGCAGGACATGACGCGCTTTGACGCGGTCAACTACATCTCGCACGGCATCGCCAAGGCGCCGGGCCGCTCGGAGACGCGTCGCGTTCAGGGTGCGGACGAGGAGGAGCGCAGCAACGAGAAGCAGCAGAAGCGCGGCCACGATGCGCTCGATGCGTATTGCGTCAACCTGAACAAGAAGGCGAAGAACGGCAAGATCGACCCGCTCATCGGTCGCGAGACGGAGGTCGACCGCACAATTCAGATCCTGTGCCGGCGCTCGAAGAACAACCCGCTCTACGTCGGTGACCCGGGCGTCGGCAAGACGGCGATCGCCGAAGGCTTGGCGCGGCGCATCGTCCAGAAGGAAGTGCCGGAGGTGCTCCTCAATGCGACGATCTACGCGCTCGACATGGGCGCGCTGCTCGCCGGCACGCGCTATCGCGGTGATTTCGAGGAGCGCCTCAAGGCGGTGCTGAGCGAACTTGAGGCAATGCCCGGCGCGGTGCTGTTCATCGACGAGATCCACACCGTGATCGGTGCCGGCGCGACCAGTGGCGGTGCGATGGATGCGTCCAATCTGTTGAAGCCGGCGCTCGCCAGCGGCGCGATCCGCTGCATCGGCTCGACCACCTATAAGGAATACCGCAACTATTTCGAGAAGGATCGCGCCCTGGTCCGCCGCTTCCAGAAGATCGACGTCAACGAGCCGACGGTCGAGGACAGCGTCAAGATCCTGCGCGGCCTCAAACCCTACTACGAGCGGCACCACAAGGTGCGCTACACCGCCGACGCGATCCGTGCGGCGGTGGAGCTCTCGCACCGCTACATCGGCGACCGCAAGCTGCCCGATAAAGCGATCGACGTCATCGACGAGGTCGGCGCGGCGCAAATGCTGGTGCCCGAGGGCAAGCGGCGCAAGACCATCACCGCCAAGGAGGTCGAGGCGGTCATTGCCACTATGGCGCGCATCCCGCCGAAGAGCGTGTCGCGCGACGACAAGGAGGTCCTGAAGAACCTCGACCGTGACCTCAAGACCATGGTTTTCGGTCAGGACAACGCGATCGAGGCGCTGGTCGCGGCGATCAAGCTCGCCCGCGCCGGTTTGCGCGATCCCGAGAAGCCGATCGGCAGCTACCTCTTCTCCGGTCCGACCGGCGTCGGCAAGACCGAGGTGGCGCGGCAACTCGCCCGCACGCTGGGCATCGAGCTCACCCGCTTCGACATGTCCGAGTACATGGAGCGGCACACAGTGTCGCGCCTCATCGGTGCGCCTCCGGGCTATGTCGGCTTCGATCAGGGCGGTCTGCTCACCGACGCGGTCGATCAGCATCCGCATTCGGTGCTGCTGCTCGACGAGATCGAGAAGGCGCATCCGGATCTCTTCAACATTCTGCTGCAAGTGATGGACTACGGAAAGCTCACCGATCACAACGGCAAGACGGTCGATTTCCGCAACATCATCCTGATCATGACGACGAATGCCGGCGCGGCAGAGCTGGCGAAGCCGGCGATCGGTTTCGGCGGCGAGATGCGCACCGGCGATGACGAGGAGGCGATCAACCGGCTGTTCACCCCGGAATTCCGCAACCGCCTCGATGCGGTGATCTCCTTCTCGCCGCTGTCGGCCGACACCATCGGCCGCGTCGTCGACAAGTTCATCCTGCAGCTCGAAGAGCAGCTCGCCGATCGCAACGTCACCATCGAGCTCGACGAGGGGGCCCGGCAGTGGCTGGCGCAGAAGGGCTACGACAAGCTCTTCGGTGCGAGGCCGCTCGCCCGCATCATCCAGGAGCACATCAAGAAGCCGCTCGCAGAGGAGTTGCTGTTCGGCAAGCTAACCAAGGGTGGCGTGGTGCGCGTCACCCGCGAGGGCGACAAGCTCGGCTTTTCCTTCACCGAGGCGCCGCCGCGCGCTCCGGCGCCCAAGGAACTGGAGCCCGTCGAGACTTGAGCCGGCGGCAAAGGATGCGAGACGGAGAAGGCCGCGCGAGCGGCCTTCTTCTTTCAGGGGCTGTGGACTGAGCTGCGGTCAGGCGGGCACGCTGCCGGCGACGATGATGCGATGCATGAGGCGCTTGGCGCCTTCGGGATAATCGGCGTTCGCCTTGTGCATGGTGCAGCGATTGTCCCAGATCAGGATGTCGCCTTTGCGCCAGCGGTGACGATACTGGAATCTCGGCTGCGTCGCATGCCGGATGAGCTCATCGAGCAGCGCGTCGCTTTCGGCGCGGTCAAGCCCCACCACGGCCTCCATCCGGTTTGGATTCATGTAGAGCGCTTTGCGGCCGGTCTCGGGATGAGTGCGCACCAGCGGATGCACCACGTCAGGTACCTGCTGCGCCTCTTGCACCCGCAGGGCCGCGACACGTGTTCCTTTTCGACTCGAATCGTATTTGTGGACGACGCGGAGCGCCGCAATTCGCTGCCGCATCTTCACCGGCAATTCGTCGTAGGCTGCATACATACTGACAAACTGCGTATCGCCGCCTGTTTCCGGCACGTCGACGCCATGGAGCATGGTGAGCGAGCAGGGTACCGCCTTATAGCTGTCATCGCTGTGCCAATGCGCGCCGACGACGAGCCGCTTCCCGTCGCCGGCATCGTCACGGTCCTCGCTCGACAGAATCATGATCTCCGGCACCTGGGGATGACGCGAAATTTGGCGGACCTGGGTGATCGGCTCTCCGAAGGTGCGCATCGCCGCCAGATATCGCTGTGGCGTCAGGACCTGTCCGCGGATGCAGAGAACAAGCCGGTCGAGCAGCGCGCGGCGCAGTGTTCGCGCTGTCTCCGCATCAACCGGCTCGTCGAGCACGATCGCTTCCGCGGCGATCCCCAGCGTGTCGCCGAGCGGAATGAGCCGTGGAGCCGCCATCGCCTTCTCCCTTCGCTACTCGGCCTCGCGCCGGAAAGGCGAGAGCGTCTCCTCGAGCTGCTCCATCTCATTCTCGAGCGCGCGGCGCTCGCGCTTGACGAAATCGGCGACGGCGCGGGCGAAGCCGGGATCGCGGATCCAATGTGCGCTGTAGACCGGGGTCGGCAGGTAGCCGCGCTGGATCTTGTGCTGCCCCTGCGCGCCGGCTTCGACGCGGGCGAGGCCGCGGGCGATGGCGAAATCGATCGCGCGGTAGTAGCACGCTTCGAAGTGCAGGAACGGAAACTCGCCAAGGCAACCCCAGTTGCGTCCATAGAGCGTGTCGCTGCCGAGCAAATTGAGAGCGCCGGCGACATAGCGCCCGCCCTTGCGCACCATGATCAGCACCACGCGGTCCGCCATCCGCTCGCCCAGCAGGTCGAAGAAGCCACGGGTGAGATAGGCCTCGCCCCATTTGCGATCCGAGGTCGAGCGGTAGAAGCGGAAGAATGCATCCCAGTGCTCGCCCTTTATGGTCGCACCGGTAAGGGTCTCGATCTCGATGCCGCCCTGGAGCGCATCGCGGCGCTCGCGCCGAATCTGCTTGCGCTTCCTCGAACTCAGCGCCTCGAGGAAATCGTCGAAGCTGCGATAGCCCTCGTTCTGCCAGTGAAACTGCTGGCCGACGCGTTGCAGGAAGCCGGCATCGCCGAGGCGCTGCCATTCGCGCGCGGTCGGGAAGGTCACGTGCAGCGACGACACCTTGTGCCGCCGCGCCAGCTCGATCATGGCAGCAATGAGCGTCACTTCGCCCGACTGCCCGGCGTCCGGCCGCGCCAGGAGGCGCGGACCGGTGACCGGCGTGAACGGCACGGCGCATTGCAGCTTCGGATAGTAGCGGCCGCCGGCGCGCTCGTAAGCCGACGCCCAGCCCCAATCGAAAATGTACTCGCCGTAGGAATGGCTCTTCAGATAGAGCGGCACCGCGCCGATCAGCGCGCCGCGCTCGTCTTCGAGCGCGAGATGCTGCGGCAGCCAGCCGTTCTCGGCCGTCGCCGAGCCCGATGCTTCGAGCGCTTCAAGGAAGGCATAGGAGACGAACGGATTGTCGGCACCCGCGCAGGCATCCCAGGCATCGGCCGGGATCTCGCGGATTGCCGGGACTACCTTGACCGTGACCCTGTCGCCGCCATCCGCCATCGTTCGCGACCGTACTCCCGTTCAGCGCACTTCGAAGACCGCTTCGACCTCGACGGCCACTCCGCCGGGCAGCGCGTTGACGCCTACTGCGGCCCGGGCGTGACGACCCGCATCCCCGAGCACCTCGACCATCAGGTCGGAAGCGCCGTTGGCGACCTGCGGTTGCTGAGTGAAGTCATCGGTGCCGTTGATGAAGGCGCCGAGACGGACGCAGCGCAGCACGCGGTCGAGGTCGCCGCCAAGCGCCGCCTTGGCCTGGGCCAGGATGTTGAGCGCGCAGAGCCGCGCGGCCTGTTGGCCCTGTTCGAGGCTGATCTCGCGGCCGAGCTTGCCGAGGAAGCGGCGCTCGCCTTGCCATTGGCAGATCTGGCCGGCGACGAACAGCAGGTCGCCGCTGCGCACCGTCGGCACGTAGTTGGCTACCGGGGCCGCTGCCTGCGGCAGCTCGATTGCGAGCTCCTTGAGCCGTCCCTCGATCCGTCCTGCCATCTGCCGTCCCCGGAATTGCTAAGCTTGTCCTCAGCATAGCCCGGCGCAGCGCCGCCGCGAAAGCGCCGCAATCGGCGGCTATGCGGGGCGAGGCAAGAACAGGGAGTATCGCATGCGCCGCTGGATCGTCCTGGTGAGTGTGCTGCTGATGGGCGCGGCGCCGGCGTCGATGCGCGGCCGCATGCTTGGCGATGCGGTCATCGGCTATCGGGCCGAGCGCACGGTCACCGTCGACGGCCGCAGCTACAGCGGCACCGTCTTCCACATGCCCGGCCACGATCGGCACGAGCAGCAGATCGCCGGCATTTTCGAGGTCATCCTGCTCGACGCGGCGCAGAAGCGTGGCTTTTTGATCGTGCCGATGCTTCAGACCTATGTGCCGTTCGCTTTTCCCGAGCTCATGGCCGAGCTCGATCTACCCGACTGGCGCCGCGCTCCGGTGGGGGTGGAGACGGTGAACGGCGTCCGCACCACGCGCTACCGCATCGATCACACCGCCGCCGACGGCTCGCGCGCCCGCGGCTTCGCCTGGGTCGGCGCCGAGGGGGTGCTGATGCGGCTCGACGGCTCGGTCACCCGTCCGGGTGGCAGCCACCCGACCACCATCCGCATGGAGCTGACGGATCTCGCCCGCGGCCCGCAGGACCCGGCGCTCTTCCGGCTCCCGCCAGGGCTCGTCGAGCTGCCGCCTGGGGCGTTGCAGCGCCTTCTCGGCGGGACGCCGGGGTGATGAAAAAAAGAGGCCGGCCACTCCGCTGAGTGGCCGGCCAGTCAACTGCGCGTGGCCCCCCGCCACAGCGGCGAGGGTATCGGGTGGTAGGACGGATTTTCTGGCCGCATCCCCAGCCAGTGAAAATTTTTGCCCTTCCCCTGGGGCGGGCGGTTCAGGCGACGAGCCGGACCAACGCTTCGGTCACCGCCCCGTTTGGCCGGACCAGTTCCTCGATCATCGAATAATGATGCCGTCCGGCGAGCGGCAGGAACTCCCCGGGCAACCCTTGCGCCTGCCAGGCGGCGGCGTAGCTCGCCGATTGCCGGCGCAACTCCGGCAGCTCGTCTTCCCCGACCGTGACGATGAGATGCCGCGCATCGGACGGTAAATGCAGCAGCGGGCTGTTGCGTCGTGCCTCCTCGATGTCGAGGCCTAGCTTCTCGTTCAGGTAGGAGAGCCGGATGGGTTCGAGATCGTAGATCCCGCTGATGGCGAGCGCGCCGGCGATCATCGGCTCGCCGACCAGCATCGCGGTCAGATGCCCACCGGCGGACCACCCGGAGAGGTGGAGGCGGCGGGGATCGCCGCCGAGCTCGGCAAGCCGTGCGTGGAGGAACTGCACGCCACGGCGGCATTGTGCCACGATCTGATCGACCCGCGCCGCCGGCGCGAGCGTATAGCCGATCGTTGCGACGCTGATGCCGCGGCTGAGCGGGCCTTCTGCGACGACGCTGAATGTCTCCTTGGTGCGGCTCTGCCAGTAGCCGCCATGGATGAAGGCGAGGGTCGGGCCGCCGTGTTCGCTCGCGGCGAAGAAATCGATGCACTCGCGCTCGGCTGGCCCGTAACGAAGATCGAGATGCGCGGGCATCGCCTGGCGCAGCGCCGCACTCCGCCGCTCCCAATCGGTGATCCAGCGCGCGCTGTCGGCGACCGCGGCGCTGTTGTTGTAGGCGGCGTCGAGCGCCGCCTGGTCCATGGCGCCATAGAGCGTCATTGGCGCACTATAGAATACCGCGCCCACGCGGCCACTCGGGCGAGGGGAGCGGCGGTTTCGGGCAAAAAAAAAGGGGTGCGGCTTGCACCGCACCCCAATTTCTGCCTCAATACCGTGGCCCGGCCGGGAGGCTTTGAGCCGGGGGCACGCCGCGATCAGCTACAGCCGCTAGTGCTGCCGCACGTATCGCACTTGAGGCAGGTCCCGTTGCGCACGAGGGTGAAGTTGCCGCATTCGCCGCAGCTGTCACCCTCGTAGCCTTTCATGCGCGCGGCGCGGATCTGTTCGATCCGCGTATCGGGCTGGGTGAGCGAGGTGCTCGCCTGCAGCCCCGTCGCAAAAGACACCGTCTGCGTCATCGGCGCGCCCATGGTGATGGCGGCGTTGCCATCGCTGGCCGCCGCCCCGCGCGCACCACCCTGCACAACCGTGAGCGTCGTCAGCTTGTTGCGCACATAGCCGTTCGAGACCTTCTTCACGACCGCGGCCACGTCCGGCCCGCGCCCGCCTTCCGGCAGCGTCGATTCTGCAACGCCCTTGCCCAAGGTGTCGGGCAGGATGTCGGCCGGCTGGACATGCGCGAGGTCGCCGCGGTCCAGATAGGAGATGGCCAGCTCGCGGAAGATGTAGTCGAGCAGCGATGTCGCCATCTTGATGGCGTCGTTGCCCTCGACCATGCCGGCCGGCTCGAAGCGGGTGAAGGTGAAGGCCTCGACATATTCCTCGAGCGGCACGCCGTATTGCAGCCCGATCGAGATGGCGATGGCGAAATTGTTCATCAACGAGCGGAAGGCGGAGCCTTCCTTGTGCATGTCGATGAACACCTCGGCGAGCTTGCCGTCCTCGTATTCACCGGTGCGCAGATAGACCTTGTGGCCGCCGACGATCGCCTTCTGCGTGTAGCCCTTGCGTCGCTGCGGCAGGCGGCGACGTCCGCCCTGCTGCACGACGCGCTCGACCACTCGCTCGACAATGCGCTCGGCGATGATCGGCACGCGCTCGGCTAGCGGCTTCTCGAGAAGTTCGCTGACCGCGTCCTCCTCGTCGTCATCGGCGATGAGCGCCGACTGAAGCGGCTGCGACAGCTTCGAGCCGTCGCGATAGAGCGCGTTCGCCTTGAGGCCGAGGCGCCAGGAGAGGTGATAGGCCTCCTTGCAGTCCTCGACGGTGGCGGCGTTAGGCATGTTGATCGTCTTCGAGATCGCGCCCGAGATGAAGGGCTGTGCCGCCGCCATCATCCGGATATGGCTCTCGACCGAGAGAAAGCGTTTGCCGATCCGGCCGCAGGGGTTGGCGCAGTCGAAGACGGGAAGGTGCTGCTCCTGCAAATGGGGGGCGCCTTCGAGCGTCATCGAGCCGCAGCAATAGGCGTTGGCCGCGTCGACCTCGGTGCGGGTGAAGCCCAGGGCGGTCAGCATGTCGAAGCCGACATCGTCGAGCTGCGCCGCGGTGAAACCGAAGGCCGCCTTGCACAACTCCTCGCCGAGGGTCCATTTGTTGAAGGCGAACTTGATGTCGAACGCGGCCGCGAGCGCGCCCTCCACCGCCTCGACCGCGCCATCGGTGAAGCCCCGCGCGCGCAACGCGTCGTGATTGACACCGGGCGCGCCCTTGAGCGTCGCGTGGCCGACCGCGTAGCGCGTGATCGTCTCGATCTCGTCGGCATCGTAGCCGAGGACGCGCAGCGCCTCCGGCACCATACGGTTGATGATCTTGAAATAGCCGCCGCCGGCCAGCTTCTTGAATTTGACCAGCGCGAAATCCGGCTCGATGCCGGTGGTGTCGCAATCCATCACCAGGCCGATCGTGCCTGTAGGAGCGATCACCGTCGTCTGCGCGTTGCGATAGCCGTGCAGCTCACCCAGCGCCAGCGCCGCGTCCCAAGCATGCCGCGCCGCCTCCACGAGCGCCGGATCCGGACAGTTCTCGGCGTCGAGCGGCACCGGCAGGATCGACAGCCCTTCGTAGCCCTGACGCTCGCTATGCGCCGCGCGACGGTGGTTGCGGATGACCCGCAGCATCGCCTCGCGATTGCCGGTGAAGTTCGGGAAGGCACCGAGCTCGGCCGCCATTTCGGCCGAGGTGGCGTAGGCGACGCCGGTCATGACCGCGGAGATGGCGGCGCAGAGCGCGCGGCCCTGATCGCTGTCATAGGGCAGGCCCGAGGCCATCAGCAGCCCGCCGATATTGGCGTAGCCCAGACCCAAGGTGCGGAACTCGTAGGAAAGCCGGGCGATCTCCCGCGAGGGGAACTGCGCCATCAGCACCGAAATCTCGAGAGTGATGGTCCAGAGCCGCGTCGCATGCTCGAAGCCGGCCGTATCGAACTCGCCATCCTCGCCGCGAAAGGTCATCAGGTTGAGCGAGGCAAGGTTGCAGGCCGTGTCGTCGAGGAACATGTATTCCGAGCACGGGTTCGACGCGTTGATGCGGCCGCTCTCGGGGCAGGTGTGCCACTCGTTGATCGTCGTGTCGTATTGCAGCCCGGGATCGGCGCTCGCCCAGGCGGCATGCGCGACCTTCTCCCAGAGCTCGCGCGCCTTGAGGTTCTTGTGCACCTTGCCATCGGTGCGGCGGGTAAGCGCCCAGTCGCCGTCGGCCTCGACCTTCTCCAGGAACTCGTTGGTGACGCGCACCGAGTTGTTGGAGTTCTGGCCCGACACAGTGAGATAGGCTTCGCTGTCCCAGTCCGTGTCATAGGTGCGGAAATCGATGCGCGTATAGCCCTGTTGCGCGAACTGAACCACGCGCTGCACGTAGTTCTCGGGGATCATGGCGCGGCGCGCCGCTTTGATCTCGCGCTTCAGCCCCGGGTTGCGCGCGGGGTCGAAGCGGCCTTCGCCGAGCGCGGCCGCTTCGCCGTCATGGCAGGCGGCGATGACGCGGTTCAGATGCTTCTCGGCGAGCTTCGAGCCGGCGACCAGCGCCGCGACCTTCTGCTCCTCGATAACCTTCCAGTCGATATAGGCTTCGATGTCGGGGTGGTCGATGTCGACCGTCACCATCTTGGCTGCGCGCCGCGTCGTCCCGCCCGACTTGATCGCGCCGGCCGCGCGGTCGCCGATCTTGAGGAAGCTCATCAGCCCCGAGGAGCGGCCGCCGCCCGAAAGCCGCTCGTTCTCGCCGCGCAGCTTTGAGAAATTGGAGCCGGTACCGGAACCGTATTTGAAGAGCCGTGCCTCGCGCACCCAGAGGTCCATGATGCCGCCCTCGTTGACGAGGTCGTCGGCGACCGACTGGATGAAGCAGGCATGCGGCTGCGGATGCTCGTAGGCGCTCTCGGACGCCGTAAGCTTGCCGGTCTTGAAATCGACGTAGTAGTGGCCCTGCGCCGGCCCGTCGATTCCATAAGCCCAGTGCAGCCCGGTGTTGAACCACTGCGGCGAGTTCGGCGCCGCCATCTGGCGGCACAGCATGTAGCGCATTTCGTCGTAATAGGCGCGGGCGTCTTCCTCGCCGTCGAAATACCCGCCCTTCCACGCCCAATAGGTCCAGGTGCCGGCGAGCCGGTCGAAGACCTGCTTGGCGCTCTTCTCCGAGCCGAAGCGCTCATTGGCCGGCAGCGCCTTGAGCGCCGCCTCGTCGGCGCTGCGCCGCCACAGCCAGTCGGGCACGTCGGCTTCGACCATCGGCATCAGCTTCGCCGGCACGCCCGCCTTGCGGAAATATTTCTGGGCGAGGATGTCGCAGGCGACTTGGCTCCATTCGGCGGGGACATCGATATCGGGGAGGTGGAAGACCCGCGAGCCGTCGGGATTGCGGATCTCACTGGTCGCCAGCCGAAACGCGATATCGGAATAAGGATCCTGTCCTGCCGTGGTGAAGCGCCGCTCGATACGCATCCTAAACCCCCACCCAACCCTTTAAGTTTCTTGCACTCTCAAGACTTCCCCGAGGAGGGGCGACCCGCTATATCTTGGGGCCCTGCTGACCGGGGAACCAGATGTTGACCCAATTCCCGGTGACCATCAACAACATTTTGTGATGATCACATCGCCTCCTCTATTCCTAGCCTCCGACCCGAAAGGAGGGGGCCGCGGGCGCAGGGCGGCATGTCTGACCTGCCATTGCCGCTTGCGTCAGGGGCCGATCGCTGGACGCGGCGCAACTCCGGTGCCATAGTCGCGCGGGTTTTTCGGGCGGTTTCCGCGGTCGAACAACGTTTCGCCCGCACCATCGGGTTCTCTCACATGGGCATCACACTCGGCACGAGGCTATTTACCTGGTTGCGCGGCGAGCTCGTCGGCACCGACGGCTTCGGCAATCGCTATTACCGCGAGAAGGGGCGTAGCGCGCCGAAGCGCGGCGCCGGCATGGACAGCCGGGAGCGGCGCTGGGTCATCTACAAGGGCGAACCGGAAGCATCACGCGTGCCGCCGGAATGGCATGGCTGGCTCCATCACACCTTCGACGAGGTGCCGCGCGATGCCGGCAAGAAGAAATATCCGTGGCAGAAGGATTACGTGCCGAACCTGACCGGCACGGCGGACGCCTATCGTCCGGCCGGCTCGCTGCTGCGCGGCGGCCACCGCGCCCGCTCGAGCGCGGACTACGAGCCCTGGCGGCCGGAATAGATCTCGATCAGGAAAGAGCCTCGAGGAGCGAGAGGGGATGAGTCGGAACGCCGTCGAGACCGTGATGGGCGCCGTCGTGCTGGTGGTCGCCGCGGTTTTTCTGTTCTTCGCCTACACGACCAGTCAGGTCCGCGCCATTTCGGGCTATGAGGTGCAGGCGAATTTCGACCGCGTCGAAGGGCTGCGGGACGGCGGCGATGTCCGCATCAGCGGCATCAAGGTCGGCAGCATCATTTCGCAGACGCTCGACCCGAAGGATTACGTCGCAGTGGTGAAGATGAGCATCGATCCGTCGATCAAGATCCCGACGGACTCGGTGGCGACGATCGCTTCCGCGGGGCTGCTCGGCGACAAGTATCTCTCGATCGTGCCCGGTGCCGACGACGCCTTTATCAAGCCCGGCGGCACCATCGAGCACACGACGCCGCCGATGAGCCTGGAATCGCTGATCGGCCAGTTCATTTATGGCCAGGGCGGCGGCCAAAAGCAGCAGCAGCAGAATGGCCAGATCCCCCCGGCCAAGTAGCACGCTGCGTCCCGGCAGCAACGTCGTCGAGCAGCATTGGGATCCGGCGCGTTATCGGCGCAACGCGGGTTTCGTTGCGGCGTTGGGTGCTCCGCTGCTGGAACTCCTTGCGCCCACACCCGGCGAGCGCGTTCTCGATCTCGGCTGCGGCGATGGCGCACTCACCGCCAAGATCGCCGCCCGCGCCCATGTCACCGGGGTCGATGCCAGCGCCGAGCAGGTGGCGGCGGCGCGCGCACGCGGCCTCGATGCCGCAGTTGTCGATGGGACCCGGCTCGCCTTTGATGCCGCCTTCGACGCGGTCTTCAGCAATGCGGCGCTGCACTGGATGCGCGATCCCGACGCGGTGATCGACGGGGTATGGCGCGCCCTGAAGCCCGGCGGCCGCTTCGTCGCCGAATGCGGGGGGGCCGGCAATGTCGAGACCGTGCGCCGCGCGCTCGCCACGGCGCTCGCGCGGCGCGGCGTCGATGCGGAGGCGGCCAGCCCCTGGTATTTTCCGGCACCGGAGGAATATCGCGCACGGCTCGAGGCGCGCGGATTTCACGTCCTCTCGATGGCGCTCATTCCCCGCCCGACGGTGCTCCCGGGTTCGCTTGCCGACTGGCTCGACACTTTCGCCGAAAGCTTCCTCGCCACCGTTCCGCCGCAAACCCGGCCTATGGTCAAAACCGAGGTCGAGGACGCGCTGCGCGGCGAATTTGCCGACGCCGCAGGGGTCTGGACCGTTGACTATGTGCGGCTGCGCTTTGCCGCGCGGAAGCCGCAGGAGGCGCGGCCATGAGCGATGCGAAGAAGGCTGGAACGCTCGATCTTCCGGTCTGGCTCACGCCCGAGGGCGAGAAGGTTTCCTGCGCCGAGAAGATCAAGGTGCTGAATGAGAATCTCGGGGAGCTGCGCGCGCTGGCGCAGGAGGCCCTCGAGGATGCGGTGCTGATGGGCTGCGACGAACGGCAGTTCCGCGAGGTCATGGCCGCCCTCGTTGCCGGGCTCGTCAACCCCTATGGCGGAAAGCGCGGATGAGGCACGGACTGCTCCCAGCGCTCCTGGCGCTGCTGGTCCTCCCGGTTGCGGCATCGAAGGCCCAAACCATCGCCGTCCTGCAGGGCCTCGACAAGACGACGGCGCGCGTCAGCCGCTTCGATGCGCCCGTGGGCGAGCCCGTGCATTTCGGCCGGCTCGTCATCACGGCGCGGGCCTGCGTCAAGCATCCACCCGAGGAGGAGCCGGAGAGCGCGGCCTTCCTGCAGATCGACGAGCTGGGGCAGGGAGGGCCCAACTCCGTCCTCGACCGGCGCATCTTCAGCGGCTGGATGTTCGCCTCGAGCCCAGCGCTCTCGGCGCTCGAGAACCCGATCTACGATATCAGCGTGCTCGACTGCAAAAGCGATAAGACGGCTTCGCCGCCGAGCGCCCCGGCAGGGAAATAGGCTTCTCTTTCCAGCGCCGCGGCCAGTTCGCGGTGATATTGCCGGCGCGGGATCTCGATCGCGCCGAAGCGCTCGAGATGCGCGGTGACGAATTGCGTGTCGAGGAGGCGGAAGCCGCCCTTCCGCAGTCGCGCCACGAGCTCCACCAAGGCTACCTTGCTCGCCTCGCTGACGCGGCTGAACATGCTCTCGCCGAAAAAGGCGCCGCCCAGCGCCACGCCGTAGAGACCGCCGACCAGCGCGCCGCCGTGCCAGCACTCGACGCTATGCGCGAAGCCCAGCTCGAAGAGCTCGCTGTAGAGCCGCACGATCTCGTCATTGATCCATGTCTTCGGTCGCTCGGGCCGCGGCTCGGCGCAGCCGCGCACCACCTCGCGGAACGCGCTATCGCAGCGCACCTCGAAGAGTTGATGGCGAATGATGCGGCGCAACCGGCGCGGCAAATGAAAATTGTCGAGCGGCAGAACGCCGCGCTGCTCGGGATCGACCCAGAAGACGTCGCGGTCTTC
>Ga0134126_10003258_pt1 | contig 20337 bp, 13 predicted proteins | sample KB31752_FD_96881 | JGI IMG/M metagenome (GOLD analysis project Ga0134126, IMG submission 96881) | Terrestrial soil microbial communities with excess Nitrogen fertilizer from Kellogg Biological Station, Michigan, USA - KB3-175-2 | ecosystem: Environmental > Terrestrial > Soil > Unclassified ... | reverse complement strand
GCTTTGGGCCTACTCGGCTGTGGTTTCCACGGTCGCGTTTACCACATACACCTTGGTGCTGCGAAGAGATGCTCGCGGAAAAGGCCCTACTGAGATCGTCGAAGTGAAAGCTGTTCGCGAACTATGCGAATAATGAACTCCGGTCCGTATCCGAGGTACCGAAACCAAAGACGACGTGGCTCCCGAAGAAGCCTGAATAGCCATTCGAGCCCGCGCTCGCGCATGCATTCGGGCGCCTGGCATTTCTTGCCGGCGACAAAGTCGAACGCGGCACCGACTCCGACGACGACCGGAATGCGGAGGCGATCGCGATGAACACACATCCACCTTTCCTGCCGTGGAGTTCCCAAAGCAACCCAAAGGACGTCCGCTCCCGAATTATTGATTCGTTCGATGATTTCGTCGTCTTCCGTGGTGGTTAATGATCGAAACGGCGGCGCGCACGTGCCCGCTATTTGAAATCCGGGAAAGCGGTTGGAAAGCACTTGAGCAACGCTCTCAGCTACCCCGGTCGTGCCTCCATACAGAAAATGGCGTGTACTGCGATTCGTTTGTTCGCAAAATGTCATCATAAGCTCGGGTCCGTACACGCGACGCCGTAGCGGATGGCCGCGCAGCCGAGCGATCCACACAAGCGGCATGCCGTCGGGGACGACAAGATCGGCAGCTTTGAGTGCTCGATTGAAGGCTGCATCCCGCTGCGCCTCCATAAGACCATGCATCCCTGTCACCGCAATGAAATGACACCTGCGGCGCTCCGCGATCCAAGATTCCATTTGGGCAATCGTTCCCGATATCTGAATCGCTGCAACATCTACACCGAGCACACGAAAGACCGGGGGAGTCCCGTACTGCGAATCTAGAAACATAATCGTCTATTCCGGTTCGTCTCCTCGATAAACAACCAGATTATTGGGGAACAAACGCGTTCCACATTTGTGGACGCTGCCGTCGGGGAACATCTTGAGCAAATCTCGTGCAGAAAGAATGCGAATCGTCTCATAGTGCTTCATATGTCCCAAAGAAAGCTTAGAAAGATATCGTTGCGCGCCTGTATTAAAGAAATGGTAGAAGGGCAGCAAAGTGTGTGGATCGATGGGAAAAGCACGATTTGGCGTCGCAACAAAATACCCCTTTCGTGCAACTCGCCGAATTTCCGCAGCCATTTGTAATTGCTTTAACGCGTCGCCAATGTGTTCGATTACTGCATTCGAGAAAACCCAATCGAACGAGCGGTCGGAATAGGGGAGAGCACATGCATCGGCTACGGTGAAAGAAACGTATCGGGACGCGGCGCCAGAAAACGATTGAGGGCGCGTATTCACGACCTTCACGCGACCGAAAAAGCTGTAAATGCGAGCGAATTCGTCTGAAAGCACGCCGGCATCTCCACCGACATCTAGCAGCGAATCGCGTGGTGAGGGCCGGAGAAACGTGAAGAAAAGGTCACACTTCTCCTTACGGTATTTGCGATGTATTGGTGCCGTCCACTTGAGAACGAGGTCATTCATGGCAGGACTCTACCTACGCAAGGGAATTCAATTCGTCTAAGGAAGGTTCCCGACGAATCGGCACCGTGCCGTTTATCGCCGATTCATAAACGCTCATAAGCATTCGATAATTGCGCTCTGGTGTGTATTTTCTCTCATACTCCGCGCACGCCTTACGCCCCATCGCTTCCAGTTCTGCAGGATGGCCCCACGCCCATTCGACTTTTGCTGCCAAATCCCGGGGATCACCACTTCTAAAATGCAGACCCGTGCGCCCGCTGTGCACGATTTCAGCCATCGCACCTAAATCTGAGCTAATTACGGGGACTCCGCACGCGAAGGCCTCGACAGCGACCCTTCCGAATGTTTCGTAGAGGCCCTCCGACGGCCAGATTAAGAAGCGCGCGCCCTGAAACAGTCTGATCATTTCGCTTTCCTGCAAACGTGGGACCAGTTCGATCGGCAGCGCTGTATCCTCAATGCAGGCTTGGACGTAAGAAGAAAGCGGCCCGTCGCCGCGAATTTTTAGGGGAATAGAGGGCGTGAATTTCCAAGCTGTAAGCATCGTGGGCACGCCCTTCTCCAGTGCAAGTCGACCGACAAACAGCGCATAATCGCCGAGCGATTCCGATTTCTTGTAAGTGCGCGGCACAAAATGCGGCTTTACGTGGATTCTGCTTGCCGGAAGGCCAGCGCTGGCAAATTTGTGGGCAAAGAATTCGGTCGAAGCTATGTAGCCGTCTACAAGTTTCTCCCAAGTCTTCAACTTGCGATGTATCGTGAGCATTGTGGCAATAACACCCGTCTGAAGACGCGAATGGCGATAGCATCCGTGGAGAATACCGGGCCAGAAACTCTTCGTCTCTACGCAATCCTGGCAAACGGCACCATTGCGATAAAGCGTTGCTGCTGGACATAAAAGCCGAGGATTATGTAGGGTCTGTATAACCGGCACGCGAGCTTCGTGGCATGCGAAATATGCAGAAGGAGAGACAAGCGGAAAAGTATTGTGAAAATGGACTATGTCTGGGCACTCTGCGGCGATGATCTGGCGCATCTCTTCTAGCGTGTCCCATGCCCACAACGTGCGCGGCATTAGACTCACCTTCTCGAAAACGTTATAACCGCTGATCTCACGGTTGGTTCTTGCGTAGACGGATACGCAATGGCCGGCGGAGGTTAGAAGATCGTGTTCGGCGTGAAAAACCACATCCTCGCCGCCGGGCTGCTGGTACGAATTGTGTACCAGAATAATCTTCACAGTGAGCTCCTCGCCAACCCAAAATCCGCCGATTCTCCATGATCCGTCGCCGCAATGACAGTAGAGGTGTCGAGCGCAAGCGATCGCAACGTGGTCCCCACCATTACTCCGAGTGGACCCATAACGAAGATGTAGGACGCGGTGTTGTCTGTGAGCATGCTTAGTAGAGCCGCGAGGAGCGCAAGAAATGTAGCCAAGTAAAACGGACTGTTGGGATAGTGATTGACGAGGCTTCGCCGATAGGCCCGCCAGCAGAGTATGAGCAATTGGGACACACCGGCCAGGAAAAGCAAGAAGCCCACAAGACCTTCATCGTGGAGGAAACGCAAATACTCATTGAGGGGATGGCCGATTTCGAGGCGATACAGCACGTCGTCCATAAGTTCATTGGCGCTGCCTGGTCCTTTGCCTATCCAGGGCGATTCAAGGTAGGAACCAAGAGTGACTGCCCATGCCGTGAGCCTGCCACTTGTATCTATGCTTGCTTCACCTGTGACGTAGTCTTCGACTGAGTTGTCCCCAATGAATCGCGAACGCAACGTATTGATGGAAAGTACGAGCATAGTGAGAGCCAGCATCGCCCCTAAGGAGGCGATCAGCAGTTGCTTTACTGCCGGGCGCTTGGCCGACGACAGGCGCGAGAGCGGAATCAGCATGAGTGCCAGAGCTAACGCCGTGCGAGATAGACTTAGCGCAATGAGGAAAACAAGTGCTGCCGCGAACCAAAAACTCCGCCGCGAGCCTCCTGCCCACCGCGATGCAAAGAGTGCTACGCCCAATAACGCAAACAGGGCATACGAGCGAGCAGCGATGAACGAAATGGCTCCGATCTCTTCTGGGCCAAAACCCTCAGATAGGAAGACAATGAGGTAACACAATGAAGCGAACAGCGCAGCGTTATGCAGCATGCGACTGACGGACATCTCATCGATTCCGTCGAGTTCGCCCGTTGAAGTGAGCAGGATGAGACCAAGAAAAATCGATTGAAGGCATAGGGTCTGAGCAGCCTGGATAGTAAGCGGGTCTAAGAAGAGTTGGATCACGGAGAAAACAAATAAGAGCGACAACGGCCACAGCCGGAGCAATCCCGGCAGCGAAGCAAGCGGCCGCCAGAACGCGAGCACCGCAACTGCAACCGCAAAAACGATCGTAAGGACACCCATTAACGAAATTGAACCGGCGGTAACATAACTGGGGGCGTCGACAAATGCGCTCGAGATGAAAACAGCGGCAACGACTAGTCGCTTCGACATACTAAATTGCCTCTTGTGGCGAACGATGTGTCGTCGAGTGCACTTCAATGTGCTCTTGCATCTCGGCGTTGCCTTCAACCGTTATCGCGGAGACCCGTTGTGCGTAACGTAAGTACAAGGCAAAAGTGACCACGTTCACTGCGACGACGCTTAGTACCATGCTGACAGCTGCCCCGGACACACCAAACGCAGGGATCAACACGAGCGCTGAGGTGAGGGACACGCTAGCGCCAAACACGTTTGCGATTAGATCGCAATGCGACAATTGGCATGCGCGCAACGCAAGCGAGAAGCCCGCACATAGACCATTCGCCGCCGGAATCAGGGCGAGTAGAGGAATTATTCGAACAAAATCGGCATACGTTCGGTGAAACAGAAGATTCTCCAGCGGGACATCAACGAGCACGAGAAGGCCCGCGAAAGCCAAGGCCAACAATCCCAGGCCCAAGCTCACGAGAGTCGCCTTTTGCCGCAAATCGGCGATTTGCCTTGTTCCAAAGTCGTATGAGAGAACCGGCAGCACAAGTAGTCCCAGCGACGCGATGATCTGAGTCATTACGAGAGACGGTATTTGCATTGCGCGAAGCACACCCGCGGCGTCGAGCCCAACAATCCCCGCTACCAGGAAGGTCTGAACTGAAGTCGAAATCGCATAGAAGAAAGCACTACCAACGAGCCACCGTCCATAGCGCCAGTTCTCCGATAAGACCGTCCGGCATGTAAGGGATGAAGTGTCAGAATGCGGTGGGCCAGCGAGAGCCGTTCGGCGCAGGATCAAGCATGCCCCTGCGAGACTGCCCAGACCCAAGGCAAAAAACGCAGTGGACGGCGTAAGCCGACCAGCGACGTGCAGAGAGATCAGGCTTCCAAAATAAACCACTAAGTAGGTGCTGCTGCCTAGGGCGGCGAGACTTGGCGTTTGCAGGGCATAGCACAAGCGTCGTGCAAGCCAGAGCAGTAGCAGCAGAGGTAAAGCAAGGCCTCCTCCCATAAGTGCACTGATCACAGCGACGTGAGGCGCAATCCAAGAAAGCAAAAGGGCCGCGGCTAATGCAATGCCCGTTAACGGCCAGACGAGTAATGCGTGGAGTCGGATTTGAGCTCGAAAATAGGGGAATAATTGGTGCGCGTGGTGTGCTGGACCGATGACAACGCTGGGTTCAAGTACAAGAGCATTGTGAAATATGGCCAAAAACAAATACGCGGCGAATGCGACAGCGAAGGCGCCATACGCCACTGGAGTCAGCCAAAGCGCCAGAAGTACATTGACGCCGAGACTTGTTCCTGATGTGAGCGCTTGATCGATAAGGGAAAGGGCTGACTTCATTCCCCACCCACGCATCTCGTCTGGCCGGTCGAAAAGAGAACGTTCTCCAAAGGGTAGTTGACCGTCTGATTCAGCCGTGCCGGATGTAAAGCTGTGCATCAGTATCTTGCTCCTCAGCAACCTTCCGCACGGAGTACTGCGGAGAACGTGCGCATCAGGATTTGAAAGTCCAACCGGAGATTCCAATTGTCGATGTAATCGAGATCAAGGCGCATGCTCTTTTGAAAGGACGGATCGCGCCGCGCCGTTATCTGCCAGAGCCCGGTAAGGCCGGGCTTTACTTCGAGCCTACGGAGATCGTCGATGCTATAGAGTTCGTAATCATCGAGGGGGTGAGGTCGCGGCCCGACAAGACTCATATCTCCGAGAAGAACGTTCCATAGTTGCGGCAGTTCATCCAGGCTGTACCTGCGCAAGAATTGTCCAACGCGAGTAACGCGAGGATCGTCCGTAATTTTAAAAAATGGTCCCTCGCGTTCATTCCACTCGCGAAGAGCGTCCTTTTGCTCATCCGCATCAGCGACCATTGTGCGAAGCTTGTAGCAAGAAAACACGCGCCCTTTTTGACCAACGCGCTTTGATCGATAAAAGGCCGGACCGACTGAGGTCCAGCGGATAAGGGTTGCAAAGAAAGCTATAAACGGTGCGCTAAGAATGAGACCAATTGTGGCGAAAGAAATATCGATTAGGCGTTTGGTGATCAGCCTCGGTGTCGGGATCGGCGTCCAATGAAGATCCATAGCTGGAAACGTGCCGATTCGACGTAACGGCGCATTCCAGCCGAGTCCGTCGTATAAATCGGGAATTACAGTTATGGCGAAGTGGCCACGACGGGCTGCAATTGCTAATTCTTTGACGAAATTACGATCAGCGGGGACGGTGATGAATATTTCGTCCGCAAAATGCGTGCGCGCAACGTTGCAAATGTGTTCTATTCGCGAAAACAATTGCGAATCGCCGGTTTCGGTTTCACCCAAAAAGGCGACGACACGATAGCCCAGCAACTTGTTTTCGCTGAATAATTGTGCAAGGGCCTGACCGACACTTCCCGTACCCACAATCAACGCGTTCCTGACGCCGATGCCGCGCTCGACTCGATGAATAACGAACCTTCGTTTGAAGTAGCGCCACATAATTAACGTAAGGATGTTAAGAAACGAGCTGATCGTCACAACCGCGCGAGAAACGATGCGCACGCCTGACAGGTAAACGAAGCCGGTGAGTAGGATGGTGGCAAAGGAAAGCGCTTTTACAATCGCGAGCGACTCCATCCAAAACGGTTGCTCTAAAGCTGTTCGATAAAGCCTTTGGTTTTGGCAGAAAAGCAGGATGAGCGCGATATTAAGAAGCAGGAATCCTGAATAACGATGATCCATGCCTACGAGCCGAGCGGGTTCTAACAAGTCTCGGAAAGTATGCGGCGTAAACCGAAGCAGGAAGGCGAGAATACTGTTCGCGATAATGCAGCAAATATCGATGATGGCGTATAGCGCTTGGACGCGGCGACCTCTGAACGCGGGACCGTTTTCTGGATTCTCGTGACCTTGCTTCGATACAGAATGAGACGGTCCGGTGCTGAAATTGCGATACGTCGGACCTGATGCGGCGATCTCATTAGCGCGAATTGAAAGCAGCAGAGGCATCCCGATGGTTGCCATTCGATTAACCGTTGCCAATGTCATGGCTGTCCGTTTGATCTGTGCCCGTCCAGCAAACTCGAAGTTTCGGGTCGCGGCCGTCTCGAGGAGGTGATTTTGTGTATGAAATGCTGCCCATGATCACGTAGATCGGCATACACACGAACAGTCAATGACTTCCTCTTGTCGTTAGAATCGAGGTGTTCCCATCGATCGCGACCGATGATCCATAGCATCGCTCCACTGAAGGACAACAGTGTGCCGACGATCGTGATCACACGGCGGGGAGGAAACGACTTTCGCTCCGCGATGTTTGGCGCGTCCAAGACCTTGACACTCGGAACTTCCTTCGCCTCCTGTACCTTTGCTAACTCGTATTCCTGCGTTAGGACCTCGAATACCGCTTCCTGCACTTTTGTGGTGCGAAGCAAATCGGCATATTGCACGCCCAGAAGAGGGAGTTTGCGAATCGTCGGATAAAGAGGCTCGGCGTCTGTATTTGGCGGGTCACCGGCCGATCCGGATGTTCCTCCGAGATTGCGGATCTGTCGTTGTAATTCCTCTACGCGGGCTTGCATGCTGCGGACTTTGACGTTGTCGTCCGCATAGATTTGCCGTAAGCCCTGTAGCTCGGTTTGCGCGGCAATGAGCTGCCCCTCTAGCTCGGCCCCTGCCTCGAGCATCGCCTTGCCTTCTTCGGGGATATCGATGGCTGCGTTTTTGCTCGCAAAATCGCCGAAGTTGCGCTCCGCGATTTCTAAGCCTGCGTTCACCTGTTTCAGCCTGTCTTCCAAAAAAACTCGTTCGCGGTGCGCCGAGGATGTATTGAGTTGTGTGATGACCCAATTGAGCTGGTCGACGTATTCTTGTGCCATTTCGGCCGCTCGCTGCGGGCTACGGTCAGAAACAGTAATGGTGATAATGCCGCTCTTTTTGTCTTCCTTAATTTCAGTTCGACTGACCAGCTTCTTGCCTGCATCCACCCACAGCTTTTTCCCATAAACCTTTCGAAGATCAAACTTGGCGATGAGAGCCGTTAAAACCGTGCGACTCCGAAGCACGCCGATGAAAAGGTCGCCGGACGTTCGCTGACCCAACAAATCGCTCGCCAAACCAGCCAAGGGAGCAAGTGCGCTGCTTCCGCTCGATCTGCCCGTGAAAGCCGCAAGCGCCGAAACTGCCAGCGATTGTTGGTCGGGCGGCATCAACTGCACCGTGGAATCAAAACGGTGTGGAATTCCGAGAGCAGCGACCAGTGAAATGAGGAGCCCGATTGCGGACACCTTGAAGAGAAGACGTCGATGTTCCCATAGCAACTCGAGCCTGGCGATGCTCGCATCATTGCAAGGAGTCCTGCCATAGACCAACCTCGTCTCCTCATATCGATTCACCGCGACTTCGTCAGTAGTGGTTGATGTTTCGTCAATCTGTGTATGCGGAGGCATATACGCAAATCTCGAACTGCAATGCGCAACGTTAATAATGGAGCGCAATAAAGACGGTACTGGCCACTGACGTGGTGACTTGCGCCGCTGTAAGTAAAGTTTGCCAGTTAGGCCCGCCGCCGAGCGCCCTGTCCGGCACGACGATTGTGTCGCCGGGCTGAAGTGGCGTGTCTAGCGGATCGCCGCTGAGCAAGCTTGTCTTACCGCCGATAATCGAGCCGTCAGCGCGCACCACGAAGATCGCCTTCTTATTCGCGAGAATGGTGGGGCCGCCTGACTGGCTCAGATACCACTTAGCACTGCGCTCGGGACGGTAAGACACGGCCATCGCATCGAATACCTCTCCTGTGACCATCACGTAGCCAGGGCGATTCGGAATCGTGAGCGTGTCACCGTCTCGAAGCTCAATATCCGCAGACGTGTCTTTCCAACGCTCAACTTGATTGGAGATTCGGATTGCCACTCGTCCGAGCGGCGGATTCGCAGTTAGTTCGTCAATAGTATGTTGAAACTGCTGGAGAGCGGCTTGCTTGGCGACTTTCGCCTTCGGGTCGTTTTCAGGCAAGAGTTCGAGCTGGGTTTGTTCTTCTCGGACCCGCGTGATTAATTCGTCTTGCTGTTTGCCTTCGAGCTCGCGAACTTGCACTCTTTGTAATATCGCACCATACGCATAGGCACCAGGCGCGAGCCCCCCCGCCCGCTGAATAACAGAGCTTAGGCGTTCGCCAGGTCGGATGCCGTAGGTACCCGGATTATTGACCTCGCCCTTCAATGTGATCGAAGCACCGACATAGCTCCAGCCAGGAAGCTCCCGAATAGTGAGGACGTCGTCTTCGTGAACGGGAATGTTTGAAGTCGGGTCGCCGCTTAGCGCCGCAGAAATTGAGACAGTCTGGTGTTGCACATCGAGTTTGCCGTTCGGCGTGTAGCTATAACGAGTAAGGTCGGCAAACTCTTTGTTGGCGCTGGGCGTCAAACCTCCTCCCGCTCGAATCAAGTCCGCGACCATCATGTTCGTAGCCAATGGAAAGCGACCCGGATTCACCACGTCACCCTGCAAATAAACGGTCGCTGGTCGAGCCGCTTCCGGTCTTTTTTGGATCAGGAGTCTGTCCCGCGCCTGTAAAGCGATATTCGCCGAACGATCGCCGGCCAACGCGGCGCGGAGATTTGCGCCGAAGACTTTCACCGTACCATCCGGCTCATACCGGAATACTTGAGCATCTTTGCTGGCGGCATCGGGAGAAAGGCCTCCAGCAAGATGTACTGCGTCTGCCAAATGAATTTCACCGGTTGTCGGATAAGTTCCTGGAGCGCGCACGTCTCCCACGACCGAAACCGTTGGCCGGTCTGCAAAATCAAAACGGCTGAAAATGCGGATGGTATCCAGCGGTTTCAGCACGGGCGACGAGGCAGGATTTGCCAGGGCGTCGGCGACACTGAAGCTCTCGACACTGGGATGAAAATCCGGCGGATTGAGCCGAATGATTTCCGCATACTGCGCAGCCGGTTCGGGCAAAAGATCCCTATAGGATGCGATCAGGTCGGAAACACGCATGTTCGAGTGGTAGGAATAACGCCCCGGACGCAATACATGGCCTTCGAGATAGACCGCATCTTCGTTGTACGGCGCGATCGGAAAAATGCGAATCCGATCACCGTCTTGAACCTGGAAGGCACCAAGTTGCTCGTTGACAGTGGCGCTGTCAGTCTGCGAAATATCGAGGCTCAACATAGTACGCTTTTCATGTGCGATGAGGCGCTGCACCTCGATGTGCCTCAACGTTGCCGCCGGTAACAAACCGCCTGCAAGCACCAACACGCTGGAGAGAGACTTCTCGCCGTCCAGTTCGTAAATGGCTGGCCGGCGGATCATGCCTTCGACCGTGACTTGCGGGCCAACCGGTGGCACAAGAACCGTGTCGCCGCTTTCGAGCGGTTCGATGCCGCTCCTCACACCTTTGAGGAGCAAATTGTAAAGATCTACTTCCTGGATCAGGCGATCGCCGCGATAGTGCCGCACGATGCGGAGTGATCCCTCACCACTCGGGCCGCCTGCTGCAAATAACGCGTTGAGCGGAGTTGAAAGCGAACTGATGTCGTAGGCGCCTGGCCGCTGTACATCGCCGACCTCGTAAATTCGAATCGTTTTTAACCGCGCGAGAGAGACGTCTACAGACTCATCACGGAAAACATGCCGCAGCGTCTGCTGGAGGTCTATCTGGATTTGCGAAAGGCTCTTGCCGCTAACGAGAACCGGTCCCGCATCGGGTAGGCTGATTCGACCCTCCCGGTCCACTGTCCGCTGTAGCCGCTGTGAAACGCCTCCCCAGAGATCAATCATCAGGCCGTCGCCTGACCCGACGATATACTCAGGCCCGGCAGGCATATCGGTCGGTATCAATTCGGGATCGCGAGAGCCGTTCTCAAATACGTCGCTTCCGAACCGCTTTGGCTCAGTCGCGTGCGGCGCAGCCTGCAAGTACATGTCATAAAGAGAAGGTACGTCCCTATAGGGATTGGAAACCCTCGCCATTTCCTGCTGGATCGAATCGCCTTCTTCCAGGGTACTCGGCGAATCCGTAATGGGTTGGGTCATAGGAACCACGGGCGTGCCGGACGGGTGTGCCGGTGAAATCGTGTCGAGACGCGGGCGTGCAGGCGCCGCGCTGAAATTGGCTGAATTATCGGACGACAATGCCTCAGTGCCCACGCCTCCCGACAGCCCAGAAAGCAAATCACTAATTTGGTCTGCGCCAAGCGACGAAAGACTCGGGTTCGAGAGTAATGACGTTCCACCATCGCTGAACACTGTTTGCAAAAGCTGGTTGCCCGGTGAGACGCCCAAAGCGGCGAGTCCACCGCCACCGGCGCCACCTAAACGCGTCACAGCTGCCCGCTCGAGCGACGGGTTCTGTGAGAGCTGCTGAACGGCAGGTTGAGTAGGACCTATCTGAGGTACGTCCTCTTCTTGTGGAGTATTTAATGCGGGCGCCGCTTGCGCCTTTGCTGGAGCGGCAGCCTGACTAGGTGCTGAAGGCGGACATGGTTCGCCAGCTTGATTGGCACAACCTTCGGCAGCCATGAATTGCTGCATATTGCGAATTCGTTGCTGCTCTGCCTCTTGCTCGATCCACTTCACTCTTTCCTGGATCAAGAGCTCTTGCTCCTTCGCCAGTGGCGAGCTGGGATCTACCTGCGGCATGAGATAACCGTATTGCTGCAGGATTAAGGTAGCAGCTGACCGAAACTCGGCATCGTTCTCCAGGCGCTGGTAAATCGCACTTTCCGACAGATCGGAGTTTGTAATGATTTGGCCGTGATCGCTGGCATTCGTTGCGATCCAGCGTTTTAGTTCAACCATCAATCCTGGACTGTTCAGCAAGACTTGCTTGATTTGGGCGGCCGTCGCTCCTACAAGGCTTAAATTTCGCCGCTCTAGATCCGAAATAGAAGGCTGATTTTGAGTACCGGCCTGGCACTGAGCAACGTGCGCCCAAAAAGGCAGCGCCAATGCCATAACGATCAGCGGCATTCGCTTCATCAGTTCGCAATTCTCGGTGGACCGGCCATCGCACTGTTTCACAGGCATTTTTCTGGCGAGCGACCGCTTTTCATATTCAGTTCCGGGCGACATGATCACGCCTCATTGCTTGGACGACGAAATCTAGTGCGAGTTGGAAATGCGATTGTCGCGGCTATGTCAAAAGTCCGTAATCTTCGTGTCCACATTCGACGCCGTAATGTGCATGCGGCTCACGTGTGAAACAGTCGCTGCAAGATGAACTGATCTGCGACGCGAAGTTTTTACAACGATGCGACAACTTCTGGACAACTTTGCGCGGCACATTCTTCATGCTGCGCTCGATTGAAAATCACAATCTGCGCGAAAGAAACATGCGCAGGTCGTTTTCTGAGGAGAACCACGTGCGCGAGATCACGAATGATATGGATGTAATTCTTGGATGCCAGTCTCGATCCCGTTTGTTGGCAGTCCTCGCTTCGTGGCGCCGAACCCGGCTTCGCTCTGCGATTCTAGTGATTGCGATCTTGCTCTCGGCAGCGGCTTTCGCAGCTGAGGCACAGGCGCCGGGAACAGGCGCAATTTCCGGAACTGTTTTTGACCCTTCTTCGTCAACCATAAACGGGGCGGGCGTCACCGTAATGTGCCAAGAGGCAGACGTTTCGCGCGAGACCACAACTACCACTGACGGAACATTTGGAATCTATCTTCTGCCACCCGGGCCCTGTTCGGTCACCGTCGCTGCCCTAGGATTTCAATCCCAAACCGTGCACACTGTGATGATCACTGTCTCCGAGACGGCGGTGATCGATCTCCGCCTGCCTCTCGCCACCTCAACCACGACAGTGAATGTGCCCGCGTCTCAAGAAATCGCACAGACGGAAAGCGCAAGCTTGGGCCATGTCGTTTACGCGCAACAGATCGTCGCCTTGCCGCTTGCTAACCGAAACTTTACGCAGATCCTCGGACTTTCTCCCGGGGTAGAAGTGGAACTTACCAATGCCGCACAATTTGGCCGCAACTCCGCCAACATCTCGGCCGCGGGCGCGAACACCACAGAGAACAATTTTCAATTCAACGGAATCGATGCAAATAATATTGCTCAAAATTCCGCTTCCGGCTTTCAGTCGGAAGTCGGTCTTGCAATTCCCGCGCCCGATACGGTTGATGAATTCAAGGTGCAAACGGCTCAGTACAGCGCAGAATACGGCCGATCAATCGGTGCCAACGTAGACTTGGTCAGTAAAGCAGGCACAAACGAGTTTCATGGCAACGCGTGGGAATTTCTGCGCAACGATGTCCTCAATTCGACCGATTACTTTCTGAAAGCCAACCACCAACGCAAGGCAGTTCAGAAGCAGGATCAATTTGGCGCAACCTTAGGCGGTCCGGCATTCAAGCGGTGGCGAACGTATTTCTTTGCTTCCTATCAGGGAACCACGCAGAGAAATGGAGAGTCCACTTCATCCCTTGTTACCACGCTGCTTCCGCCACTTACAGACGACCGGTCACGCGCGGCGCTGGGTCAACTGTTTGCAGGACAGTCCACTTTTTTTGGCGGAGCCAGTGTCGCTCCCGATGGGTCCAACATAAATCCTGTCGCTCTCACTCTGCTGAATTTCAAGCTTCCTGATGGCACCTACGCGATTCCGACTCCGCAGACGATTCTGCCAGCCCAAGATGGTAATTTCCCTGTAGGCGAGTCAACGTATTCCATCCCATTGCGCTATCGCGAAGACCAGTTCACAACCAATCTCGACCAAAGAATTTCGAGCCGAAATCAGCTGGCTGCGCGCTACTTCCATTCACGTGATGAGACCGACGAGCCATTTACGCCGTTCGCTGCGAACGTTCCCGGCTGGGGAACGCGTGAAACAGACAGAAATGACATGCTCGTGCTTTCTGATACGCACGCATTCTCTCCGGCTACGATTAATGTGTCGCGCTTTGGATATATGCGCTTTCATGGTTTCTCAACGAACAGTAATGCGATTACCGCGGTCCAAGCAGGCATAGCAACACCTTCGGGGCTCGCCGACCTGCCGCAGATCGATATCAACGGATCTTTCTTTATAGGTCCGGCCGGTCAGCCGCTTTATTTTCAGAATACGAATACCTTTACGTGGCAAGATACCGTTTCATCGACGCGAGGCAGGCATAATCTGCAAACCGGCCTCGAAGTCAAACGTCACCAGCTAGCTCTCAATGTCCCGTACGTAACCACAGGGTTTCTGTTTTTGGGCAGCTTCGAAGATTTTCTACTTGGTGAAAGCGCCGAACAGAATGGCAGCTCAGTCAGCAATATCTTTCAAAGCGCCGGAGCTTCTGGCATTTTTCCGAAAAACGAGCGGTACACCGATTTCGCCGGCTTCCTTCAGGACGACTTTCATTTCACATCGCGTTTTACGATTAACGCAGGCATCCGCTATGAATATTTCGGTCCGCCCAGCGAGGTGGACGGGCGGCTCTCGAATTTCGATCCCTCGACCGCTTCATCGCAAGTTCCGGATTCAGGTAGTTTCAGTGGCTTCGTGGTTTCTTCTAACCTTGATTCGCAAGTGCCGGCGGGCGTGTTGCGCACGAAGGACAAAGGTTATTGGAATCGGGATTACAAGGACTTCGGGCCGAGGCTCGGGTTTGCGTATCGCCTTTCTAATCATCCAACACTTGTGCTGCGTGGCGGCTACGGCATGTATTACCAGCGAACATCAGGCGACCTCGCAGAACAGGACGTCGGTGAACCTCCATTCGCTGTGACACAAATGCTCCAGGGCGCACAGAATTCAGACGCGACTCTGCAGCAGCCCTTTGTGCCTCCTCTGCCACCCAACTCGGCGTATCCAATATTCCTGCCGCGGACGCCGTCCAGCGCCATCAAAGTTGCGGCGGTCACACGAACTATGCGAAGCCCGGCATCGCAACAGTACAGTCTCGGCATACAGTACGAGATTACGCCCAGCCTCTTGCTGGAAAGCGGTTACGTCGGTTCTTCAATGGCGCACCTAACGGGATGCACGCAATTCAACCAGGCGCTACTCGCCACACCGCAGACCCCCGTGAACGGAGAAACGACCACGACGCTCGACAATATTGCGCAACGGGTTCCATACGAGGGAATCGCGCAAGCAGCATACATCTGCGGAACGACATTCAGCGGAAATTACAACTCTTTGCAAAACAGCCTGACGAAACGTGTGGGCAATGGCTTGTCCGTGCTCGCCAGCTACACCTGGTCGAAAACACTCGATTATACAGTTCAGGAAACGCCGGCGTTCGACGTCGGATTCACGACCGGTGACCAGACAAAACCACGGCAATCATACGGCGCCGCGGCTTTCGATCGTACCAACCGCTTTGTGCTGAGTTTCTCCTACGATACTCCGCGTCCTCAATGGGGCGGCGCATTCGTCCGCCGCGCGCTCTCGGACTGGCAGTTTTCAGGGGTGGTCGTCGAACAATCTGGCTTGCCAATCACAGTCACCGATTCCAGCGCTGGATCCGTATTCGGCAATCTGGTCTTCACGAATCTTGCGGAATGCACAGGAGCGAATCCAGCCTCGATGGGTGCCGTCACGAGCAGGCTGACCAATTTCTTCACTCCTGCAGCCTTCACCGATCCTGCCGCCATTGGAAATGGAACAGGCTTTGGGAATTGCGGCATAGGAATCGTGCGAGGGCCGGGCCAGCACAACCTCGATTTGGGCATCATTCGAAACTTTTCTATTGGCGAGAAGGCGAAGCTTCAATTCCGCTCAGAATTTTTCAACTTCACGAACACTCCTGATTTTGGGTTGCCAGTCAGCGACCGCTCGACCGGTCCCGGAGTATTCGGCGCGATTACCTCTACCGTAGAGAATCCTCGATTAATACAACTTGCGCTCAAAGCCAGCTTTTGAGGAGTGGGTGGGCGCTTAACGCGCGCGACACCGATGCCAGAAAGAATCGACGCCGAAATGTCAGCCGGACGCCAACATAAGGATCCTTTACGGTTCGATTTTGACCTCCCCTTGGTAACTTGCTGTCATCCGTTAGGGTTCAGCTTGGAAATCGCAACGAATTCACCAGAGGTCCTCGTGGCGGCGGATGAGAGTTGGGGAAACTTTAAGAAACGGTTTGCGACCCCGCCTTTACAGTTGCGTCTGGGTGTTTTGGATGCGAAGCGAAACAAGAACTTTCAGGTGCCAGAGATAAGTGGGCAGTGGAACCTAATTGCCCGAATTGCGGACGAACACAACTTTGTTGTTACAAACACAGATGAGGGCCTTTCGTACGGGTGGCTGACCAGAGATCTCATTTCAGACAGAGCCTACTTCCGCTATCACTTTCTCGAATCATCGTTTTGGCTGATGGATGTGCCCATGTACCTGACCCCCATACACGGAGCATGTGTCAACCTCGGCGGCAAAGGCGTTCTGCTGTGTGGGGATTCTGGTGCGGGGAAGTCCTCGCTCGCCTATGCATGCGCGCGAAGCGGCTGGTCCTTTCTCTCGGATGATTCTAGCAATTTGGTTCGTCGCTCAAATGGTCGCACGGTGATAGGGAACCCTTACCAGATTCGGTTTCGTCCCTCTGCCGTCGATTTGTTTCCTGAGCTCCTCAATCAGCGCGTAAGCCCGCGCATAACAGGAAAGCTTTCCATTGAGCTTGTCACACAAACGATACCGAAGATCCGAACGATATCTGAGAGCCCCGTGAACTTGATTGTTTTTTTGAATCGCCGTAGGGGCCCGGCAGAACTGGTCTCGTTCTCTCGTCGCAAAGCGTTCGCGTGGTTCGAGCAGGAGATTTGCTACGGCAGCCAAGAGGTTCGATCCGAGCAGCGCGCATCGTTGAAGCGACTGCTCGGCGCGGAGGTTTGTGAACTTCGTTATCGAGACCTCGATCAGGCCGTCGCTCGATTGGAAATGATGGTCAATGCGTGCGGCACAGAAGCGGTTGGCGAACCGCTGCATGCGGGAATAAATCTGGATGTTTGAACTTCCCTTGCACGCGAGCGCCGCGATAGCTGCCCTGCGGTTCAGCGACGCAGATCCTAGTTCACTGGCCGCTTTGACAGCCGTGGAATGGTCAGCTCTCCTCACAGGACATGAATTTGTCCGCTTGACCATCCCTCTCCGCCAGACGTGTGCGGAACAGATGCCGTTGTGGGTCCAATCACGAGTGGACCGCTACATCGCCGACAACGTAGCGCGACTGGAGCGCATAAAGTCCGATTACTGCGAAATCAACCGAGTTTTGCATACAGCCGGAGCCGAGCATCTTGTGATCAAGGGATTCGCGCAGTGGCCAGGGTTTACTGATCATCCCTGCTTCCATTTGCAATCGGACATCGATCTGTATTGTCCCCCCGAGTCGATCGAACTTGCCCGTGACGCAATTTTCAGCTTGGGTTACGAATTGAGCAAAGACAACCGCCAACACGCGAGCGATCATATCCCGGCTCTCGTCAGGCGCAACGGATGGCACTGGAATGGGAACTTTTTTGATCCGGAAATGCCCGTGTCAATCGAGTTGCATCATTGCTTTTGGAACAGGCGGGCGTTTCGGTTTGGAGTTGAGGTTGAGCAAGAGTTTTGGGCCCGGCGCCTTGAGCGCTGTCTGGATACCCTGACGTTTCCTGCGCTCTCGTTGCAAGACAACCTTGGGCATTCCGCCCTTCAAATCCTCAAGGATTGTCTGCAAGATGCCACATCGCCGGCAAAGCTCTATCAGCTGGCGCGATTCTTGCACCTGGTGCGCGAGGACGGAGCTTTTTGGGAAGTTTGGTCTCAATCTCATAACGCCCAAATTCGCCGCATGGAAGCGATTTCATTTCGTGCGGCAAAGCAGATGTTCGCCTGTGGGCTTAGCGATACTGCCGAAAAAGAAATCCGACTGCTCCCCCGCACAGTCGATAAATGGTTCGCGTGTTTTGGCGGTGCCGTCTTCGATCGCAGATTACATCGGCCAAGCGCAGGCATCTGGCTGCAGTTGGCGTTAATTGAATCGGCTGCGGATTTCCGTGCCGTAGCAACGAAACATTTTTTGCCTTATCGGCCGATCTCTCTCGAGGCTTTCGCAGATCGGGAGGCAGTTCGAAAAACAGGTCGCGCCACAGTTTCGATTCGCCGGAAACGTGCGCAGCATATTCGGATGCATGCAATAGCCCGTGCGCGAGCTTTCTGCCCGACGCTGCTGCATGGTCTGGTGTTCTGGTGGGAAACAAAAGATCTAAACCGGAACTACTGGATGTTTTACGGCGCTGGTTTGCTCTTTGACCTCGGTATGTACATTTTTTTTCTACTTTATAACGTGTACTTGCTCGATCGGGGGTTCACCGCACGCCTACTCGGCTTGATTGTCGGTGCAGGCGCATTGGGCAGCGTTTTCGGCACAGTATTGGGAGGAGCGATTTCGAGTCGATTTGGGCTCCGGAAGATTTTGCTGATCTGCTTTCCGATCGTTGCCGCCATATCCATCTTGCGCGCGGTGATTGCATCGCCTGTTCTGCTAATACCCCTTGCATTTGCCGGAGCCGCTGCCGCCGCGCTTTGGGCTATTGGGCTTTGTCCAGCGATAGCACAAATGACGAATGAAGAGAATAGGCCTTTCGCGTTCAGCGTAATCTTATCCTCAGGCATCGCCGTAGGTATTCTCGGCGGTTTCACAGGAGGGCACCTACCAGGTTGGCTCGGAGCAGGCAGCACGACCACGCAACTCCATGCAGAGCAAAGTGCCTTGCTAATCGGCTGCGCTCTGATTGGTCTGGCTGCTTGGCCGGTTTCAAGGATCGATCTCAAAACTACGGAGGTTCGAAGCCGGACTCTTTATCCCCGCAATCAATTTCTCTGGCGTTTTCTTCCGGCCATTGCGGTATGGAGTTTAGTGACCGGCGGGTTCTCACCGTTCTTCAATGCATATTTTTCGCAGCACTTTAATATGTCGGTAAGCCGCATCGGAACGATGCTGTCTTTATCACAGCTATCTCAAGTCTGTGCGGTGCTGATTGCGCCTGTGCTATTTCGCCGAATTGGTCTGATAAAGGGCGTGATATTCACTCAAATGGCCGCCGGCGTTGCACTTGCATGCTTAGCCGCGGCTCAAGGAGGTTTCTGGGCAGGAGCGCTTTACACTGTGTTCAGCGCGTTTGAGTGGATGAATGAACCAGGAATATTCGCGTTGCTTATGGGCCGCGTTCGCCCCGAGGAACGCGCGGGAGCATCGGCACTGATGTTCTTGGTCATTTCACTCTCACAGGGGGCTGCGGGAGCTCTGGCAGGTGCCGGATTTGCTCGCTTCGGATATCCACCAGTCATGTTTGTCATTGGGGCGGTGGCACTTGTTGCGGCGATGCTTTTTGGCGGTCTGGTTCGTGAGACTAGGAAGTCAGAAATCTCTACGGTCGAAAAAATGGCCGAGGTTAGGCCTGCAGCCGACTGAATCGTCGGCGCATGCTGCGTCGTCATGACGGCCATGGCGGCGGTATTTCGGCGAGAAGAGATGCGGTCCGTGAAAGCTCCGCATCTCGCTGTATCTGCACGTTTTTGAATGCACGAACCGAAGCTTCAACGCTCTGCCCACTTTGCTGACGAAGCGCACCATATAGCTAGCGCACAATTACCAGAATCGCTCCCGCGAAAGCAGAGATGATTACAATTGCTGCAATCAAAAGTTGCGTGCGAAGCTGCAAACAGGCGCCCGCCCCTCCCCGAGTAAGGATGCGAGTCGTCTCTTCCATTAGTCTTGGCGCATACACTGGCTGGCGGGATGCCTCGGCCGGGTTCGGCAACCGGTGGCCGGAAAGTGAAGGCGCATACGAAGGGACTCCTAAGATTGCCGCCTCGAGGCGCAAACGCGTCCAATTTGCGCGTCGGCGGAAACCATTTGACCATTCATTGACATTTCTTTTGCAGAAGGTCGAGAGACAGAGCGCAAAACGGTTCGGGAGAGACTTGCTAAAAAGCCATAAGCCGGTTAGAGAGGGTTCCTGGCTGCTCGCTTCAGGGAGTCAAGAACTTGATCAGGAGCTGCTCATCTCTTGTGCTGAGATTGGCGCGGATGCGCATTTGCCGCAATACTGCGCGAACCTCGCGAGGCGGTATTTTTTCGGGGACACTGTGGCATCGAACGCAGTTTGTCGCCCAGACCTGTGCTCCTTCGGCAGTTGCGTTGGCTGAGGACGGCGACGTGGTGGCTCCAGCAGGCTGCTGACTTGCAGGACTTCCCGCGGTGCTAATTGAGCCAACGGAGAATAGAAGCAGCATTAATGATGCCCAATGGCGTCTCACTGCGAGCCCCTAGGCCATGCGGGGAAGAGAAATCGGTATGTCAATGCGAACTCCCAAATATTTCGGTTGGCAGATTTTGTAAACTGCCTGCCGTAGGTTGCGGTCAGCCGCACCTCATGCGGAAAGTGATATTG
>Ga0134126_10003257_pt1 | contig 20340 bp, 9 predicted proteins | sample KB31752_FD_96881 | JGI IMG/M metagenome (GOLD analysis project Ga0134126, IMG submission 96881) | Terrestrial soil microbial communities with excess Nitrogen fertilizer from Kellogg Biological Station, Michigan, USA - KB3-175-2 | ecosystem: Environmental > Terrestrial > Soil > Unclassified ... | reverse complement strand
CGGAACATCAAATAAGTAATTCTTTTTCTGTGCCTGATCAAGTCTTATGATTACCTGTTTTCCTGCGGGATCATATTTCCAGCTACCGTTTATCATCAGGTTGTCACTACGATAAAGCCATTGATCAAAAAAGGCTTTTAGATTCTCTCCTGACGCCTTTTCCATTTCATGCAAGAAATCCTCAGTGTTTGCGTTGGAATTCATAAAGTGTCTGTAATAGGACCGGATACCTTTTTGAAAATTTTCAATCCCGATTGAATCCCTTAGCATATGCAGAAACCAGGCGCCTTTCTGATAAGTAACGGCACTCGTTATAGGTCCATTCTCAGGAGAACGATCAGCAATAACACTATAATCAGGATCCTTAGCACAATAATCATAAATCATTTTTTTTGACTTTAATAGCCCCTGTACATACTCGTCATGCCCGTAAGTATGTTCTATATACAAAAGTGTGAAAAAAGTTGCGAAACCTTCACTAAGCCATACATCATCCCATGTGGATTCAGTTACACAGTTGCCAAACCACTGATGTGCAAGTTCATGGATGATTACATTTCTGAGTACTTCCGTTCGCTTGCCAGTCACGAGATTTTCGGTATAAAAGATGGCTGAAGCAGTCTCCATCCCGCCATGACTGGTGGCCTGAACATTTGCAATTTTTTCATACGCATATGGTCCTATATAATCAGAAAAAAATTCAATTACCGACTTTGTTGGCACAGCAAAGTCATAAAAACCGGCATCGCGGTCTTTGCTGTATACCCAGGTTTGAATCGATTTACCACACACATTATCAACATACCCGACGGCAAAATCTGCTACTCCTAAAACATACAACCAACATGAAATGGGTACTGATTGTTTCCAGTGAGTAAGCCTGGTGGCTGAATCAAGATTACTTTCTTCCAATAATAATCCGTTAGAAATTACCTTATAATGAGAAGGCGCTATTACAATGAACTCACTTGTCGCTTTATCATAAGGATGATCAACGCATGGAAGCCAATTACGTGCTTTGTTTGGCCAGTTTTCGCTAAAAAAACTCCTAACACCATACTTGGTCGGGCCGATCATAAGCCCGTCTGCAGGAACTCCATAATAATGTATAACAAAAACCATTTCGGAGCCGCCTACAGACGGGTTGGGTAAATTAATCAAAACCTCATCATTTTTGTGGGTGTAGTATACAGCTTTCCCGTTAAGCGTTATGGATTCAATTGCCATTCCTTTCCCTTTTCTCTCCACAGTTCTATTAACTAAATCAAGCCTGAACTGTCGGATGTCATCCTTTTTGAATAATGCAGTGATCGACGCCGTGCCTTTAATTTCATCAGTCGTATCTGATAGAATCAGCTTAAAAGAATAATGAAGAACATCGATGTCATAATTTCGGGGATAATGATCAGCCTTTGCTATGCGGGGTCCCTGTAAAAATATCAGAAGAAAGAAAAAAGATTTAAAATTATTGATCATGTGATTTAATGTTTCATGTGAATAAAATTTATCCGCCCGGACAATCAATCAAAACGCAGTTTTGCAGAATGCAACATTGAGCAAACATTTATATGTTAAGGAAAGTCATATTTTCCGGCCGGCCTCCTGTTCTTCCCGGGGCATGCCTATCCGATCATCCCCCGAGGTCTTCGCGAGCCTGCTCCACCAATTGCCGTGCTCAATAAAAAAACCGACAAATAAAATTATAGGGCCACTGCGAAAAAAATCCCCCATATTAAAAGACTAAGTTTTTAAGCTTTTGACCAAATTAATAATAACAGATCATAAATATTTTTAAATATGATTAAATATGATCTCGAAAAAGCAATTTTTAAGTTAAACGAAATTACTCTCAAGGAAATGTGCGGTCGCCCCGCCTGTTTATACAGGCGGGTTACTGCCCGCACACATTTTTATTAATTGCTTATGAGAAAAAATCCGGGTTAAAGCTATAAGTATATTTCGAAATTATAATTTCATAAATTGATAACTTGTAAACCAATTTTATCATGTTAATTAAAAATTAGATTACAGATCGTAAAAGTTATACAGACGAATAGTGTAATTAAATCCAACATGTGTCACCCGGTCTGTAACAGGTTCAATTTTTATCCCGGGAGAAACTATCGTCTGCCCTTCCTTGTTGAAATTCCAGTTCCTTTGCGTAGTGAAGCAATTTTTGATGCTCACTAAATCGTCTTCCACTATCAAACTATACACTGACCACACAGATTTTTGTGTAATTATTATCCAGTTGATATTGGATAAATTTGGTAAACTATTGATTAAAAAGTGAATTATTTTAAACTACACTTTGAAATATCTTCGAAATAAGTGAACAAAAAAAATATTACGCTCACGGCAGCTATCAGTTTTATTGGAGTGAACGCTCTATTAATACAAGAGTGCACCACTAATAACAAAAGAACAAATAATTTCATAACGGCTAATAAATACGTGGGAGAACAGGCTTGCAAAAGTTGTCATATTAGTCAATATAAGGATTGGCTTTCGTCTGATCATTTTAAGGCGATGCAACCTGCTAATGACTCAACTGTGGAGGGCAATTTTATTAATACATCCTATACCGCAGATGGTGTCACTTCCAAATTCTTTAAAAAGGGCGATAAGTATTTTATCAATACGCAAGGTAACGATGGTGGGTATCATGATTATGAAATAAAATATACGTTTGGCTACAATCCTTTACAACAATATTTGATCGCATTTCCGGGCGGCAGGTTACAGGTAACCAGGCAATGCTGGGACGTGAAAAAGAAAAGATGGTTTCACCAATACCCGGGACAAAAAATTCCTCCTCATGACTGGTTACATTGGACTGGCAATGCCCAAAACTGGAATACTACCTGTGCAGCTTGTCACAGTACAAACCTCCAAAAAAATTATGATTTTGGAAGCAATACTTATCATACATCATACAGCATAATGACCGTAAGTTGCGAAAGCTGTCATGGGCCGGGGAAATTGCATATCGATTACATAACAAGTAAAGCCTATAAGGCGGGAGAAAAAGTGAAGAATTCCTTTTTATTAATGACTAAAAATAGTAATCAACTAACGCAAATAAACACATGTGCTCCCTGCCATTCCCGCCGAACAGAAATTGATGCAGATAAAACTACATCATCAGAATACCTGGATAACTATGTACCCCAGATTCCTACTAAGGAATTTTATTACCCGGATGGCCAGGCAAAAGAAGAAGATTACGTATACACCTCATTTTTAGAAAGCAAAATGTACAACCGAGGAGTGATGTGTAGCAACTGTCATAACCCACATTCTGGCAAAGTACTTTTTACAAGCAATCAACTTTGCCTGCAATGTCATGCAAAAAAATATGATGAAATTTCGCATACTTTTCATATTGCGGGCACAGTAGGCTCTGAATGCAGAAGTTGTCACATGCCTTCAAAGATTTATATGGGTAATGATCTCAGGTACGACCATACTTTTAGGGTTCCCCGCCCTGATTTAACAGTTAAGTATGGTACTCCAAACGCATGCAATAATTGCCATCAGGATAAATCAGCAACATGGACAGCCAATGCTATCAACAAATGGTATGGCTCTAAACGTGCCTATCATTTTGCCGAAGATCTTATACCAGCAAGTAAGGAGGATGTCAATAGCGAAGGCCACATCATGCGTTTATTGCACGATACTGCTACACCCGCTATCATAAAGGCTACGGCCCTGTATTATTTAAAGGACATCAATAACAATAACAATAACAGCGCACAAACATTAATAAAGAGTTTACAGTCTAAAAATGACCAAATTCGTTACCAGGCTCTCCGAAGTCTCAGTGATTTTCCTTCAGAAATATGGCTCAATGCAATTGGGCCTGCTTTATCCGATAAAGTAAGAGCAGTGCGGATTGCAGCCGCGAATTTATTAATTGCGGTTCCTTCGGAGCAGGTACCGGCTGGCTATTATAATGCCTTCACCGATGCAAAAAACGAACTGGAAAAGTATACTTTATATCAAACCGACTTTGCTGCTGGAGATGCAATGGCAGGAGATTATTATCTGAAACTCCGGGACTATTACCGTGCAGAAAAGTTTTACATGCTTGGATTAAAAAAAGATACGGCTATGAACTATGCCAGGCTCAATTTATCGGTGGTGTATAACATAAAAGGCGAAAACGACAAAGCGCTAAAAATACTGAAGGAAGCTTTGTTAACCGATCCTAAAAATGATCGCATTTACTTTAACCTGGCACTGCTTTACAATGAAATGAACAATCGCACCAAGGCAGAGGAATCACTTGCAAAAGCTGTAGGATTAAGAACACAAAACCCAAGGGTTTATTACAATTATGGATTAATGCTGGAAAAGGATAATAAAATTAAAGATGCTATATCAATGTTCGGCGAAGGCCTGGATTTATCACCCCTGGACGGAGATCTTAATTATGCTTTATGTGTGTTGTATATCCAGCTAAACCAGGTGGAAAAAGCCAAAAAATATGCGCTTATCTTAAAACAACATTATCAGGGCAATCCTGATTATGATAACATCCTTCAGCAACTTGGGTTCTAATTTTATATAACTACAGAAATAAACATGAAAAAAACATTAGCAAAATGGATATTTACCTTTATTGGTATTATAACATCACAAATTCTTCTTTCTTCTTTCCAAACAAAAAATACTGATCTTAAGCACGGCCTCAAAAAGAACCAGCATAACAAGCCCAATATTATTTTTCTTCTTACCGATGATCAGCGATGGGATGCCTTAGGAGCTATGGGAAATACAATTATTCAAACGCCAAATATGAACAAACTGGCAACAGCAGGAATCTTATTTCAAAATGCGTATGTTACCACCTCTATTTGTAACGTAAGCCGCGCCAGTATATTAACCGGTCAATATGAATCAAAACATCACGTTGATGATTTTCGTACGGACTTAAGCCAGCAATCAATTTCAAATTCATACCCGGCCTTATTAAAAAAGGCAGGCTATACAATGGGTTTTATAGGAAAGTTTGGAGTTGGCACTCATCCTCCGCAGCAGCTTTTTGACTATTGGGTTAATACCGAAGCGGGTGGCCGCATGCAGCCCAATTATATTAGCACCGATAAAAACGGAAACAAAATTCACGATACTGATACGTTAGGGAATGCGATTCACAAATTTTTAGATCAATATGGTGGTAAAGAACCATTTTGCCTATCTGTGAGTTTCAAAGCTCCCCACGAGCAGGATGGAGATCCCCCTACCTATGTTATTCAATCCAAATACAAGGATTATTATAAAGAGGTAACCATACCGGAACCGGTAACCGCCGATCCCGTTTATTGGAAAAAGTTTCCTTCATTTTTTCAAACAGATACCAACTTCGCCAGGGCAAGATGGAAAGGTTTGTTTGGCACTCCCGAATTATACCAGGAGAATGTAAAAAACTATTATCGGCTGATAACAGGGGTTGATGATGTGGTAGGTCAGATGATGAAAAAACTGGAAGAGCTAGGTATTTCCGATAACACTATCATTATAATTATGGGAGATAATGGTATGTTCCTGGGCGAGCACGGTATGGAAGGCAAATGGTTCGGTTATGAAGAATCTATACGGGTGCCACTCCTTATTTATGACCCTTTGCTACCAGATAAAGTGGAACAGTATAGAGCTCCGCAAATTGCTCTAAATATTGATATTGCACCTACCATCCTGGCAATGGCTGGTATTGCTGCCCCTAAAACAATGCAGGGTATCGATTTGATAAGTCTTATAGAAAATAAAATCCCCGAACGAAAAGATTTCTTTTACCAATACTATTTTTTAGGTAGTGCCGAACTACCCCGTGAAGAAGGAGTGGTTACTAAAGACTTTAAGTATATGAATTATATAGAACACAATTATGAAGAATTGTTTGATATTAAACACGATCCTCATGAAACCGATAACCTCGCAAATGATCCAAAATATAGAAGGGCACTTAATGAAATGCGTGGACGATATAAAGAATTGAAAGCTGCTTACGGTATTCCCCGAAAAGTTTGGATAAATAAAAAAGAGAGAGGATAAAGAGATTTCATTTTTTGTCTTATTGTTTCATCGAAATACATGCAAAACGCCAGGTCATGCTAAAAAACAAATTCTTTATTTACAAAATTATTATTGTATCAGCAAGGTTTGCGATAGCAACGTTATTACTTTTCAATTTTACTATTTGTAAAGCAGGACCTGTTAAAAAGATAAGGAAACCAGTCAGTGGCATTAGCCCTGTACAATTAAAATGCGAAAGCCAGATAACTCCTTCAGGCATTGATAATAAACATCCTTTATTAAGTTGGAAGTTAATGGCAAATAATAACCAAAGAGGGCAATACCAAAAAGCTTTTCGCATACAAGTTGCCAGCAGCAAAGATCGACTTCTGTCGGGAAAACCAGACCTCTGGGATAGTGGAATAGCAGACACTTCACAATCTAATAACATCAGCTACCATGGCAAGCCTCTTGAGTCCGACAACCGATACTACTGGCGGGTGAAGGTATGGAACAGAAAGGGAACGACTTCCAAATGGAGCCGCATTGCATTTTGGGAAACGGGCCTGTTCAATGATTCAGACTGGAAGGGACAATGGATCGAAAATTCAAAGCCCAATCCGGCAGATGAAAATGATCTTTATAAAGACGATCCCGCACCTCTTTTTAGAAGAGAATTCAATACCGAAAAAAAAATAAAGAGAGCTGTTATGTATGTCAGTGGTATCGGGTATTACGAAGCTTACGTTAATGGGAAGAAGGCAGGCAATAAACACCTGGATCCCGGCTGGACGGACTATTCAAAAAGAATTTTGTATAGCACCTACGATATTACCTCTGATTTAGCCTTAGGAAAAAATTGCCTGGGAATGTTATTGGGAAATGGCTGGTACAATCCTTTACCATTGAAAATGTGGGGTCGGATAAACATTCGGGAATCTCTGGCGGTCGGCCAACCAAAATTCATCATGCAGGTAAATATTGAATACACGGATGGCACAAAAGATCAGATAGTTTCTGATGATAAATGGAGGGCGAATCCCGGTCCGATTATCCGAAATAGTATTTATAGGGGAGAAGAATATGATGCCCGTAAAGAAATACCAGGCTGGAACAAAGTTGGTATGCAAACAGCCCATTGGCAACAAGTTAAAATTGCTGTAGCTCCAATGGGAAAATTGCAATCAGAACAGCAACCTCCGATAGTAGCACGAGATACACTTAGGCCTGTTGCAATTAAAAAACTAAATAATCGTAAATACATCGTTGATTTTGGGAGAAACTTTGGTGGCATCATAAGGTTAGAGGCAAATGGAAAAGCTGGTACCATTATAAACGTTCGTTATGGCGAACTTTTATATCCGGATGGTTCTTTGAACGTAATGACCAGTACAGCCGGTCAGATAAAGCATAAAGGTGTTGGCGGCGACAGAGCTCCTGACACCGCATATGCCAAAGATATTTTCATACTTAATGGAAAAGGAACAGATATTTTTCAACCGCACTTTACCTTTCACGGGTTCCGTTATGCTGAAGTGACAGGATACCCGGGATCTTTACAAAAGAAAGATATAAAAGGCCTGGTATTATACTCCGGTGTACCTAATGCAGGAAGTTTTAGCTGTTCTGATCCATTGATAAACCAAATACAGAAGATCAGCCTGAATACTTTCAGGAGTAATATATTCAGTGTCCAGTCTGATTGTCCTCACAGAGAACGATTCGGCTATGGTGGTGATATCGTGGCAACATGTGAAGCATTTATGGACAATTTCAACATGACAGGTTTTTATGAAAAGACTGTTAATGACTTTGCAGATGAAGCGCAAGCGGATGGAGGCCTAACAGAAACAGCGCCTTTTGTAGGTATTGCCGGCGATGGCTTAGGAGGGAAATCAGGGCCGGTTGAATGGGGCTCTGTACTCCCGGTTTTACTATATAGACTTTACCAGTATTATGGAAATATTGAATTAATCAGAAAGGATTATCCCATTGTAAAAGATTGGGTTGATTTCCTGCATCGTCATGCAAAGGACAACCTGATAAATACAACCATCGGCGACCACGAAAGTGTCGATCATCAACTCGTTGAATTAAGCGCAACAGCTTTTTATTATTATAATACTGCCCTACTTACGAGGTTTGCCAAACTGCTGGACAAGCAAGAAGATTTCATCAGGTATTGCGCTTTAAAAGACACCATAAAAAATACCTTTATCCGGATTTTTTTTGACACATCTACCGGCAATGTAGGCATCCATACCGCAGCGGCGCAAGCTTATGCTTTATACTTTGATTTAATTCCCGATAATTCGGTTGATGATGTACTACAGGTAATGTTAAAGGATATTGCTGCTAATAATTATCACATTACGTCAGGAATTTTCGGAACAAAGTTTATCATGGAAATATTGGGTAAAACAGGCAATGTAAGCCCTGGATATAAAATGGCTACTCAAAAAACTTTTCCAGGCTGGGGCTATATGATCGCCAATGGAGCCACTACCCTCTGGGAGCATTGGGCGCTTAGTGACGATACTTACTCGCATGATCACCCGATGTTTGGTTCAATCAGCAATTTCTTTTACAGCTATCTGGCAGGAATTCGACCTGCCGGAGATGCAGTTGGATATAATAAAATTATCATTCAACCTGAGATTACAAATTTGCAATGGGCAAAAGCAACTTATAACTCCGTATTGGGGGAAATAAGTTCTTATTGGAAGAAAACTGCTTCCACATTCACTTTCAATGTAACCATTCCAGTTAATGCGACTGCCACGCTTTATTTTCCGGCATCATTACAAAACATCCGTGAAGGTGATAAATTGATAAGAGGTAAAGGCCCTGTTTCTTTTATCAGCAGGCGGGGTAATGAATCAATATTACAGATAGGATCCGGCCAGTACCATTTTACGGCAACCTTGCCTGACAACCACAATTAAGGAGCATGAATAAAAATGAAGCCCTGCTGATTTTTTTAACTCAATAATAAACAATATGAACAACAGGATCATGACAGCAACCCATTGGCTAATTTTCCAAAAAAGATTTATCATAATTTTCATCGCAGTTTTAAGTACCCATCCTTCGATCAGCCAGGTTGAGTTCGGAGCTTATTACACTAAAATAAATAAGGGACAAAGTTGGGAAGCCTATTCGCGGACGGGTAATCATGCTGATATTATCGTAAAACTTGCTGACGCAGGAGGGCAAATTGTTTTCTGGAGAGGAAACAGCTATTTGCCCTACTGGGAAACAGGTCAGGGTCGATGGAATTTTACGGAGTTCATACCCCGAACAGGAAATGGCACTAGTGAAATGCCCGATAAAGCAAATGTATATTCTCACGTAGAAATTATTCAGAACAGTCCCGGACAAATCATCATTCAATGGAGGTATTTATCAAAATTTGCCGAGGGCAATCCTCATAAGGGAGTAAACCCCGATAACTTTGTCGAAGAAACTTTTACAATTACGCCTGATGGCAGGGTGAAACGTGATGTAAAAACCGGAACTGCAAAAATTGATGAATGGAACGACCCCGCCTACAAAACCACTCAAATACTTCAATTACGTGCAAATGGCATAAAGCAAATTAGTTTTAGCAAGCCCGGGCATTCATTGCAAAAGACCCGGGTAAAAGGTGATCCGCCAACAGGACCGGTTATAGCTCTGCCAAAGATATGGTTCAGTTTTGACGAAGGTATTGGCGACGATGTCAGTGAAAAAATCCATAAGATAAAAACAGTGGTACCCGGCAATAAAACACTTTGGAAAAAAGGCATTTCAGGTACAGCTCTCGATTTCGATGGTTATAGTACGGCTGTATCGATTCCGCCTGTTGAGGGAGCTGTTGTTTCCGGAGAGAGTTTAACGCTTGAAGGATGGATTGCTCTTGGCGCGTATCCCTGGAACTGGGCGCCTGTGGTACAGCAAGGAGATAATGACGGATACTTTCTGGGGATAGATAGTCATGGTTACCCCGCGTTTATGGTGAAAATTGATACAGCATGGGAAAAATTGACTGTGCCAAATAAACCGCCGTATCATGATACAAATCATCTTGCACTCTTCAGATGGTACAACCTTGCAGGAACCTATGACAAATCAAAAGGGTTAATGCGCTTGTATATAAACGGAAAAGAAGTTGCAGGCAAGGCAGTTGGTAAAAGTGGTATCAAAACTGTCAATACTGATATCCGCATTGGAAAAGCGGGCATTATGAGAACACCCACCGAGGGAACCCATGATACCTATCCGAGCAATTATGGAATAGATGGACTAATTGATGAAGTGCAGATATATGATATAGCACTAAATGATGAACAGGTTGCTGAAACATACCAGAATTTTTTTCCAGGCAAAGTAATTACCAATTCACCTGACCTGCAAAAAAGAAAATTTCCGGCCGCCGCTATAAACGGGCAATTTAAAGGAGTGTATACCCATTTGCCCTATTATGAAACATGGGAGAATATGTTTCGTTTTGGTAAATATGCAGACGTAGTGGTTGGGTTTGATAAATTACCCATAAAGTATATTTTCTGGAGGGGAGTAAGTTATATTCCAATGATCGTAAATGAATCGGGGCAATGGTTCACCAATGAATTCGATGAAACAGGGTTCACCAAAGATGCGCCGGGTGATTGTGAACCTATGTCCGACAAAGGATGCTGGGATTCACATGTCGGGATTATTGAGAACAGTCCTGCAAGAGTTGTTGTTAACTGGAGGTATCGCCAGGCTGATCCCAGTCATCATTGGGCCAATTATGATTCAACAACCGGATGGGGAGATGTGTCAGATTGGGATTATTACATTTATCCCGATGGTGTCGCCTGTAAGGTTATGCGGTGGTATTCTTCAAAACCAGAAGAATGGCACGAGTGGGACGAACAGATTGCTGTTTTAAGTGAAGGGCAACGGCCTGAAAGTGTACTTAAAAAAACACCGGTCATGACCTTGGTAGACACTTTGGGCAAGTCTGTAGAGTATGACTGGAATCCCAATCCTCCTAAACCCAACTTCAAAGGTACTTTAATTCAAAAAATACATTATACCGGGAAATATGATCCTTATAGTATTCAGAATTTTACTGACGGCGACATTTACGAAGGTGAACGAACATGGTATTCTGTTTTTCCAAGCTGGAATCACTGGCCGACGGCCCAAATAAATTCTTCTGGAAGAAATGCCAGCTTCCCAGACAGGGCGTCCCATAGTTCTATCTCCCATTTATACTGGAACCTGTACAAAGAAAAAGATGGTAAAGCAGCTTACCAGGAAAATATTCTGATGGAAGGAATGTCCGATAAGTCGGCAGCGTCACTTTCAGATCTTGCCAGATCGTGGCTGGATGCGCCTGCCATAATTTATGTATCGGGTGGAAAAAGTTACGGGTATAATGCTCCTCACAGGGCATATAGCTTAAGCTTGGACAATACTCCAATCAAATTTCAAATTGCTGCCAGTAAAAAGAGTCCAATACATAACCTGTGTTTTGAGGTAAAAGATTGGAACAGCAGCACAGCAAAGGGAGGCTTGAAGATAAACGGAAATTCAATAAAACCGGGACCCAACTTCAGACAGGGGGCCATTATTGATTCTGATGGAACTTATACCCTCATCATCTGGGTGGGGATGGATGCTACATCTTTACAAAATTTCGAAATATCGAAAATGAATTAATTCGTAAGGAGTTAAAAGAAACATATATTGCTTTTTTTACTCTTCAGGTCTTATTGATCATTTCGGTATCCTTATATTTAACTTCCAACTGGTGTAGTTGCTCTTTTAATTTATATTGAATTTGTTTGTAATGAGGATCATTATAAACATTGTGCAATTCATTTTTATCTTTCAAGAGATCATACAACTCCCAACCTTTATTTTCATAAAACCAAATGAGTTTGTACCTGTCGGTTCGTATACCTACATGTTTAGCCACATTGTGCTCTCCTCCGGAATCATAATAATGATAATACACTGCCTTTCTCCACGTAGCAGGATGTTTTCCCTTCAGCAAAGGCAACATACTTTCGCCTTGCATAGCAGATGGAATTTTTACCTTTGCCGCATCCAGTAATGTCTCGCCTATATCAATGTTCATGACCAAATCATTGTTAACTGTTCCTGGCGTTATTACACCAGGCCACCTGATAATAAGCGGCGTTTTAAAAGATTGTTCATACATAAACCTTTTATCGAACCACCCATGTTCGCCCAGGTAAAATCCCTGGTCAGAAGAATAGATAACTATTGTGTTTTTGTCTAAACCTTTTTGCTTCAGATAATCCTGCAATCTCCCTACATTATCATCTACCGACTGAATGCATCTCAGGTAATCTTTGATGAATCGTTCATATTTCCAGATGGCCAATTGTTTTCCGGTTAGATTGGCTTTTTTGAAGGCATCGTTTCCGGGAGTATAAGCATCCTCAAATGCTAGTTGTTCTTCAGGGATCAAGCGCCCGAATATCTCGTTCCAGTATTCATCCAATCTTTGGTATGGTGGTTTTACATTAAAATTTTCTATCAGATCATAATTAGGCGCTAACCACGTATCCACTTTCATTTTTTGTTCATATGCTGCCCTGGTCCTTGTGCTATAATCATCAAAAAAAGTGGAAGGAATGGGAATATTGGTATCATCAAATTCATGGAGATATTGTAACGGGGGCATCCATTGACGGTGTGGGGCTTTGTTCCATATCAGCACACAAAAAGGACGGGTAGTATCCCGTTTATCGAGCCATTTCAAAGCAAAATCCATTGTCAGGTCGGTAACATAACCATTCACCCGACCCTTGATTCCGTTATTAATAAAGTCCGGGTTATAATAATCTCCCTGGCCTGGCAATATATTCCAATAATCAAAACCAGTCGGATCTGAAATAAGATGCCATTTACCAATCATCGCCGTTTGATATCCCACATTATGCAAGAGTTTGGGAAAGGTTTCCTGTGATCCGTCAAAAACCAGGTCGCGGTTTCCCTGTATGCCATTAATGTGACTGTACTTTCCGGTTATAAAGGATGCACGGCTCGGGGCACATAAAGAATTATTTACAAAAGCATTTCTGAACAAAACTCCTTCCCGGGCTAGTTTATCAATGTTGGGCGTATGATTTATTCCAAAACCATAAGCGCTGATCGCCTGGTAGGCATGGTCATCGCTTAAAACAAAAACGATATTGGGCCGCTGTTGAGCATACAACAGGGAAGAAAATATAATTGCAATTAATAAAAATGGAATTCTCATAATCAGTATTAGATTTAAATAAGGAATAATAAAGTATTAGCTTAAAAATGGGTTAGTATATGTGCTAAGAATTTGCTCATTGAAAAATTGATAATTTAAGCGCAGCATCTCATTTCCTTTTCAAAATTAGTTTCTTGAGGTTCTCCTGACTAATCGTAAAATACCCATGTGTTTACAATAATTATCTTCTTTGAAACTAATTCATTCCAACTTAATTAAATTTATTTTTTGTCAATTTGGTAGTTAGGATAAACCCTCCATTATCAAATGAATAAATATCATTCGTTCAATATAAGACTATCCAACAATTTATACATTATGCGAAAATCATTGTTTACTACATACTCATTCTTAATACTGAGTTTTGTATCGGTATTTGGCCAGGACAAAAACGATATTACAACAGGGTCAAACGGTTTACATGGTTATATAAGTTTTAGTTCAACAAAGCCCCCGGAAGGTTTTGGAGCAGGAATAAGTTTCTATTCCGCAGTATGGCCACTCGTGCACAAGCCTTATGCAGACTTCCAGATCGGCTTGCCCGGAACCTGGGTAATTCCTGAAAATTCAGGTGTCGATTTTCCTCTCTGCCCGGTAGGAACGCTTGCAAGGGACAACTGGCCGAAAAGGGGTCCTACCTGGGGAAGTGTGTTTCAAACTATTGAAGGAGGATTGGGTTATTGGGCGGGTAACAGGTTTCGCTATGGACCTCCCAAATTCAGTATGAATGGTACACCAAGTTGTTACGATCTCGAAATTGCTTCTCCGGGCTGGTCATTCTTTTATAGTGCTACGGCTCTTCCCGATAATAAAATGGGAATAGCTCAGTTAAGCAATCGCATTCTCGTTCCCCCTGACGGATTTACTTTCATTAATAATCCCGATGGTAAATTTTTAGGCTATGCATGGATGGCTTTAAGTTTTATGGATGCCAAACCAGGCCCTCCTCCCACCGGTGACCAAAGCTGGACACTATTTTTAAACTCAGCAAATTTCAAAGGCCCGGTTGCATATTACCTACCTGAAACCTGGAGTAAGATTTCAAAAGATTATCATGCAGATTATGGACATGGGCTTGACGCAAGGCCAGGTGTAATGGGAGGTGGCGCTATGGAGATCAATACAGTTCCGAGAATGGATGAAAAACGATCTGGTGATACCATATTCTATAAAATACCCCAGCTATTTTTCCCGGTAGATAACCAGGGAAGAAGCGTGCTTGTAAGAGATGTAAAGTACTATTCAAAAAAGGCGCTTTATGATTCATTTAAAGGATGGAAAGATGGTAAAAATGTATGCAGTGGCTCGTTTGATAAGAATGGAACGTGGGAACCGGTTCTAACTACAAAAATGCCGGTGTTTGATCAGAATGAAATCAAATTATCTGGCATGGATAATATTTTTACGACAAAAATATTTTCTGATAACGTTTTTGGGATTCAATGGAAAAGTAATCCGCTTACTAACCAGGGAGAATTTCCTCAATATTTTATGCAGGTAGGTAATGGGCCAAGAGTGCCCATTTCAGCCTCCATGGTTCCTGCTGAACTTAAGAAGGGCGAATTTAAATTAGCTGAATGGGGCAGCCCTTACACTTCGCGGGATTCAGGATCATGGGTAGCTCCCGGGCCGGCTTCAAAACCAATTAATGTTGTTTTAGCAGATGGCTCTACAGTTACTTATTGCTGGTACCGCTTTATTGATCAGCCATCATTGCAACAATTCCACTGGAGTAAAGAAGAGAGAGGAAGGCTACAGGCCTTTATGGAAAAAATACAGCGCCAGTGGCTTACCAACAAAAATTATATGGCTCCGCCAAAAGAAGGCGAATTGGTTTCTTTGGATCCTGCACTGATTGTTCAGCCGCCACCCGGCCTTGAAGTTGGCTACGTTCCTATTGTTATTGGGCAGAAATAAACATTACGTATTTGAATCTAATTTAAATAAATTACAATACCTGTTGTCTTGTAGTCTTTTATTCGGGCGGCGGTGGTAATCAAATTGCTCCTCATCAAATGAATTACCTTGCCGCCTGTTTTTATATTATGGATAATGTTTTTCAGTGCCTGGAAAGGAACATTATAAAAACTCACCAGCGTTCCCTGGCAGCCACCGTCCAAACAAAATTCGAACAAGTTTTCAAATAGTCATTTCATAGGCCAACGCAACTGAGATTGTTGAACCACCGGTGCGCTGTCCTGTTGCGAAGGAATAGAATTAGCGAAAATATCATTACTAAAACCGGCCAAAATACTGGTAAAAAAAATTTATTCGCATGGCATCCCGTTAAAAATCTAAAAGAAGATTCTAAATCGAAAGGAAGTTCATTTACTATATTTCACTATAAAAAGCATATACTTCTCATACATTTTTTTGGAAACCTCAATTGGATCACCCTGGGGCTTTGAAGGAAAAATATTTTTATGGTATGACCAGCTTTTTTCCCATTCGCAGGATGATTCCAGGAAACGAGTCCTGTCCCAATTTTCGTTATTTCGTATAGCAGTTTCTACTTCGTCAAAAAACTTGTTCCATCTTACCAAATGATAATCGGTAAACATGCCTGCCCATTGCTTATATGCATAATTATTCAGATCATCAAACTGTCCTTCCGTACATTTCTCTCCCCAAAGCGTAATTATATTCCGGGCGTTCCATTCATACCTATTTTTTTCTTCATTAGTTTCTCCCCATTTTTTGGCATCTTCCACCCATCTTCCCAAAAGATATTCCCTCCTGGTTGATAGTAAAACATCAAAATCCTTTATTAGATTAATGAATTGCGTTTTCACTTTTACAAACTTATCAAGGTCCCTTTTTTGGTAAGCATCCTGTAAATCTAAAATCCAATAATATGCTAACGGGCTAATAAACTGCCGGGTAAGATTAACCACATCAAATTGATAGGTATCCAGGTTCTTAAATTCATCAGAACATTTCAATAAATTATCCAAAGCATTTCCTAAAACTTTTGGATCGTAATCGGGAATCGGGCTTGTACGATAAGCTAATTTCGGATCATAAAAGCCGGGGCGTTCACATAAAAAGGTACCCGTTTGTTTGTTAGAATTATAAACAGTTCCAAGCATAACTTCCCAGGCATTCCCCGCGAATTCATTTTTCTTTCCATACCTGTCTGCTACATATTTACCTATCCATTGTTTTACATCAGGCACATCTTTTTCCCATATCATATTCATCACAAATTCCTGCACTACCGGGTCATTTCCAAAGTACTCCATAGCCATACCGATACCTGAAAAATTTCCCTTATCGGGGCTGTCTAAAACATCTTTAAGATTTTTTGACATATCCTGCAGTCGCCCACTCAAGCTGGTTCTCCCTCCAAAATTTTGAAGTACATTCCATATCCAAGGTTTACCATAAAAGGCAGATTGCTTATCCCAGACAGGATGGGCTTCTCCCCATAAATCCAGAATTATCATTTTATCATCCGGTACCGCCCCAAGTAGCGCTTTAATTTGCGGTTCCTTCCAGAAATTATCAATACTATAGTATAAAAACCAGGCTTGCATTACCCACACAGCCTTCGGATCGGCTGTTGCCATTGACTGATAAACAGATTTACTCATATTTGATAAAAACCCCGGATCATCACTATCCGGATTTACTTCGTTAAAGCAGTCAGCTGAGTAATAATGATCCGTTCCATACATTTCCGTTTGTTTTTCAATAAACAATTTTCCAATACGTTGAAACAGATCATCCGAAGGATCTAAAAAATAAGTTCCTCCAAAACCCGCAGACCAGTTCCCCGTTTTATGAAGTTTGGCATTGGGATATATTTCTTTAATAGATTCCGGCACATGGCCCGTAAATGCTTGTAATATCGGCGCCATACCTAAATCGCGCTCTCTTTTAAGTATGTTTTGTTCAAGCAGTTTATGCTTTTCTATCCACGATTGAGGTAAAGGGCCTCCCAAACCATCGATATTACCCATCCACGACCAGGGCAAATATACCGGCCCCACAAGGAAATCATCAATTTGTTTTTGACTCAGTCCAAGTTCTTTGTAAACCTCAGTCCAGACCGCCTCCTGGCCGGTTATAGCCAGAGGAAAATTGATTCCGTTCATAGCCATCCAATCTATCTGGCGTTCCCAATCCTTCCAATCCCACCAGGCCATCGAATAACTGAATGTGCAAACATTGAAGAAATATCTGTAGTCAAACTTCGTGTACACTTTTTCGGGATTTGAAGGTAAAGGCAATTTTTCCGGCAGATCAATATGCTTATCAATAATCGAAAATTGTGAATTGCAATATTCTTTCAAATAACAGTTCAAACCGGAGGCTATTGACACCCCGTTATTACCTCTAATCAAAATCTTTTTGCCGGAAGTTGTTATCTCGAAATAATCTTTTGAGGAACTACTTTTCTCCAGTTGAAAAACAAAATTATCTGACTTGCCAGGCAACACTCTTTTTGCCAGTTCATAAACATTTTTAAGCCCGATGAGATTTTTATCTTTTTGTTTTGGCGATCTGTCACCGGCGATACAAGTACAAAATGCAAATAGGAATACCCACATCATAGCAGGTTTTTTTCTGAAGAATCTCATATATAATAATGTATTTTTTTATTTAGCAATAACTTTTGCATCAGCCCAGTCGGCCTCAACATTTTTACCGTCAACTGTAAGAAGAATATACTTTACTTCTTTCACATCTACATCAACTTTCATCGCTGAATCTTTTCCAAGTTTTCCACTATCAAAGAGAACCTGTCCTCCAAAATAGTCTCCATTATAGACTTTGAATTGTGCCGTTGCATCGCCCCTATATGCATCATCTATTCCAACCACTGCCTGAAATCTATCAGCTTTACCATTAAGGCTATACATAATTCTTGAACTGGTTTGGCAGCTCAATCCCTTTTTATATTGGATCCCCGCAATTGAAATTTCTTTTCCCTTAAAATTTTTATCTTTTACAGGAGCGTCTCCCTGCTTCATTAAATAATAAATATCACTCAACCATGTAGTACCATCCCTGGTGACAGTATATTTTTCAACAGGCACTGGTTGAGGGCCGGCAATCATTTTGCCTCCAGGCGTACCAACTTTTATTAACAGGTGTCCATATTGAGGAAGATTTTTGGCTACAAAAAAATTGTTGAAATATCCGAGATCTGTTTCTTTCCATAAATCCCTTACTTTTTGGCTGCCATGTAATCCGATCTGATCCCAATGAACGGTTACATCAGCATTTTCCTTATCCATATTTAATAATAAAACAGCTGTGGTTCCGGCTGAGAGAGGTTTATTATATACTTGTTGTTTACCGTTATCAAACACTTTATATCCCTGAAATCCCCTTGGATCCTGGTCAACAGCAATTACTTCTTTTGCAGTAAGAATATTTCTAATGGAATCAGGCATTTCCCGCAAATCATTGCCAGCCATAAGAGGTGCGGCCAGCATGCACCACAGGCTAAAATGTAGTTTGTCCTGAATTACAGAGGTAAGATTGCCAACTTCCAGCATATCGGGATCGTTCCAGTGGCCTGGCCCCGCAAATTGCCATAAGCCATTAAATGCCGAATCAATAACCCCGTTGCCACCGGATGTATTAGCGCAATAAAAAATAGATTCCATATTGGGCCTGATATCGTAGGATGTTCTCCAGAGATGCGTAAAATCTTTGGCACCCCAGGCCCATGATCCGTTTCCAAAATCTGATATGCTCAGCACCATTGGCCTGCCGGATTTTTTTATAGCCTCACTATAGATGCTTAAATCAACATCACTGGGTCTTTTATTTCTTTCGGCATAGCAGCCATCCAGCTTAACATAGTCTACACCCCAAAAGGCAAAAGTTTTCATATCCTGTTCTTCGTGATAATAACTTCCCGGTAATTTCTGACAGGTGAGATATCCCCTGCATTCGTATAAACCGAATTTTAGTCCTTTGCTGTGAATGTAATCGCCAAGTGACTTCATTCCCAGTGGAAATTTTTGAGGATCACCACAAAGTTGGCCATCACTGGTACGTTGTTCCGCCATCCAACCATCGTCTATTACAAGATAGTTGTATCCAGCATCCCGCATTCCTGAGCTCACCATTGCATCTGCGGTTTCCTTAATCTTTGCCTGGTTAATATCAGCCTGGAATATATTCCAGCTATTCCATCCCATAGGTGGCGTAAGTGCCAACCCATCATCCTTATCCGGTTTTATAAACATCGAGCTGGCCGGTAAAAAATAGCAACCTATAGCCAGTAGAATTAAAGAAAATGCTTTTACTTTTTTCAAAATCATGTGGACGTTGATATAATAAGCGGGTGGTATCTTCCTTGAGCTAACAATGTTGTTCAAAAGTAATTTTCTTGCATTCAAATAAATAAACTGCAAATACCCTATTATTTACGATTTTTAACTTGTGAGTTTGGTGTATATTAATAATCGAAAACAACCAAAATATATCATTATAGGTCAGGTTATTTATAAAAACAACCTTGTCACCGTTTTTTATTGCCTGTTTTGATAACTTTTGACTCTTCCATTTTCGGTTGATCATTTTTGAATGCCGCTCTCAACATAATAATTGACGTAATGATGATAACAGCCAATACCACCCATCTTAAAATATCCAAAGGCAGTGATTTAACAATAAATGCCGCTATTATGACTGCTATTGTACCCGATATAGCCATACTGAAAGATGCTTTTCTGTTGTAGGCCCCCTCCTTTATGAATTTAGCGGATGCAGGCGGCATAAGAAATGCACAAGACCCCATCATAATCGGGAAAGCCACCTTTGGAGACATTCCTAATGCAAAGACCAGAGTCATGCAGGGAGCAAATAATCCTATACCTGCGGTGTTTAATGCGGCAAGAACACAATTTACCACTATCGCGACAATCAATTTTATTCCTGTCAGACCCGTTGCTTCACCTTCACCCTGAATACATCCTAATCTGTTTGCCAGCATAAAAAAGGCGGCTAGTAAAAGTGCAATTCCAATAGCAATCCTTACTTTCTTTTCTGAAAATCTTGAAACCACTCCTGCGCCAAAAACACCGCCAACGGTT
>Ga0134126_10003255_pt1 | contig 20350 bp, 17 predicted proteins | sample KB31752_FD_96881 | JGI IMG/M metagenome (GOLD analysis project Ga0134126, IMG submission 96881) | Terrestrial soil microbial communities with excess Nitrogen fertilizer from Kellogg Biological Station, Michigan, USA - KB3-175-2 | ecosystem: Environmental > Terrestrial > Soil > Unclassified ... | reverse complement strand
TCGACATGTATCCGAACGGCGCGCCCGCCGGAAACAAGTTCCAGAGCGCGACGGTCAATTTCTAGACGACAATTTCCAGAAGGCGATTTCCAAAAGGTCGACCGTTCCACCGCGGTTTCGCGCACACGCGAGTCTCCGGAACCAAGGTGGAAGCGTTGCGGATCGCGGCCCTCTTCCATCTCGGCGAGATCGACCCGCAAGGCCTGAAACGGGAAATCGCCGCCTTTGTGCGGTCATGCACGCGAGGCGCTTGTTCCGGCAACCCTGATGGTGGAGGCCTGCCTTGAACAGAGACATCGACACCGTCCATGTCGATGCGCGCATCATCGGCAATCTTGCCGGAGCCAGCCGGTTTGCCGCATCCAGGGATCGCTTGACCGCCGACGATCTTGCGGCCTGGAGCTTCCTGCCGGAAACGCGCGCGCTGATCGAGCAGGTCTCGTCGGTATTGTCCGGCCGGATCGTTCGCCTGAGCTTGAACGCAAGCGATATCGCGAAGGCAAAGGATGCCGTTCTGGTTCTGACCGCCGCGGCCGGCGAAGCCGTGCAAGTCGAAGCAGGCAAGAACACGTTCTGGTATTCGCTTGGGGTAGCGCTCGATGCTTCGCCGGTCTCGGCCGACGGGGTGGCCGCAAATCCGTTTCACATCGACATGATGACGTTCACGCGCTTTCCCAATGCGATGGCCATCATGTGCGAACGAACGGATCCGAACGGGGGCGGCGCGACGCTGCTGGCCGCGATTTCCGAAGCCACCGAACGGCTGTCGGCGGAGGACCGGCACGCCCTCGGCGCGCCGGCCTTTTCATACTGGATGGACGACGGCCTGATCAATGTAGGCCGCCATCTGGAGCAGTTTCCCGTGCTTCCCGGTGAACCCGGCGGCCGGGTTCGCTTCAGTTCCAAGCTTCCCGATCGGATTGCGAAGACGCCATCCTTGTCCGGCGCGGCCAGGGAAGCGCTGCCGTCGATCCATCGCTTTGTCGCGAGCCTCGAACGCAGCGCCATCCGCCTGATGCTGGCGCCCTACGACGTGATCCTGTTCAGCCAGTATCACTACTGCCACGGCCGCTCGGAATTGGGAGAAGACCAGGCCGTCCTGGATCCGGCCAGCCGCCGCCAGCTTTGGCGTTTGTACTTCAACGCCGCCGAGACATCCTGAAATCGGATTGATCCCGGCTCAATGGGTTTTGCCGCGCGCCGCAACAACCTCCCGCGCCGAGCGCTGCAACGCATCGGCCGCGAAATCACAACCGCAATTGAACAGCAAATCGATAACCGACAGGAAGGGCTGAAAACCCTGCCGGGCAAAGTTCTGCCGGTAGACGAGATGTCGGGTTTCGTATTGGTGCCAGATCGGTTCGATTCCTTGCTCGCGCAATTCCTCTTCGGTGCAGTACTTGCGCACGCCGGAGCCGGTATAGAGCGCGTCGGCGCCGGTCGCAGCGTAGATGCCGGCAAGGCGGCCGAGGCGGCTGCTGGAATCGTCGCGGATATCGCTGGCCCTGATAAACCGGCACGGGCAGGTCAGCATCCTGGAAATGGCATCCAGCAGCGGCAGGCTGACGTCGATCAGGCGCGTCGGATGTTCCTGCATGAAGATCGGAGCCAGTTCCGGCATTACGGTATTGAAATAAGGGGTGCTGCCATAGGCCACCTCGAGCGTGCGCAACAGCTTCTTCGGTCGGTAGGCTTGCGATATCGTGACCCGGTCGATCCTGTCTTTCAGGTTCTTGGAAACCGGCAAGGTCAGCCACTCGACGCCATCGGCGGTTTTGATCCGGTTTCGGTTCTGGAAGCCCCCCTCTTCGTACTGCACGTCGTCAAGATGCACGAAAACGTCGCAGGCAAACATGCTTTCGATCAGCCCGAGCCATGGCAGGAAGGCCGGCTGATGGATGCAGATCGTCGTCACGCCGGCACCACGAGCTTTTCCAGCCGGAAGCTTTCAAAATACCTGGTGCCGACCGGCGGATCGGGATTCGCCAGCGAGGCCCAGCGCGTGGATCGCGCCTCGTGAAACGTTCTTTCAAGGTATTGGCGTCCCGCCTGAGAGCGGTGCCGGACAAGCGCGCCGCACTTCTCCTCGAAATGCGGCGTGATATCGACGAACACATTCGGCTGAAAGTCGGTGTAGGGCTGGATCGGCTCGCCCGAGAGGAGGCAACGCACGAACGGTTTGCGAAAGCAGACGTTGCGCACCGATCGGGCAACGGCCGAATGATCCTGATGATCGACACCGGTACGATCGGCGAAATGGGTGATCACGAGATCCGGCCGCCCATCATTGACGACCGTTTCGATTGCTCCGATCAGATCGGCGCTGCCGATCAGGCTGCCGTCGGGAAAGTCACAGAACTGGATCGACGAGGTGACCTGCCGCAGCGCTGCAATCGTCTCGTCGCGGCGTATCGCTGGAAGCTGCGGATGGACCTGCCCCGAAACGGAAAATCCGTTTGAGCCGTTGGTCAAAATCAGCACTTTGACGTCGCTATTTCCGGTTGCAAATTTTCGGAGAGTGCCGTAGCATATCAGCTCGGCATCATCTGGGTGGGCGAATATTGCAAGCACACCGGCCGGCGACGCGAATGCCATATTTTTAATCGCTTATTGGTTTACCGTTCATTCATAGCGTATCTAGGATGATCCTAACAGGCTCCGAGATCGTAGCGCAAATTGCAACGGGCAACATCGACATCGACCCGTTCGATGCGACTGCCGTGAATCCGAACAGCTACAATTACCGGCTCGGAAACAAGATCAAGGAAATCGACTCGGAAACTCCGATCGACACCCGCTGCCCCTTTGAAGTCGATGCCCGCGACATTCCCGAAGAGGGCATCGTGCTGAATCCGAACCGTCACTATCTGTCCCATACGCTCGAACGGATTGGATCGAGCAAGTTCGTGCCATCCCTGATCGGCCGCAGTTCGATGGGCCGGCTCGGCCTTTTTCTTCAGATCTCCGCTGACCTCGGCAATCTCGGTGCGTGTCATCGCTGGACGCTGGAATTGATGTGCGTGAATCCAATCCGGATCTATCCCGGGATGCGCATCGGGCAAGTCAGTTTCTGGATATCGGCGGGCGAGAACGAGCCGTACCGGGGGCAACTGGGCCAGTTCAGCGAGCCGAAGCTTCCGCTGGTTTTCGGAGCCTGACCGATGATCCTGACCGGCGCCGAAATCCGCAATCAGGTTCGGGAAGGCGCGGTGACGATCCGGCCGTTCTCGCCGGACCAGATCAATCCAAACAGTTACGATTTCCGCCTCGGCGATACGATCCTGCAATACAGCAACAGCCTGCTCGACGCGCGTGCCGCCAATCCCACCAGTGCTCGCCGGATTCCCGAGGAGGGGACGGTGCTGGAGCGCGGCCGATTCTATCTGGGGCACACCGCGGAAACGATGGGCAGCAATTCCTTCGTTCCCATCATTCGCGCCAAGTCTTCCATCGCAAGGCTCGGCCTTTTCGTCCATGTGACCGCCGATCTCATCGATATCGGATCGATCAACCAGTGGACGCTGCAGCTTTATCCCGTTCATTCCATCATCGTTTATCCGGGAATGCGCATCGGTCAGGTCACGTTCTGGAAAACCTACGGCAGGATCGACCTCTACAATGGCAAGTACCAGGGCGCGGTCGGCCCTATTGCATCGAAGAGCTTCGTGGACAGCTAGCCGGCGACCCTCATGAAAGTACTGACAGGCATCGACCTTCCACTTCGAATGAGCTGCGGCAGCATGGTGCTTGCCGCGGACATCTACGGGCGCGCCGGGCTGCCGTTCGACGCGAACTTCCTGTGTCTGGATCCGGTCCAGCAACAGCCGCTGCCGCCGAACTGGACCTGCCTTCCGCTCGACAAGTCGTCGTGCCTGAGGAACGCCGACGTCTATCACCGCAGGCTGCGTACGCTGGTTGAATTCGAAGCCGCCCGTTATCGCCCCGACATATTGCATTGCCAGCATCTGGGCTACGGCATGAGCAAGGCGCTGGTTGGCTGCGCCGGCGTACCCAAGATCGGGCTTTGTCACGGCACCGATGTGATCGAGGCCATCAACTCCGAGGCCGGCAGGCGCGACTTTCAATTTCTGGTCGACCGCATGGACCGCATTGTGTTTCCGAGCCGGGGCATCCTGAACGATGCGCGCCTCGTCGCTTCGATCGCGGAAGTGAGGGTCTCGATCATTCCCTGGGGCATTCCCGATTCCTATTTGCTGCCGAGGGGCCGGCGTCCGTCCTACGCGGCCTCGCCGTTCCGCGTTCTCTATGCCGGACGTCTCGATCCCAGCAAGGGCATCCCGACGCTGCTGCAAGCCATGTCGGCCCTGCCCGACAGCGTGCACCTCACCATTCTCGGCGAAGGACCGGAGGAACCCACGGTCCGCGACATGATCGCCGGGCTTGCGCTCGGCCATCGCACCGAGCTGCAGCGCTGGCGGACGCGATCCGGCTTGCAGCAGGCCTTCCTCGACTTCCAATTGCTGGTTCTGCCGAGCCTGCGGATCGAAGCGTTCGGCCTCGTCAGCGTCGAGGCACAGGCCGCCGGCCTGCCGGTACTCGTGGCGAACGTCAGCGGATTGCCCGAGACGCTGCCGCTTCATGCGCCGGAGCTCGCCTTCGAGGCCGATAATGCCGCGGTGCTGACGGAAGCGATCGGACGGATCGCGGGGAACGAGCGCCTTTGGCGGCATTATTCGGAACTTTGCCGGTCGAATGCCGGCCGGTTCGTGATTTCGAATTGCGTGAAGCAACTGGACGAATTGAGCCGGAAGGTTTTGGATGAATTCGCCGCTACCAAAGCAGCGTGACGCGCCGATAAGCGTGGCGGACAGCGCGTTCTACGACGCCGCGTTCCTGCGGCGCTACGATGCGTTGCAAGGCGCTTCGGCGGAGGTCAAGGCCGCCGAGCAGCGCATCCTTGACGAGATCGTCGACCTGCGCCAGCAATCCCGCTTGCGTTGCGAACGCTATCTGGACGTAGGCACCTGCACCGGAAGGTACCTGATCTGGGCCCACGACAACGGCTTCCGGACCCTGTGCGGGCTCGATCATTCACCGGATGCAATTGCCCATTGCCGCACCAAGCTGACCTTCCCGGCCCGCCTGATCGAGGGCTCCTGCCTCGACATGGAGTCCTATCGGGGAATCGAGAACGTGGACTTCGTCACGATGATGATGGGGACCGCAAATCACCTCACCGCTCCGGAGCTGAAAACGTTCTTTCTGAACGTGAGCACGGTCATCGCGACGGGCGGCGACCTCGTGTTGTCGACCTGGCGCTCCAGCCCGGAACGCCTCACGCTTTACACCGAAGCCGACGCCAGGAAGCTGTGCCGGATCGCGCTGAACCTCGCCGAATTGCAAACGACCGGGGCGCCGCTCAGGACCGTCAACCGGGTCGCAACTTCATGGCACGATCTTTGGGTGTTTCGTAAAATCTGACCGGGGTGTGGCGCAACCGGATAGCGCACGGTGTTTTAGACACTGAGGTTGCTGGTTCGAACCCAGTCGCCCCGACCTCTTGAGTAACCGGCTATGAAAGCATCCACGCTCTGGCTTCCCGATCTGACGCGATCCGAGCCGCCAAGCCCGCAAAGCCCCAGCCTGATGGAAGAGCTCCGGCTCATTCGCAAGGCCGCGAATGGAATATACACGTTGCTGCCCCTCGGGACGCTCGTGTTCGAGCGGATGAAGCGTGTCGTCCGTAAGCACATGCTGGCTTCGGGCGCGCAGGAAGCCGCTTTCGCAACGATGATGCCGGCGCGGCTGTGGCAGGAAAGCGGCCGCTGGGACGGCTTTGGACCGGCCCTGATCAAGACCACGATCCGCGGCGACGCCGCAATATGCTTCAATCCGACCCACGAGGAAATCGCGGTTGCGATGATCCGCGACGAGCTGCGAAGCTTCCGCCAGCTTCCGCTCAATTTCTTCTGCATCCAAAAAGTCTATCGCGACGAGCCACGGCCCAAATCCGGCCTGTTGCGCACCAGCGAATTCGTCATGGCCGACTCGTATTCCTTTCATCGCGACGAGACCGACGCCGAAGCGGGCTATCGCGCCATTCAGCAGGTCTATCGAAACATACTCGCCGACTTCGAACTGCCTTTCGATCTGATCGCGGCGGATAATGGCGTGATCGGCGGTTCGAAAAGCGTCGAGTTTCAGTTTCGCCATCCGCTCGGCGAGTCGAAATTCGCGAGGTGCGACGCCTGCGGCTATGCCGGCGACGACAGCCTGACGCCGGATCATCGTTGCCCGCGGTGCAATGGCGAGACGGTCCTGCATCAGGGGATTGAGCTCGCCCATGTGTTCCTGCTGGAAACGCGTTACAGCGCCGCCATGGGGCTGACGTTCCGCGATCAGGACAATCTGAAGAAACCGCCGCTGATGGGCTGCACGGGCATCGGGCTGACCAGGAGCTTGCAGGCCGTCGTTTTGAATCGCGCCTTTGCGGGCGGGGTCGCGTGGCCACGTGCCGTGGCGCCCTTCGAAGCGGCAATCGTGCTGCCCGCGGCCGGCAGTCCTGGCACGCAATGTCTTGTGGACCTGTATCACCGGATCACGGCCGATGGCCTCCAGGTGCTGCTCGACGACCGTGACATGCCGCAAGCACCGAAGAAAAAATTGCTCGACCTCATCCATCCCCCCGCGGTCATCGAATTGGACCAGGCCCGTGTCGCGGATGGCGTCAATGTCAGCGCGGACGGCGTGACGCAGCACATCGGCCACGGCGAGGTGTTGAACTATATCAGGCGATCGCTGCGTCCGTGGCCCTGACCCGCGAGACAGTCGGACAATCGACGCTCGGCCCGTTCGCGTCCGATGTCGCCGTCGATCACGACACGAAAGCCGAGATTGAAGTTGCGATCCGTTTCGACCGACACGCTGCGCGCGCTACAGCGCGAAAACTCCGCGGGATAGGCGAACGAACCGCCCCGGATCACGCGGATGGTGCCGGCGACAGGCTTTCCTTGCCAGGTTGCGAGCTCGGCACCCGCCGCGGCCGCCGTCGAGCCGATGCGTCCGTCGCGACCGACCAGATCGCTGCACCATTGCCAGATCAGGCCATGCATGCCGCGAAGTCCGAAACCGTTCGGCGCGAACGCCGTCACCGGCGGCGGTTGCCGGCGGGCATTTTCGCCGTAGCCCCTGCAGCCGCGCCGAATGGCCGCTGCGCCTTCGCAAAACCGGTCGCAGTTGCAGCCGGCCTTGGCCGCGAACTCGAACTCGATCTCGGTCGGCAATCGCACCCGCAGGCCGCTCGCGTCCGACAACCAATCGCAAAAAGCGACACAGTCGACGTAGCCGACGCCAACCATCGCGCTGTCCGCGGCCAGCGGACGAAAGTCATTCTCCGGCGTGACAGGCTTCCATCCCCAGTCCCACGTCTCCAGCCCTTGGTCGGATAGATGATACGAGGCGGCGTCGGCAAATGTTTCCCAGAGCGACGAGCTTATCGGCATCGACGCCATCAATACCGGCGCGCGCTGTTCGAGCCAGACCCGCTCGACACCCCGGGCCGCTTCAAAAGCGACGGGCCCGAAATGGAAGCCCCGGGTTGGAAGTCGAACAAGGTCCATCGCTGGCTTCCAGGAACAGAAAAGTCCGAAATTACTTTGGCCCATGGGCGGGCATGGCGTAGAATATAGCCCAGATCAGCCCGCTTCAATGGGCCGGGCCGGGCTGGTGCTGTCGCAGATATTCAAAAATGTCTTCAACTCCATGGGCGACATTCGTCGGATATGAAAAAATATGTTTTCGCAGGCGGAGGCAGCGCGGGGCACGCTCTTCCGAGCATTCGCGTCGCTCTGCACCTGCGCTCGCAGCAGGCCGCGGTCTCCTACATCGGCAGCGCCAACTCGATCGAACAGTCGCTCTGCGCTCATCACGGAATTCCATTCCAGTCGGTGACGACCGCGAAATTCGACCGCTCGCGAAAGCTCAGCCTGGTTACTGCGTTCATCGCCAACGTCAGGGGGATCCTGCAGGCGCGCCGCATATTGCGCGAGACGGGCCCCGACGCCGTCTTCACCTCCGGTGGATTTGCCAGCGTGCCGGTCGTCATAGCCGCCCGGAGTCTCAACCGCAGTCGCATCGTGGTGCATGCCTGCGATCTCAGTCTCGGGCTCGCGAACACGCTGTGCCTGCCGTTTGCCTCCCGGCTTTCCTGCACCTTCGAACAAACCGTCGAGGAGCGAGGCAACAAGGCCTTCCTCGCGGGGCCGATCGTCGACGCGGCGTTGCTTGAGCAAACGCCGAAGCCGGTCAAGGCCAAGCCGCGGCTTCTGGTGTATGGCGGCAGCCAGGGTTCGATGATCTTCAACACCAAAGTACGCAGCAGCCTCGACCAGTTGCGGGCGGTTTTCGACATCGTCCACGTCTGCGGAAAAGGCAACGTCGATCCGACGCTGGCCGATCGGCCCGGCTACCAGCAGCATGAATACGTGATGGATTTCATCGACGTCCTGAAATCGAGCGACATGGCCATTTGCCGGGCCGGGTCCAGCTCGCTCTGGGAACTCATCCTGACGCGAACGCCGCATCTGGCGGTGCCGCTTCCGGCGTCCATCAGCCGCGGCGATCAGCTCGAAAATTGCAAATACTTCGAGACCAGGGGCGTCACCCGATGGATCCATCAGCCTGATTTCGTTGCGTCCGACCTGACCCGGGTGCTGAAGGACATCCTGGAACAGTCACCGGAAATAACACGCCGGATGGCCGAGCTGGCGCCGCGGCGGCCCGCCGTCGAAATCATCAGCGGCGTCCTGACGGAAAGGCAATCTTGATCGAGGTTGTTTTCAGCAACGATTTTCACGCTGCTTTCAAGCGGGGATTGCCCGCGCTCGCCGCGATGTGGGCGGCAAAGGACAGGGGCGCGATCGTGCTCGACGGCGGAGATTTCCTCGGGGAGGCGTTCTTCACGCACTATCGCGGCACGGGGTCCGCCGAAGCGCTGCAGGATCGCCTGTTCGACGCCTTGTGTCCCGGCAACCACGGATTCGAGGAATCCTGCCGCAGCCCGAGGGCGGTATGCTGCAATCTGTGGGAGGAGGGACGGCAGGTTTGCGCGCCTTACCGGCTGTTCGATCGGCAAGGCGCCCGTGTCGCGGTCACGGCGGTGCTGGGCGAGGAAGCTTTTGGAGCGATACCAACCGGCCATCGGCGCGGGTTTACCGTGAGTGCGCCGGCGGCCGCGCTGGCTGTACTGCTGCCCCGGTTGCGGGAGATGTCGGACTGTCTCATCGTCGTCAGCCATTGCGGCTTTGCCGAGGACGAGAAGCTCGCACGGGCCGTTCCCGGACTGTCGTTTGTCCTTTCCGCGCATTGTCATTCGGCGCGATTCTTCTCCTCGATGTCGGGGGCCGTGATTGCAAAGGCCCCGGAATACGGCGCCGGATATGGGCGAGCGCTGCTGGACGCCAAGGGCGGGATCGATGTCTCGATTTTCGCGACCGTGGAATATGACGGCACCGCCGTCGGTCATCCGCAACTCCAGGCCATCGGAGCGGACCTTGCCGAGCTCGAGGCCGAAGCCGATCGGCTGCTCGGTGCGCATGATCCGCGCTTTTACAGCCTCGTGCAAAATCGCGATGCCTATGTCTCGGCGCTGGCCACCGCGCTATCCGCCAGTTGCGACGGTGCGAGGCTCGTCGTCGGCCGCTATGGGTTTCGCATCTTGCCGAAGCAACCGCAATTGCGGGTCGAAGCCCTGTACGATCTGTTCCCGTTCGAGAATCGGCTGGTGCGCATCGGCCTCACCGATCAGGTGACCGCGGCTCTGCGGGAGATCGAGCATCATCCGGATTACCTGGTCGTTGCGGCGGGCGCGACGCCATCTCCCTTTCTGGTGACCACCGACTATCTGGCGCTGAACGTGCTCGGACTTCCGGAACAAACGCTTCAGCCGTTCGAAACGATGCGCGACCGGCTCGGCAGCATCCTGGTTGCCGCCTGATCCGCCGGCCGCGCTTGCCGATCGAGCAGGGCTTTCAGATCGGCAAATTTGCGAAGCGTTGCCACGACGCCAAACGGTTCGCAGATCACCGCGCCCTGGAAACGGCTTTCGAGATTTACCCGGAACACACTGGTCGAATCCGTGCGCGTCTGGGTCTGCAGGATGATCGTTGCGGTCGGCTGCGAGGAGGCGGGATCGCCGCGATGAATTTGACGGTGATCGATCGCGTAGAGGCTTCCCGCGCCATGATCGGTATCGAACGTCTTTCGGAGCGCCTGCTTGCCGAGGCAGGCCATGTCGTACTGCATCGATCCGTTCTTTGCCGGCGTGAAGCGGCAGTGCAGGTAAGGCTCCGAGCCCGGCGAATCCAAGATATCGAACAGCTCCGTCCTCAGGCTGCCGCACAGGATGTGCGACGCGAAATCCCAATTATGGTTGTGCAGGTCGCTTTCGATTCCGTCGATGCCATTCCACCAGATGTGCAATCGGAGCTTGCAGGTCGCGGTCTCCGAGAGCAGGAACTTGTCGAAGCCGTTCGAGTGCGGGTAGCTGCTGGCGGCAATTCGCTCTATGGCGGGAGGGCTGGACATCAGGAAGTCGAGCAGGCCGGGCGCCGGAAACCTGATCCGCAGCCGCTGCAGCGCCGCCGACAAATCCGAAAGCGAGGCGTCCGCCGCCACGTCCGACAGCATGATTCCAAGCTGTTCCACCGCATCGATCATGGGCTTTGCTCCCGCGACGGTCGCAGGCGAGAAGACCACAAGAGCACCGATATTGCAACTTTAAGTCGCCGCACACCGATCTATCCCACCGATGCGAAAGCACCTTCGAAAGATCGCAGCTGTCTAAACGTACCAGCCGTCGGTTTTTCCTTTCCGCTCACCGCTTTCCGGGGCGACGTCCCGCCCCCTACTCCTCGCCTGCGTGTAATGTGATCGCTACGCGTCTCGACTGGCCCGATCCATATCTCGGTCCGTCGGGGGATCACGATAATCGCGCAAAAAATCTCCATTATCCCGGCTGCGTTCGAAGTCACGTCCAGCCCTATCCAAATCAGACTTGAACCTTTGTTCGTTTTGGCGGTCCGCTGCAGCCTGCCGTTCATCCGCCGCACGCTTGGCCTCTTCCTGGTCTTCCCGCTGCTTCGCGTCCTTGGCTTGTTGGTCCGCCACCTCTGCGGCGCCGGCAAGTAACGTCGTGAGAAAATCTGCAAGCTCGATATACCCAGCAAGAGGCACGGCGAATTCGGGCTTCTCCTCCGGCGGAAGCGTGAGCGCTTCATCAAAATAGACGCGCGCGGCTTGGGCTGATCCTTGAAGCGCGAGCGCGTCGTTGCTCAAGTTTCTGCCCAACGTTTCCCAGTTGCTCGACGTGAATATGGATGGAATAGCGCTGGTACGGGTTCGCTCAGCGTATTCATTATCGTTGGCCATCGCGATCAGGCTCCGGAAGCCAAACGCATCACCAACAAGATATCCTTCATGATGGGATCAGCATTCGGATCCTTGTCTGCAAGCGTTCTCTTGTCGACCTGAACGATCCAATCGCCGATTGGACTGGCGTTATTGATTTCGCGCCTGTTCGGAATATTGAAATCCGGACCCTGAGGATAAGTCGCAAGCGGCAAAATTACCGTGGGCTTGTTCGGCCAGGCAATACTGCCATCGGCCGACGTTATGGACTGATCCGGCATGTCGATGCGAACCCGCACGTAGTCAAGCACCTTGGGATTAGCGTCAGACCAGATGTAAGCCTCCAATCCCCTAAGCCGCGGACTTTTCAACTGTGTCGTCGTGTTGTCGAAGAATGAGGCAGGTAGAGTAAACTTGAAGATTCCGGCGGCGCGCTGGGTTTGAAAATCCGCGTCCGGAATAAGTCCCGGAAGCGAATTTGCATCGGCCGTATATTTACGTAATCCGATTGCAATGGTGGTTTGCTTGGAACGCATCATTCTTTGCTCAAGCAGGTAAAAAACATCCTTTTCCCATAGCGACAGCGCGCTCAAATAGCCGACATCGGAAAGCTCGGGTAACGGCTTGTCGATCCCGTAGATCAGCTTTAGGCCAATTACGATGGCCTGGGCGCGGCGATACGCCTCCGAAAGCTCCTTATCGAAAATCCGTTTCAGGAAATCGAAGCGCTGCACTTCGTTGTTGCCGCTACCGGGCTGGAGAACATAGGCAATTCGAGCGGCGTTGGCGTCTTGTCGCGCACTGATGTTGACCTGCTGGGCATTGTAACGATCGATCCAATACTGGTTGGCGTTGCCAGTAGTACCGCTGGTCACAGAAGCAGCAGAGATAACCGGATCGATCATGGAGCCCAGGATTCGCTTGTCGTTGTCTCTGGAAAGAGCAGACATCGTCGTCATGTAATCGATCGTCTTCTGTTCCAGCAAGATTTCCAGTCGCTGGGCGACGGCCAACACCTCCAGTTGCTGGGCTTTCTCACGCAAAGTAAGGCAGTTGTTGATGTGCTCATCAAGCGAGTTGACATGGTATTCGACGTCCATTGGCGAATACGCCAGTGCTGCCAGCTTGAAGGGCGTCAGCAGCGCGAGCGCTCCTGTGTCGATGGGTTGAAGGATTTGCGGCAGGTCCGGAGGAGGCGCCGGCGCCGGCGCATTGAGAACTTCCAGAGAAGCCGCGCCCTGAAGCAATTTGGAAACGTCTGAAATTTCCATCGTTTTTCGCAAGGAAGCTCCGACGGTCCCGGCTGAATTGGCGGCGGTGCCGGGCTGCGGCTGCGCGGCTTGCGCCACATTGAAACTGGTGTTTGCTTCGGCTACAGCGGCGGTGAGAATCGTCGCCGAATGCAGAAAATTCCTTCGATCTATGGTCATAAATACCCCCCCAATAACTCAAGCTAAGCTTAAATCATTGCACAGGATCGCTTTGGTTGCCAAGTGCGCTGCTTGACCACTCCTAAGATCTAGGCTCGGATGAAGCTTCGGCGACCATAGGTGTACGGTACGGCGGCCGTCATCTGCGGGCGGCTTATGCTGGTGACGCGCGCCGCATAAAATCCGGTGAAAGGAGCCCCCTACTCCTCGCCCTTCTTCGCGCTCGCGGTCTTTTCCTCCGCCGTGCACGAGATCAGCAGCGTAAAGCCCCGCGCGTTTTTCGCGATGTCGGAGGTCTTCAGTTCGCCCTTGGTCTCTGCCGCGGTCTGGTAGGTGACCGCGCTATTATCGAGGAAATCTCGCAGCATTCCCGTTTTGATGGCGAAGTTGATGTTTTCGGGGATTTCGCCGGTTGCCCTGGCGATTTTCAGCGCGTCCAGTTTCGCCGCGACCATGCCGATGATCTGGCCATCGGTATCAAGCAGCGGCCCGCCGCTGTTGCCGGGCTGCACGGCGGCGCTGATCTGCAAATAGCGGGTGTCGTTCAGGATGCCGCTCAGCGAACTGACGATACCCGTCGTCACCGTGAAGTCGGAGGTCAGCATACCGTGGAAGGGATAGCCGATCGCCACCACGCTGTCGCCGGAATGCACCGGCTTATCGCGGATGGTGGCGATCTCCTTGAACGGGCTGGGGGCCTGCAGCAACGCGAGGTCGTTGGTCCGGTCGCTCGAAACGAGACGAAGTTTTAACGGCGCTTCGCCGCCCAGATTGCCCTGGATGTCGCCGACGCAGCCATGGACCACATGCGCATTGGTAACGACATGGCCACCGGCGCTGATCGCAAAACCGGTGCCGCTCTGAGTAAAGGTTTTGGCCGGCTTCGACGACTGATCTGCGGCAGCGGCGGCCGGCTTCGTGAGCGCAACCGCAAACTCACCCGCATTGGCCAGACCGTTCTTCTTCACGACGGCAACGCAATTGGCGAGCGATGGCAGGAGCTGCGCGGTCTGTTTGAGGTCGAACTGGAACAGCTGGCCTTGGGCGAAGGCCGTCATCATCTTGGCTTTGCGGAACTGACCTATCAACGTCGAATTCGCAGGCATGCTGACCTTGACCAGATTGTTGCCGATCGGCAGCCCTTGCACGTGGATGGCCTGCTGTCCGTCGAACGTCAGCGCGAGTGCGAAGGCCTCGCCCGGAGTCAGCTTCCAGTTCTCGTGCGCGAATCCGAGCGTCCAGCTGAAATCCTGCCCGACCGAAACCAGGAAGACGATGCCGCTCTGGTAAACGGCCGAGGCCGCGCAATTCGAAAACGCGCCGCTCTTGTCGTCGGTATAGGCGCCGCCCTTCCAGTTGCCCACGGTGATCGAGCCATACGGACCACGGGCCTGCGACGCGAAGGGCACCAGCACGAAGGCAAGGCAACAGGAGAAAATGAACGCTCTGATGGAGGACTTCATTCTTGCTACTCACGATGACGTTACCATCATAAGTGGCAATGAAATCGGTCTGCAAGCACTTCGGCAGCGATCCTGGGTCTATGGAGTTTTCAGGGGGCCGTGGCGGAGTGAGTGTCAGTCAACCCCCGTTGAAAGATAAAGCATTTTCGACTTTTCGAACCAAAACCCGCCATTCGAGCTACCGCCAGGCGGCACGTTTCCAACGCCTGGAAGGCGGGCATCGCCGCTGCCCGGCGCGGCGTGACCTACACCCCCTACCTGATGCTTGTCGGGAATCGGGTGGTTTGAAGCGGGCCGACGTCCTTATCAACCGGCATGATGACTCTCGTCATGTTTGAACTTCGCCTGGCCGGGAACGGCACTTTGCGCAACTACGATCCGGTTTGGCGTGCGATCACCTGACGTTTGGGATGGAAATCTTCCCGCTCGCAGGAAACTGGCAGATCGTGTGATTGGCGACCTGATTGCGCGCGCGGACACCGCAAAAATTGCGGTGCCATGGCTGCGGACGGCCTACACGCATCTGACGCGCGGCCGAATTGGAGACCGGGAAATCGACGGGTACTGTTTTTCCATTGTCCTCGCGACCTATCTGATTTCCACGCCATGCTTGCGAGAATTAAACATGGCGACTTTGACATCAATTTTGGCTCCAACAGGTAGTCGGAGGAATGGCCTTGAGAACGCGACATCGCCGGCGCGGATGACGGCCCGTCCCGTATTGGGCAAACAAATACACGGCCAAAAGAGACGGCGAGTTCATTTGCTGCGCGCGGTGATGATCGGCTTCAGGCAATTCCAAAGGCCTATTACCTGCATCTGCCCCAACGCCATCCCTTGGTGATGACTGCTTCAAGCGAAACGCCCGGATGACCCATTTGGGTGATGCTATCAGACGACACTTGTTGCACCTTCGCGTCGCGCCTGTAGACGGTGCCAGCGTATGAAATTGATCTACTTGCGGTTCTGCAACGGAAACGTGCGACCTTACCTGATGCCGTCGTTTTGAGGCTCGTTTGGAATTCGAAGTTTGAGAGGGAGCTAAAGTGCGGGGTTATAGGAGATTTTTTGCATCTTTTGTATTTCTGCTTGCGTCACTCGTGGCTGGTAGTGCCCATGCCCAGCTTGCGGCTGGGTGCAGTTGTCCTGCCGGAGCAATAATTTCCGGTAGCCAATGCGTTCTGGCGGGCGCCGGTGCAGTAGTTGTTCCGGCAGTTTGCACAGGTTCGTCCTCGATTAGTCAGAGTGTGCGAAGCGTTGCGGTCTCGCAGCAACAATTGTCCTTCTCCAGTATTCAGACCATGCTCGAAGGCAGACGCGACCAGTTGCAGAGCCCGCACCTCACGGCCGCGCCGCTCGGCTACGCGAACGGAGAGGCCCTGGGTTATTCGTCCACCGGACGCGCTCGCAACGCCTTCGCTTCCATACCCTTCAAAGCGTCCCCCAGCGTTGCTGCGGCCGGCCCGAGTTGGGGTTCCTGGGCTGAGGGGCTTGGAAACTGGCAGCGAAATTCTGCCGTCGCTGCCGGCGACTTGGATCATTTCGCAGAGACTTACGGTGCCCAGGGCGGTGTTGACGCCACCTGGCAGAGTCTGTCCGCCGGAGACGATGCGCTCGTCGTGGGCCTCGTTGCAAGCTGGATGACTTCGCGTGTCACTTACGATGGCAGTCCTGTTAGTCTTCAGTTGAAGGGGCCCGGCGTCGGTCTCTATGGGACTTACCTGCGCGGCAATTTTTCGACCGATCTCGCCGCCAAGACCGATTTTCTGACTATGGACGAGGCTTTCAGCGGTCTTTCGCCCAATGCCTCGATCAGCGCCACGAACTTCGGAGTGACCGGTAACGCTCAATACAAGATCATGACCGGCACGGCTTCATTCGTGGAACCGACCGGAGGCTTCTCATTTACAAGGACCGACTTTGGTGGCGGAGCCGCAGCCCTGGACCTCAAGGACGCATCGACGCTGCGGCTGCAGGCCGGCCTTCGATTTGGAACGTCGACAAAGATTGCTGATACCGCCGTCGAACCGACTCTAAGGGTCCTGGCCTATGACAATGTGGTTGCTGAGGGATCGAGCATTGCCGCCGACACGCCCGGAGCGGCTATTGTGCCTACTGATCAAGGCAAGGTACGCGGCGAGATCGATCCGGCCGTCAATTTCGATTTTGGAAATGGCTATTCCAGCAACATCTCGGGACAAGTTGTATTTGGTGAGGACCTTGTAGGCGGCGCTCTGACTGCTCAGTTGAGGAAACAATGGTAACGAGGCCTTGATCCTGAGCGCGAGTAGAAGAAAGAGATGCGCCGACTTGCGCTCAAAGGCAACGATTCCGGCTGTCGGGCAGTCGATTTCCAACCCCGCTGTTTTGAGCCGAAGTATTGCTGGATGTGAGGCTCAGCATGGCCTCTCTCCTTCGAAAGGCCCGCGATATTGAGGCGGTGCGGAACAGGGGTAGAGGTTCGCGTTCAGCTAAATTGAGGATTTGAACAGAACGATGCCCTTCGGAAGGCTGGAGACCTACTGATGATGATTTTGCTCTTCATCTTTGGAACGCTTGGGGGGCTCCTCTGCTTTTTGAACGAGGCTAGTGCCCAGGTGGTGCCTCATATCCCGGTGCCGCATGTGCATGTGGCGGCCCCCAAAATCCATGTGCGCCCCCCTCAGGTGCACGTTGTACCGCCGAAAATCCACATGGGAACTCCGCTGGTGCATGTGGCGGGTGCGCACATTCAGCCCAATTCCACGCAGGTACACATAGCGTCCCCAAAGATTCATGTTGGAACGCCGCACCTGCACGCTCCCGGGATTCATATACAGGCGGGGGGAGTCCGCGCTCACTCCCCGAAGATCGGAGCCAACTCTCCTGGCGCCGGCATGGCCGGTCTCCAGACTAAGGCAAGCAGTCGCGACTTAAATGCGTCCGGTCACACCGGAGCGAAAGTCGGCCGGACCATAACGCCCCTCAACGCGAAGAACTCCGGTCCATCCTCCGTTGCGCAAAAGACAAGTCCCGCGGGCAGTGTCGCCACCCGGAAATCTTCTCTTTCGCCCGCCTCCGCGCCAAGCGGGTGTCCGGTTCAACAATGCACATCTATCGTGGATGAGGGGGTCGATGGGTCGGGCACTCGTTTTGACGAAGTAAACTTCAAGTGGTCAGGCAATAATCCGCCCCCGCCGCCAGCAGGGATGCATTATTTGAATTCCAATACAACAGGCTGTGGTGGCGGGTCCTGTACTTTGTTTGTTGTGTTTGATTCTCAACCGAGCGTACCCAATCCCACGCTGCCGACACCTTCCCACCCGCCGGCACCATTGCCGCCAGTTGCTGGCCCGCCACACAATACCAATCCAGAACCGACGGTGTCAGATGGCGGCGCCAACATGGGTTCTGGCGGCCCTAGCGTCATTCCCTCTAATCCCACGCCGGCAGCCAATCCCGTATTGCCACCTCCCGCCTCCGGTAGCCTTCCCGTAGCTGTTCTACCGCCATCGCTGGCTCCTCCGGGAACTTCGGTGCGGCCTAATATAGGGCCGTCAAGGCTGCCGCCGGTGAGCGGCAATCCTCAATCGCCTCCCGGAGCTGTTCTGCCGTTACCCACAAGGCCGCCCAAGGGGCCGGTTATTCCGGTACCAGTGACGCATGGGCAGCCCGGCCTCGCAACGCCTTCAATCGCAACACCCGGGCCATCAAGTTATCCGCCTGCGTTTTTTCTTCAGCCAGGCGGAACATATTTTGTCACTTCTTATAATGCGGCGAGGGGCGGGTACGTCCTCCCGGGCGGGGTCGTGATTCCGCCAAACGAACCCCACCTCGTAACGGCTAACAATTGGCCTCTCGGGAGCGCTCTTGTGTGGGGAGACAAAGGTGGTTCGGGTCAGGTCACGGCCTCTGACTCGACGACGATGGCGATCGTAAATCAGATTATTGCCGGTCGGCAAAACCCAACCACGATTCGAAGCCCCTCACCCGCAACACCGGCTGGATCGCCTGCCGCCGTTTTGCCGAACCATGGGGCCAGCACGCAAGGGAATACAGGAGTAACAAACGCCGCTTCCAGGATTACGCATGAAGATACCGGTCAATCCAATCTGACTGACAAGGGCCCTGACAGGGCGAGCGGCAGCACTGGAAATCAACTAACACAGAATTCAGTTACAGCAGAACCCGGTTCTACCATCCAGCCCGCGGCAAAGATCGTCGAGGAGACGCAATCGACGGCTCAGCCTGCCTCACAAATGAAAACCACTGCGATGGCGACGGCCAGGGAAACGACCACGGTCCAAACGTGCAATCTCTGCGATCCCTGGACTTTGACAGATGGGCATGTCGTCAGCGTAACGTCGAATGGCGAGACGTATACGGGACTTCTTCTAACGAATAACGGCTCCTTCGTTCCATTTGCTTCTCTGCCGGTGTGGTCTGGTTCGACCCCGCTGAACACCTTCACAGGCTTGGTGAGAACCAACCTTGGTTACATCTATTATGTCAACGGGCAAAATACGGTGTTCGGACCGGGCTCGATCAACGGAGGCTTTTATGCAAATGGTCCCGGTACGCAAATTGCGGTAGCGCCTCCGACCCCGCCCTCCACAATGACTAACCCGACTTCTCCGGCGCAAACTGCAAATCCTGGAGCTCAAACGCCACCGTTGGCAAATGGCGCGAATGGCCCAAATTGGTGGTTCGTAGGCCTAAGCAGGGGGATGGAAGCAACGGCGAACGGAAATGAGCTCGGGCGAGAGAAGCTTAGGTCCAAGTGGATCGGTGGTGAAATCGGATACATGGCTGGTCAAATTCTTTTTTATGGTTTTGTCGCACCGCGAATATATCAAAATCAAAAAAGCGGCGACAATGACGCCGCCGCGAAGACGCCGCAGCAAAATGGCGAGCCGACGCGTCTTCCTTGATTGATATTGGATGTGCCGGGGCATGGCGTCCACGAGTGGACAGACGCGATCCCGCTCACCCTCCATGTAGAGGCTTGGTGGGAAATCCCCGGCCATCGTCGTGTCCATGTCCGTGACGGTCGTGGAACTGCTCGCAAAATACGAACGCTCTCAGGTCACGTCGTAGCGTGGATTTTTTTGAGCGCTGGCGGAGAGAGTGTCAGTCAATCCCCATTGATTTATAGGCGGTTTTCCATCGCAGCACGTGGGTACCTACGGTTCTCGCTACCGTTAATTGCCTATCCTTGCGTCCCGCTCGCCTCAAGCCTTTGAGTAGAATGGCGTAGAAATTAGTGAGAACGAGTATCAGGGTGGCAACCGATAGTTCAACAAGCGTATTTTTCCGCGATCTTGTCGCCAATCGAAAGCTCTTCAGCCTCCATGATTTTCAAACCGGTTTCGGTTATTTTGACAACGTCGGTCACGCACGATTCAAATTTTGTTTTTTGACCTTGAGGAAGGCAAATATCCGCCCGCGTGGTCGTTGCCACGGTGCGCGGCGATGAACATGGCGACGGCCGACAGGCAATAGGATTCGATTTCGTCGTCGTCCTCTGCTTTCGCCTGATCGAAGCGTGCGATCATCAGGAGATCGGATCCTTTGAAAAGCGCGGCGAACAAGCGGGCGGACCGGAGAGGATCGGGCACGTTCAGAACCGCCTTCGCGTGCAACTGACGCAACAGGGCCTCGATTTCGGCGATGACATGGGCGGGGCCGGCTTCGAAATGGAGCTTGCTTAACGCGTTTTGACTCGTCTTGTCGGCCATGACCATGGCTTCGAGGCTGCGGACGTCTGATCTCAACAGCGTGCGAAGCAGTGATGATCCCACCGCCACGAGCTGATCTTCGACCGAACCGTCGACGCCTTCAAGAAGGGCCTGTGGTGCAAACAACTGATGGCAGCCGGCCGCCATGGCCGCGCCGAACAGCGCCTCCTTGTTCTCGAAGTGCCTGTAGATGCTGAGCTTGGATATCTTCGCCCGCTGGGCGACCTTGTCCAATGTCGTCGCTTGAAAACCCAATTCGACAAAGAGCTCGCGCGCAGCGTCGATGATGGTTTGGCCAAGCGCCTCGTTGGCGGGCCGGCCGCGCCGGCCCTGGCTGTTTTCGGTCACGGCAATTCCAGTACTTGACAGTATC
>Ga0134126_10003253_pt1 | contig 20351 bp, 13 predicted proteins | sample KB31752_FD_96881 | JGI IMG/M metagenome (GOLD analysis project Ga0134126, IMG submission 96881) | Terrestrial soil microbial communities with excess Nitrogen fertilizer from Kellogg Biological Station, Michigan, USA - KB3-175-2 | ecosystem: Environmental > Terrestrial > Soil > Unclassified ... | reverse complement strand
CACCTCCAGACAACTCCAACTTCTCGAAGGGGCGCGTATGCGTATGCGAAAGACTTGCGTTCCTACCTTGATCGTAGCGGGTGGGTTGATCATGAGCTTCAACGCCACCGCAGCGGATCAAACGCAGGTCGGCGCCGGCAATGCGCGCGCCGAGCAGATCGGCAGCCAGTCACCGCTGGTGCAGTCGGCAAAGCGGTTGCTGATCGAGAACGCGAGGCAAATCGAAGATCGCAAGCTGCGCGAGACGACGCTCGATGCAATCACGAACCCGCGCACCTGCGTCTTTCATCGAGCCCAGGTCACCGATGCGGTCAAGGATCAGATCATTTCTCAATTGGAGCAGGCCAGTCTGATCAATCCCACCGATGCGGCCAACATCACCGGCGGCGTCAAGGCCGGCGTATTCCCGCCGATTCTAGATGAGGGCAGCGCCTGCCCTCACCTGCCCCTGGCGTTCGATGCGACCCCGGGCAGCAACTTCGGCGGTCATCACTCCTATCCGGGCGGACTAGCCGTTCACGAATCATTCAATGACCAGAGCTCCATCAATTTCGCCGATACCTATCGCGGCGAATACGGTCAACCGGCCTTCGGCCGGTTGCCAGTTGCTGCAGGCACGAGCTCGCGACCGGAAGATGGTTTCATCAATCAGGATCTCATTTTCGCCGCGCCGATCTGGCACGACTGGGCCAAGATGATGGTCTTCCAGTGGAACGCCGACGGTACGGAATTCACCGAGCTGAATTTCGGCGGCAATGGCAGCACGGACAACGCCGGCGCCCCAGGCGATTCACGCACCGGCGGGCATCATATTCTGAGCGTGGCGGAATCGATGGCACGCGGTCTGTCGCCGGCGATGGTCATCACGCAAGCCTCAGCCCACTCGGCCCCGACTCTCGGCAACGAGTTCAAGGTGGTCAACTGGCTGCGTGCCGCTGCCATCGTGGCGCGCATCGACCCCGTCGCCAAGGGTTACCTCGTGCAGGATGCGCAAGGCAAATTCAGACTGCCGCCTCTGTTGGATCTCGGCGATGGTGTCGACCTGCCGGCGGCGGGGCAGACCAATTTGCTCATCGAGTATCAGATCCACAATCTGTCGGATGCGGACTTCACCAACTCGATTCCGGCTGTCAGCGAATCACAGGCGCTGTTGGCGCAGCTGGCGCCGCAATACGGCTACGACCCGACCAACGTAGCCACCTTCAACAACAAGTTCCGCAATGTCGTATTGGCTTTTCTAAGCCCGGAACGGCTGTCGATCCTCTACTCCAATGGCGGACTGACCGCGGTGAAGCGGGAGGTCGACAAGCTGCAGCGCCTGCGGCTCATCTGATGGCAGACTTCTCTGCGACGCCTCAGCGCGTCGCAGAGAAGCCTACGATCTCCCCATCCGAGACCAGAGCTCGCGCCACTGTCCCGTAGTGGCCCAACTTTTCGGTCAGCTTGCCACCACTCTCATGGCCCTGCAGCTCGAAGGAAGTCATCAGATAGGGAAGCCCTTCGGAGCCCAACGGAGAGGTCCCGTCGGTGATGTCAAAGTGCAGGTGTGGCTCTGTTGAGTTGCCGGTATTGCCCACTAAACCAACCACCTGCCCACGGTGCACTTTGTCACCGAGCTTGACCCGTAACGAGCCAGTCTGCAGATGCGCGTAGAGGGCATAGTGTCCGCCGCCGATGTCCAGAACGACGTGATTGCCGCCCACTGTGTCCAGGGTAATGGGCACGGCTCGCGAATTTGCTCCGGGGACATTCGCGGGTATGCCGTCACGGACCTCAGTCACGACTGCGTCTGCCACCGCCAGCGCTTCGGCACCGTAGGCAGAGTAGTTGTTGTTGTCGAGCGGGTCGCCGTGATGGGTCACGCCATCCTCGTAGATGCGCACCCAGTCGATCGCGAAGCGCTGCGCGATGCGCGCTTGCCCGTCAACGGGGATGAGTGCGCGGCGATGGCTGGAAGTGTTGGAAGGTCCGTTCGCGGCCACCCAATGATCGCCCCGCAGCGGCGGGCTGATGGTCACCACCTTCGAATTAACCGCCGCAGGGCCAGTCTCGAGAGGCAGAGCTTCAGGGTAATCCCCCACCTTCACACTCAGGCGATGCCACAACTTCGCAGGTAGCTTCTCGGACGGGTCGAGCGTAACCCACATATAGACGGTGGCCGCCGCACCGGCTGCCAGCAACGCTTTGTCAGTCCCATTCCTGACTGGCTGCGCGATCATCCCTTGCAGATCGGCCTCGCCGAATCGGGCCAGCGGCGGCGTCCCGGAATTGCCGGATGCGACCTCCAGTCCCGTTATCCGACAATTCGACGCGCCGCTCAGATTAATGACCCGCAGCTCATAGACGAGATGAGTCTTACCATCTGCATTGAAGGCTGTAGGAGCTACCACAACGCGCACGTCCAACGGAACGGTGACCGGCCTGGTCGGGGGCGCCGGCGGTTGCGCAGCGGCGGATGCAGGCGCATCAGCGGAATTGCCCGCCGCCTCCGCGTGCGCGCACAAATCGCCACAGAGGCCAATCGCGACGGCCCCGGCGGCCGCGACATATAGCCGCAAAGTATGCCTTACTCCCATTTGAGCTCCACTATGTCAGGGGATGTTTAGTCGTTACCGCCTCGCAGACCTCGCGGATCGCAGCGGTGACGGCGTCGGGTTTCTCGAACGGGATCAAGTGCCCGCTGTCGCGAACAATGATCCGCTTTGAGTCTGTAGACAGATGCGACAGCTGCACCTGCAATTCGTCGGTCCAGATTCGGTGTTGCTCGTCGAGATCGCGCTGTGTGACTCCGTTTTTATGGCCGGCGGCGGCGGCCGCCTTCCCGGCTGTCAGGACAATCAACGGCCGGTCGCCCAGGTTGCCCGCCGCGCGCACCTGCGCGCTACTTTCCTCGAACAGGCGAAACTCCGCCATGCTCGCCGCGGCGAATTTCGGAGATCTCTGCAACGAAAGAAGTTTCTCCACAAACTCCCTCGGCAACTCCGGGGCGATGGACGCGGAACTCAGTGCGCGGGTCAAGCCCAGATAGAACAACACATGGGCGAACGCCACAGAAGCGTCCGAGGGCGGCTTCATCATAGCCCGCAGCGCAGGCGGCAACCGCCCGACCTGGTCCTCGTGCGAGGCATCCACCAACACCATGCCAACGACGTCCTGCGGATATTGACTCGTATAAATTCGGACGTCATATCCGCCGAACGAATGCCCCACCATCACGAACGGACCGCTCACACCCGCCGCCGCCAGTAGCGCGTGCAATTCCTTGACAATTTGCAGGCTGGTCCTTGGCAAGGGGCTCGCGCTACTCCAGCCGTACCCAGCCCGGTCATACGAACAGACCCGTGTGAATCTGGCTACCTCGCGCTGCACCAACTCCCAACCAACGGCGGGCACACCCAGGCCGCTATCGAGTATCACCGTGGGCAGCTTCGAACCGGCGGGGCCGGAGCAATCCAGATTGAGGCTGACGTTCGCAAACTCAGGGCCGAGCCGTATCGATACCCCTTGTTGAGGGAACCGCCGCGCATCCAGATGTTCCCCGATTAATTCATACGTGACACCGGCAACCGCCAGCAACACGACCAGTACTGCCGCACCCTGCAGCGTTCGTTTCAAAATGTGCTTCATTGGCGCCATCAGAAAGAATAGGTCGCGGCAATGCCCACGGTGCGCGGCTGAGCCACCATCACCGACAAGTCCGTCGTAGTTATATAGGTGCCGCTCAACAAGGCACGCCTGTTGGCAACGTTGCGTACGTACCCGCGTATGTCGAGCTTGCCAAATTCGACACTCGCACGCAGATCCACCAAAGTGTAGGCTGGCAGCTCGACAGGCGGGAGCCCCTCATTAACGGTCCCAGCGAATTCGCTGTCTCGTGAACCGACGTAGCGCACGTCAGCTCCGACGGTTGCGGCATGTGCGACCAGATGGAAGCTGTGCGTCAACCCCAGATTGGCGGAGAAGCGCGCACTATCGGGAAGGCGGGTTCCGGGTGGGGCGCCCAACTCCGGCGGCGCATCGAGCAGCCGGGCATCCAGCATCGACGCCGCAGCATTGATACGCCATGCGGCAACCGGTCGCCAATTCAGCGCCAGCTCTGCGCCGCGTACGCGAGCATTACCGGCGTTCGCATGAAATGAAAAGGCCCCGGCGCTGAGCTGCTGTTGGATATTGTGCCACTCGATGTCATAGAGCGCGGCATCGAAAGACAGTGTGCGATCAAACAGATCGCCCTTGTATCCGACCTCGTAGCTCCACAACGAGTCGGACTGAAACGTCGGTTTCGCGAGCGGGACCGGTGGTTCCGGCACCACACCGTTCGGGCCTCCCGGCCGGTAACCGCTTGCGGCACGAACGTAGACGTTACTAGTCGAGTTGAGCGCGTAACCGGCTGTCGCCAGATAGGTGGGCGTTGTCGCGGACGATGGCCCGCCGTTGGCTTGCGGCGGGCCAAAGATGCTGGTGATGGCCGACGTATATTGCTGTCGATCATGTGCGACACGCAAGCCACCTGTAAGAGAAAGTGCCGGCGTGACTCGCCACGTCAGGTCCCCGTATCCGGCCACCTCATCGTACGTGCTGATTTGCGGAGTGGCCAGGAGGCTGAAGGGAGTTGGCACCCCGGTCAGCTCGGCAGACTCCGAGCCGTAGTTGTTGCCGCGCTCATGGGTGACATACAGTCCAGCCAGCCATTCGAGCCAGTCGCTGGAGGGTGAGGTCAGGCGGAGCTCCTGGCTGATACGGTCCTCCCGAACCGAGACATCTGTTCGGACTGTCTGTACCGGTAGCCCGGCGGCGATCAGAAGTGGCCCATAAGCGTTGGTCGCATCCTCGGTTAGATTTACCCTGACCGCCTGCGAAGACGTGATGGCATTCAGACGAGCCCATCCAAGGTTGTACTCCACGTCCAACCCATAGAGGGCAAACTTGTAACGTTGCGGTTCGCGAAGATAAATCTGGTGCTGCAGCTGCCCATAGATTGGCTGTCCGGTTTGCGGATCCACATCCTCGGAGGTCAAGCCGCCACGAGTCGCGTCCTGCACCGTTGCCGTCAGACGGATCGACAGATCCTGAATCGGCGTGATCAAAGCTGATATCCGTCCACCATCGGTATTGCCTTGATCTATGTTTGTGCTACCCGCGGGTCCGACCGCGTCATAATAGCCTCCATAGTGATCCCGAAGAGCCGACACGCGTATGGCCGCAATGCCCGGCACGACCGGCATGTTGAGCACCCCGTTGGCCGTGTAACCCATGCCGCCGCCATCGATTGACACCCCCTCCATGCGCACGCTGCCCGAAAAGTCATTGCTATCGGGTTGATTGGTCAGATATTTCAGCACGCCTCCAACGGCTCCCGCGCCATATAGCGTGCCCTGTGGTCCGCGCAGGACTTCAATGTGATTCAGATCCAGCAGCCCCATATTGAGGGGCAAGTTGGTGCCGCCAGCAAACGCGCTGCTCGAGCCGGTGGCGACGTTATCGACGTAGACACCCACCGTCGCGGCACCGGCACCGGCGACGACACCTCGGATAGCCACCGAAGTGGCGAACGAAATGCCGCCAACCACATCGACACCAGGCTGATTGGCCAGATAGTCCTGCAGGGTTTTGGCGCCAGAACGCTCGAGCGAATCGGCCGACATCACGTTCACCTGCATCGGCACCTCGTGAGCTGGCTCACGGCGCAGCGATGCGGTGACAATGATCTCGTTGAGGGGACTGTCGCTCTCATTGCCCGACCGCTCGGGCAATGAGGTTTTGTCCGCAATCGGTTTGGCAGCGGCAACGGCTTCGATCGTGATCGCGCCGGAAGAAGTACGGGAAGCTTTCAATCCCGTACCCTCCAGCAATCTGTTCAGGGCTTGACTCGATGTGAACTTGCCTTCGAGCGACGCAGCGGTTCGGCCGCTCACAAGATCGGGCGAGACAGTGACAATGACATCCGCCTGCCGTGAAAACTCGAGCAGCGCCTTGGATAGCGGCTGCGCGGCAATGCTGAATTCGCGAACAGGCTCGGTCGGAGCGATATTCTCAGCGCGTGCGACCGAGAACGATGCAACAGCTGCGACGGCTATCGCGGCGACACGAAAAGCGGCAATCCCCATGAAGACCCCCGGATCGTTGTTCTGCCCGGAAGACGACCCGCGAGGCCAATGCGGACAATTTTTTTTGCGGCTGGAATGCCGGGGGATGACTCGAGGCCGGGTCAGTGTCTGGCGCGTAACAGAATATCGCCGTCTGCGCGCCGTTCGGCGGTGAGCGGCAGGGCCTCTTGCAGGGTTTCGATCATTGCATCGACCTGCGACGTCCGGAATGATGTGGTGACCCGCATATGCGCAAGATCCGAGTCCTCGATAACGATCCGATCGCGGCTATACCGGTTGGCATCCGCGATGACCTCACTGAGCTCGACGTCATCATAGACGAGGCGGCCCATTCGCCACGCACCCACTTCCTGTGCCGCCACCTTCCGGACAGCCGCAACCGGTTGCGCGTGGTACGCGATGAGGGATTCGCCCCGGTGAAGCAAATGGACTTCGGGGGTCGAGGTCGCGGTTTCGCGGGACACCTCGACCACACCATCGGCAACGGCGACACTAACCTCGTCAGCCCGGCGACGGATTTCAAACTGGGTTCCGAGCACCCGGACCGAGATATCGCCTGTGGTTACATAAAAGGGCCGGGAAGCATCCTTCGTTACTGCAAAAAAGGCATCGCCGCCACTGAGCGTTACATGACGCTCAGCGGCCGTGTACTGGTAAGTGAAACGCGAAACAGCGCCGAGCGTTACCCGACTGCCGTCCGGCAGACTCTCCCCACGTACCTCGGCGAGGTGAGTTTCGAGCTGACCCTGGCGCAGGAATGGCGCGAAATACCGAACCCCGGCAACCATCAGCCCCACCAGCGCGACACCGGCAGCCGTCGCCAGCACGCCGTTTCGAGCAAAAGCCGGCCAGCCGGCGACGATTCGCTCGCGAAGTGTTGGTCCGCCCAGCAGACGCGCGTACTCAGGATCCTGACGCATGGCAGCCAGGTCGCGCCACGCTTGCCGCGTCTGCGCGAAAACACTGGCATGCGCGGGACTACGCTCCAACCAGGCCTGGAGCTCGTCGCGCTCAGGGGCCGTGGGTGTATGTCCCTCGAGTCTCATGACCCAGGCGGCGGCCTCGTCCTGCACTGTACGATCACTCATGTCCGTTTCCGCCATGGCAGGCGTATCCGTTGCTTCGAATCCAGTGTACGCAGACATCCGGCTAAAGCGCGCTCGATCGCCTTCCGGACGCTCTCCGGCGACATGCCAAAGCGCTCGCCAATCTCCACGTAGCTCAGTCCCTCAAAACGATTCAGTAAAATCAACCGGCGGTGCTTCAGCGGCACGCGCTCCAGCGCGTCTGCCAGAATTCGGAACCGCTCCGCCTGGAGTAAGACGTTCTCGGGTGACAACTCGTACACCGGGTTTTCCGCCGCACTCGTATCCAGCTCACGCTCATAGCCGCGCTCGAGTTGCAGGTGGCGGTGATGATCAATGACCAGATGACGGGCAGTCGCGTACAGAAAAGCCTGCGGATTCTCAATCCGCGTTTCATCCGCGGCCGCAAATCGAGCGAACGCGGATTGGGCGACGTCCTCCGGCTCCGGCGGGCCGGCGCCGAACTGCGCATGGAGATAACGGCACAAGCCTTTCCAATGCGCGCGATACAGCTCGAACAACTGCCGCCGGCGCTCGGGATTGAGCGTGGAGTTGGAGTTGAGAAGATCGGTCAAATGTCGGGCAACTGCATCCGTCACGATATCAGGCCAGGCAGGCTTTCTCCTTTCAGCATATCTCAGGTCGCCTCAGGCCGGTAGTCCGGCCGGGTGATCAGCCGGTAGAGCGCGGGCAACACCAGCAGACTCAGCACGGTCGCCGAGAGGATGCCGCCAATCACAACGGTCGCCAGCGGCCGTTGTACTTCTGCACCCGTGCCCGTATTGAGCGCCATGGGCAAAAATCCCAACGAGGCGACCAGGCCAATCATCAGAATCGGCCGCAGGCGTAGCAACGCTCCGCGCGCAATGGCCTCCTCGACAGGTACGCCTTCCCGAAGCAGATCGCGTATGGCGGACACCATCACAACTCCCGTGAGCACCGCGACTCCAGAGAGGGTAATAAAGCCTACACCGGCGGTGATCGAGAGGGGGATGCTGCGCAGTAGCAGAGCCAGCACTCCCCCCGTTAGCGCAAGCGGCACCCCCGAAAACACCAACAGCGCATCCTTGACCGAGTGAAAGGTCATGAACAACAGGCCGAAGATCAGCAGTAGCGACACGGGGACGACCGTCCGCAGACGCTGCGCCGCCGAGGCGAGCTGCTCGAAAGTACCCCCGTACTGTGTGAAGTAGCCCGGCGGCAGTTGCACGCCAGCGTCGATCCTGGCGTTGATTTCCCGCACGAATCCTGAGAGGTCGCGGCCGCGTACGTTCGCGGAGACTACGATCCGGCGCTTGCCATTATCACGCGAGATCTGGTTTGGTCCTTCCACCGAGTGGATGGAGGCGACCTCGGAGAGCGGGACATATTGTCCATTGGGCCTGGCAATGGGCAATCGCGCCAGCGCTTGCGGGTCGATCCGCAGCCGCTCTGGCAATCGCACCTCCAGGGGATAGCGAGCGTCCCCCTCATAGATGAGGCCTATCTCGCGCCCTCCCATGGCCACGGAGACGGCGTCCTGCACATCCGCCACGGTCAGCCCGTAACGTGACAGCTCGATACGGCGAGGTTGTATGGTGAGCAGCGGAAGGCCCGAGACCTGCTCGGTTTTGACATCCACGGCCCCGGAGGTCTTCTCCATCAGGCGTTGTACTTCGCCGGCGAGCTTCAGCAAGATCTCCAGATCATCACCGAAGATTTTGACCGCCACATCGCTGCGCACGCCGGATATCAGCTCGTTGAACCGCAGTTGAATCGGTTGCGTGAAGCCGTAAGCGGTCCCCGGTACCGACTGCGCCGCCTGGGCCATTTCCTCCAGCAGCCGTGTCTTGGGTTTGTCCGGATCGGGCCACAGCTGGCGCGGTTTGAGCATCACATAGGTGTCCGCCCTGGCCGGTGGCATCAGATCGGTAGCGACCTCGGCCGTGCCATTGCGGGCGAAGACCGTCTTGACCTCGGGCAACTTCAGCAGCACCTCGTTCAACATGAGCTGCATTCTGACACCCTGCTCCACACCCGCTCCAGGCGGCCGGATGGCCTCGACCGCCACATCGCCCTCATCCAGGTTGGGGATGAATTCCGCGCCCATGTTGGATGCGAGCCAGCCGCAGGCCAGTACGAGGATGACCGCGCCCGCGGTAACCGCCCAGCGCCCTTTGAGCGCCGCGCGCAGCAGCGGCTCGTAAATCCGCTTGGCGCCTGCGACGATGAAGTTGTCCCCTTCTCGTATCCTGCCCGTCAACAGCAGTGCGCACGCTGCTGGAATGAAAGTGACGGAGAAGATCAATGCGCCTGTCAGCGCGGCGATCACCGCAAATGCCATGGGGTGGAACATCTTGCCCTCGACCCCGCTCAGGGCAAAGATCGGCAGATTGACCAACACAATGACCACGACGCTCACCAGACTGGGACGGAAAACTTCGCGCGTTGCCTTATAGATCACTTCCAGACGCTCGGCACGCGCTAGCAGCCCACCCTGGGCGTGTTGCGCCTGCGAGAGCCGGAGAATGCAGTTTTCGACGATGATCAGAGCGCCATCGACTATGAGGCCGAAGTCCAGGGCCCCCAGACTCATCAGATTGCCGCTCACGCGGTTTTGCACCATGCCAGTGAAGGTCGCGAGCAGTGCAAGCGGGATCACGAGCGCAGTCAACAAAGCGGCCCGCAAATTGCCCAGAAACACGAACAGCACCGCAACGACCAGGAGCGCTCCTTCGAACAGGTTCTTCTGCACGGTGCCAATGGTTTTGTCGACCAGGATGGTGCGATCGTAGACGGATTCCGCCTTGATACCCGGCGGCAAGGTTTTATTGATCGCGGCAAGCCGGACACCGACTCGTTGCGAGACTGTGCGGCTGTTCTCGCCAATCAACATCATCGCAGTACCCAGCACGGTCTCGGCATCATCGCGAGTAGCCGCGCCGGTGCGCAACTCTTTGCCAATGCCAACCTCGGCGACGTCGTTGACGGTTACCGGGACGTGATCCCGGTCCGCTACGACCGTGCGACGCAGTGCCTCGATGTCTGCGATCTGCCCGGGCACCCGGACCAGCTTCTGCTCACCGTTGGTTTCGATATAGCCCGCGCCTACATTGACATTGTTCGCTTCGAGCGCCTTGAGCAGGTCGCCGAGCGTCACGCCAAATGCCAGGAGTCGCGCCGGATCAGGTGCCACCTGGTACTGTTTGGCGTTGCCGCCGATGCTGTTGACCTCCGATACGCCGGGTACCTGGCGCAGTTGTGGCCGGATGATCCAGTCCTGGATGCTCCGCAGGTCGGTGGGTGTGTAACCGGTGCCGTCAGGCTTTCTCGCACCCCGCTCCGCCGTAACCGTGTACATGTAGATCTCGCCAAGCCCGGTCGAGATTGGCCCCATTTGGGGACTGACACCGCCGGGAAGCTGCGACTTGATCTGCTGCAAGCGCTCATTCACGAGCTGCCGTGCGAAGTAGACGTTGGTACCGTCTTTGAAAATCACCGTGACCTGCGATAGCCCGTAAGCTGACACCGAGCGTGTGCTCTCGAGCTCCGGCAGTCCGGCCATCGCGGTTTCTACCAGAAAGGTCACGCGCTGTTCCGTCTCGAGCGGGGAGTAACCCGGTGCCTGGGTATTGATCTGTACCTGGACATTGGTGATGTCGGGTACCGCATCGATCGGCAGGCGCTGATATTGCGCGTAGCCATAAGCGCCAAAGCCCAGCATGAGCGCCAGGACGAGCCAGGGATTGCCAATGGCGAAACGAATGATCCGATCGACCATGTCAGTCCTCCTCCGCCTCGGATTTGAGAAGGTCTGCCTTGATCAGGTAGCTGTTGCGCGCGGCGTACCGATCGCCTGCTGCAAGGCCATTCAGGATCTCTACAGCATCACGGGCCCGGCGTCCCAGCTCGACCTGCCGGGGCTCGAAGCGTTGTCCCACCTCGACGAACACGACTGGCTTACCCTGCAATTCCTGAAGAGCCGTCGGCACGACCGCGACCGGCACTTGCGCGTCGCTGATAATGACGTCTCCGGTCACGAACTGACCGGAGACCCAATGTCCGTCCTTGTTCTCCATGACCGCACGGGCAATGACGCTCTGACTATCCGTTTCACCCCCCGATGCCACGTAGTTGATCTGGATCTTGGCGCTCGCATCCTCATCGGCGCTGCGGATCAGCACTGTCATTGTGGGCCGCACATGATCCAGATCGCGCGCAAACACGGAGAATTCAACCCAGACAGTGGCAAGGTCCGCCACTCTCATCAGTACGGCGCTGCTGTCTACTGCATCTCCAGGGTTCGCTCTGCGGTCGAGTACACGCCCGGTGTATTGGGCCCGGATGGGATAGACCTGGAGGCTTTCATTTGACTCGACTGTCAGCAATTCCTCGCCTTGCTGCACCGAGTCCCCGGCGCGCTTGCTGACGGTACGCACTACACCGGGATAGCGCGCGCGAATTTCCTGCTCGCGCTCGGCATTGGGGCGAATGGTCCCGTACAGAGTGAGGGTTGTCAGTATGCGGGCGGGACCTGCCTGAACAACTTCGATCCCCGCCGCACTCGCCGCCGCCGGCGAGATGGCACCGCCCGGAGCTGCAAATTTCTTCTCGGATTGGGCAGTGCCGGCGGCGTCGGCGGACCGTTTCGCGCAGCCACCGGCGAAAGGGAAAGCGCCGGCGAGCGCGATGGTTGCTAATACCCGTGCCCAAAGCGACGCGGGCACCTTCACTGGTTTCACTTGCGTAAGGCTCATGGTAGCTCCGATGTCATGCCCTGACTGACAATGGGCTCTGCCGTAAGGCGCTCGATTTCGGCCGTGAGCCGGTGGCAATCGGCCGCGGTTTCAATGACCACAGCGCGCAGGCTGACGAGCTCCTGTTGCGCCGCCCCCAACTCCAGATAGGAAAAGCGACCGCGTTCGTAACCAGCCTGTGTCTGATCCAGTGCCACGCGAGCCTGTGGCAGTGCTTCGCCCTGCAGCGTCGCCAGAAGATCGCGACTGGAAAGCAGCTGTTGGTATAAGGCGAACAGCTGTGCCTGAAGCCGGATCCTGGTGGCTTGCTCCTGCGCCCGTGTCTGTCGGCGCCGCACCTGCGCTGCGGCGATCGCGCCTTGGTTGCGATCGAACAGCGGCAACGCCATGGAGAACCCTGCCGTCAATCCGACATCACCCGTAGCCTGGAAGCGGCGTAACCCGACACCGACTGTCAGGTTGGGGCGCGCCTGCGACTGAGCGAGTCGAACCTCGGCATCACGCAAGCGGGCCTCCGAGGCAAATCGCGTGACCTCAGGGCTCCGGTCCAGGCGGTCCTGAAGCGACTCGAATGAATCGAGCGGCTCGAGTGTCAGCAGATCGGCCCGAGCGGATTCGAGCTCGGGGCGGGTCTCACCCCACATCGCCACGAGTGAGCGCCTCGCACCTCTGAGCATACTCTCGGCCTGGCGCTCATCGGCACGCGCACGGGTCAGAGCGATCTGCGCGCGACTCAGCTCGGCCTCCGGTGTGCGAGCAGCTGCAACACGGGCTGCGATGGCTTTTGCGGTTCGTTCCGTCAGCTGGCTCGTTTCCCTTGCCAGGACAACGCGCTCTTGAGCGGCTACCAAATCAATGAACCGGCGGGTCACCTCAGCCAACACATCGAGCTGGCGTGCCTGCTGCTCAATGCCTGCCAAATCGCGGTCGAATCCCGCCACCACCACTCGCCGGCCGCGCTTCTCGCCCAGTTCGAGTACCTGACTCAGGCTGAGGGTGGCTTGCCGCTCGTCCCTCGATGCAGCGATACCCCGCGCCGCGAGGCCATCAATCTCGAGCGACGCCTCCGGATTGGGGCGAAGGCCAGCCTGCGTGATGCGAGCGTCCGCCGCTTTGAGCTCATACGAGCTGGCCTGCAGCTCAGGATTGCGAGAGATCGCCGCCGCGATGGCCTGGGCGAGCGTTAATTGCGCGGCCGTATCGGCCGCAGCCGCGCTTTGCGTACTCAACAGGCACGCAAGCGCACACACTTGTAGCAAGTGTGAGGAAGAAATCCTCATGAAACGTCTCCATAACAGCAACGCCCCTGCCAGCGATGGCAGCGGCCTGTTCAACCACAAAAAGACAGGTTTCTTTGGAGACTTAGGCGGGTGGACCGCGCGGCGGCGGTCGAAGGTCGAAGACAGGTGTACGGAAGAGAACGGTCAGCCGCCGGTAAAGACTCTTACTGGAGGCAAGCCGCACCACACCGAGCACGATCGCGGCGGCCACCAGAATCGGCAGCAGGTCGACGCCGGCCGAATCCTGCTTGACGAGCAGGTTTCCCACCAGGCTGACATCCAGATCCTCGTGAGAGCTATGGGCGCCGAAGTGAAGATCGGCATCGCCGTCCTCGACCAGGTGAAGGCTGGACGAGGGCTCGTTGCCATCGAAACACAGATGCAAATGTGCCCCGCTGATGCGCGCAGTGATCAGCAGAGCACATGCTAGAAAAAGTAAAACGCGGGCTGTGGCCGAGATCTTCACACTCCCAGTATATCCCGCCTCCTTCAGAAGGAGGCGGAAATCGACAGACCGATCGTTCGGGGCCGCAGCGTGAATCCGGTTGGCACACTGGCCCGGTTGGGGCGCTGAATGATTTCCTGGTTGTTGAAGAGATTCCTGGCGTAAAGCGCCAGCTCCCATCTCTGCAACGTTACTCCGAGACTCGCACCGGCAACCCCGTAGGCGGGACGCCGATAGTCCGGATCGGTCGAGGTCAACGTTCCGTGACTGTTGCCGGTGTAGCTGTAGTTGCCGCGGAGGAATCCGGCGGCATTGGCACTCAGGGGCCGCCGGTACTCCGCCGATGCGCTGCCACTATAGTCAGGCACACCTTCGATCTCCTCGCCCGCACGGATCCCTGCGAGCGCGACGTCCTGCGTGAGCTGGGCGTTGGTGTAACCGCCAGAAGCCATCAGGGTCAACTCGGAGAAGGGCCTGTATGTAAAACTCAGTTCGGTGCCGTAGCTGCGTGCGGCACCCACGTTCTGAGTGAAGCCGAGTCCGCACGTGGGAAGATAGAACGATTGCTGCAACTTGTCCCACTTGATGTAATAGACAGCCCCTTCGACAGCAAGCTGGCTGGTGGGGTGGGCTTTGACACCGAGCTCGTAGTTCCACAGTTGGTCATGTTGATAAGCCGGAGGCGCCTGCGTGATGCCCAGCGCCTGCAGATCGGGTCCACAGAAGGTCGTCGATACCGGATAGTTCGAGCCTCCGAGGCGGAAGCCCTCGCTCATCGTCACGTAAGCCGAAACGTCCTTGGAGAGCTCGTAGGTCGCCGACACCTTCGGCGTCACCGCATGATCCTTGCTCGCGGCGTACTGGTAGGGCGGATAGGTAAAATAAAATCCGTAACCTGCCAGGCTGTTGTCCTGGCTCGCGTAGAGGACCCGAGTGCCCGCCGATAGCCGCAATGCCGGCGTCACGTGCCAGGTCAGATCGCCGAATGCGGAATACTGAGTTTGACCGATGTGGGTTGCAGCGTACCACGTACTGTTATCGGGCAACGGACCGCCAAAGACCGCATCCAATGTGGGTGCGCCGTAAAGGGACGTGAAGACCTCGTTGAAATTCTCGATGGGCTCCATATCAGTGTGCCGCGCGGTCATTTTTTCGTAATAGAGTCCTACCGTCCAATCCAGCCGCGATGCGCTGTCGGACTTCGATGAGAGGCGCAGCTCCTGGGAGAGATGCCGCTCGAAGTTGGTGTCGTTGCCGGGTGAAGGGAGCGCCCCGATCACGGAACCAGACAGATTCCCCTGCAGATCAAGGACACCCATTGCGTCGAGGAGCTGGCCGGTAAAGGCGCTGTTGTACGCCGTACCATCGTAAACCTGGGGTGAGCTTCGCATGTAATCTGCCGTTACCGACGTCAGCTCGGCCAGGCCGACATCGTAGTGAACGGTCAGGCTCGGCACGATCATGGTGTCCGACCCGGAGTCCCTCACCAGATTGTTCGTCGCAAGCCCACCCAGGCCGAGCGTAAGCACGTCCGTGCTCCCGTAAGAGATACGCTGGTAGTGAATCGAAGGAGTGATAGACAGGGCATCAGTCGGCTGGATCTCTACTGCCAGCCTCACGGCGTTGGTATGGCGATCATTGACTCGCGGGCTGACAAGCGCTCCGGTAGTCGGTGAATACCGATTCACATACCCGCTCTCGTAGCTACTCAATGCCCCCAGGCGCAGACCTGCGATCCCAACGGCGATAGGTACGTTGATCACTGCGGTGGCAGTGTAGTTGCCACTACCGTGCTGTGTATCTGAAACGTCGGCGGATACACTGGCGCCGAAGTCATGCAACTCAACCGGATTCATCCGAAATTTGATCAGTCCACCTTCTGCGCTCGCACCGTACAAAGTCCCCTGCGGCCCCCGCAGAACCTCGACCTGCTGCACATCGAACAGCACCGGCTCCGGCTGTCCGCCGGGGCTCGTGAGAGGCACGTCGTCCATATAGGTCGCAATGGTCGAGGCGCCCGCGGAAGAGCTGACGCCGCGCATTTCAAGGTTGTTGCTGCCCGGGTTACCTAGCGTGGAAAAGGAGAAATTCGGCACCACGCGCGTGATGTCGGCAACGTCCTTGATATGCTGATCGGCGATCTCTTTTTCGCCGACCACAGAGATGCTGATAGGAACGTCACGGATGTTCTCCGACCGCTTCTGTGCGGTGACAATGACTTCCTCGAGCCCTGCTGTTTCAGGGTTTCCGGCTTGCGGCGTCGTGTTGGTCTGAGAGCGGCCTGGCTGAATGTGCGCAAGCATCAGCAAAGCTACGATCTGGGAAACGCGCGCCGCCCCATGGAATACCTTACCGGTCATGCAGCCCCTCCCCCTTTTTTTCCGCAAAGGACGCTCAATGCGTCCGTTTGAAAGGCACGATGAACGAGCCGTGACTTTCCGGACATTCCTTCAGAATGTGGCGGAAACCGACAGACCGATCGTTCGGGGTCGCAACGTGAACCCGGTCGGCACGCTGGCGCGATTGGGGCGCTGAATGATTTCCTGGTTATTAAAGAGGTTCTTCGTGTAAAAAGAAAACTCCCAGCTCTGCACGGTTACCCCGACACTTGCACCCGCAACCCCGTAGGCCGGACGCCGATAGTCTGGATCCGTCGGGGTGAGCGTACCGTGACTGTTGCCGGTGTAGCTGTAGTTGGCTCGCAGGAATCCCGCGGTATCGGAGTTCAGGGGCCGCCGGTATTCCACCGATGCGCTACCACTATAATCGGGTACACCCTCGACCTGCTCGCCCGCACGGATTCCTGCCAGCGCGACGTCCTGTGTGAGCTGGGCGTTCGTGTAACCCCCCGATGCCATCAACGCCAACTGAGAAAAGGGTCTGTATGTCAGACTCAGCTCGGTGCCGTAACTGCGCGCGGCACCCACGTTCTGGGTGAAACCGAGGCCGCAGGTGGGGAGATAGAATGACTGCTGCAACTTGTCCCACTTGATGTAGTAGACCGCACCCTCGATGGCAAGCTGGTTGGTGGGCCGGGCCTTGACTCCGAGCTCGTAGTTCCACAATTGATCATGCTGATAAGAGGGAGGAGATTGCGTAACCCCGAGCCTCTCCAGATCGGGGGCACAGAACTTCGTCGACACCGGGAAGTTCGGGCCTCCGAGGCGGAAACCCTGGCTCATCGTCACGTAAGACGAAATGCCGTTGGAGAGCTCGTAGGTCGCCGACACCTTCGGCGTCACCGCGTGATCCTTACTGGCGGCGGACTGATAGGGCGAATACGTGAAGTAAAACCCGTAGCCGGTCAGACTGTTGTCCTGACTCGAATAGAGGACGCGAGTGCCCGCCGATAGCCGCAATGCCGGCGTCACGTGCCAGGTCAAATCGCCGAATGCGGAATACTGAGTTTGACCGATGTGGGTCGCGGCGAACCACGTCCTGTTATCGGGCAATGGACCGCCAAAGACGGCATCCAATGTGGGCACGCCGTAGCGGGAAGTAAAAACCTCGTTGAAATTCTCGATGGGCTCCGCGTCGGTGTGCCGCGCAGTCATTTTTTCGTAGTAGAGTCCTACCGTCCAGTCCAACCGTGATTCGCTGTCAGGCCGTGACGCAAGACGCAACTCCTGGGAGACATGCCGCTCAAAGTTGGTATCGCTGCCGGGTGAAGGAAGCGCCCCGATCACGGCACCGGACAGATTCTCCTGCAGATCACGGATGCCCATTGCATCGAGGAGCTGGCCGGTAAAGACACTGTTGTACGCCGTACCATCGTAAATCTGGGGCGAGCTGCGCGTGTAGTCCGCCGTCACGGACGTCAGCTCGGTCCGGCCGACATCGTAGTGAACGGTCAGGCTCGGCACGAGCATGGTGTCCGACCCGGGGTCCCGCACCAGGTTGTTCGTCGCAAGCCCACCAAGGCCCAGCGTGAGCACGTCCGTGCTGCCGTAGGAGATACGCTGGTAGTGAACCGCAGGCGTGATGGACAAGGCATCCGTCGGCCGGATTTCCACCGCCAGCCTGACGGCGTTGGTATGGTGATCATTGACTCGCGGGCTGACGAGCGCTCCGGTAGCCGGCGAATACCGATTGACATATCCGCTGTCGTAACTGCTCGATGCCCCCAAGCGAAAGCCCGCAATCCCTGCGGCGATGGGTACGTTGATAACGGCAGTGGCACCATAGTTACCACTGCCGTGCTGCGTATCCGAAACGTCGGCGGATACACTGGCGCCGAAATCATGCAACTCAACCGGATTCATCCGGAATTTGAGCAGCCCTCCTTCGGCGCTCGCACCGTACAAAGTCCCCTGCGGTCCCCGCAGAACCTCGATCTGCTGCACATCGAACAGCACCGGATCCGGCTGTCCGCCAGGACTCGTGATGGGCACGTCATCCATGTAGGTCGCGACGGTCGAGGCCCCCGCGGACGAGCTGACGCCACGGATCTCGAGATTATTGCTGCCCGGATTGCCCAGTGTGGTAAAGGAAAAATTGGGCACCACGCGCGTAATATCGGCAACGTCCTTGATATGCTGATCCGCGATCTCCCTGCGGCCGACCACGGAGACGCTGATAGGAACGTCGCGAACGTTTTCCAGCCGCTTCTGTGCGGCGACAATGACTTCCTCGAGCCCTGCTGTTGCGTAGCTTTGCAGCCCCGGAGAACCTGCTTTCTGCGCAGAGTTGAGCAAGGTGTTAGTGGCACGCGTGGCGACCAGGGTGTAGGTCGTGCCATCTTTCGAGGTCGCCGACAGCCCCGTGCCCTCGAGAAGAATGGACAAGGCCTCCTCTACCGAGTGCGATCCGGTGACGGCGGAAACTCCCTTGCCGCGGACCAGCGATTCCGCAACCAGAATCTGGATTCCCGCCTGGCGGGCGAACTCCGGGATGCCCGTCGTCGCGGACTGTGCCGGGACGTTGTACTCTTTCGACTGGGCGTGGCCTGGCTGAATGTTTGCAAGCATCAGCAAAGCCACGACGAGGGACAGCCAGGATGAGCGCGTCGTGACTTTCCGCACGTCCCTACTTGTTCGCCCCGCGAGAGATTTGGATGGTATCGCCCTGCTCCACGACAGCAGCTCCGAGTGTGGTGGCGACGGCATCCGCGAAGGCCAGCGGGTCGGTGGCATGAAACTGTCCGACCAACTTCTCGGTGGCAAGCCCGGGCCCCACAACCACGAGCTTGCGCGTGTTGTATCGATTGAATTGCGCGACCGCCTCCGCGAGCGTTTGGCCTTCGAGCACGATCTGCCCCTCACGCCAGGCAAGCGAACGCTCTATATCCGCCGGGGCCGGCATCGGCTTTGGAGGCTCGTGCTCTCCAACGTACGTTTTGGAGCCCGCGGCGACCCGCACCTGCCTGTCCTCCTCGCCAACAGTCCATGTCTCGACCGCGCCCTCGGTCACTAGTACATCCGCGCCATCATCGTGACGACGCACGGAAAACGCGGTGCCGACCGCACGCACACGAATGTGCCCGGCGCTTACAATGAAGGGGCGGTTCTTGTCGTGAGCGACACGAAACCAGGCTTCACCCCGCGTGAGTGCCACCTCGCGTACGCTCGCATGCATTGTGACTTCGACCATGCTTTCTGTGTTGATCGCAACCACCGAGCCGTCCGCGAGCGCCACCTGGCGAATTTCACCGAGTCCGGTGCCATAGCGCTGGGTTCCAGTCACTAAAATTGCAACACAGACGATCCCTGCCGCAAGCGCTGCGGCAGCGAATATGAACCTGCCGCGGATCCAGAACGATCGCGGCTGCGGCTTTGGAATGACACCTGCGAGCGCACGCCCACGATCAAGAAAGCTCAGCGCAGCTTCGGCGCGCAGAAGCGCACCCCGATGTCGGGGATCGAGATCGATCCAGCGGCGCAAACTCTCATCCGTGCCGGCGTTGATCGAGCCGTTGTCGATGCGTGTCGCCCACTCTGCTGCCTGATCAGCGACTTCGCGTGCGGTTTCGCGATTGCTCACTCGCCCCTCCTTGTAAATCTCCGGCCCCCGCCTCGCTTTCCAACGCCTTCAATATCCACTTCAATCCGCGGATGGCTTGTTTTTCCACCGCACTTTCGGAAATTCCAAACATTCGGGCGATTTCCCGCTGCGCCACGCCGTGAACTCTTCTGAGTACGAATACACGGCGACACTTGGGCGGCAGCTGGTCGATCAACTGCTCGACCCGCTGCAATTCGCGGGCACCCGCCATGATCCGGTCCTGCGAAGGCCCCTCGTCCGTCACATTCAGGCTGGTCATGTCCGTCACATTGTCGATGCGCACAATCTTCGAGCGCCGCACCTGCTCCAGAACGATATTGCGGGTCGTCTGAAACAGGTAAGCGCGCCCGCTGGCGATATGCCTCACATCGTCCATCGCGGCCAGGCGGCAGTAGGCCTCCTGAATCACATCGTCAATATCCTGAGCGCCGCCCGTCCAGCGCTTCAGCCAGGCGCGTACGGCCGCCTCATGCGGCAACACATGACTACCCACCCACGCAACGATGTCCTTTCGAGACTGTGCCAATTACCCCCCAGGACAAAAGAGTTGGCCGCACATGCACGATGAACGAGACGGGCCGATCCGGACAAGGGGATGAAAAATCCCGCCGCTCTTTCGCTGCGACGCACAAAAACGCGCCAGCCTCGGTGCGACGCTTCCTCCGCCTAATCAGTTACTTACACGCGCCCGCGCCACT
>Ga0134126_10003252_pt1 | contig 20353 bp, 22 predicted proteins | sample KB31752_FD_96881 | JGI IMG/M metagenome (GOLD analysis project Ga0134126, IMG submission 96881) | Terrestrial soil microbial communities with excess Nitrogen fertilizer from Kellogg Biological Station, Michigan, USA - KB3-175-2 | ecosystem: Environmental > Terrestrial > Soil > Unclassified ... | reverse complement strand
CTCTCCGAACAGCTCGTCCCGGGAGCAGCGCGGTACGTCGCCGAACGCACGGCCCAGACGGAAGCGCCGCAGCACACCTTTGCGATAGAGGCGATCCAGGGTGGCCATGAGCGTGGTATAGGGCAGCTGAGGGAAGGACGGCTGCACGCCCCGCACGGTCACGGCGCGCTTGCGATCCCACAGCACCTCGAGCACTTTGAGCTCGAGCGGTCCGAATTCCAGGCGTTCGCCCACTACTGGTCTCTGGCCATCCCGGCGCTGTGCTGCGCCGCCGGCCGCTAGCGTCTCAAGTCGCAGACGACTCCGCAATGGGGAACGCCGGCGCAGGCGGCTCATGGGCCGCCGGACGCGTCAGGCCGAGAGGATCGCGCGCCAGCTCGATATACGATCCCTGGTAGTAGCTTTGGCGCCACTCCTATATTGCCGCCCGCCGGAGGCGCCCGATCCTCGCTGCAGGGGGCCGTTCGCGCCGTGGCCCTCGGAGTCTGCAGTCGAATCGAAAGGTCCGTCTTGAAGTGCACCTCTGCCGCCCTCGTCTGGGCATCGGCGTTCCTCTGCTCCGTCGTGAGCGCGCAAGGCGCTCCGGGCGATTCCAGCCCGCGGGCCCGGGCCGATCAGAGCGATCAGTCGTCCACCAGCCCGTCCTTCGAGAGCGCCGCCGTCCCGGGCGCGAAGGTGCTGATTCAGGCGCCGTACCTCTTCAACAGACCGACGCGTTACGCCCATTCCATGCCGGAGGTGCCAGGTCCGGAGATCACCGTCACGAAGAAGACGACGGTGGTGCAGCTCACCGCGCAGCCTCCCGTCATCGACAATCACGAGCGCGAGATCTTCGATCGGATGCCGGGCATCGTGCTCGCGGAGCAGCAGAATCCCACCGAGCTCAACGTCAGTTACCGCGGTCTCGGCAATCCGCAGGAGAGCGAATACATCCTCCTCATGCAGGATGGCGTGCCGATCGAAATGGACTGGATCGGATATCCGACGCTCTACTACATCCCCGTGCCCGAGACCATTTCCGAGGTGCAGATGATCCGCGGGGGCTCCGGGCTGCTCTATGGGCCGCAGCCCGAGCCGGTCATCAATTTCATCTCGAAGACGCCATCGGCGATGACCACGGGAACGACACAGCAGGTCGGCGGCAGCGACGGGCTCTATTCGACCTTCAACTCGATCTCCGGTCCCGCCGGGCCGGTCGGCTACCTGGCCGATTTCTCGCACCGTCAGTCCAACGGGCAACGCGGCAATGGCGACTACGAGCTGAACGCGGGCGATGCCCAGCTCGAATACAACATCGACTCGCGGCAGAAACTCAATCTCGCCCTGCATGCATACTCGCTGGAGAGCGGCATCGCGGGCTTCGAGAGCTACGCGCAGTTCAAGGCCAACCCCAACCAGACCACGTCCCCGGACGATCGTGACTGGGAGCACCGCTACACGGCGGTCCTCACCTACACGAACCAGTTCGACAGCGAGAACCTCTTCGTGCAGAAGGTGTGGTCGGGCTACCAGGACCTGGTCACGCGCGCGGACGGCTACGATACGACCAGTGCCCCACCGGTTGGCACCGGCGCGACGATCGCCGGGCAGCGCTTCCATTACACGGGTCTGGACGGCAGGTTCGTACACCATTATGGCCGCGGCGGCGCCGTCACGGTCGGCTATACGGCCTACACCTCGACCAGCCCCTACCACGAGTTCAGCAGCACCAATCCCCTTGCCGATCCGTACAATCCCGGGGGAGCTCAAATCTACAATGACGAGCGCCGCTCGCGCTACGCGGCCGTGTTCGCCGAGAACGTCTACCGCTTCGGCCGCTGGCACGTGGTCACCTCGGCCCGCTTCAACCATGAGCAGATCGACACTCACGAGACCCTGGCCCCACCCACACACGCCTTCCTCGTGAACGGCACGTTCAAGAAGAACGTCCCGCTCTTCGGCTTCGGCATCGGCAACGACTTCGGCCGCGGCAACGAGACCTATCTCAACATCTCGCAGGGCTTCCGGCCGATACGCTACCTCGATGTGGCGAGCCCGTTCGGCAAATTCACCTCGGCCAACAATCCCGATCCGACCCGATATCTCACTTACGAGGCCGGTGTGCACGGCTGGCCGGTGCTCGGCCTCTACTACGATGCCAGTGTTTTTCAGGTCGACGTGAAGAACAGCATCGAGTCGCTGCCCATCACGCTGACCCAGTCCATTGACGTCAACACGGGTGACGAACGTGTCCGCGGCGTAGAGGCGGAGACCTCGTATGACCTCTTGCAGCGCTGGCAGTCAGCGCCGGACGGCGAACATCTGACGGTATTCGCCAACGGAAGCTACCTGAAGGCAGAGTATACGAGCAGCATCACGTCAGGGCAGGCAGGCAAGACGCCGCCGTATGCGCCGCACTATGTGCTCAAGGCCGGGATGACACTGAGCGTGCAGCCCGGACTGAAGCTGAGTCTCATCGTCGATGCCGTCGGTCCGCAGTACTTCCAGGCGAGCGATGCGGGCATCATCACCGCCGGGATGGTGACGACGCCTGCGCAGATTCCCGCCTACACGGTGGCCGACTTCTCAGGCGAATACGGGTTCGCCCGTCACTGGCGGGTACTCGGCGGCATTTCCAACCTGAGCAACCACGAATACTACTCGCGGGTCTTCATCTCGGGCGGCCGGATCGAGCCCGCCCTCGGCCGTCAGTTCTATGCGGGCATCGCCTACGATCTGTAGCGCCAGGCTCGCGCGGCCGCTGCCGGCAGCAGCGCGCGTCCTCCCCAGCGGCGCGTCATAGCTCCTGCAGCTCGGTGAGGGCGGCCTTCGGCACGCGCCCGGCGACGACCGGGACGCCCTCGGCACGCAGGCGCCGGGCCTGCTCGCGGTGCTCGCGCGAGCCGCTGGCGAACACGATCCGGCCTCCGGCGCCGACGACCCGGTGCCACGGCAGGCTCAATTCCTCCGGCGCGACCCGCAACGCGAAGCCCGTGAGCCGTGCGCGGCCCGGCAGGCCGGCCGCGCGGGCCACGGCGCCATAGGTCGAAGCCCGTCCGCGGGGAATCGCGCACACGATCTGCCAGATGGCCTCGAGCGCGCTGCTGTCGCCGCCCGCCATCCGGCGGTCCCGGCCGGCCGCAGCGAGCGGTCGCAGCAGATGCCCCAACGGTTTCTTGCGCGGCGACATCGCCAACTCCCCGCTGATCCTGTCAGTCTGTCGAATCATGTTAACATTCCCGATCCATTCTGCGAGTGACAGGGGAGATGCATACTTGAAGTCCCACCCTGGTATGGCTCTGCCGGCGACGGTGCTCGTTCTCGCTGGCGCCTGCATGATCACGCCGCCTTCCCGGGCCGCCACTTCCGCGGCTCCTGAGGAAAACAGCTCGCGCATTGCAGAGATCATGCAGCGTCTGCGCGACGTGCGGCGCTTCGAGGCTGTGTCGATTGCACCCGACGGAAAGACCGTCGCCTGGACGGTGACTGAGCAGCCGCACGGCGATGTGAAGCCTGCGTCGTCCGGCAACGGCAAACCGGGCCAGATACTTCAAGTCGCCAGGGCCGACGGTACCGCCGTGCGTGCGGTGACGATTCCCCAATCGGTGAAGTCGTGCCGTTACAGCAACCTGCAGTGGTCACCTGACAGCCGAACGCTGGCATTCCTGTCCAACTGCAATCACAGTGCCGGCAAGGACGAGCAGTTCGATGTCTACGAAGTTGGCGCCAGCGAAGTTGCGGCGAGGCGTATCTCACACCTGCAAGGCTTCATCAATCAGCTCGAATGGAAACCCAACGGAGCAGATTTGAGCTTCCTGTACGTCGAGGGCGACGTGCATCCCGTGAGCGCCGTGTCCGCTACCAAGGCGCTCGTCGGGGTGATTGGCGAGACAGGCGTCGAGCGCCAGCGCATCGCTGTGTTGCCGGCAAATGGCGGCGAAGTGCGCCAGATCACGCCGGCGTCGCTGTTCGTTTATGAATACGACTGGTCTTCCACGGGAGACCAGCTCGCCTACGTGGCAGCACTGCCACCGGGACGCGACAACTGGTGGCTCGCCAAGCTCTATACGCAGAGTCCCGATGGCGCACCGAAGGTCGAGCTGGACCCCGCTACGGTGAGCGGCCCGCTTCACGGCCTGCAGATTGCGCTGCCGAGGTGGTCACCCGACGGCTCGCAGATCGCTCTCATCGGCGGGCTGATGAGCGATCAGGGCTCGACCGGAGGCGACATCTATCTCCTGAGCGCCGAGGGCGGGCAGCCGGTGGACGTCACGCCGGGCATCACCATCTCGCCGTCATGGTTGACCTGGACGGGTAATCACGCTCTGCTGGTTTCCTCCATCGCGGGCGGCTCGACGCGGCTGTCGGCCTTCGCGCTGCACGGAACGCTGCCCGCGACGGGTCAGCCGCTATTCACGGTGCCCGCCGCGGTTGCGGATGGAACATTCGAATCGGCCGTTTCCATCTCTGCCCGACACGACGTGCTCACCTTCGTCGACAGCAGTTTCGACAGCCCGCCGCAGATCTATTCGGCTCTGCTCAAGACCGACACGTCGGCTGAGCCGGTGGGCGTGGCCGAGCAGCCGCACGCCATCACGCACCTCAACGGGAACGTGCGCTCGATGTGGGGGAAAACGGTATCGGTGAGCTGGCGCAACGACGGTTTCGACGTGCAGGGATGGCTGCTGTTGCCGCCGGACTACGATCCCCTCAAGCGGTACCCGATGATCGTCTACGTGCACGGAGGGCCGAGCTCGGCGCTGCGCCCGGCTTGGCCGCGCGACGGATATGGACCGGTGCCGCTCGCGGCCATGGGGTATTTCGTGCTGATGGCGAATCCGCGCGGAAGCTATGGCGAGGGCGAGCGCTTCGTGAAGGCGGTACGCCGCGACATGGGATATGGCGACCTGCGTGACATCCTGGCCGGAGTCGATCGGGTCGAAGCGGAATACCCGATCGACGACAACCGTCTCGGTCTGACAGGCTGGAGTTACGGCGGATTCATGTCGATGTTCGCGCCTACGCAGACGCATCGTTTCAAGGCGGCCGTCGTCGGCGCCGGTCTCTCCGATTGGGAGAGCTACTACGGCGAGAACTCGATCGACGAGTGGATGATCCCGTTCTTCGGTGCGTCGGTGTACCAGGACCCGCAGGCGTACGCCAAGAGCTCGGCCATCAACTTCATCCGGAATGACAAGACCCCGTCCCTGGTCGTGGTCGGCGAGTACGACGGCGAGTGTCCGGCGCCGCAGTCATTCGAGTACTGGCACGCGCTGCGCGCCATGGGCGTGCCCACGAAGCTGGTCGTCTATGCCGGCGAAGGCCACGGTTTCGAGAAACCGGCCGACGAGCGGGACGTTTTGCAGCGTGCACTGCGCTGGTTCGGAAAGTACCTCGGAATCGAGCCCAACGTGCACCAGGCGGCGGCGCAGGGCTGAGCGGACGCGGCCCCGCTCAGCGGGTTCCCGATCTCGCGCAACAGAGGAGACGTCCGGCCGGACGACGTCGAGTCATCATCGGCGGCTGGAGCCGATGGCTCACGACGGCCGGCTTGACAGCCGCCGCAGCCAGATTATTATCATGATAAGTATCCTCGCGGCAGGGGAGCACGGATGGCGCACATCGTGATCGAATATTCCGCGGGCCTGCGCGATCGGCTCGCGCTGCCCGAGCTGCTCTCGGCCGTGCATCAGGCGGCTCTCGCATCCGGCGTTTTCCCCATCGGAGGTCTGCGCACGAGGGCCTATGAGGCGCAACATTACGTCATCGCCGATGGCCATCCCGACAACGCCTTCGTGCACCTCAGCCTCAAGGTGGGGCACGGCCGGGATATCGAGACTCGCAAGCGCGCGTGCGAAGCGATCTTCGATGCGGCGTGCCGTCAGCTCGGGCCGATCTGCGAGGCGCAGCCGCTCGCAATCTCACTCGAGATGCAGGAGATCGATCCGGTGCTGACGTTCAAGAAGAACAACCTGCACGAGCACGTGAAGCGGCGCCAGAGCCGGGCGGCGGGTCCGGCATGAGCGCTCTCGATTCCAATCTCGCAAAGGCCGAAGGTTTCCTGGGCCGTTTTCGCCGCAAGCCGCTCGGTCACTTCATCGCAGGGCGCGAGGAGCCTGGGACGAGCAAAGAAGTGATCGACAATCTGTCACCTGTCGACGGACGGGTGATCAACCAGATCGCTTCAGGTGACGAGCGGGACGTTGACGCTGCAGCCAAGGCTGCTGCGGCAGCGTTCCCGGCATGGCGGGCCAAGGCGGGTGAAGAGCGGCGCGCCATCCTGCACGCGGTCGCCAATGCGATCGAAGCGCGGCGTGAGGAGATCGCGCTCATCGAATGCCTCGACACGGGTCAGGTCCTGCGTTTCATGGGTGGCGCCGCATTGCGCGCCGCCGAGAACTTCCGTTTCTTCGCCGACCGGGCACCGGGTGCGGCGGATGGTCTCGCGTTGCCGGCGGCCCAGCACATGAACTACACCGTGCGCCAGCCGATCGGGCCGGTGGCGGTGATCACGCCGTGGAATACGCCGTTCATGCTGTCCACCTGGAAGATTGCGCCCGCGCTCGCCGCGGGTTGTACCGTGGTGCACAAGCCCGCGGAGTGGAGTCCGCTGACGGCGATGCTGCTTGCCGAGATCATGACCGAGGCGGGAGTGCCGCCGGGCGTCGTCAACGTGGTGAACGGCGTCGGCGAGCGCGCAGGAAAGCTCCTGACCGCGCATCCGGCCCTGCGCGCCACTGCATTCATCGGAGAATCGAAGACCGGCAGCCTCATCATGAGCCAGGGTGCGCCCACGCTGAAGCGTGTGCACCTCGAGCTGGGAGGCAGGAATCCGGTAGTCGTATTCGACGATGCGGACCTCGAGCGCGCGCTCGAGGCGGTCGTTTTCATGATCTACAGCCTGAACGGCGAGCGCTGCACGTCCTCGAGCCGGCTGCTCGTACAGCGCTCGATCCATGATCGCTTCATCGCGCGCGTGGCCGAACGGGTCGCGCGCCTGAAGGTGGGTCATCCGCTCGACCCGACGAGCGAAGTAGGTCCCCTGATTCACGCGCGTCATCTGGACAAGGTGATGAGCTACTTCCGCATCGCGCGCGAAGAGGGCGCGGACGTGCGTGTTGGAGGCAAGCGCATCGAGGCGTTGGAGCCAGGGCTCTACGTGCAGCCGACCCTGTTCGCGAACGCCACCAACAGGATGCGGGTGGCGCGCGAGGAGATCTTCGGACCCGTATTGACGGCGATTGCGTTCGAGGACGAGGCAGAGGCCCTGCAGATTGCGAACGAGACCCCTTACGGCCTCGCCGCGTATGTCTGGACCGGCGATGGGAGCCGGGCGCTGCGGATGGCTCACCAGCTCGATGCCGGAATGGTATGGGTGAATTCCGAGAACAATCGACATCTGCCGACGCCCTTCGGGGGCATGAAGGCGAGCGGCATCGGCCGCGACGGCGGCGACTACAGCTTCGATTTCTACATGGAAACCAAGAACATCTGCCTGGCTCTGGGCACGCATCGCGTCCCCAAGCTCGGCGCCTGAGCACACCTCGAGTTGGCAGGATAATCGTGCGTGAATGCCCGCCTCGATCGCCTCAAGGGCTCCATTCCGCCGCTGGTGACGCCCTTTCGCAACGGCGGGGTCGACTACGATGCCTACGCGCGCCTCGTCAGGTTCGCGATCGAGAACGGGTCCCACGGGATTCTCGTCAACGGCACGACGGCCGAGCCTTCCACGCTTTCCGTGGCGGAGCGCAATCGCCTGGTGGACATCGCGGTCGAGGTGGCCGCCGGGCGCCTGCCGGTGGTTGCCGCAACCGGATCGCAATCGTTGAATGAGACTCGCGACCTGACGGAGCACGCGGCCAAAGCCGGAGCGGATGCGCTTCTCATCATCACGCCCTACTACATCCGGCCGCCGCAGCGCGGCCTGATCGCGTATTTTCTCGAGCTCGCCAGACTGACCGACCTGCCGTGGATGGTGTACCACATTCCCGGGCGGACGGCCGTCAATGTGACGATCGACACCTTGAAGGAGCTGCGCTCCAAGTCCCCATCCTTCGTCGGCATGAAGCACGCGGTCAACGACCTGGCGCTGGTATCGGAGTGTCGGGCGGTGCTGGGGCCGGAGTTCAAGATCTTCGTCGGTCTCGAAGAGCTCAGCTTTCCGATGATGGCGGTTGGCGCCTGCGGCCTCATGAACGCCGTCGGCAATCTGCGCCCGCGTGTGCTGTCGGACCTCTGCGAGGCGGTATGGCGCGGAGATCTCGCCGGAGCCCAGGCTCTGCACCATCGGCTCCTCGAGATCAACCAGGCGGTGTTCTTCGATACCAACCCCATTCCGATCAAGTACATGATGCGCCGTCTCGGCATCCTGGAGACGAACGAGCACCGGCTGCCGATGGTGCCGGCGACGTCCGAGCTCGAACGGCGGCTGGATGGCGTACTGCGCCGCGCCGGACTTCTCGAGGAGCGGCCTTGAAGCTGCTGAACTTCCGGGTCGGGGACCGCAGCTCCTGCGGCGCGCTCGGACCGCGAGGGATCGTCGACCTCGGGGCCAGGATCGGCAGGCATGCGTCCGATGTGCTTTCACTGGTGCGCGCGGACCTGCTCGGGGCGGCGCGGGACCTGGTGGCTGGCGGTCATTGTGACTATTCGACAGGGGAGGCGCAGCTTCTCAATCCCGCGGGCCGCGGCACGCGCTATTTCTGTATCGGTGTCAACTACCCGGAGCGTAACGAGGAGTACAGGGATGGCAGTGAGCGGCCCAAGTACCCCAGCATCTTCATGCGCTCGCATACCTCCTTCGCCGCGCCCGGCGAGCCCATCGTGCGGCCGCGGGAATCCCTGCAGCTCGACTACGAAGGCGAGGTCGTCGTCCTCATCGGAAAAGGCGGCCGCCGCATCCCGGCGCAAAGCGCTTTCACCCACGTCCTTGGTTACAGTTGCGCCAACGAGGGCTCGGTTCGCGACTGGCTGCGGCATTCGAAGTTCAACGTGACCCAGGGCAAGAACTTCGACCGCTCGGGCTCGATCGGCCCTTGGATCGTCACCGCCGATGAGACGGGTGCGGAACCGCTCAGGGTGACTACGCGAGTCAACGGTGAAATGCGTCAGGACGACACTACCGAGCGGATGATCTTTCCCATTCCGTACCTCATCAGCTATCTCTCGACGTTCTGCACGCTGGAAGCCGGCGATGTCATCCTGACGGGTACGCCGAGCGGTGCCGGTGCCCGCTTCGATCCGCCACGTTATCTGATTCCGGGTGACGTCGTGGAAGTCGAGGTATCGCGCGTGGGTGTGCTGCGCAACCAGGTGATCGACGACAATGGCTAAGTCGATGAACATCGCGGAACGCGCGCTGCCCATGCGACCGTTCTCGGAATCCCTCCCGATGGCGCTGCTGCGCAGCCGCGAGGCGGTGATGCGTCTCTTCCGACCGGGCCTGCGCAAGCACGGCGTCACCGAACAGCAGTGGCGCGTTCTGCGGGCGCTCGCGCACGCGGGTCCCTTGGAAGTCACCGCGCTCGCCGAGGCGACCTTCCTGCTCGCGCCGAGTCTGTCGCGCATCCTGCCCGATCTCGAGAAGCGTCAGCTCATCAGCCGTCGACAGGTGGATACCGATCTGCGGCGGTACGTGGTGAGCCTGGAGCCGAAGGGCCTGCGCCTCATCGGCACACACGCCCCGTATTCGGAGCAGATGTACGCGCAGATCGCGAGGCGCTTCGGTACGGAGCGCATCTCACAGCTGCTGGAGCTCCTCGGTCAGCTGGAATCTTCCCTCGATGAGATCTCACAGGAGCCGGCCTCCGGTCGGCGCAAAGGGGGATCCTCCCCATGAGCCTCTATTACACGCAGAAGCTGCTCTATCAGGTCAATCGAGAGCCCGCCGTGCGCCGGCGCCTGCAGCAGGACGTGGAAGGACTGCTCGCCGAGTACGAGCTCGACGAGGAGGAGCGGCGCGCCATCCGCGAGCCCGACATCGGGTTGCTCTACGTGATGGGCGTGAATGGCCAGATCCTGATGCACTATGCGGCGCTGCGCGGTTATGAATGGACCGCATACATCGAAGCGATGCGCGAGGGCGAGCGCAAGTACGGCCCGGTGAGGACCGGTTCTTATTCACGGGCGGACACCCGGTGAGCGCTGCGCTCGTCACCTGCCGGGAGGTCGCGCCATGAGTCTGGTCTTCGCCGGTGTCTGCAGTCATGCCCCTGGCATCACCGGCCGCAGCGAGCGCGCAGAGCCCACGGTTCGGAACGCCTTCTATGCGGCATTCGAGCGCATGCGGCAGGCAATCGAAGCCGCGCGGCCCGATGCGCTGGTGGTGATCGGCGCGGAGCACTTCGCCAACTTCTTCATGAACAACATGCCGGCGATCTGTGTCGGCATGGGCGACAGCTATGAGGGACCGATAGAGGACGAGGCCTGGATCGGCATCAAACGAAGACGCGTACCCGGAGCGCCGCAGCTCTCGCGCGAGCTCATTGAAGCCGTGATGGAGGACGTCGATCTCGCCTACGCGCAGGAGTGGAAGTTCGACCACGGAATCATGGTGCCGCTCCACTTCCTGACACCCCGGTACGATCTGCCCATCATCCCCGTCAACATCAATTGTCAGGGGCCGCCGCTCATTCCTCTGCGGCGAGCCTATGAGTTCGGGCGGGCGCTCGGGCGTGCGTGCGATGCCCGATCCGAGCGCATCGCGGTGATCGGCACGGGCGGGATCTCGCACTGGCCGGCGACTCCCGACTCCGGGCGCATCAACGAGCGCTGGGATCGGGAGTTCCTGGAGAAGCTGCTCGCGAACCGCCGCGAGGCTCTCCTGTCCTATCGCGATGAGGAGGTCTGGCGCGAGGCGGGGCAGGGCGGCTTCGAGATTCGCACCTTCATCGCCGTGGCGGGAGCCACGGAGGGATGCAGCGGTGAGCTCTGGTTCTATGCGCCGATCCCGATCTTCGCCGTCGGGTGCACGGTTGCGGTCATGAATCTGCCATCTGGCCGGTGAGTCGCGCTTTCAGCGCGCCGAGCGAAGCGCGCCACCAGTCGGCGACCCGTTGCAGCGTGATGTGCTCGGGGAAGCCGTGCCGGGCGACGTGCCGCTGCGGTATCGTGTCCCAGGCCCGGTGCTCGATCGATACCCGCGTCTCCGCGCCTGCGGGCTCGAAGAGAACCTCGACTTCCGTGGACTGCTCCGGCGAGAAAGTGGCCTGACGCCAGGTGAAGACGAGGCGCTTGCCGGGCTCCCAGGCGGACACGCGGCCGATCTCGAAGGTCTCGCCGTTGGCGAGTCGCGTAACCAGACGACCGCCCGCGCCGGGCTCGAATGCAAGCTCACCGTCACCCTGCGCCGTGATCTCGAACAACCGGCTGGGTTGCCACCACGATGCGATGTCGCGCGTGAATGCATCGAAGGCACGTGCCGGATCGGCCGGCACTCGCACCGCGACGAACACGCTCGATGTCATTTACCGAGCTTCTGCAGATGCGCCTTGAAGGCCGAGAGCTGCCGCGCCCACAGGGCATCCGTTTCCGCCAGCCACGTCTTGAGCTCTGCCATCGCCTCGGGCCGCAGCCGGTAGATGCGCACGCGTGAATCGAACTCGTCACGGTCTTCCTGGACGAGACCGCTCTTGCGCAGCGTCCGCAGATGCCGGCTCATCGCCGGAAAAGAGATTCGCGCCGCCTGAGCGAGCTCTCCCGCCCGATGGGGCCGCTCGCGCAGCAGGTCGACGACCCGCCTGCGATGCGGATCGGCCAATGCAGAGAGCGTCCGGTCGAGGCTCAGTGTGCTCAAGGAACGGGCTTGAACTTGAGGCCGGTGACTTTCTCCATCTCCTCCCGCGAGACCTCCCGGACCGCCTGGGAGAAGGTCCAATAGTGCCCCTCCGGATCGGCGGCGATGTACGCGCGGTGGCCGTAGAACTGGTCCGCAGGCTCCATCATGATCTTCGCGCCGGCCTGGCGTGCCCGGGCGCAGTGCTCGTCGATTCCACGGTCGATGCGCACGTGGACGCGCTGCGTGTTCTTGCCCCCGAGCGAAGCGGGGCTGCGCGTCCAGTCCGCCCACTCCCCGCCGATCATGACTACCCCGTCGCCGTAGCTCATCTCCGCATGAACGATGTGGCCCTCGGCGTCGGTCAGGACCTCGCTGCTCTCGAAGCCGAACGCCTTTTGCAGCCAATCCAGCGCCGCGCGATTATCTTTGTACGCGAGCGATGGAATGAACGAGGGCCGGGGCGGCGTGGGACGCGTCATGGCAGGCTCCTGAGAATATTCTACGATCTGGTAATAGTTAACCACAAACGCAATTATTTGGTCAACCTTGAATAATCCGGAGGCCCTGCCGTGTGCTGCGGAAGCGATTCGCTCGAGTCCGAGCGTAGCCGCGTGCGTGCGGCGGCGGTCCTGGGTTCTCGCGGCCGCGATTCTCGGATCGACGCTGGCGTTCATCGATAACTCAGTCGTCAACGTCGCCCTGCCCGCCATCGAGGGCAGTCTGCACACATCACTCGCGGCGATGCAGTGGGTGGTCAATGCCTATACGCTCTGCATGTCCGCACTGCTGTTGCTCGGCGGCGCGGCGGCAGACCAGTTCGGTCGACGCCTGATGTTCATCGTCGGGGTGGGCATCTTCGCCGCTGCATCGATCGGCTGCGGGCTGGCATCGAACGTCCAGATGCTGGTCGTCATGCGCGCGGCCCAGGGCATTGGGGCCGCTCTCCTCATTCCCTGTGCACTGGCGCTGATCGGGGCCGCATTCGACGAGCAGTCTCGCGGCGCCGCGGTCGGGATGTGGGCGGGCGCGTCCGCCATCGCTGCCGGGGCGGCTCCCCTGCTGGGAGGCTGGCTGGTGGATCACTCGTCCTGGCGCATGATCTTTCTGATCAATCCCGTCATCGCCCTGCCGACGCTGTGGATCGCCGTCGCTCGCGTGCCGGAGAGCCGCAATCCCGACGCTGCGCCGGGCGTGGACTGGCGCGGGGCCCTGCTGGCGGTCGCGGGGCTCGGCAGTCTCGTGTATGGACTCATCGCGTCCTCCACGCGTGGATGGGGCGATGTCGGGGTCGTGAGTTCCCTCGGGGCAGGGGCGGTGCTGCTCTTCGCGTTCGTCGTGGCGGAACGCACCGCTTCCCCGCCCATGATGCCGCTCGAGCTTTTTCGCTCGCGGCGCTTCAGCGGGATCAATCTCCTGACGCTCTTCCTGTACGGCGCGCTCGGAGCCGCGTTCTTCTTCCTGCCCTACCTGCTCATCCAGGCCCGTGGCTGTTCGGCCACGGCAGCCGGCGCCGCTTACGTGCCCTTTACCCTGGCGGTCGGACTGTTGTCGCGTGGATCCGGGTGGCTCGCAAACAAAATCGGCATGCGGGGGCTGCTCGTCGCCGGGCCGACGCTCGCGGCGGCGGGGTTTGCGCTTCTCGGCAGCGGCGCGGGCTCGTATTGGATCACGCTCGCATCGATGACGGTGCTCGGAGTTGGAATGGGCCTGGCGGTGGCGCCGTTGACGACGACCGTCATCAACGCCGTTCCTCCACATCGCACCGGAGTCGCTTCCGGCATCAACAACGCGGTCGCTTCCGTCGGTGGTCTCCTGCTGATCGCCATCCTCGGCAGCGTGGCGCTGGTCGCTTTCGATCACGCCTTGGACCGCAACCTGTCGGTCGCGCACGCTTCAGTCACGGTGCGCGCGCTGGTGGACTCCGCGCGGGGCGGGCTCGTCGTCCCGCAAATGGCCGCCAGCCTTCCTGCCGCTGTGCGGCAGCAGGTCCATGCCATCATCACGGAGTCTCTGGTCGTCACGACCCGCCTGGCCCTGTGGGTCGCGGCGTTGCTCGCCCTGGCAGGCGCGCTCACGGCCGCCTTCACAGTCAGGCCCGATGAGCGCGCACGCGAAGGCACACAGTCAGTGTGATGGGCTGATGCCGGGATGGAGCACGCTTTCCAGCATCGTGCGCGCCCCGTTCCAGATGATCTGCGTGCCGATGGCCAGCAGGATGAAGGCCGTGAGTCGGATCATGATGTCGGTTCCCGTCGTGCCGAGGCGGCGCACGAGACGATCCGCGTACCGATAACAAAGATAGATGGCGAGCGCCGTGATCAACACTCCGACCACGTGAGCGAGCGTCGTCGTCAACAGCTCGCGCAGGCTTCTTGGCGGATTGGCGCCGAGGGTGACCGCGACCGATATCGATCCGGGACCGACGGTGAGCGGCATCGTGAGGGGATAAAAAGCCCGTTGCCGGATGCTGTCGGGGGTGGCGGCCGCCGATGCGGACACCGGTGGGGCGATCGGGCCATTGAGGAGCGACCAGGCGAAAGCGCATACCACGATGCCGCCGGCAACCTGCACTGCGGGAATCGAGATCCCGAAGAAGTCGAGAACGTAGGCGCCGATCAGGATGGATGCGACGAGCAGTACGAAGCTGTTGAGCGCGACGAGCTTCGCAGTGCGTGCCCGCTGCTCCGGCGTGAGCCCGGAGGTCATGGCGAGGTAGATGGGAGCTCCGGCGAACGGATCGATGATCGGCAGCAGCGCCGCGACCGCGATGAACACGATGCCGGCGAAGTATTGGATCTGTTCCAGGAGCATGTGTCGGTGGAAAAAGGAAAGCCGCGAGTATATCTTGAGCTCGAGAGCTCCGAGTAGAGATGCTTCACCTATACCTGCTGTACGCCTGCGTGCACATGAACGCCGGGAAGCCTGCCGCCAAGGCCGGCACCACCCGGTGTGTTGAGCAGCAGGTATTCCTCGACGCCGATCAGTGCAAAAAGCAGCTTCCGAAAGGCGGTAAGCTGACGGAGCACAACAAGCACGAGCGGCGGTGGTCCGAGTGCATGGAAAGCCGTGCGGATTCGTGGCTGCCTCCGGAGGCGAATGACCGCGGCAGCCGCCTGTACAAATTGAAGGTCGACGCATCGGATGCGAACGCGCTCGCCGCTCTGCTGGCGCCCCTCCCTCCGGAAGCGCGCGCGACGCTTCGGCCGGACGACTTCAAACGTTCATTCGAGAGAGCGTTTCAGGGTCCCGGCAATTTTTCGTTCTTCATCGTGGGAACCGGGACCCGGGTCATCGCGTTTGCCGTGTCCAACCTGAACGATTTCCAATTTACCGACGTGGCGGCCGATGTGTCGTCGTCCGCAGCGACGATGAAATATGCCGATCTGGACTTCGAGAGCATCGCGGAAGGCGCGGGTGTCGAGCTGAGCTACCACACCGAGACGTCACAACGCGACATGCCGCCGCCGGGAGGGATCGAGGCGCAACCCTGACCGAGTCCATGTTGAAGGCTGCGCCGAAGATACTCTCGCGGAAGGATGCTCTGGTCGGGCTGGGACGCGCTTTTCTGTGCACGCTGGCACTGCTCCTTTCCGGCTGTGTGTATCTGTCGCGCCATACCCTGCCGGGCGCCTGCGCCGACACTCTCGGGTCGCCGATACGCAACTTCTGCGTGGTGACCCCGGGCCTGCTGTGGCGGGCGGAATCACCCACCCGATCCGATGCGCAGTGGCTCGTGCAGCACGGCGTCGGCACCGTGGTCAGCCTCCAGCTCGACGTGCGTCGCTCGTTCGAATCGGCGCATGTCGATGCCGGTATCGTGCATTCCGTGACCTACTTTCGCGTGCGGAATTTCGCCGCGACGCAGGTCCTGACCCACCGGCACCTCGACGACCATGTCGCGGAGGTCCTGGCGATCATCCAGGAGGCGCCGAAGCCCGTCCTCATCAGCTGCCGGGCCGGCGTCGACCGCACCGGTGTCATCGCGGCCGCGTATCGTGTGCTGGTCGACGGTGAGAGCCGCGAGGAGGCCATCAGGGAGATGGATGGATTCCACAGTCCCTGGAATCCGCTCAACAGCCGGTACGTGCGCAGCATCACCGGAGCCAGAAAGGCGAGGATTCTGCGCAACGTCACGGCGTGGCGCTCCCGGCTGCAGCCGACCGGAAGGTTCGAGTGTCGGGATGGGAGATGCCGGCTGCTCGCGCACTAACGCGCCGCGATGCCGTCCAGCGCGGCGACTGCAGACGTGGACAGATCGAGGGCGGCCGCGGCAAGGTTTTCCCGCAAATGGGCCAGCGAAGACGTGCCCGGGATCAGCAGCACGTTGGCAGCCCGGCGGAGCAGCCAGGCGAGCGCGACCTGCATCGGTGTGGCGCCGAGACTCCCGGCGACGTCGCTCAGTATGGATGACTGCAGCGGGCTGAATCCTCCGAGGGGAAAGAATGGCACGTAGGGGATGCCCTCGAGCGCGAGAGCGTCGATCAGCGCGTCATCCGCACGATGTGCCAGGTTGTAGTGATTCTGCACGCAGACGATCTCACAGATCCGCCGTCCTTCCTCGATCTGCGCCGGCGTGACGTTGCTCAATCCGATGTGGCGCACGAGCCCGCGGCGCTGGAGCTCGGCCAGTGCGCTGACCGGTGCCTCGATGGAGCCTTCGGCTGGCCCGTGTATCGCGCCGATGTTGCGAAAGTTGACCACCTCGAGGACATCGAGCCCCAGATTGCGCAGATTGTCCTGCACCGCCTGCGCCAGCTCCCGCGCGGATGTGGCGGGCAGCCACGATGCGTCCGTGCCGCGACGGGCGCCGACCTTGGTCACGATCACGAGATCGTCGCGATAGGGATGCAGCGCTTTGCGGATCAGCTGATTGGTGACATGCGGGCCGTAGAAGTCGCTGGTGTCGATATGGTTCACGCCGCTCGCCAGCGCTTCGCGCAGCACGGTAAGCGCCAACTCGGGATCGGCAGGGGGACCGAAGACGCCCGGCCCCGCGAGCTGCATCGCGCCGTACCCCAGCCGTTTCACGATGCGATTGCCGAGCCTGTGTGTACCCGACCGATCGATGCTGGACATGGGTGATCTCCTTTTGCTGGAGCACAATCTAGCGGCTATCCGGCTGCGCGATAATGGGGCACAATCCGCACGGGCTGTACGGGAATGTGAACAGTGAAGCCCGATCTCGCTGATTTGAGTGCTTTCGTAGCAGTGGCACGCGCGCGCGGCTTTCGAGATGCTGCGCGCGCCAGCGGCAATAGTGCTTCCGGGCTCAGCGAAGCAGTACGCCGCCTGGAAGGCACGCTGGGCGTCCGCTTGCTCTACCGGACGACGCGCAGCGTTGCGCCCACGGAGGCGGGGAGACGCCTTCTGGAGCGGCTGGGCTCCGCGCTGAGCGAAGTCGAAGCGGCGCTGGATGTGGTGAATGGCTTTCGGGACCGACCCGCCGGCACCCTGCGCCTCAATGTCCCCGTCGTCGCGGCGCGGCTCGTCCTGCCGGACATCGTGCCGCGCTTTCTCGCCGCCTATCCGGAAATCCGCCTGGAAGTGGTCGCGGAGGACAGCTTCGTCGACGTGCTCGCCTTGGGATTCGACGCCGGCATCCGCTATGACGAGCGATTGCAGCAGGACATGATTGCCGTGCCGATCGGCCCGCGCACACAGCGTTTCGCCCTCGCGGCCGCTCCCGCCTACCTCGACCGTCACGGGCGACCCCGGCATCCGCGCGAGCTCCTGCAGCATGCCTGCCTGCGCGGCCGATTCAGCGGCCGCGCGATGCCGCCATGGGAGTTCGAGCGCGACGGCGAGGTCGTGCGTATCGAGCCCACAGGGCCGCTGCTCGTGAGCCTCGGCACGGCGACCGATCTTGCGGTCGCCGCGGCCATCGCGGGAACCGGCATAATCCTGGGTTTCGACGACTGGCTGAGGCCGCACTTCGAGAGCGGTGCGCTCGAGGCGGTTCTCGAGCCGTGGTGGCAGCGCTTTCCCGGTCCGTTTCTGTACTACTCCGGTCGGCGTCTCGTGCCTGCGCCGCTGCGGGCGTTCATCGATTTCATCAAGGCATCGGCTGTGCCGCCGGCGCCGGTCGCGCCGCGCGCTGCGCAGCGCAAGGCTCGTGCAGCGACGAGGAATCGGTAAAGGTGAAGAGCTTTTCTGCGGTCGTGCAAATCTGGTTTCTGTCGTTCGCAGCCTGCGCCGCGGTGGCAGCTTTTTCCTTCGTCGCGCTCGACGTGCCGGTGGCCCATCGTGTCTGGAGAGTCGGTCATCATCTCAGCTCGCTGAATGCGGCTTTCGGTGCCACCGTGATCCTGGCTGTGGAGGCGACAGTGGTCCTGGGCCTGGTGGTCGCGCGTCTGATGCGTGGACACATCTCCCGATTCGCGGAGACCCTGGCGATAGCCTGTCTGGCGTCGATATGCGCCTATGGCATCAACGACCAGGTATTGAAACCCTTCTTCGGCGTCGAGACGCCCGCGAAGGTCGTGCAGGGAGCGGCCCATACCTTCAATCTGGCGATGGGTTTCGGCGGCAGCAGCTTCCCCTCCGGCCACATGGTGCTGGCTGGAGCGTTCGCCGGGGTCTTCATGAGGCTCTATCGAGTCAGCAGGCGGCCGCTTTCAGGTTTGCTGCTGCTCGCCGCGGCTCTGTTGGTGGTGGGAGACTGGCACTTCATCAGCGATGTGATCGCGGGTGCGTTCCTGGGCGTGTCAGCCGGGATTCTCGCGGGGGAGGGATGGGTGGTTCACATGAGCACTTCACGATACGGGTAGTCCCAAAAATGAACACTTCCGGCCTGATTTCGAAGTCCTTTGCGGCTGCGTTCCTGCTCGCCGCCAGCGCGATGGCGATGGCGCAACAGGCAGCCAGTCAGAACCCCAAAGACACGGAGGCATGGACGCCGGTCCCGCCGGTCGTGACACCGGGGGCGACGGTCGGCGCCGCGCCGTCCGACGCGATCGTCCTCTTTGACGGCAGGAGCCTGAGCGAGTGGGTCTCCGCGCAGGACCACACGCCGGCGCGCTGGCTCATCAGGGGAGGAGCCATGGTGGTCAACAAGGCGCCCGGCATCGGCAACATCGAGACCCGGCGCAAGTTCAGAGACTACCAGCTGCACATCGAGTGGCGGATTCCGGCCGATGTCACGGGCAGTGATCAGGCGCGCGGCAACAGCGGCGTATTCCTGGCATCGACGGGACCGGAGGACAGTGGCTATGAGCTGCAGGTGCTCGATTCCTACCAGAACGGCACCTACGTGAACGGCATGGCCGGAAGCCTGTACAAGCAGAGCATCCCGCTGGCGAACGCGGCGCGCAAGCCTGGCGAGTGGCAGTCGTATGACGTCGTCTGGACAGCGCCGCGATTCAGCTCCGACGGCAGCCTGAAGAGGCCGGCCTATGCCACGGTCTTCTGGAACGGAGTGCTGGTGGACGATCATTTCGAGCTGAAGGGGCAGACGCTCTACCGCGGCAAGCCCTTCTACAAGGCTTTCGACGGGGCACCCATCAAGCTGCAGGCGCACGGCGATCCCAGCGAGCCGATCAGCTTTCGGAACATCTGGGTGCGCGAGCTGCCGTAGCGGCGTCGGCCGCGGACGGATCCGCGTGAGTCAATGCAATGTGCGCCGGTGGCCCTGCGGCAGTATCATCCCTACGAGCTGCTGGCCGTCCTTCCATGAGCCCAGGTCGATGCTCTCGAGGAATTCCCGCAGCGGCATGCACTTCCAACCCACCCGTGCGTCATCGACTACTCGCAAGAGAACCTGAGGCGACTGATCCAACTGATCTCCCGGGCCGGGCCGCGACGACGCGGCAGCGAAAACTGAGAGTCAATCTAGGGTCGACACACGCGCCGGAGAATCCCCCTTCCGGTGGACCCGGGGGTCCGCCGGGCGGTCCGGGTCTTGGCGCCGCCGCGGCAGTTCGGGTAAGGTGGTACGAGACCTGCGATTGCCCCGCAGGCTCATCCTCTATCGCGCTCACCTACGGAACGACCCTTCCATGGCCAACGAAACCTTCCCCATCGACCTCGGCAAGCTCGAGCCATTGAAGCTGGATCCTGGCGTCACGACGCTGACGGACGCTCAGAAAGCGACGCTCAAGCACAATATCCAGCTCTGTCGCGATGCGATAGTGTTCTTCACGGCGTTCGCGGGCGCCAAGGGGCTCTCCGGCCACACGGGCGGCGCGTATGACACCGTTCCCGAGGTCACGATCATTCGTGCTTTCATCGCCGGCGGCGCGCCGATCGTTCCCATCTTCTACGATGAGGCCGGCCATCGGGTCGCGACACAGTACCTGTTGAGCGTGCTGCACGGCGCGCTCCCGGCCGAGAAATTGCTGCACTACCGTGAGTACGACAGCGGCCTCCCGGGTCATCCGGAGAAGGGGCTCACTCCGGGTGTGGAGTTCGCCTCCGGCCGTCTCGGCCACATGTGGGCATACTGCAATGGTGTGGCCATGGCCAATCCCGGCAAGGCCGTGATCCTGCTCGGCTCGGACGGCAGCCAGATGGAAGGCGACAAAGCCGAGGCGGCGCGCTTGGCGGTCGGCAAGCAGCTCAACATCAAGGTGCTCGTGGACGATAACAACGTGACGATCGCCG
>Ga0134126_10003250_pt1 | contig 20357 bp, 11 predicted proteins | sample KB31752_FD_96881 | JGI IMG/M metagenome (GOLD analysis project Ga0134126, IMG submission 96881) | Terrestrial soil microbial communities with excess Nitrogen fertilizer from Kellogg Biological Station, Michigan, USA - KB3-175-2 | ecosystem: Environmental > Terrestrial > Soil > Unclassified ... | reverse complement strand
CTTCAAGGACCTCTTCCCCATCGCGGACGTCCACGAGAACTACTCGCTGGAGTTCGTGCGCTACGCGCTGGGCGAGCCGAAGTACTCCGTGGAGGAGTGCATCGAGCGCGACATGACGTATTCGGCCCCGCTCAAGGCCACGCTCCAGCTCATCGTCAACGAAGAGGTCAACGGCGAGAAGCGCCCGCGCAACATCATCGAGAAGGAAGTCTATCTCGGTGAGCTGCCGCTGCTCACGCCGCTGGGAACCTTCGTGATCAATGGCGCCGAGCGCGTGATCGTCAGCCAGCTGCATCGCTCGCCGGGCGTGGTGTTCGAGGAGTCCACGCACCCCAACGGCCAGCGGCTCATCTCCGCGCGCATCATCCCCTTCCGCGGCTCGTGGGTGGAGTTCACGGTGGACATCCACGACGTCGTGTACGTCCACATCGACAAGAAAAAGAAGTTCCCGGCGACGGCGCTGCTGCGCGCTCTGGGCTACGGCAACAACTCGGACATCCTGCGCCTGTTCTTCGCGGTGCGCGAGCTCGATCTCACGAAGAAGATCGAGAGCCGCGGCGACCAGCGGGAGGTGATTGGCGCGATCATCGCCGAGAACGTCGCGCTGGCTGGCGAGGCGTCCGATCCCAACGCGCCCAGGCTCAAGACCAAGAAGGCGCGCGCCGAACGGGAGCGGGCCGAGGCGGAGATGCTCGTGAGCGAGGGCGACGAACTGACGCAGGAGGTATACGATCGCCTGCAGCGGCTCGGCAAGCCCAGGACCATCAAGGTCTTCGCGAGCTACATGACCGTCGATCTCCGCGACGAAATGGATATGGCGGAGCGCGGCGAGCGCGCCACGCGTCGCGTCCTCGCGCTGGATGTCGTGGATGAAGAGACGGGCGAGGTGCTGGCCGAGGCCGGCCAGGCGCTCAGCGATACGCTGATGCGCAAGCTGCGCCGGCACGATGTCACGAGAGTGCAGGTGTTCGTCTCGTCGGGTCGCGCCGAGTCCACGCTCATCAAGAACACGCTGGCCAAGGACCCCACGCACAGCGAGAAGGAAGCGCTGCAGCAGATCTATTCGCTGCTGCGCCCCGGCGAGGCGCCCAATCTCGAGACCGCGCGCGTTGCGCTCGAGCGCCTGTTCTTCTCGCCCAAGCGCTACGATCTGGGCCGCGTGGGCCGCTACAAGATCAACCAGCGGCTGGGACTCAAGACGGATCCCGCGCACACCGTGCTCACGAAGGAGGACTTTGTCGCCATCGTGCGCTACCTGGTGGAGCTGCAGGAGGGGCGCGGCCACACGGATGACATCGATCATCTCGGCAATCGCCGCATCCGCTCGGTCGGCGAGCTCATCGCGAACCAGTTCTCGGTGGGTCTCTCGCGCATGGCGCGCCTGGTGAAGGAGCGCATGTCCATCAACAACGATCCCGAGAAGATCACGCTGGACGATCTGGTGAACGCGCGGACGGTGAGCGCGGTGATCCAGGCCTTCTTCGGTTCGTCGCAGCTCTCGCAGTTCATGGATCAGACGAACCCGCTCTCCGAGCTGACGCACAAACGCCGGCTCTCGGCGCTGGGCCCCGGCGGCCTCACGCGCGAGCGCGCCGGCTTCGAAGTGCGCGACGTGCATTACTCGCAGTATGGCCGTATGTGCCCGATCGAGACGCCGGAAGGTCCGAACATTGGCCTGATCACATCGCTGGCGTGCTACGCGCGCGTGAACGACCTGGGCTTCGTGGAGACGCCATATCGCGTCGTGCGAAACAGCAAGGTCACACACGAGATCGAATGGCTGGATGCGAATCGCGAGGAGGATGTCGTGATCGCGCAGGCCAACGCGCGGCTCAGGCCCGACGGTACGTTCGTGGAAGATCTGGTGCTCTGCCGCCAGCGCGGCGACGTGCCGCTCGTTCCGCCGGATCGCATTGACTACATGGATGTGGCGCCCGAGCAGCTCGTGTCCATCGCCGCGGCGCTCATTCCCTTCCTGGAGCACGACGATGCGAATCGCGCGCTCATGGGATCGAACATGCAGCGTCAGGCCGTCCCGCTGCTCAATCCCCGCACGCCGGTCGTCGGCACGGGGCTCGAGGAAAAGGTGGCCCGGGACTCCGGCGCCGTCGTGATTGCCCGGCGTGCCGGCATGGTCACCCGCGTCACCGCGGATGAGATCGTGGTGGATGCGGGGCCGGCTGAACGCGTCCGGGAGCATGTATCGGGCGATGCGCCGCTCGCGCGGCTCTCGCAGCACGACCGCTACCGGATCAAGAAGTACTGGCGCACCAATCAGGACACGGCCATCAACCAGCGGCCGCTGGTGCGGCTGGGCCAGCGCGTGGAGCAGGGCGACGTGCTCGCCGACGGCGCCGGCACCGAGATGGGGCAGCTCGCGCTCGGCGCGAACGTCACCGTGGCATTCATGCCGTGGTACGGACACAACTTCGAGGATGCCATCGTGCTCTCCGAGCGCCTGGTGAAGGATGACGTGTACTCGTCCATCCACATCCAGGAGCTCGAGCTGCACGTCCGCGATACCAAGCGCGGTCAGGAGGAGATCACGCGCGAGATCCCGAACGTGGCGGAAGAATCGCTCACGGATCTGGACGACCGCGGTATCATTCGCATCGGCGCGCATGTGAAGCCGGGCGACATACTGGTCGGGAAGATCACGCCGAAGGGCGAAACGGAGCTGTCGCCCGAGGAGAAGCTGCTGACCGCCATCTTCGGCGAGAAGGCGAAGGATGTGAAGGACTCCTCGCTCAAGGTGCCACCCGGCATGGAGGGCGTGGTCATTGATGTGAAGATCTTCTCGCGCATTGACGACAACGTGATCGAGCGGGACCGCGGCGAGCGGATCGGCGAGGTGCGCCGTCTGGAGGGTGAGGAGAAGCTGCGCGTGAACGACGCGCGCGACGTGGAACTGGTCGACCTGCTCGAAGGGCAGACCATCCAGCTCGCGCTCAAGTCCGGCACGGTGGAAGAGGCGCTGGAGTCGGGGACCAGACTCACGCGCGAGGTCCTGGCCAACCTGCGCCTCGCCTCGATCGACCTCAAGACCTTCCGCGTGGAGAATCGCAAGGTCAACGAACAGATCCGCGTGATCATCGATGCCGCCAACGAGCAGAAGGCGCGCATCGAGGAGAAGGCGGAAGAGCGGATCGACAAGATTCTCCAGCCGGATGAACTGCCGCCGGGCGTCATACAGCTCGTGAAGGTCTATCTGGCGGAGAAGCGCAAGGTGTCGGTTGGCGACAAGATGGCCGGCCGTCACGGCAACAAGGGCATCGTGGCGCGCATCGTTCCTGAGGAGGACATGCCGTTCCTGCCCGACGGGCGGCCCGTGGATATCGTGCTCAACCCGCTGGGTGTGCCGAGCCGCATGAACGTCGGCCAGATTCTGGAGACGCACCTCGGGTGGGTGGCCCGCATGCTGGGCTTCTATGCGAAGACACCGGTGTTCCAGGGCGCGAACGAGCGCGAGATCGGCATGCTGCTCAAGCTCGCCGGAGTCCGGTGGAGCACGGGCGGACTGGCGCTGCATGGTGAGCCGCCGGCCATCACGCTGGCGGACATCCGCTCTCTGCTCACCGATCTCAAGCCGTCGCGCGAGGAAGGGGAGGTGCACGTGAATCTCGGTGACGCCACGCTGAATGACCTGGCGGGGCGTGGCATGTCGCAGGAAACGCGCGACCTGTATCACCGGGTGCGCGACTTTCTCACGGGCGCGGCGCGGGAGCTGGCTACGCGCGAGACGGAGGAAATCCAGTCCCAGGTGCAGCGGCATACCGCGCTCGCCGAGGACGAGTCGGTCTCGAAGGAGCAGCGCACGGAGTATCGTGCGACGCTGCGCCACCTGGAGAAGGTGGCTGATCGCGATCCGGCCGCCACGCTCGAGTCGCTCGAGCTGCCGGCACTGGCCCGCATGCTGGGACCGCGGTCCGAGGCGGACGTGGACAAGGCCGCCACGGAGCTCATGCGGCTCGCCGGCCTCACATCCGGGGGCAAGATCTGGCTGCGCGACGGACGCACCGGCGAGCAGTTCGGCAGCCCGGTGACCGTGGGCGAGATCTACATGCTCAAGCTCTCGCACCTGGTGGATGACAAGATCCACGCGCGGAGCATCGGACCGTACTCGCTGGTCACGCAGCAGCCGCTCGCCGGCAAGGCCCAGTTCGGCGGTCAGCGGTTCGGAGAAATGGAAGTGTGGGCACTGGAGGCGTACGGCGCCGCGCACACGCTGCAGGAGATTCTCACCGTCAAGTCGGACGATGTGAACGGACGCAGCCGGGTGTACGAAGCCATCGTCAAGGGACAGAACCTTCCAGAGCCAGGCATTCCGGAGTCGTTCAATGTGCTGGTGAAGGAGTTGCAGGCGCTCGGGATCTGGGTGAAGCTCGGGTCCACCGACGGTGACGGCATGAACGGCAACGGCAACGGAGAGGAGTAGGACATGATTGATTTTCGCAGCGTGCGCGAGCAGCGCGGCTCGGCGTTCGATTTCATCCAGGTCCGCATCGCGTCGCCCGAGGAGATCCGCGGACCGAAGGATCCCAAGGAGCGCGAGCGCCTGGAAATGCAGGGGCAGCGCAACTGGTGGTCCTGGGGCGAGGTCACCAAGCCGGAGACCATCAACTACCGGTCGTTCAAGCCGGAGAAGGATGGACTCTTCTGCGAGCGCATCTTTGGTCCGGTCAAGGACTGGGAATGCCACTGCGGCAAGTACAAGCGCATCCGCTATCGCGGCGTGATCTGCGATCGGTGCGGCGTGGAGGTCACGCTGTCACGCGTGCGCCGCGAGCGCATGGGTCACATCGAACTCGCCGTGCCGGTGGCGCACATCTGGTTCTTCAAGACGCTCCCCAGCCCCATGGGGAACGTACTCGACATCACCCTGCGTGATCTCGAGAAGATCATTTACTACTCCAACTACGTCGTCATCGACCCCGGCAAGCAGGATGTCATCCCGAATCAGCTCCTGGACGAGGATGAGTATCTCACGCTGCGGGAGAAGTCGAAGGCGGAGAGCGACGAGGCATTCCGGGCGGACATCGGAGCGCCCGCCGTGCGCGAACTGCTGCGCCGGCTGGACGTGGACAAGGTGTCGGAGGAGCTGCGCGCCGCCGTCGTGGACGAGTCATCGCAGCATCGCAAGAAGCAGATGCTCAAGCGGCTCAAGATCATTGACGCGTTCCGGAATTCCGGTGACGCGGGCGGCACGCGCAACCGCTGCGAATGGATGATCATGGACGTGATTCCGGTGATTCCGCCGGATCTGCGTCCGCTCGTCCCGCTCGATGGCGGGCGCTTTGCCACGAGCGACCTCAACGATCTCTATCGCCGGGTGATCAACCGGAACAACCGGCTGCAGAAGCTCATCATGCACCGGGCACCGGAAGTCATTCTGCGCAACGAGAAGCGCATGCTGCAGGAGGCAGTGGACGCGCTGTTCGACAATGGCCGGCGCTCCAAGGCGATTCGCGGGCGCGGCAAGCGGCCGCTCAAGTCGCTCTCGGACATGCTCAAGGGCAAGCAGGGACGCTTCCGCCAGAACCTGCTCGGCAAGCGTGTGGACTACTCGGGCCGCTCGGTCATCGTGGTGGGCCCGGAACTCAAGCTGCACCAGTGCGGGCTGCCCAAGGCCATGGCGCTGGAGCTCTTCAAGCCGTTCATCATTCACAAGCTCGTCGACAAGGGGATCGCCGAGACGGTCAAGCGCGCCAAGAAGATCGTCGAGCGCGAGAGCCCCGAGGTCTTCGAGATCCTGGAAGAGATCATCCGCGATCATCCCGTGCTGCTGAACCGCGCGCCGACCCTGCACCGCCTGGGCATCCAGGCGTTCGAGCCGGTGCTCGTGGAAGGGAAGGCGATCCGCATCCACCCGCTGGTGTGCGCCGCGTTCAACGCGGACTTCGACGGCGACCAGATGGCGGTGCACGTGCCGCTCTCGTTCGAAGCGCAACTGGAGTCGCGGCTCCTGATGCTGTCGTCGAACAACATCCTGAAGCCCTCGGACGGGCGCCCCGTGGCGGAGCCGAGCCAGGACATCGTGCTCGGCTGCTACTTCCTCACCAAGGGGCCGCGCGATCTGGAGCAGCAGCTCCCGGATGCGCCCCACTTCGCCACACTGGCCGAGGTGGAGATGGCGCACGCCCTGGGCAAGGTGAGCTATCACAGCGCCTGTCATTTCCTGGTGGATGGCACCGGGGCGGCGGGCAAGTGGGTAGGCACCACGGTGGGACGCGTGCTGTTCAACAGCATCGTGCCGCCGGCGCTGGGCTATCAGAACAAGGACATGAAGAAGAAGGCGCTCTCCGAGCTGGTCTTCGACGCCTACCGCACGCAGGGGCTCGCGGCGACGGTGCAGTTCCTCGACCGGCTCAAGGAGTTCGGCTTCCGGAACGCCACCATGGGTGGGGTCTCGATCGGCATCGAGGACCTGGAGATCCCGTCGGAGAAGGCCACGCTGCTGCAGGAGGCCGAGGCCCGGGTGGACCGTTTCACGCGAGCCTATCAAACGGGCAACATCACGAACGGCGAGCGCTACAACAAGGTGATCGACACCTGGACGCATGCCAACAACGATGTCGCGGATGAGATGGTGAAGGCCATGCGCGAGTCGAAGAACGGGCTCAATCCGGTGTTCATGATGTTCGACTCGGGCTCGCGCGGCTCACGCGACCAGATTCGGCAGCTCGCCGGGATGCGCGGCCTCATGGCCAAGCCGCAGAAGAAGCTCACCGGCGGCATCGGCGAGATCATCGAGAGCCCGATCAAGTCGAACTTCCGTGAGGGGCTCTCGGTGCTGGAGTACTTCATCTCGACGCACGGCGCGCGCAAGGGCCTGGCGGATACGGCGCTCAAGACGGCCGACGCCGGCTATCTGACGCGCCGCCTCGTGGACGTCGCGCAGGACATGACGATCACGGAGGAAGACTGCGGCACGATCCTGGGCCTCGAGGTGGGCGCGCTGAAGGAAGGGGAGGACATCATCGAGCCGCTGTCGGAGCGCATCGTCGGCTGCGTGGCGGCGGAAGACGTGGAGGATCCGCACGAGGTGGATGAGGCCGGCCGCCGGACGCTGCTCGTGGAGGCGGGCCAGCTCATCGACGAGGAAGCCGCGCGCGCGATCGAGGATGCGGGCATTGAAACCGTGCGCATTCGCTCCGTGCTCACCTGCGAGGCCAAGCGCGGACTCTGCCGCATGTGCTACGGCCGCAACCTGGCCACCATGCAGATGGTGGATCTGGGCGAGGCGGTGGGCATCCTGGCCGCGCAGTCCATTGGCGAACCGGGGACGCAGCTCACGCTGCGCACCTTCCACATTGGCGGCACCGCGGCGCGCATCGCCGAGCAGACGGCGCGCAAGTCGAAGGTAGCGGGCGTCGCGGAATTCGGGGACCGGTTGGTGTACGTCACCAATCCGGAGGGCCAGCAGATCGTCACGTCGTACGAGGGTGACATCATCATTCGCGCGTCGTCCGACGCGAATGCGGCGGTGGTCTCGCGCTTCCAGGTTCCGCTCGGTGCCTTCCTCATGGTCGAGAATGGCGCGGAGATCCACAAGGATGCGGTGGTGTTCACCTGGGATCCGTACACCAATCCGATCATCGCGGATGTGGAGGGCACGATTCACTTCGAGGACATCGTGGATGGCGAGACGGTGGCCGAGGAGCTGGACGAGCTGACGGGCCTGCGCCAGCGCGTGGTGATCGAGGACCGCGAGAAGAAGTTGCACCCGCATATCGAGATCATGCAGGACAAGGGTGGAAAGGAGCGGCGCATTCGCGACTTCGTGATTCCGGTGGGCGCGCAGCTCACCGTGGATGACGGCGATCACGTGGCTGCCGGAACCATTCTCGCGAAGATCAGCCGCGAGGCCTACAAGACGCGCGACATCACGGGCGGTCTGCCGCGGGTGGCGGAGCTGTTCGAAGCGCGGCGGCCAAAGGATCCCGCCACGATCTCCGAGATTGACGGCGTGGTGAAGTTCGGCGACATCAAGCGCGGCAAGCGCGAGATCTTCGTGCAGCCGCTGCGGCTCCTGGACGACAACAGCACCGTGCTGGACGACGAACAGCCGGCGCAGGCGTACGAGGTGCCCGCGGGCAAGCACCTGCGCGTGCACGAGGGCGACCGCGTGCGGGCCGGCGACCGGCTGTCGGAAGGTCCGGTGAACCCGCACGACATTCTGCGGATCAAGGGTCCGCGCGCGGTACAGGAGTATCTGCTGAACGAAGTGCAGGAGGTCTATCGCCTGCAGGGCGTGAAGATCAACGACAAGCACATTGGCGTGATCGTCAAGCAGATGCTGCAGAAGGTGCGCATCCTGGATCCGGGGGACACGGAGCTGCTCGAGGGCGAGCACGTGGACAAGGGCGTATTCCGCGACGTGAACGAGGGGGCCATGCAGGAGGGCTCGCAGCCGGCCACGTCGGAACCGTTGCTGCTCGGCATCACGAAGGCCAGTCTCACGACGCAGTCGTTCATTTCCGCGGCGAGCTTCCAGGAGACCACGCGCGTGCTCACCGACGCGGCGATCCGCGGCGCCAAGGACGATCTGCTGGGCCTCAAGGAGAACATCATCATTGGTCACCTGATCCCGGCCGGGACGGGGCAGTATCGCTACTCGGACGTGGAGATTGAAGGCGTGGAAGTACCCGCACCGCCGGAGGAGCCCATTCTGCCGCCGGCCGAGCAGCCCTTTGCGCACATGCTGGCCGGTGCGGACGAAGAGGAGCGGGTGACGAAGTGATTACGGCGGTCGCTGGTCGCTGGTCGCTGGTCGCTGGTAGCTGGTCGCTGGCAGCTGGACGCCCTACTCCCTCCCAGCGACCAGCTACCAGCGACCAACGACCAACGACCAGCGACCAGCGACCAGCGACCAGCGACCAACTACCAGCGACCGCTCTTCCAGACTATCTTACAACGCTATGCCAACGATCAATCAGCTTGTCCGGCGCAGTCGCCAGGACGTAGAAAAGAAGGAGAAGGCGCCGGCGCTGAAGGGGAACCCCCAGAAGCGCGGGGTGTGCACCCGTGTCTACACCACAACTCCGAAGAAGCCGAATTCCGCATTGCGCAAGGTCGCACGCGTGCGGCTGACCAACGGATTCGAGGTGTCGGCATACATCCCCGGTGAGGGACACAATCTGCAGGAACACTCCATCGTGCTCATTCGCGGTGGCCGCGTGAAGGACCTGCCGGGTGTGCGCTATCACATCGTGCGCGGATCGCTCGACGCGTCCGGCGTCAATGGTCGCAACAAGAGCCGGTCGAAGTACGGAACCAAGAAGCCCAAGGGCGCAGCCGCCGGAGGAAGGAAGTGAGCCGCCGTCAGAAATCCGTCAAGCGCCCGGTTCTGCCGGATGCGCGCTACGACAGCCAGACCGTCTCCAAGTTCATCAACACGTTGATGCTGGAAGGCAAGAAGTCCACCGCGGAGCACATTTTCTACGGCGCGATGGACCTCGTGGAATCCCGCACCGGGCAGCCCGGCGTGAACGTGTTCAAGGCGGCCCTCCAGAATCTCAAGCCGGTCGTCGAGGTGAAGAGCCGTCGCGTGGGCGGCGCGACGTACCAGGTGCCGGTGGAGGTGCGTCCCGAACGGCGCACGGCGTTGGCCATGCGCTGGCTCATGAGTTACTCGCGCGCCCGCACGGAAAAATCCATGGCGGAAAAGCTCGCGGCCGAGGTGATCGCGGCGTCCAAGGGGGAAGGGAACGCCGTGAAAAAGAAGGACGACACGCATCGCATGGCGGAGGCGAACAAGGCCTTCGCGCACTATCGCTGGTAGCCCTCGTTGGGCGCATGACTATGGTGGCCCCGCCCGGAGCAGTCACTCCGGGCGGGGCCATGTCGCATTCCGCCGGCATGGGAGCGCCTGCTGGACTATGGGCGGTCCGGCCCCCATGCCTTACATTGGGAGCAATCACCTTCCGGCCCGGCCGCCGATTCGGCACCACGTGACGGGACGGGGAGATCGCTTGCGTCGTTCCATCTCATGATGCTCCGCGTGCATTCCTTCCCATGCCACCGGTAAGCGGTTCGCCCACCAGGTCGGCATTCCGCCGGTACGTCGGTCCGACCGCGTTGCTGCTGTCGGCGGCGGTTCTTGGCCTGCTTGCGGGCTGGGCCGCGCAGCGCCGCGCGGAGCGCCTGCAGCAGGACGCACGCGACCAGTGGAACGACCGGCTCGTCGCGAGTGCATCCGCAACGAGCATGGGCACGCAGTCGTGGCTACGGGAGCGGCAGAGCGACGCCAAGGTGGCGGCGCGCGAAGCGGCGCACGTGCTGGCGCTGGAACACGCTGGCGGGCAGGGCGGCCCTGCCGCCTTTCTCATGGCGCGGAATCGGCTCGATACGCTGCTCACGCTGATGACGTCCGAATACGGCTACTCCGCCGCGTGGGTGCTGGATAGACAGGGGCGCGTGATATCCACCTCCCAGCATGCGCCGCGACTGTCGGTCTACGAATCAGCGGGCGCCGTCTCGGCGTCCCGATCGTCCACAGGGCTGACGCTCGGGCCGTACCTGGCAGACTCGGGCCAGTTGCGGATCGCCACCATCGAACCTGTTCTCCCGGGACGCGCAGCGGCGCGCAGTGTGGGCACGGTCGTCGTCCAGTACGAGCCGCGCCAGCGGCTCATTCCGATTGCTCTGGGGCCCAAGCTCATCGTATCGGGCGCGCGCGGCGAGATTGTCATGCCCGTGCAGGACAGTCTCTTCATCGTGGAGCGCCGTCTCGAGCACGGCGATTCGGACGTCGTGGCGGAGAGCTGGCTTCACGCCCCCTTCCCGTCGGAATTTGCCCTCCGCTCACGCGACACCGTCGGCGCGTTCGTCAATGAACACGGTACGAAGATTCTCGCGGCGTCACGGCGGGTGCGCGGTACCGACTGGACAGTGATACGCAGTATCGACGAGAGCGTGGCCTACGCGGAAGTGCATGGGCAATTGCGCCGCGATGCGCTCGCGGCGCTCGCGGTGTTCGCGCTCGCGGTGGTCGCATCCACCGGATTCGGCTACGCGGCCCGCTCGCTCCGCATTCGGACACTGGCGGAGTCCGAGGCGCGCTACCGGCTGCTGGCCGAACACGCCACGGATCTCATCGCGCGTCACTCCACCGACGGGCGCTATCAGTACGTGTCGCCGTCCATCGCGCTGCTCACCGGATACGAACCGCGCGATCTGATCGGGCGTGATCCGTTCGACTTCATTCACCCGGATGACATGGAGCTGGTGCGTGAAGCGCATCGCGACATGCTGCTGGGCATCCGGCGCGGCAGCACGCGGTTCCGGCTGCGACACAAGAATGGCAACTATGTCTGGGTCGACACGCGCGGCCGGGCGGTCGTGGGCGACAATGGTACGGTGGGCGAATTCGTGACCGTCTCGCGCGATGTGTCGGATCGGAAGGCGTCCGAAGATGTGTTGCGCCGCCAGGCCCTGCTCTTCGAAAACCTGTACGATGGCGTCATCCTGATGGACGAGGGCGGCTTCATCGTGGACTGGAATCCGGCGGCCGAACGCATTTTCGGGTATACGCGTGACGACATGATCGGGCGGAGCCCCGGCCTGCTGCAGCACCCGGATGAGCGACCCTACCTGGAATCCGAGATCTTCGAGCGCGTCATTCTCGACGGACGGTGGCAGGGGGAGTTCCGCTTCCAGCGCAAGGACGGCAACGGCGGAACGGTGGAGGTGGTGGTGGTCCGGCTCCATGATTCCGCGGGGCGGTTCGCCGGCATGCTCGGCGTCAATCGCGACATCACGCGTCGCCGGCAGATGGAGTCCGCGCTCCAGGAGAGCGAGGGACGACTCCGTCAGGCGCAGAAAATGGAGGCTGTGGGGCGTCTGGCGGGTGGCATCGCGCACGACTTCAACAACCTGCTCACAGCCATCACCAGCAACGCGGAGTTCGCGCTGGCGGGGCTGGATCGCGGCACGCCACAGCATGCGGAGGTGGAGGAAATCCGGCGGGCCGCGGAGCGCGCGGCTGCGCTGACGCGTCAACTCCTCGCGTTCAGTCGTCGTCAGGTCCTGCAGCCCAAGGTGATCGACCTGAATTCGGTCATCTCGGATGCCGAGCGGATGTTCCGCCGGCTCATCGGCGAGCATATCGAGCTCGTCACGAACCTCGATCCCACGATCGCCATGGTGACCGCGGACCCGGGACAGCTCGAACAGGTTCTGCTCAATCTCATCGTCAACGCGCGCGATGCGATGCCGAATGGCGGAACGCTGAGCATCGACACGGCTCCGGTCATGGTGGATGACGCGCTGGCGCAGCGCTTTCCCGGTCTGCATGAGGGTCCGTTCGTACGCCTGCGTGTGCGCGATACGGGTATTGGCATGGCCGAGGACATGCGACAACGCATCTTCGAGCCGTTCTTCACGAGCAAGGAGACGGGGAAAGGAACGGGACTGGGACTGTCCACGGCGTACGGCATCGTGCGTCAGTCGCACGGCCACATCTACGTGGACAGCGTACCGGGATTCGGAACCGTCTTCACGCTGTATCTCCCAAGCACGCCGCGGGTGGAGGAGATGGAGCGGGCAGAGCCCCTCGTGCCGAGGCCGCGCGCCACCGGCAGTGGAACCGTGCTGCTCGCCGAAGACGAGGATGCCGTGCGCATGCCGGTGCGGCGGATCCTGGAACGCCACGGGTATTCGGTGCTGGAGGCCCATCACGGCGCCGAAGCGCTCCGGCTCTATGACCAGGCGGCGGGTCACGTGGACCTGGTCGTGACCGACGTCGTCATGCCCGAGATGGGCGGCCAGGAACTCGTGGAGCGCATCCGCGCACGGCACGGGGAGCTCAAGGTGCTGTTCATGTCCGGCTACACCGAGGATGCCATCGCGACCCATGGCGTGCTCGCGCAGGGGGCGGCGTTCATTGAGAAGCCATTCACCATCGAGCGGTTCGTCCAGGCGGTGCGCGATCTGCTCGATGACGTCGCGACCGTTGAGACCTGATCTTGCTGCATCCCGGCGGCGAACCCATCATTGATGTGCCCCGTCCATCCATGCATCGCTGGAGTGTGAATGCTGCCCCAAGTCAATCCGAAGGTCATCTTCAAGGAGCAATCCGATGGCGCCGTCCTTTTCTCGATGGACGACGAAGTGTACTACGGGTTGAACGAAGTGGGCGCGGAGATCTGGGCGTTGCTCCCGCCGGTGTCGAACACGGTGGAGGAGATCCGCGATGCGATTGCGGTGCGTTATCCCGAGGTGGATCCGGCCGTCATTCATGCGGATGTGACGCAACTGATCGACGACCTCGTTTCGCATGGACTCCTCATACCGCGTGATGCCGCACACCCCGCTGCGCAAGACACGCCGAATTCTTCAGCGACTGGTGACGCTGAGTCCTCGCGACTGGGCTGAGCTGGCGCAGGCCCAGGCGGCGCTGATCTGGGCTCAGGTGCTCGTCTGGCTACGTCCGACGGGGCAACTCGTTTCCAGCGATCAGGCTCCAGGAGATCACAGTGCGCCGGACACGGGCACGCCGGTGATGGGCACGCCGGCCATGGGCACGCCAGCGGCCGCCACGCCGGTGATGGACCCGCGTGCGCCGCGCCTTGCCCTCGCGGTGGGTCGCGCCGCCGAGAACGGGCTCTTCCGGCCGCTGTGCCTCGTCCAGGCCGTGGCGCTGCACCGGATGCTCGAACACCGCGACATCCCCGGCAGTCGCATCCGCATTGGGGTGCGCATGCGCAACGGCCGTTTTGCCGCGCACGCGTGGGTGGAGTATCACGGCCAGGTGCTGGGCGATCCCGCGGAGATCGCGCGCGGCTTTGATGACCTTACCGGAGTCCGTCTGCTGGACGCTCCGTGAGCGCGATCCTCGGCGTCTTTTCCAGCGCCGCTGCGCTTCCCGATGTACCCGTTCTCGCGGCAGTGCTGCACGCCATGCGGCGGCGCGGGGCGGACGTCCGCGACGTCTGGCGCGCCGGTCATGCGGCCCTCGGTGTGTCGCGCTTCGGATGGGAGGAGCCCGGCGCGCCCGCGGACGCCAGCCTGGTGCTGGCGGACGAGGACCTCGTGGTCGTCACCGACGCCACGCTGTATTATCGCGACGATCTCGAGCGCCGCCTGCGCGAGCAGCGTGTCACGGCGCGCGGCCCCGGCGCGGCCCATCTGGTGGCAGCGGCGTATCGGGCCTGGGGTGACGCCGCCGCGGCGCACCTCGAGGGAGACTTCGCGTTCATCATATGGGATCGCATACATCACCGCGTGTGCGCCGCGCGCGACTTCGGCGGAAAGCGCACGCTGTTCCACGCGCAGGTGGGAGAGACGCTCATCGTCGCCTCCACGATCGGCGGCGTGCTGGCGTGTCCGGGCTGTCCGGATGCACTGGATCCGGACGAGATCGCCGCCACGGCGGCCGGTCTGTTCAGCGCACCCGGCGACACCTGCTATCGCTCGATCAAGCGGCTGCCCGCCGGGAACACGCTCGTCGCCGCGTCCGGAGCATGCGCGCGCGTGACGCCGCACTGGAGTCCGCCGCCGGTGGTGGAAGACACATCGCTGGCCTTCGACGATGCCGCTGTCGAGCTGCACCGGCTGCTCGGCTGCGCGGTGGCGGAGCGACTGGATGCGGGTTCAGCCACGAGCATCTGGCTGAGTGGCGGGTGGGACTCGCCCGCCATCTTCGGCATGGGCCAGGAGGTACTGCGCACGCGGCGCGATGCGGGTACGCTGCTGCCGGTGTCCATGAGCTATCCGCCGGGCGATCCAGGACGGGAGGATGAGCTGATTGCAGCGGTCGCCGGCGCGTGGCGGGTGCCGGTGCACTGGCTGGATGTCGGTGAGGTGCCGCTCTTCGACGATGCGTTCACGCGCGCGACGGAGCGGGATGAGCCCTTCGCGCACGCCTTCGAGATGTGGCTGCGCGCACTGGCGCGCGGCAGCCGCGCCGTGGGATCGCACGTTGCGCTCGACGGCATGGGGGGCGATCAGCTCTTCCAACTGTCGGATGTCTATCTGGCCGACTTGCTGCGTGGCTTTCACTGGCTGGAGCTTGCACGCGAGGCGCGCGCCAGGCGGCGCGGCGGACGCAGGACTCGTGATCTGCTGCGCCAGGTCGTGCAGCCGCTCCTGCCAGCAGGTGCGGGCGCGTTGGTGGCCCGGCTGCGTGGCGGCCGCGGACTCAGCAGTTATCTGGATCCCGTCGTCCCCGTGTGGATGCGCGAGGAGTTCCTTCGTGGGCATCGACTGCGCGAACGGGAGGATGCGCACATCCCGATGCGTGGACGCCGCAATTCTGCGGCATACGAGACGCACTGGTATCTCTCGCATCCGTACTTCCCGCGCGTGTTCGGGTGCGTGGCGGCGATCGCGCTCGAGGAAGGGGTGGAGCTTCGCTCGCCACTCTACGACCGCCGCATCATCGACTTCGCGGTGCGCCGTCCGCGCCACGAGCGGGCGTCGCACAGCGGGACTAAGCTCTTGCTGCGGCACGCTGTACGCGATCTGGTACCGGCATCGGTACTGGCGCCGCGAGCGCGGCGCACCGGCATCACCAGTGCATACTTTGCGCGTTCGCTGCGCGCGGAAGCCGGCCCGATCGTCGAGCGGGCGTTCCGGGCGTCCGCGCTCGCGGCGGCTGGAATGATCGATGCAGAACGATTTCGTGCGGTGTGGCGCGAGTATCTCGGCCCGAATGGCGAGGAACCGAGTGGTAATTTTTTTACCACACTGCAGACTGAGCTCTGGTTGCGAGCCCATATTTCGTCCAGCGTGGATGAGAGCGGCCAACAGGTTCAGCCGGAGGTCGAGGGCGGATAGGATATTGCACCGGAAAACCGGGGCGTTATCTTGTACGGCCACGAGGGCCGAAGCAGTGTCGGGCGGCTTGCCCGGCGCCACTCGAGATCAGGGAGGGGTCGCGTGTATCAGAAGCCGAAGGTGGAGCGCTACGGAACGTTCCGTGAACTCACCCAGGTAGGATTCAACGGGACGAGCGACGGGTACACCGTAAGCGGGATCGGGAACGAGACGTGCTCCTCGATCACAGCCCCTGGTTGCCGCGCGGGGTCATGAGCTTCACGGTGGGAGGCCGTCGGCGAGACCGACAGCCTCCCGCCGCGCGTTAATGGATGCCTGATTACGCCGCCTTCGGCGGCTATCTCCGCTCCGAGCTGATTTTTCCCGAGCTGCGCGAGCGAACTGGTTGCGCGATTGACTGGACGTTGCGCACCGCCCCCGCTGCCCCGTCACTCATCGCCGAGCAACTGCTGGGCGAATCCGATATCGCGCCCGGTTGTCGTGTGCGCATGTATCGTCACGCGCATGGCTATCGTCTCGAATATGATGATACCGGCTGCTATGATGTGTCAGCCGATGGGCGTGACATCGTCTGGTCGCCCGGTCCTGTGGCGCCGGCGGCGGTCGTCCGCTCGGATGTGACCGGACGGGTGCTGGCGACCGCGTTGCACGCCGGCGGTGTGTTCTGTCTTCATGGGTGCGCCGTGGCGATGCAGCGCGGTGCCGTGGCGCTCCTGGCACCCAAGTTCCACGGCAAGTCCACGCTGGCGCTGGCGCTGGCGCGCGGTGGCGGGCGACTCATTACGGACGACGTCCTGCCCGTGGTCGTCGGCCCGCCCGCACGGGCCATTCCCGGCATGCACCAGGTGAAACTGTGGGAGGACAGCGCGGCGATGATGGGGGTGCTGCAGCGTGACGCTGGCGCGCTCGAAAAGCATCTCGTGCACGATTTTCCGGATGATATGCTGATGTTCGAGCCGTCGCCGCTCGCGGCGATCTATCTCCTGGCCCCGGCTGTTGATGCCGCGTGCGCTGGCCGGTCCTGCGCTCGCTCGCCAGTCGCGACCAGCATGGCGACCATCGCCCTCGTGCGTCACGCCACGCTGGGCGAGCTGCTGGGCGGCTCGCAGGCCGCGGTGCTGCTCGGGTGGGCAAGCGCACTTGCGCAGAACGTGCCGGTGTACCGGCTGGATGTCGTGCCGGGTCTGGATCGCGTGGCGGAGGTGGCGGCACAGATCGTCGTGTGGCATGGCGAATCCGCGGACAGACCGGCGGGCGTGGCGCAATGACCGGCATCGCCAGCATTCCGCGCGGCGTGGTCGCGCCGCATGCCAGCACGCGTACGCCAATGATCGTGCTCGACCGGCTGACCAAGCGCTTTCCGGCGCGACGCGGGTGGCTGGCGATGGTGCGGCATCCGTTCGCGCATGAAGAGACGACAGTGTTGCACGGCGTGACGTGCGAGATCACGGAGGGGGAGTTCTTCGGGCTGCTGGGTCCGAACGGCGCGGGCAAGACCACGCTGTTCAAGATTCTGGCGACGCTCATTGCGCCGGACGATGGCATCGCGATCGTTGGCGGCGAAGATGTGACGCGCAACGGGCGAGCGGTGCGGCGCATCCTCTCACCCGTGATCGCGGACGAGCGCAGTCTGTACTGGCGCGTTTCCGCGGTAGCGAATCTGGAGCTGTACGGCGCGCTGCAGGGCCTCGACCGTCGCGCGGCGCACGCGCGCGCGCTGGAGTTGTTGCGCATCGTGGGGCTGGACGACGCCGGTGACAAGATCGTCGGTGCGTTCTCCTCCGGCATGAAACAGCGACTGCTGATTGCGCGCGCGCTGGTGGCGGAGCCGCGCGTCCTGCTGCTCGACGAGCCGACGAGGAGTCTCGACCCCATTTCCGCGCGGGCATTTCGCCGCTTCCTGCGCGAAGAGATTGCCGGACGACAGGGGTGCACCGTGTTTCTCGCCACGCACAATACCGAAGAGGCGCTCGAGTTGTGCGACCGCGTGGGCATCCTGGATCGCGGACGGCTGCTGGCCGTGGGCACGACGACGCAGCTGGCGCGCGAAATCGGCGACGACCGCTACACCGCATGGACGCGCGACGCCGGGCACGCCGCCTTCGCGATGCTCGAGGCGCGCGGGGTGATTCGCGGCGTGCGCCGCGGAGCCGCCGAGCCGGATGGCTGGGGACCCGTGAGCATGGAAGTGACGGGCGGATCGGATCGCGCGGCAGAGGCGCTGGCGTTTCTCACGGAGCAGGGCGTTCGCGTGGCGCGGTTTGAATGCGCGAGCGTGTCGCTGGCGGATCTGATCGAGCGCGTGGTCGAGCGCCGCGGAAGCGCGGTCGGCACGGACGGGCATCATGCGTGAGATCCGCGCACTCATTCGCGTGAGCTGGCAGATGGCGCTCAGCTATCGCGTCTCAGTGGTGCTCTCGCTGGTCGCCCTGCTGTTCAGCGTGGTCCCGATCTACTACGTGGCGCGGGCCCTGCAGCCCGAGCTGGCCACACACATCGCGAACCAGGGCGGCGAGTACTTCGCATTCCTGCTGGTGGGACTCATTGGCCTGTGGTTCATCTCCGCGGCCGTGAACCTGGTTCCGCATATTTTCTCATCCGGCATCGCGAACGGAACGCTCGAAGCCCTGCTTGCCACGCGAACGTCACTGCCGCAGCTGCTCGCTGGGCTCATCGGCTACGGATTCATCTGGACCGGTGCGCGGTCGCTGCTTCTGCTGGCGGCAGGTATCGCGCTCGGCATCCACATTGCCTGGGGCTCCGCGCTGCTGTCGCTGGTCGTGCTGGCGCTGCTGACGCTCGCCTATCTCGCGTTTGGACTGATGATGGCGGCGCTCGTCCTGGCCTTTCGCACCACGGGTCCGCTGCCACAGGCGATTCTCGTGCTCTCGGGGCTGCTGGGCGGCGTGTACTATCCGACGAACATCATTCCGTCGTGGATCCAGCAGCTCTCGGCGGCGATTCCACTCACGTACGGATTGCGGGCCATCCGTCAGACGCTGCTGGATGGCAGGTCGCTGGCCTACGTCAGCGCGGACGTCGTCACGCTGCTGGGCTTCGTGATTCTGTTGCTCGCCGTGAGCCTCTTCGCGGTCGCGGCGGCGTTGCAGTACGCGCGCCGTACCGGCACACTCGCGCAGTACTGACCGTTCATCTGCCGCTCGGGAATCTCTCGTCAATGCTTTCGTCCGAAGCGCAGGTGCTGCTGCTGTCAGCCGGCGGAGCGCTCAATGATGCGGCGCTGCGCCAGCGGCTCGCGGAGCGGCTGGACTGGGAGAAACTCGGCTGGTTGGCGGAACGGGAGCGGGCAGCCCCGGTGTTGCGGGACCGGTTGCAGGCGCTCATGGGCGGGCGCCTGCCGAGCGAGGCCGCGCACCTCGAGCGGCTGGCCATGGTCTCGGAGTTCCGCATGCAGCACCTGGAACAGCGCATGCTGGAGTCGCTCGACGCCCTGGCGCGCGCGCCCGGCGGCGGCATGGAGGTCATGCTCCTCAAGGGCGCGGCGCTGGCCGTCACCCGCTATGGCTCCTTTGCGCGACGTCCGATGTCCGATCTCGACCTCATGGTGCGCGGGGGCGCGGCGCAGGAGGCGCGAGACGCGCTGCTGCGCGCGGGGTGGATGAAGTCCGGACTGGAGCAGCTCGAGGAATTCTTCGCGGACCATCATCACCTTCCGGCGCTCGTCGATGCCCAGGGCACAGGGGTGAAGCTGGAGATTCATACCTCGCTCTTCTTCAGGGGACATCCCTTCCGGCTCGATGCACGGGACATCTGGGAGCGTGCGGAGCGTGTGGACGTGCAGGGGCGTCAGGCGTGGGTGCCGGGCGAGCTGGACGAGTTGCTGCATCTCTGTCTGCACTTCGCCTGGTCACACATGATGGGGAGCGGCGCGTGGCGCACGTTTCGCGATCTGGATGTCCTGCTCTCGGGTTCGACGGTGGATTGGGAGCGATTCGTTCCGCTGGCCGTGCGGAGCCGCGGCGCGAGCTGCTGCTACTGGACCTTCCGGCTCGCCGGGGAGGTGAGCGGCGTGCATGTTCCGGCACACGTGCTCGACGCGCTCCGGCCGCAACTGCCGGGCGCGGTCCTGAACCGCGTGGAGCGACACTTCGTGCAGAACCTGCTGCCCACGGAGGCCATGTGTCCCTCCATCCGAATGGGGTACGTGATGTGGGCCGTGGGCATCCGGCCGCGCTGGAGCGGACATGGGGCGGTGCGTCCCTGGGAGCGGAGCGAGGCGTTCGTGGGACAGGGCGAGACGGATCCGCCGCTCGGGCGCGTGCGCGACCATCTGGGGCGGTTGCGCGAATGGCGGGACTATGCCCGGCTGGTCATGGGGTCGCGCTGATCCTCGGCAACGGCGGGACAGGATTGCCGGGCGCTCCGATGCATCCCAGGGGTGCGAGCTGCGTGCGACGCCCGTGCCTTGCCAGCCCACCGGAAGACGGTCTGCCAGTGAGCGGAGCCCATTGACAGACGGCGACTCCCCGATAACTTATCAAGGCTACGCCGCTCAATGATTTAAAGGCGGCAGCACACACGACAATCAGTCGAGGACAGTGTCCTCGGCGCGCCCTTGG
>Ga0134126_10003249_pt1 | contig 20358 bp, 19 predicted proteins | sample KB31752_FD_96881 | JGI IMG/M metagenome (GOLD analysis project Ga0134126, IMG submission 96881) | Terrestrial soil microbial communities with excess Nitrogen fertilizer from Kellogg Biological Station, Michigan, USA - KB3-175-2 | ecosystem: Environmental > Terrestrial > Soil > Unclassified ... | reverse complement strand
CTGGCGGCGAGCGCGTGCTGCGGATGCGAGGCGAGACCCGGATAAAGCGTGCGCTTGACCTTTGGATGCTTTTCCAGGAACTGCGCCAGCGCCAACGCCACGTCGCATTGGCGCCGCACGCGCAGTTCCAAAGTCTCGAGTCCCTTCACCAGCAGCCAGGCGTTGAACGGCGACAACGACGGACCGGTGTGACGCAGGAAATTCAGCAGGTGATCGTTGAAAAACGATTTCGGCCCGAGGATCGCGCCGCCGAGGCTGCGGCCCTGGCCGTCGATATGCTTGGTGGCGGAATACACGACGATGTCGGCGCCGAATGCGAGCGACTTCTGCAACAGCGGCGACGCAAAGACGTTGTCGACGATCAACAGCGCGCCCTGGGCATGGGCGAGATCGGCCACCACCTTGAGGTCGATGATCTCGAGCGTCGGGTTCGACGGGCTTTCGACGAAAACGGCGCGCGCGCCCTTGGCCAACGCCTTCTCCCAAGCGGCGCGGTCGCGGCCGTCGACCAGCTCGGTCGTGACGCCGAACCGCGGCAGGATCTGGGTCAGGATATAAAGGCACGAGCCGAACAGCGCGCGCGAGGCAACGACGCGGTCGCCGGCCTTGAGGAAGCAGGCGAGCGCGGCGAACACCGCCGCCATGCCGGTGCCGGTGGCGCGGCACATCTCGGCGCCTTCGAGCAGCCGCAGGCGCTCCTCGAACATCGAGACGGTCGGGTTGGCGTAGCGGCTATAGACGAAACGCTGGCCCTCGTTGGCGAAAGCCGCCTCGGCTTCCTCGGCGGAGCCGTAGACGAAACCCGACGTCATGAAGATGGCCTCGTCGGTCTCGAGGAATTGGCTGCGTTGCAGGCCGCCACGGGTGGCAACGGTACGCGGGCGCCAGGAAGCGGGCGGCGGCGGGGGCGTCAAAGGCATTCGTCTCTCTCCATCCATCGCCGGCGCGGACCGCGTAAAAATCGGGCCAACAAAAAAGCCCTGTCCCGCAAGGGTCAGGGCTTCAACAAGCCTCCGACCTTTTAGCGGTTTATTTTACGTGGCCGCAAGCCGATCGGCTTCAAATCACCACGATCACAGCGTTATGCCTACCCCTTCCCGACTCCGCTCGTCAAGTGAGATGCTGGCCGCGAGGGAGACGACCGGTGCGCCAATTCACTTCGCTTGATGCACTTGCCGCTGCGGCATGCGAACCGCTCGGCACCAGCGACTGGGTCATGGTGACGCAGGACGCGATCGACAAATTCGCCGAAGCGACCGGCGATCATCAATGGATTCATGTCGATCGCGAACGCGCCAAAACCTCGCCCTTCGGCACGACGGTCGCGCACGGCTATATGACGCTAGCGTTGGCGCCTCGGCTGATGGACCAGATCTATAAGGTCGACGACATCCGCCTCAGGATCAATTACGGCCTCAACAAGGTGCGCTTCACTGAACCGGTGAAAAGCGGCGCGCGGGTGCGCATGACGCTGAAGCTGCTGAGCGTCGAGCCAACGCCCAAAGGCGCGCGGGTGACGACCGAGGCCCGGTTCGCAATCGAGGGCGTCGAACGGCTGGCCTGCGTCGCCGAACTTGTCGCCGTGCTCGTGCCGAACTAGTCGGCCGATTCAAGCGCACTTTCATGCCAATTGCGCAACAGTAGGCGCGATAGCCATGACAGCACGACGAAAATCGCGATGCCTGTCAGCGACAGAAGAAATAGTGCTGCGAACATGCGCGGAATTTCAAGCCGATAGCCAGCCTCGATGATGCGCGAGGCTAGGCCCGTCTCGGCGCCGCCGGTACCGGCGACGAACTCAGCGACCACGGCACCGATCAGCGCCAAGCCGCCGCTGATCCGCACGCCCGCCAGGAACAGTGGCAGCGCCGATGGCAGCCGGAGCAGCTGCAAAACCTGCCAGCGCGACGCGCCGTAGAGTCGGAATAACTCCACCAGATTGCGATCGGCGCTGTTCAGGCCGAGCGTAGTGTTGGCGACGATTGGAAAGAACGCGACGATGGTGGCGCAGACTAGCAGCGCAGCGAAGACATCGTTGACCCAAATGATGATCAGCGGCGCGATCGCCACTACCGGCGTTACCTGGAGGATCACCGCATATGGAAACAAGCTGATCTCGAGCAGCCGCGATTGCGCGAACAGGATGGACAGTGCGCCGCCGACCACGATCGCCACCGCCAACGCCGCGAAAGTGATACGCAGAGTGACCAACAACGCACCGAGCAGGCTCGGCCCATCGTGCAACAGCGTCGCGCCAATCAAGAATGGACCCGGCAAGACGTAAGGCGGCACCTCAAAAAACCACACCGCCGCCTGCCAGGCGACCAGGAATGCGAGGCCAACCAATGTCGGAGCCAGAAATCGCCACAATCGCGAAGCGCCGTTCATGTCATCGCCTCCGCCAGCCGGCGCGAGACCGTACGGCAGCAATCGGCATAGCGATCGCTCAAGCGCAGCGCGTTGTCGCGTGTCTCCGGCAAGTCGATTGTAAGATCGGCGACAATGCGCCCCGGCCGCTTTGTCATCACGACGATCCGGTTTGACAGAAATACCGACTCGAAGACGCTATGCGTGACGAAAATCACCGTGCAGCGATGACGCCGCCACAACGCGCGCAAATCCTCGTTGAGCTTGAAACGCGTGATCTCGTCGAGCGCGGCGAATGGTTCGTCGAGCAACAGCAGCGCTGGCTCCGTCACCAGCGCGCGGGCGATCGAGACGCGCATGCGCATGCCACCGGACAGCTGGCGCGGATATATGCCGGCAAATTCTCCGAGGCCCAGTGAATCCAGCATTTCGGCGATACGCGGCGTCGCGGCGTTGCGCGTTACGCCTTGAAGGCGCAACGGCAAATAAATGTTGTCCGACACAGTCGCCCACGGCATCAGCGTCGGATCCTGAAAGACGAAACCGATCCGGCCGACAAGGTCCGCCGGGCGTTCGAGGTGGCCGGCGCTCGGTTCAACTAATCCAGCGATGATGCGCAGTAAGGTGCTCTTGCCGCAGCCCGATGGGCCGAGAACACCGATAAATTCGCCAGACGCTACCGCAAGGTCGATGGCCGCGAGGGCAGTGACGCCATTACGGAACGACTTAGCCAGCGCTGTGGCAGTAACCAGGGTTTCGGCCACGCCACGTTCGCCTAAGGTTGCGTCTTGAGACCGACGCCGTGATCGACGAACCGCAGCGTATAGGCCTGGCGATAGTTCATGTCGGCTGGATAGAGTCCTTGCTTCGCCATCACGTAGAAGAACGTCCGCCAGCGCGCATCGGTCATCGCGCCGATCCCGAGCGTTTTGGCATCACCACTATCGACGATGCCATGACTCGCCATGGTCGCGCGCGCATAGGCCAGCAACGCGTCAGTCTGCTCGGGGTTATCCTTCTTGATAAGTGCGTTGGCAGCGGCTGGATCACGGTTGAAATAGGCGTACCAGCCCTCAATTGAGGCGTCGACGAAACGCTTCACCAGGCCGGGATTGTCGCGCACCAGCTTGGCCGACGTCTCGATCAGGGAGCCGTAACTCGCATAACCAGAATCGGCCAACAGGAAGACTTGCGGATCGCCACCTGCCTGCTGGATCAAGAAAGGCTCACTAGTCAGATAGCCTTGCTGGATCGCCTGCGGATTGGTGAGAAACGGCGCCAGGTTGAAGGTATAAGGACGGATCTGTGCGTCGGTATAACCGAACTGGGCCTTGAGAAAGAGCCACCAGCCGACACGCGTGTCGCCACCGATCATGATCGGTCTGCCCTTGAGGCTCGCGAGATCTTTGAATCCGGCCGCGCGATGCGCGATTAGCACGCTCGGATCTTTTTGGAACAGCGCCGCAACCGCGACCAGCGGGATATGCTGCTGGAGGACATTAAGGGGCAGGAAACTATTCGAGACGATCGCGAAGTCGAGCCGGCCTGCGGCGAGCAATTGCGTCTGGTTGATCTGCGGCCCACCTTGACGTAATTCGACTTCGATACCATGGCGGGCATAGATGCCTTCGGCAATAGCCGCGTAATACCCGCCGTGCTCGGCTTCGGCGCGCCAATCAGTTCCGAATACCACATGGTCGAGCGCCCACGCCGGCTGGCCCATAATCAGAGCAACCAGCAACAGCACCACATGCAATCCGGTTTGCTTCATCCCCCACCTCGCGGCGCTTTCTTAACCCATGCCGCGGCACCCCGACAGTATGGCGTTACGCCAGGGGCAATAGCCCGATGATGTCTATCAACGGTAATCCCACGGGATCGCGGCTGCGACCATTCAATCGTGGATGTCGTCGCGCCGACCGCCGGCAGCGTCGTCGTAACCCTTGTAGTGCGAATAGAACAGCAGGCCCATCAGCGCACCGGCGAGGCCGAGCGTCGCCAGCCCGCCCAACACCAACGCGATATAGCCGGAAGTCGAAACTTCAACGGCGCCGAGTGAAATCCACGCCCAGACGGCCACTGAAGCAGTCGAGAGTGCAAGAATGGCGGCGACGGCAACACCGATCTTCGTCATGTCTGTATTCCGATGTTCGCGTGGATCATAGGACTCCCAGCGGCCGGTGAAAGCGCGGCGACCGGACAACTATGTCGCAGATGCTGTCCTAAATATAATATTTTATCATATTTGTGCTGTTGGCTAGGATCACCGCCTGGATCGGAGGAAAGCAGTGTCGGTGCACGTCCTGTTCAAGACCGGCGATCGTCCGGAAGGCGGCACACTTTCGGCGCGCCTGGTTGCCGAAGTGCGCGAAGCCGTGTTCGAAAAACGGCTCAAGCCGGGCGATTTCCTGGGCACCGAGAAGGACATTGCGGAGCGCGCCCATGTCAGCCGCATGGCGGCACGAGACGCGCTGAGGACACTGGCGGCGCTCGGTGTCGTCGAGATCAAGGTGGGCGCCGGTGGCGGCGTGCGCATCGCACACGGCAACCCGCGCCAGTTCGCCGAAGCGTTGGCCGTCCAGCTCGATCTCGCCGGCATCAGCGCAACCGAGATCCTCGATGCACAACGGGCGATCGAAACGCTCGCCGCCGAGCTTGCGGCCGAGCACGCTAATGCGGCAGAAATTGCCAGCTTAAAGCGCCTTCTCGGCACCACCGAACGGCAAATCGCCGATGTCCCGGCGTTCACGCGTGCCTGCCTCGACTTCCATCTCGCGGTCGCCGAGGCCTCACACAACCGCGTGCTCGCAGCACAATTACGCTCATTGCAGCACGTTTCGTGGCCGTCGCGAAACCCCGCACTGACGCCGACTGTCGCGCGACACATTCTCGAAGTCCATCATAGGCTGGTCGCGCTGATCGAAGTTCGCGATGCGGCTGCCGCGCGTCGCTTGATGGATGAACACGTCAAGATGATCCGTGCGCGCCGCACTAGCCAATCCGGCGGCAGCGCCCTGAAGAACGGCGCAATTTGCTGAACTGAATTAGAAAACGGAGGAAACGATGACAAAATTCATTATCGCGCCGCATTTCCGGCTGCAGGAATGGGTCGGCGAAGAGAAAGACTATTTCCGCGACGAAGGGCTGGACTACGAGTTCCGCGAGACGATGGATTCGAGCACCGGACAAGGCCATCAGCTCGGCAACAAGGTCGGCGCTTTCCAGTCAATCGAGCAGGGCCGAGCCTGCAACATCAGCGGCGCCTGCCACTGGACGGTCAACGTCGCGGCCGCCAAGGGCCACGCCAAACTCTATGCCGACGCTTATTCTGTCTCGCCCGCTGGCATCTTCGTGCCGCCGGAATCGCCGATCAAGCAGCCGGCCGACCTCAAAGGCGTACCGATTTCTGTCGGCTACCAATCCGGCAGCCATTACTCAACGATCCAGGCGCTCGAGCAATATATGCCGTTGAGCGACATCAAGCTCAGCTTCGCGGATGGATTGTTGTTCAGCCGAATGGAGATGCTGTTCGACCGCAAGGTACCGGCCGTTACGGTATTCAGCGGGCCGTATTACTTCCTCGAGCAGCTCGGCTTCCGTAAAGTGATCGACGCAACCTTCATGATGGCGTCGATGGTCAATGGCAATCCGGAGCCCGACGACGTGCGGAAATACTTCCGGGCGCTCCGTCGTGCCCAACGCGACATCGATTTGCGGCCCGAGCTCTATACGCATTACTACCAGAAAGAATTCCCGAAGCGTTTCCACGGCATCATGGACACGCGGCGTTGGGGACCCGGCGAGCGCATCGTCTTCGAGCCCTATACCAAGGAAGTCTTCGAGGAATCCCAACGCTGGATCGCCGAACGCGGCATTTTCCCGGACGGCACCGGCAGCTCGGCTTACGAGAATGCGGTGGTGACGCTGGCGGCGGAATAAGTCGCCATTACCGCATTCGATCGGCGCCGTCGGGCCGACGCGACCTCGTCGGCGATTTCGGAATATGTTCTGATGGTCGCTGCCGATTTCCGGCAAGCGAGGTTCCCTTGAGTACGGATTCGATCTCTCCGACTGAGCGGGTCATCACCAGAATCGACAGTGCGATCGGCTGGCTGATTTTCAACAATCCCGCCAAACGCAACGCTTTATCGCTCGACATGTGGCAGGCAATCCCAGCGGTTCTCGACCGGTTCGAGACCGAACCCGCGATCCGCGCCGTCGTGCTTCGCGGTGCCGGCGAACAGGCGTTCACCTCAGGCGCTGACGTCTCGGAATTCGAGCGGTTGCGTGGCACGCCGGCCGAACAAGCGCGCTACAACACGATTTCGGAAGCCGCATTGACCCGATTGCAGCAGTTTCCAAAGCCGACCATCGCCATGGTTCAGGGCTATTGCATGAGCATCGGCTTGGGAATCGCGCTGGCCTGCGACCTGCGCTTCGCCGGATCGAGCGCCCGTTTCGCCAGTCTGGCGGCGCGCCTCAGCCTCACCTACCGGTGGTCTGACATCAAGAAACTGATCGATCTGATCGGACCGGCACACACCAAGGATTTCTTCTATAGCGCTCGGCACGTGTCGGCCGACGAAGCACTGGCAATGGGCCTAATCGAAAATGTGCGCCCCGATGCCGAGATCGAGGCCTTTACCCGCGCCTATTGCGCACGCATTGCGGAAAATGCGCCGCTCAGCATGACGGCAACCAAGCGGATCGTTGCCGAACTGATCAAACCGTCGTCCGAAATCGATCGTGGCCTGTGCAAGGCAATCGTCGCTAGTTGCTACGCCAGCGAGGATTACATCGAAGGCCGGCGTGCCTTCATGGAAAAGCGCAAGCCAATCTTCAAGGGCAAATAACCGCCGCTCAATCGAGGCATCCGGGATCGGCGCGGAGGACCTGGCGTGCGAAGCGGCGGAACTGGGTTGCGATCATTGACGGATCGGTCATGTAATCGTGCGCGTCGCGCGCGAAGTCCTCATCGATCTTGCTCAATGGACCGATCGCGCGGGCGCGCACCTGCATCTTGGCCGCACGCTCGAAGCACAAGGCCATCCAGGCGGCTTCCTCGATCGTTTGGCCGACGGTGGCAAGACCGTGATTGGCTAAGAGCGCCGCCCGCTTGGTGCCGAGCGCGCGTGAAATTATTTCGCCCTCGAGCTCGGTCACGGGATTGCCAGGCCATTCCCTCAGGAAAGCGCAATCGTCGTGGAACATGGTGGCGTCCATGTGCGCCACCGCCAGCGGTTCGTCCACCATCGAGAGCGCAGCGGTATAAAGCGCATGGGTATGGATGCCGCAGCTGACGTCGGGGCGAAGTTCAAGGATCTTGATCAGGAACCCCGCCGCCTTGGGCGGCTTGCCTTTGCCTCTCAGCACATTGAGGTCCTTATCCACGGTCAGGATCTTGCGGGGCGTGGCCTCTTCGAAGCCGACACCCATCGGCAAGGTCAGAAATCCATCCGGTTCGGTTGTCCGCAACGCAACGAGACCAGGAACGATCGTATCGTGCCCGTCGGCGGCCAAAATGCGACAAGCGAGCGTCAGCTTGTCAGCATCCGACCAGCCCAGCTCGGCAGAAAGCTCCGCTTCGTTATAGAGCTCACCCAGCCGCGCTGAAGCGCGCTCCCTCAATTTCGCGAGATCGCCGACCATATCTTGCCTCCCTCGGTTCCGGTTCTTATGTCTGCCGGGCACACGGTGGACGTTATGATGCCGCGGCAAGGGCGCCAACACCACCTTATTGCATGGAGCTGTCGCATCGAGGCCGCTATTCCTTGACCGCGCCCGTAGGCTCGAGACGTGATAGTCGACAAAGAAGGAATAGAGCAACACGACTGGGACCAAGCCGAGCAAAGCCGCCGTCAGCAGCGCTTGCCCATGATAGACGTCACCTTGAACCAATTCAGTGATGGCGGCGACAGGGATGATCTTGTTCTTCGACGAGGAGATCAATGTCAGCGCATAGATGAACTCGTTCCACGACAGCGTGACTGCGACAATGCCCGGGGAAATAAATCCGGGCACCGCCAGCGACAGCCGCGATCGGCAACCGACAAAGTCGCAAATCCGGACGCAATTGGTAAATCGACACAACGAATTCGGCGAATGTCATTGTTGAAAACTCGCCACCGGACTTACGCTGTCGGAGGTTCCGTCCGCCGAAAACATGCGACGACGCGCGCCGCGCGATCAGGGAATGCATGATCGACTTCGGAACTTCTATCGGATGCTGATTGAGTGTCCCGCTACCGAATGGGAGAGTGAAATGGCACGCGTTTACATCGACTGCCGCGAGTTCCCAACCGACATGAAATGCTCCGTTTCAATGGCCGCCGACACTCCGCAGGAATTGCTCGAAGTCGCCGTGCAGCACGCGGTTACCGTCCACGGCCACGAGGACTCATCCGAGCTGCGCAATGAGATCGGCAAGATGTTCAAACCGGTGAAGGCCTGAACGAAGCCAGCCATGGCATCGCCGACATGGATCAACCGTTGCCGGGCTTACGGCACGGGATCACGGGAATTCACCAGCCGAATGTAACGTCCTGATAAGGCTGGTGGGTGCAGCAGGACTCGAACCTGCGACCCGCTGATTAAGAGTCAGCTGCTCTACCAACTGAGCTATGCACCCGCGCGGGAAGGCGCCGTATATAACAACCTGCTGCCGGCTTGTCGAGCCGCATGGGCTCAGGTTTCTGCTTCACCATAGCGGCCGATGCGGACGTCGCGGTGGACGTAAACGCTCATCAGCAGACCGAAGCCAAACATCACCGTCAGCATAGAGGTACCGCCATACGACACCAGCGGCAGCGGCACGCCGACCACCGGCAACAAGCCGATGACCATGGCGACATTAATGAAAACGTAAAGGAACAGGTTAGTGGTGATGCCGAAGGCAAGCAGCCGGCCGAAATGGCTGCGCGAGCGGAACGCGATCGCATAGCCGTAAATAAACACGACGGCGTACAGCGCCAACAGCACCAAGCCGCCGACTAGGCCGAATTCCTCGCCCAGAATGGTGAAAATGAAGTCCGTTTGCCGTTCGGGCAGGAACGAGAGGTGCGCCTGGGTTCCCGACAGAAAGCCTTTGCCGGAAATCCCGCCCGAGCCGACCGCGATCTTGGCCTGCAAGCTGTGATAGCCGGCACCGAGCGGATCGCTCTCGGGATTGAGGAACGTCAGAATCCGGTTCTTCTGGTAATCGCGCAGGTGATGCCAAGCGAACGGAACCACCGCACCAGCGGCAGCGAAGACGACCGCGAATTTCCAGACCCGAACTCCCGCGAGAAAAAACATCGCGGCGCCGCCGATGACCAACATGGTCGCAGTGCCGAGATCGGGCTGCTTCAGCACCATCGCTGCCGGCACCAGGATCATCAGCGCCGGCACGATCAGCTTCAATGGGTTGCCGATCTCTTCGGCCGGCATGCCGTTGAAATACCGCGCCAACACCATCACCAGCGCAATCTTCATGAACTCCGACGGCTGGATTTGAATCACGCCAAGATCGATCCAGCGCTGCGCGCCCATGCCGATGGCGCCGCGCACCTCGACCGCAATCAGCAGGACCATGGTCACGGCGTAGAAGCCGTAAGCGGCACGCAGCCAGACGCGGATGTCGACCATAGCGACCGCGAGCATGACCAGCGCCGCGACCAGGAACCGTACCACTTGGCGTTCGGCCCACGGATGCCAGCTGCCGTTGCCGGCAGAATAAAGCATGGCGAAACCGACGCATGCGATGGTCGTGACCAGCGCAACCAATGGCCAATTCATGTTCAACAGCTTAACGCTAAGCGTCTGTTGCGTACTGGAGGGATCGTAGAGCCAGCGCATGGTTCGGCTCAGCCCTGCACCAATTTTGTGGCGTCGAAAGGTTCGCTCGGAACGCGGCGCGCCGGATCGCGCTTTTGCGCTTCGAGCAGCAAATCGTGGGCGATCGGCGCGGCGACCGCGCCGCCTTCGCCGCCGGTCGCGCCGCCGTGCTCGACCACGACGGAGCAGACGTAGCGCGGCGCCGAAACCGGCGCGAAAGCAATGAACAGCGCGTGGTCGCGATCCTTCCAGGGCACCTTGGTGCCAGTGACCACACCGCGATCACGGATTTCGCGCGCGATGTGATGAACCTGTGCCGTGCCGGTCTTGCCGCCCATCGTCATCGCCGGATCCTCGATGCGCGAGCCATAGCCGGTGCCGTGCGGCTCGTTGACGACGCCGTACATTGCATCGCGGATCACATCGAGGGTTTTCTGCTGGACGCCCACGGGCGCGAAGCTGGCGCTGATCTCGGTCGCGACCGGACTCGCCACAGTCATCACGCCGTCGTCGCGCACGAGCACCGGTTTCACCGCGTGTCCGGTCGCAATGCGGGCGACGTAGATCGCGAGCTGCAGCGGCGTCACCGAAACAAAGCTCTGGCCGATGCCGCAACTGAGAGTCTCGCCGCGCTGCCAGGCGACGCCGGTGGTAGCCAGCTTCCAAGCCCGCGTCGGAATGAGCCCGGTCTTTTCGCCGGGGACATCGATGCCGACCTTGACGCCGAGGCCGAAGCGGTTTGCCATCTGGGCGATGCGATCGATTCCGACCAGATCGGCCGTGTGATAGAAGAAAACGTCGCAGGATTCGCGGATGGCGCGATGCACCGACAGGGTGCCGTGCCCGCCTTTCTTCCAGCAATGGAATACCGTATTGCCGAGGTGGAATTCACCTGGGCAAAAGAATTCGGTGTCCGGGGTGATCACGCCAGCTTCGAGCGCGGCGGTCGCCACCAGCGGCTTGAACGTCGAACCCGGCGAATAGGTGCCGGCAATCGCCTTGTCTTCCAGTGGATTGTAAGGATTGTCGACCAGTGCTTTCCATTGCACCGGGCTCAGGCCGCTGGCGAAGGCGCTTGGATCGAAACCAGGCGCCGAAGCCAAAGCAAGCACCTCGCCGTTCCACGAATCGATGACGATGGCGGAGGCCGAGCCTTGCGCATTGCAGCGGCGCATCGCCAAATCCTGCAGCGCCATATCGAGACCGAGGACGATCTGGTCGCCGGCGATGCCGTCCTCGTGCGCGAGTTCGCGCACAACGCGGCCAAAAGCATTGACCTCGACCTCGCTGGTGCCAGCGGTGCCGCGGAGCTCGAGATCGTATTGCTTCTCGATGCCGCTTTTGCCGACGCGGAAATCGGGCAGCTCTACCAGCGGATCGTCGCTGTTGAGCTCCTGTTCCGAAACCGGCGCGACGTAACCCACGACGTGCGAAGTCTCGTCCCCGAAGGGATAATGGCGGATGAGACCCTGCTCGATCGAAACGCCCGGCAGATCGACCGCGTTGACGTCGATACGCGCCATCTCGTTCCAGTCCATATCCTCGCGCAAGGCGATCGGCACGAAACTGTGCCGGTTGCGGATGTCACGCAGAACGCGGCGGCGATCCGCGTCAGTGAGTGGCACGAGATCGGCGACCGCATCGAGCGTCTGGTCGATGTTGCCTGCCTGTTCAGAGATCACCACGGCGCGGTAGGTCGGCCGGTTGACGGCGAGCGGCACACCGAAGCGATCGACGATGCGGCCGCGCGGCGGCACCAATAGCCGAATATTGATTCGGTTTTCGTCCGCCAGCATGGAGAATTTCGGCGCCTGGACGACCTGGAGGTAATAGAGACGGCCGGCCAGCGCCGCCAGCAGCGCAACCTTGCCGCCGGCCAATACCATAGCTCGACGGGTGAGGATTTTGCCGCGGCCGTTTGCCTTCTTCATGTCACGCACTCAGCGCCGGCATTGCGCGATGCGCCAGCGCAAGAAGATAGCTACCAATCGGGAAGCACGCCGTAGTGATGAGCGTCTGGAAAATGAATGGGCGCGGCACCATGGCATGCACCTGCATCAGGCTGACGAACGCCCATTCGAGGGCGAACGCACCCACGGCAGCGCCGAAAAAGCCGAGCCACAGGATCGAAAACGGCCGGTGACTGAACACCCGTCGCTGAGTGACGACGCCGGTGCGCACCAGCAGTAGCACCAGGGCCGACAGGCCGACATAGGGTGTGCCATTGAGCAGGTCGAGCAACAAGCCCGCGAAGAACACGACGCTGAGCGGCAGGAGATCGGGCCGGTAAACCGACCAGTGAAAAACCGCCATCAGCGCGAAACCCGGTGCGATCGAACCGAAGCTCGGAACATGGAACGGCAGCAGCGACAGCAACGCGAAAAGGATGGTCGTCGTACCGGGCACCATGCGGGCGACGAACCCAAAATAATCGCGATTGCGGGAATAGGGCATGACTACCGCGCAGAAGTCGCCCGGCTGCGGCTCCTTCCGATAGACAGCGGCTCCGGAATCGCGCTGTCCGGCAACACGCCATCGAGACCGTAGTTCACGATGCGCACCATCTCCAACCGCGCCAGATCGGCGTACGGCTCGACGCGGATCATGCCGTTTGCCGAGACGACGACGCCGATCGGCAGATCTGGCGGGAAAACGCCGCCGCTGCCGCTAGTGACAATACGATCGCCCGGTTTCACCGGAGTCTTGGGCTGGAAATAGACCAGCTGCGGCTGATCCGAGTTGTCGCCATTGAGCATCGCGCGCTCGTGCGTGCCCTCAACGACCACAGGGATGTGCGAGTTGATGTCGGTCAGCAACAGAATACGCGCGGTGCGGTCGCCGAGTTCGATGACACGGCCGACGAGCCCATCGCCGGTCAGCGCTGGCTGGCCGCGCGTCACACCTTCGTCGCGCCCGACATTAACCAGCACGTTGCGCAGAAACGCGCCGCCAGAATCCGCGATCACCTGCGCCGCGACCGACGACATCGCGCCCTGCGGCGCAAACTTGACCAAGTTACGAAGCTCCTCGTTCTCGGATTCAAGGCGGCGTGCCACTTCCTGCCATTGCAGCAGCCGCTGGTTCTCAAGTTTGAGTTCTTCATTCTGGCGATAGACCGACGCGATGTCCTTGACCGTGCCGATCGCCTTCGAGGCCGTCACGATGGGTTCGCCGGCGACTTGGAGCACCGGCGCCAACGTATCAGCGAGAACGACGCGCACGCGATCGAACAGCAGGACGTCAGCCTTACCGAGGACCGCCAGCAGCGCCGAAATGAAAATCAGGAAAGGAAGCGTCAGTCGCTGGACTGTCGCACGAACGGGGGCTGAAACTCTCATTGGCGCCGACCGCTGCTCATCGTCCCGATAGCTTCCGCTAAGTGCCAGCGTCTTCCCCCATGAACGCCAGCGTCGCTCATTTTTACACGGCTTTCGGTATTTCGTACATCGTCTGGGTCGGGAAGAACATATCTAATACATGCTTATCAAGACGTTACGCAGGGTCTTCATCTCTTCGAGCGCGCGGCCGGTACCGAGCGCGACGCAGGACAGCGGGTCGTCGGCGATCGACACTGGCAGGCCGGTGGAATGGCGAAGGACATAGTCGAGATTGCCGAGCAACGCGCCACCGCCCGTAAGCACGATGCCCTTGTCGACGATGTCGGCCGCGAGCTCGGGCGCGGTGTGCTCGAGCGCGACCTTGACGGCTTCGACGATGGCGCCGACGGGTTCGGACAGGCTCTCTGCGATCTGCCGTTCCGAGATCACGATTTCCTTGGGCACGCCGTTCATCAGGTCGCGGCCCTTGATCTCCATGATCCGGCCCTCGCCCTCTTCCGGCATGCAGGCCGAGCCGATTTCCTTCTTGATGCGTTCCGCCGACGATTCGCCGACAAGCAGATTATGGTTGCGGCGGATATAGGCAATGATCGCCTCGTCCATCTTGTCGCCGCCGACGCGCACCGAGCGCGAATAAACGATGCCGCCGAGCGACAGTACCGCGACCTCGGTGGTGCCGCCGCCGATGTCGACCACCATCGAGCCCGTCGGCTCGGTGACCGGCAGTCCCGCGCCGATCGCCGCCGCCATCGGCTCTTCGATCAAAAACACGCGGCGGGCGCCGGCGCTTTCGGCCGATTCCTGGATGGCGCGGCGTTCGACGGCGGTCGAACCCGACGGAACACAGACGATGATCTGCGGGCTAGCGAAGCTGCGACGGTTGTGCACCTTGCGGATGAAATGCTTGATCATTTCCTCCGCCACCTCGAAGTCAGCAATCACGCCGTCGCGCAGAGGGCGGATCGCCTGGATGTTGCCCGGCGTTCGGCCGAGCATCATCTTGGCCTCGTCACCGACCGCAAGCACCTGCTTGCGGCCTTTGACATTGGCGATAGCCACCACCGAGGGCTCGTTCAGGACGATGCCGCGGCCCTTGACGTAGACCAGCGTATTCGCCGTGCCGAGATCGATGGCCATATCGGCCGACAGCATTCCGAGAAGATTGCCGAACATCGTGATGGTGTGACCCGGGGTTGGTTGGTGGACCGCCGTTACGCTGTGAGTGCGGCGGGTGCGGTCTTCGCCCGCTTGGTGAGAAGCTTGTTGAGCGCATGAATATAGGCGCGCGCCGAGGCGACCAGCGTATCGGGATCGGCGCCTTGGCCGACGACCGTCTTGCCGTCCTCCTCGAGCCGCACGGTGACTTCGGCTTGCGCGTCGGTGCCTTCGGTCACGGCGTGCACTTGATAGAGGAGCAGGCGTACGCTGTGCGGCACGATGGCGCGGAGGGCGTTGAAGGTGGCGTCGACCGGGCCATTGCCGGTGACCTTCGCAGTGTGGCGGACGCCGTCGAAATCGAGCTCGATTTCCGCGGTTTGCGGCCCTTTCGAGCCGGCGATTACCTGCAGCGATACGAACCGGATGCGCTCGTCGCCGCGCTGGATCTCGTCGTCGACCAGCGCGACGATGTCTTCGTCGTAGACATCCTTCTTGCGATCCGCGACCTCCTTGAAGCGCCGGAAGGCGTCGTTCAAGGCGTTGTCGCCCAGCTCAAAGCCGAGCTCCTTCAGCTTCATCTTGAAGGCGTGCCGGCCCGAATGCTTGCCCATGACGAGCGTCGACTTGCCGAGACCGACCGATTCCGGCGTCATGATCTCGTAAGTGCCGGCATGCTTGAGCATGCCATCCTGATGGATGCCACTTTCGTGCGCGAAAGCGTTGGCACCGACGATCGCCTTGTTCGGCTGCACGACGAAGCCGGTGATCGCGGAAACCAAGCGCGATGCGCGCGTGATGCATTCGGTTTTGATGCCGGTGGTATAGGGAATCACGTCGTGGCGCGTCTTGAGCGCCATGACGATCTCCTCCATCGCGGCATTGCCGGCGCGTTCGCCCAGGCCGTTGACCGTGCATTCGATCTGGCGTGCGCCCGCGGTTACCGCCGCCAGCGAATTCGCCACCGCCAGGCCAAGATCGTTGTGGCAATGGACCGAGATCACCGCCTTGTCGATGTTGGGCACACGATCGAACAGCATGCGGATGAGGCCGCCGAACTCCTCCGGCACGGCATAACCGACTGTGTCGGGAATGTTGATGGTGCGGGCGCCCGCCTTGATCGCGCCTTCGACCACGCGGCAGAGGAAGTCGCGCTCGGTGCGCGAGCCATCTTCGGCTGACCATTCGACGTCCGGACAGAGGTTGCGCGCGTGCGTGACACTGTCGATCACCGCCTGGTGCACTTGCTCCGGCGCCATCTGCAGCTTGTATTTCATGTGCAGCGGCGACGTCGAAAGGAAGGTATGGATGCGCGGCCGCTGAGCGTGCTGCAACGCCTCCCAGGCGCGATCGATGTCGGCGCGTGCCGCGCGCGCGAGGCCGCACACCGCCGATGTCTTGACTACCTTGGCAATCTCGCGCACGGCTTCGAAATCGCCGTTCGACGCGATCGGGAAACCGCCTTCGATGACGTCAACGCCCATTTCCTCGAGAACCTGGGCGATCCGAACTTTTTCCTCAAGATTCATCGACGCGCCCGGCGATTGCTCGCCGTCGCGCATGGTGGTGTCAAAAATAATGACGCGATTGGCGTCGGCCCGGTCCTCGGATGCGACGGTCTTCGGAGATTGCGTGGCGCCCATGGCGCGATTCCTCATGTCTCAGGGAAATAACGTTGAGCCGTGGCCGATGCCCCTCGAACGCGAGCGGGCTCCATCGCGCCCGCGCTCAGGGGCAGCTAAGTCGCAACGTGCCGCCGTTCCCCCGCGTCGGGCTGGCCAAACGGCAGGCATAGTCCATCTGGCGCGGAAACGCCCGATTAACCTTGCCTGCGAACGTCATGGCCATTTTTGCCCGCTTTCTATCGACCCGCGCCGTCGCTTCGCGCCGCCGGCCGATTCCCTGATAAGGCGAAAAAATCAAGGCCGGTACTATGTTTAGCCCGGCTTGCTGAGGAATCGCAAGCTTTCTGTGGCGGTGGCCGGTGTCCGGCCACGCTAGTTCTTGGATTTGTCGACCAGCCGGTTGGCGGCGATCCACGGCATCATCCCGCGCAGCTTCGCGCCGATCTGCTCGATCGGATGCTCGGCGCCTCGCCGGCGCATCGCCTTGAAGCTCGCCTGACCTGCGGCGTTCTCGAGCACCCAGTCGCGCGCGAAGCGTCCGGACTGGATGTCGTCGAGCACGCGCTTCATTTCAGCTTTGACGCGCGCGTCGATGACGCGCGGGCCGCTCGTGTAATCGCCGTACTCGGCGGTGTTCGACACCGAATAGCGCATGTTGGCGATACCGCCTTCGTACATCAGGTCGACGATCAACTTCACCTCGTGCAGGCACTCGAAATACGCCATCTCGGGCGCGTAACCCGCTTCGACGAGAGTCTCGTACCCGGCCATGATCAGCGAGGTAAGGCCGCCGCACAGAACGCACTGCTCACCGAAGAGATCGGTCTCGCACTCTTCCTTGAATGTCGTCTCGATCACGCCGGCGCGGCCGCCACCGATCGCCGAGGCGTAGCTGAGCGCCAGCTCGAGCGCGTTGGCCGACGGATTCTGCGCCACCGCGACGAGACACGGCACACCGCCACCGCGCACATATTCCGAACGCACGGTGTGACCGGGGCCTTTCGGCGCGATCATGAACACGTCCATGTCGGGACGCGGCTCGACCAGCTTGAAATGGATGTTGAAGCCGTGCGCGAACGCCAGCGCAGTGTCCGGCCGCATGTTCGGCTTGAGATCGTCGTTATAGAGCTTGGCCTGCAGTTCGTCCGGCGTCAGCACCATCACGACGTCAGCCCATTTCGCGCCGTCAGCCGGCGAGACGACCTGGAACTTGGCGGCTTCTGCCTTCTTGGCGGTAGCCGAACCGGGCCGCAGCGCGACGCGCACGTCTTTCACGCCGCTGTCGCGCAGGTTCATGGCATGGGCGTGGCCCTGGCTGCCATAGCCGACAACCAGTACCTTCTTGCCCTTGATCAGGTTCACGTCGGCGTCGCGATCGTAATAGACACGCATGGAAAAACTCCTCCAAAGGCGATAACGGTTGGATCAGAACTTGGCGGAGCCGCGCGAGATCGCGACGACGCCGGTGCGGGAAATGTCAACGACGCCGAGCGGCGTCATCAAGTTGATGAAGGCGTTGAGCTTTTCAGTCGAGCCAGTCATCTCGAAGACATAGCTTTCCGGCGTCGTGTCGACCACGCGCGCATGAAAGATGTCGGCGACGCGCAAGGTCTCGGCGCGAGTTTCGGCGCCGCCGGTGACTTTGACCAGCGCCAGCTCGCGCTCGACGAACGGGCCTTCCTCGCCCAGGTCGTGCACGCCGTGCACCGGCACGATGCGGTTCAGCTGCGCCTTGATCTGCTCGATGATCATCGGCGTGCCCGAGGTGACGATGGTGATGCGCGACAGCTTGTTCTGCGGATCGATCTCGGCGACGGTGAGGCTTTCGATGTTGTAGCCGCGGCCCGCAAACAGGCCGATGACGCGTGCGAGTACGCCGGGCTCGTTGTCCACGAGCACAGCCATGGTGTGCTTTTCGACGGTTTCCGGAGCGGTCATCGCGATCTCAGACTAGAACCATGCCTTCTTCCGAGATCGGGCCGGATGCTTGCTTATCCTCGGGACCGAGCAGCATCTCGTTGTGCGCCGCGCCCGACGGAATCATCGGGAAACAATTTTCCGTCGGATCGACCGCGACGTCGACGAGGACCGGGCGGTCGACGGCGATCATTTCCTTGATGACGCGATCAACGTCGGCCGGCTTCTCGACGCGCATGCCGACCGCGCCGAAGGCATCGGCGAGCTTGACGAAATCGGGCAGCGCCGCGGTATAGCTCTCGGAATAGCGGCCGCCGTGCAGCAGCTCCTGCCACTGCCGCACCATGCCCATGTACTGGTTGTTGAGAATGAATACCTTCACCGGCAGCCGATACTGGCAGATGGTCGACATCTCTTGGATGTTCATGAGGATCGATGCCTCGCCGGCGATGTCGATGACCAGCGCGTCGGGGTGCGCAAGTTGCACACCCATCGCTGCCGGCAGTCCATAGCCCATGGTGCCAAGGCCGCCCGATGTCATCCAGTGATACGGCTGCTCGAACTTGAAGAGCTGCGCCGCCCACATTTGATGCTGGCCGACCTCGGTGGTGATGAACACGTCGCGGCCGCGAGTCAGGGCATAAAGCCGTTCGATCGCGTACTGCGGTTTGATGATCGCGTCGGATTTGGCGTAACGCAGGCTGTCACGTTTGCGCCAAGTCTCGATTTGCTTCCACCACGGCGCAATGCGCGCGGAGTCAGCCTTGTATTTGTGCGCCTTGAGCTCGGCGAGCAGCGCTGCCAGCACTTCGGCACAGTCGCCGACAATGGCGAGATCGACGCGCACGTTCTTGTTGATCGACGACGGATCGATATCGACGTGGATCTTGCGCGAATGCGGCGCGAACGCGGCGACTTTGCCGGTGACGCGATCATCGAAGCGCGCGCCGATATTGATCATCACGTCGCAATCGTGCATCGCGTTGTTCGATTCGAACGTGCCGTGCATGCCGACGAGGCCGAGATATTGCTTGTCAGACGCCGGATAGGCACCCAGACCCATCAGCGTCAGAGTCACCGGAAACCCCGTCAGGCGCGCGAGCTCGGTGAACAGTGTGCAGGCGCGCGGACCGGAATTGATCAGTCCGCCGCCGCCGTAAAACAGCGGTTTCTTCGCCGCCATGATGAGCTGCGCCGCGGCGGCGATGCGCTCCGCCTCCGGCTTGATCTGCGGCCGGTAGGATTTACGCGCCGGCACGGATTCCGGCGGCATGTAATGGCCGTTGGTGAACAGCACGTCCTTGGGCAGATCGACCACGACCGGACCCGGCCGGCCGGTACGTGCGACCATGAAGGCTTCGTGCAGCACCCGCGCCAGATCGTTGACGTCCTTCACCAGGTAATTGTGCTTGGTGCACGGCCGGGTGATGCCGGTGGTGTCGGCCTCCTGAAACGCGTCGTTGCCGATGAGATGCGTCGGCACCTGGCCGGTGAGGCAAACCACCGGCACCGAATCCATCAGCGCGTCGGTCAAACCAGTGACCGCGTTGGTCGCGCCCGGCCCGCTGGTGACGAGCACGACGCCGACCTTGCCGGACGAGCGGGCGTAGCCTTCGGCGGCATGCACCGCGCCCTGCTCGTGCCGCACCAGGATGTGGCGGAGCCGGTTCTGCTTGAACAACGCGTCGTAGATCGGCAGTACCGCGCCGCCGGGATAGCCGAAGATGACCTCGACGCCCTGATCGATCAGGGCGCGAATCACCATTTCCGCTCCGCTCAGCTCCTGGACCTCCGGTTGCGCCGCCATCCGTCTCGCCCTGCACAAAAGAACGCACGTCCCTTTCGCCCTTCTGATCCCCGCTAAGTGCAGGGGAAGGGCCGCAAACGGGCCGCTTTGCCGCGAAAAACTGGAGCCTAGAGGCCTAGTTAGACTCGGTCAACAGAAACTGACGAATAAATGAAAATATTTCCGGCGTGGATTGTGCTGAAAATTGCGTATCTACGACCATTTTTCGCAGTTTCTTGCTCGCCTGAAGGCGGTTTCGGAACCATGTGTATTGGCGTTTGCCGTAACGGCGCGTCGCTTGCTGCGCTGCAGCAAGGGCGGCTTCCCGCGTGCATTCGCCAGCGAGATAACGACCGAT
>Ga0134126_10003248_pt1 | contig 20361 bp, 15 predicted proteins | sample KB31752_FD_96881 | JGI IMG/M metagenome (GOLD analysis project Ga0134126, IMG submission 96881) | Terrestrial soil microbial communities with excess Nitrogen fertilizer from Kellogg Biological Station, Michigan, USA - KB3-175-2 | ecosystem: Environmental > Terrestrial > Soil > Unclassified ... | reverse complement strand
GTACTACGGCTACGTGCGCGGGTACGAGACCCGGGATGAGCTCGATGAGCAGGAAGCGACGGCGTTGCTCAAAGGGTAAACCGGCACGATTGCCACCGGCATTCGTGCCGGAATTGGCGTGCAGCGGCGTGGGCCACAACGGCCCATTCGCCTGGGGCGAGTTGGCTAGCGGATCTCTTTCAAGCCGCTAGCTTTTTTTGCGCCACCCCCTTGCGTGTGACGCGGCTCACAATTTCTGTTGCGCCGCCTCCAAGTTCTGTAGACAGGTCGCAACAATTGCTCGCGGGTGGACACCTTATACAGAGACTGGATCCTCACACAACACGTTGTTGCGTAACGCTTTAGACACATGAGTACGATCTGATCTGCTGAGCACGCAGGCTGCATTGGCGCCGGCCGTCATCCGACCCGACGGCCACAGGAGAGCAGCGGCGAATGCAGGCAGAAGCCTCGCAACACCTCGATTTTCCCGCCACCAGTCCAACATATCCACGTAGGTCGACCGGGCGCGCAACGAGCTTGCGTTCGCTCCGGCGTTCCGTGCGGAGCGAGCGCGCCGTCGAGCTTGCGCCGGTACAGCATGCAGATGTCCCGGTAGCCGAGATTTCTGGCGTAGTGCCGCGGGAACGGTCAGAGGCGCTCTGTCGTGCCGTGAACGTGGCCATTGCGGGCGTCGCCATGGTCCTGCTCTCGCCGGTCATGCTCGTCGTAGCCTTCGCGGTCTGGGCGACGTCGCGCGGCCCGGTCTTCTATTCGCAGACCCGCGTCGGGGTCGATCGCCGGTTCAAGCGAGCGTCATCGTACGATCGCCGTGGCCATGACTACGGCGGCCGACTCTTCCGGATGTACAAGTTCCGCACGATGCGCGTCGACGCCGAGGCCGATGGAAAGGCCGTCTGGGCGCAGAAGCAGGATCCAAGGACGACGGCGATTGGTCGCGTGATGCGGAAGACTCGCCTGGACGAGCTCCCGCAACTCTACAACGTCCTCCGCGGCGACATGAACATCGTCGGCCCCCGCCCCGAGCGTCCGACCATCTTCGACGAACTACGGTCGAACATCGAGGAATACCCGTATCGTCAGCGCGTTAAGCCGGGGATTACCGGCTGGGCGCAGATCAACCAGTCCTACGATGCCTGCGTGGACGACGTGCGGCGGAAGGTGCACTACGATCTGGAGTACCTGCGCCGACAGGGAATGATCGAGGACCTGCGGATCATGTCGCTGACGCTTCCGGTAATGCTGTTTCGGCGGGGAGGCTGGTAGACGTCGCGGCCGACGGGCGCCCCGCCAGCGAGCTTTGACTCGAAGTCCCTGAACGCGCAGAAAGCCAGCGCATGCGCGGGTGCATGTGTAGGCGCGTGGTCAGTAGCTCTACTCTTCCACATTCTCCCAGGTCGAGCCGCCGACACCCCGGGTCTGGTACTCGCCGCCGGCCTGGGAACCGCGCTCGGGGTCACTCGGTACTGGCGCGTCGCCATCGCCCTGTTGGTCCTCGCAGGCACCGTGGTGCTGATCGCCGGACTCACACCGATCTCCGAAACGCTCTCGGCCCGTTGGATCCGGAACGATCCCCTTCCCGCATCCGGCGTCGCAGCGGCAGTCGCCTTGAGCGCCGGCATTAATCCGGATACCTCAGTCACCAGCGAAGCGTTGGATCATCTGCTGCTCGCGGCGGAGCTTGTTGCACGAGGTCGCGCCCGAGTACTCGTGACCACGACGACGACCGAGCGCTACCCTCCGGGTATCATTTCGAGCGCGATCGATCAGTCGCGAATTGTGGCGTTGCTTCACCAAGATTCAGCGTGGCTTCGAACACCTGAAACCCATACTACGAGGGACGAGGCAATGTTCGCAGCGAGGCTGCTGCAACCTCGAGGTATTCGAAGCATCGCCGTTGTCGCGTCGCCGATCCATACGCGCCGCGCCTGTTCGACGTTCGAAGCCGTTGGCTTTACCGTGTATTGCGTAGCCTCGCGGAATCGCGATCCCGACGGGCAGGTCCTTGGGCAAGGCCCGGCCGATCGCATCACAGTGCTAGGCGCGCTGGTGTACGAGCTAGCTGCCTTGGCCGAGTATCGCGCGCGAGGATGGTTGTACCACGCATGACAGCCCGCGCCGCGCGCGACCCGACCGTTCTCCAGTTGCCACGACGGTGCTTGGACGTCCGGGTCAAGGCGCGAGGCATATTCGCCGTGGCCTACTGCTCACTCTGCTCTCTGAATGATAACCCTCGGCTGGATTCTGTTTGTTGCGCCGATAGCGCTCGCCCTATACACGTACGCCGCCTACCCAGCCTTGCTAGCCGCGGTTGCGCGTCGAGCTGCTGCCCCCCGCCGCACACACAACTACATTCCGAGCGTAAGCATCGTCGTTCCCGCCTATAACGAAGAGGGCCAGATTCGTGGTGCGATCGAGGCGTTGATCGCGCAGGACTACCCGGCGGATCGGCGACAGATTCTCGTCGTCTCAGACGCGTCGGCGGACAGGACCGATGAAATCGTCGGCGAGTACAAAGCACACGGCGTCGAATTGCTGCGCATGCCAGTGCGCGGTGGAAAAACTGCTGCGGAGAACGCGTCGTGCCCGCTCCTCCGCGGCGAAATCATCATCAATTCGGATTCCTCCGTTCGATTTCACCCGGAGGCCGTACGTCGATTGGTCGATGCGATGGCTGACCCGAGCGTGGGCGTCGCGTCTACGCGGGACGTGAGCGTCACTCGCGAATCGGGGGGCTCAAATAGCGCGGAAGCCGGCTATGTCGGATATGAGATGCGCCTCCGACGACTGGAAACGCGCGCTGGGGGAATTGTCGGAGCCTCTGGCTCCGGCTACGCGATTCGGGCCGTTCTGCATCGGATCCCCGTGAAGGCCAGTCTGAGCCGTGACTTCGCAGCGGCCCTGACTGCACGCGTGCACGGCTATAGCGCGGTTTCAGTAGATGGGGCGATTTGCTACGTTCCCCGAACTAGCTCGCTGCGCGCGGAATACAAGCGAAAGGTCCGCACTATCGCGCGCGGCGCGGACACGCTCGCCAGCCACGCCCGCCTGCTCGATCCGATGCAATCGGGTCTGTTTGGGTGGAAGTTATTGAGCCACAAGGTCTGCCGTTGGCTGATTCCGTTATTGTTGATTCCAGCCGCGCTTGGACTGCTGTTGCTGTCGAAAGACCATCGATGGGCGGCCGTTCTCTTCGCGATCGCGATCGGCGGGGGAGCGGTCATCGGTGCCGCGGCCTGTTGGCCGGCGGTTTGGGGACGCCCACCTCGTATGCTGGTAACGGCAACCTTCGCCGCCGCAGCGAACGTCGCCGTCGTGCACGCGTTCATGCGCGTGATGTTCGGACATGACGACCATCTGTGGGAGCCGACCCGGAGAGCCCCCGTCACCGCGGACGCAAGCCACGCCCCGCGCGGCAGCTAAGACTGTCGCGCCGGTGGTCAAACGTAACCAGACGCCGCTTCATTCGTCCTACGGGGTTCACCCGTCCAACCCATCACCGGACAGGACGGTCCTCGGATGCCCACACCGAAATCGAAATGTCGCTGAACGCATTCAAGGGGGCTGCTCGCTCGTTGCTGGGCCGGTGCTTGATTGCGAGCCGCCTACACCGAATGGCACTGCGACAATCTGGCGTTGTCGTAGCCTTTCATCGCGTTACTGACGGGCTCCCGGAGGACGATCTGACGCGGGGGTCCCGCGATTTTGATCGCTTCTGCGAATTTTTTCGCGACAACTTCGACGTCATCAGCCTTGATGCGTTCGTGAGCCGCCTCGAGAAACGGGAGTCCGTCGGCGGAGCGCTAGCAATTACATTCGACGACGGGTACCTCGATAACTTCGAAGTCGCGGCGCCGATATTGAAGCGCTATGGACTTCCTGCAACATTCTTCGTGACAACGCGCTTCATCGACTCGGGAGCAGTCCCGTGGTGGGATCGAAAGCTGGCGCAGCATCCGGGTTGGATGAAGTGGGATCATGTGCGAACGCTTGCTCGTGAGGGCTTCGAGATTGGCGGCCACACTCGCACCCACGCCGATCTAGGACTTCTCGATGGCCCCGAGGCCGAGGCGGAGATTTGCGGGTCTCGACAGGACTTGGTCGAGCAGCTTGGTCGTGCGCCCGTCCATTTCGCATACCCGTACGGGCAGCCCAACAATCTGCTCGAGCGCAATCGCCAGCGAGTCATCGCCGCGGGCTTCCGATCGTGTGGTTCGTGTCATGGCGGCACCGTGACGAGTCAGACAGACCCATTCCGGCTCTGGCGTGTGCCAATTTCGCTGTGGTACCGAACTCCGGCGCAGTTCGGCTTCGGAGTAGCGGCGCGAACTGCGTAGCCGAACATGAGCAAGATCATGCTCGTCGCCGGCGCTCGGCCGAATTTCATGAAGATCGCGCCCGTCCAACGTGCCATTGAGCGGACGGGGATTCAAACGACGCTCGTTCATACCGGACAGCACTACGACGACCGCATGTCGGCGTCGTTCTTCCGCGACTTAGCGATCCGCGAGCCGGAACACCATCTCGGCGTTGGTTCGGCGAGTCACGCGGTGCAAACCGCTCGCGTTATGGAGGCGTTCGAGCCTGTGCTGTTGGGAGAGCGGCCGGACTGGGTAATCGTTCCGGGTGATGTGAACTCGACGCTCGCTTGCGCGCTTGTCTGCGTCAAACTCAAGGAAGCGACCGGCGTTCGACTCGCCCACTTGGAGGCAGGCCTCCGGAGCAATGATTGGCGCATGCCGGAGGAGGTCAATCGTGTCCTCACAGATCGCTGCTCCGATCTGCTCCTTATCCCGAGCTGGGATGCAGCCGCAAACCTGGCCGCCGAGGCCATCGATGAGCGGCGCGTTGCGTTCGTTGGCAACGTGATGATCGACACGCTGTTCGACCGACTGCCTGCAGCTCGCGCCGTCGCACTACCCTCACGCATGGGCTTGGAGACGGGAAAGTTCGTCGTCGCAACTCTCCACCGACCATCGAACGTAGACCATCCGCCCACGCTCGAGACTTGTCTGGCTGGTCTCGCGGCGATTGCCGCACACGCTCCGGTCGTCCTACCACTGCATCCGCGCACGCGTAAACAGGTCGCGACGTTCGGGTTGGACCGATTGCTCGCGCCGCTCCGAATCATCGAACCGCTGGGCTATGTGGAGATGCTCTCGCTCACTGAAGCGGCCGCCGCAGCCGTGACGGACTCCGGGGGTGTGCAGGAAGAAACGACAGTGCTCGGTGTGCCGTGCGTGACACTTCGAGAGCAGACCGAGCGGCCTGTTACTGTCGAACAGGGCACGAATCGGCTGGCTCCGTGGCCGCTCACGGCCGAGGGGATTCTTCGCGAGACCAGTGTCGCGATCGCCGAGGGCCGAATCGGTGTCGGCACTCGGGCGCCTGAAGGCTGGGACGGGCATGCCTCGGAGCGCGTCGTCGATGCGATATCTCGCCGAATGAGCGCCGGAACGGACTGAGCCTGCAGTTAGAGCGACGCCCCCCACTGCACGCGCCAAGCTTCGAACATAAGAATGCTCCACAGCAAATGCCCGGCGTTAGCTCGTCCAGATCGATGATCGTCGAGCACACGCCGAACCGCGTCCGGGTCGAAGACGCCGCCTGCCTTCAGAGATCGCGCATTGAGGTTGCTGTCGGTCCAATCGCGCAGCGGTCCGCGGAGCCACTGGGCGATGGGCAGCTCGAACCCCATTTTAGGCCGTTCGAACAGCGTACGCGGCACATAGCGAGCAAGGGCACGTCGAAGAAGGCGCTTCCGCTGGCGCATGGCGAGCGGAAGCCGCCAAGCAAACTCCACAACTCGATGATCCAAGATCGGGACACGACCCTCGAGACTCACCGCCATGGACGCACGGTCGAGTTTCGTCAGTAGATCATCGGGGAGGTACACCATCGTATCGCCGAGCATCATTCGCTCGGTTGGGTCGAGGTGCGGTGATTCCGCGTAGAGTCCATCTCGCCGATGGGAGGATTCGTCTGCCAGGGTCGTGAGCGCGACCGGGTTGGAACTGTTCGAAATCAACCGGCGATACAGCGATTCCAAGGTGTCACTGTCCAGCAGATCGGCACCTTTCGCAACGCGCGCACTTCCGCCTAGGTATTCGCCGAATCCACTCGCCACGACGCCGCGGAGCAACCTGCTACCGGCGCGCCGAATCGGGGCCGGGACGCTGCCGACCAGCCGCCAAGCCTTTGGTGCAAAGCGATACCGTTCGTATCCACCGAACAGCTCGTCCCCTCCGTCGCCGGAGAGCGCGACGGTCACCTGTTGCCGAGCCAGCGCAGATACCAGATAAGTCGGAATCTGCGAAGCATCGGCGAGCGGTTCGTCGTACATATACGGCAGGCTTGGAATCACTGCGAGTGCTTCGACCGGCGTGACGCGCCGTTCCGTGTGGTCGGTCCCGAGGTGCGTCGCGATACTGCGCGCGTGGGCGCTCTCGTCGTATTGCCACTCAGCGAACCCAATCGTGAACGTCCGGACCGGAACGCTCGACTGCGACTGCATCAAGGCGACGACCAATGACGAGTCGATGCCTCCGGAGAGGAACGCGCCGAGCGGCACATCGGCGATCATGCGTAAGCCGACCGCCTCGCGGAGCAGCCGATTGAGCTCTTCCTCCGCCTCTGTTTGATCGCCGGTGAACGGCGAATGGCGCCCGTTGCTCGCGACAGTCTGCAAGGACCAGAACGGCTTCGGATCCAATGGCTCGTTCGGCGATCGGACAGTGAGCACATGGCCCGGGGGCAGCTTGATCACTCCGGCGAACATGCTGGCCGGAGAAGGCACGTAGCCAAGTCGCAGATAGCTCACCACCGCGGCCGGATCGATTCGTCGTTCCAAGCCCGGGTCTGCCATCAAGGCTTTGAGCTCGGAGCCAAACAGTAGGTCGCCATCGGGCGTTTGGCCGACGAACAATGGCTTGATCCCGAGTCGATCGCGGACGAGATGGAGCGTTCGCTCACGCGCGTCCCATACGGAGAATGCGAACATTCCGACGAAGCTGTCGAGGGCGCGCACGACGCCCCATTCGACGAATGCGGCGAGCATTACTTCGGTGTCGGAGCCGCCCGAGAACGTGTGCCCTAGCCCGGCGAGTTGGTCGCGCACCGATTTGAAGTTGAAGATCTCGCCGTTAAAGCAAATCGTGAATCGCCCCGACGGGTCGGCCATTGGCTGGTGCCCGAGAGGACTGAGGTCGATGATCGACAGGCGGCGGTGCCCGAATCCGACCGGGCCGCTCACCCACACGCCGGCATCGTCGGGTCCGCGATAACTCAGCGAATCGGCCATCGCTTGGACGCGCGCACGCAGATCCGATTCACTCACTGCGGAGCGCACCCAACACCCGGTGATACCACACATGCCGAATACGCCTCCGAAACGCACGCGGTGCTCGACAGTCCCGGCCAAGGGTCGCAACCCTAGGCGGCCCAGCGGACCCGTCGCTATGTTCGATGACGAGATTAGTCGCCTACCCGTCGTGTCAGTGAAACTAGCCGCACGGCCGCGCTCGGCACAGCCGCAGCCCGCAGACCTCATTACTCAATGAACGTCCTCTATCTCTACGACGGCCATTGGCCTCACAACGCCACGCGGGTCTCGAAGGAGATTGAAACTTTGATCGCCGCAGGTCACTCGACGACGATCCTTTCTCGGGGCAAGCGGCGTGACGACGACGATCGGCGTGCTCCGTCGCTTCGCGTGTCACGAATGCCATCGGCAGCGCGGACGGGCGTGGACCGCCTTCTCAGCTATCCGGTGTTCGTGAACCCCGTCTGGGTTTGGCAAATCTGGCGAGAGGCACGCGCAACTGACGCCGATTGCATCATCGTTCGTGACTTGCCGCTCGCCCCGGCTGCGCTTGTAGTGGGTCGGCTCGCGGGCGTACCCGTACACTACGACATGGCCGAGGTCTACCCAGTTGCGCTACACACACTGCTGCCGCACGAGGCAGGGTTCGCAATCCGACTTGTGCGAGCAACTCACCTCGCCGAAACCGTTGAACGCCTCGTGGTGCGCCGCGCGACGACGACGTTCGTCGTCTCAGAAGAATCGCGCCTTCGCTGCGTCTCCCTCGGCGTGCCGGCCGACCGCGTCGTCCTCGTTGGCAACACGCCGGCGAACGCCGATGAGTTGGCGGCACGCTGGCCGATCCCCACTGACATTGCCGACCTGGCGGACAAACCAATCGCGCTGTTCGTCGGCAATGTCTTCGCGGACCGAGGCCTGCGCTATGCCATCGAGGCCATGTCAGTGCTCGCGGCTGAACGACCCGATGCTGTACTCGTCATCGTCGGCGATGGACGCGAGCGTGCGCGGCTTCAAGAACTAGTGGACAGCCGTGGACTCGGTCAGCGGGTGCGGTTCCTTGGTTGGAAACATCACCGAGATCATGCAGCGTATCTCGCCCACGCGCAGCTCGGCCTTCTGCCATTCATGAAGACGGCGCACATCTGCATTACGCTTGCGAACAAACTCTTCGACTACATGGCCGCGGGGCTTCCCGTGCTTGCATCCGACGTTCCACCGATGCGACGAGTTCTGGAAGAAACTCAAAGTGGACTGCTCGTCGAGCCGGGTGACGCCGACGCACTCGCCGCCGCCCTGATCAGGCTGTTTCGCGACGACGCGCTTCGCACACGGCTCGGGCGCGCCGGGCAGGCTGCGATCGCTGGAACGTACTCGTGGACGTACGATGCCCGCCGATTTGTCGATGCGATCGAACGCGGTGACGCGCGCGCAGCTTCTTGAGACGAGCACTACCGGTAACCTCGATGGATACTCGAGCCGCGCTGAAGTCGATGTTTGAGCGGTGCGTGATTTGGAGCGGCGTTGCTCGCGCGGCTCGCGCGCGTGTGGTGAACGACAGCCTGGTGTTGGCATACCACAACGTCGTACCTGACGACGCGCCGGCGATTGGCGATCTTCCAAACCACCTGCCTGTGTCGCACTTCGCCGCGCACCTCGACACTTTGCGCGCGACGCACGATGTCGTTTCGCTCGGGGAATGTCTTGGCAGCTCGGGCCCGGGGGCGAAACCGCGCGTCGCTATCACCTTCGATGATGCATATCTGGGCGCGCTGAGCCTCGGCGTTGCAGAGCTTGTCAGACGCCGAATGCCAGCAACGATTTTCGTAGCGCCTGGCCTCCTCGGGGGAAACGCCTTCTGGTGGGATTCGGTCGCCGTACCAGGCCGCGGGCTGGATCCGGCCGACCGAAAGCACGCCCTTTGTACGTTGGCGGGTCGGCAGGAACCCATTACGGGATGGCAGGCAACCGCATGTCGTCCGGCCGCCGATCTTCCCTCATTGTGGCGCGCTGGCGCTGCGGAGGATGTCGTTCGCGCTGCATCCGAGCCTGGAATCTCGCTCGGCTCACATTCGTGGAGCCACCCGAATCTGACTGTACTGAGCCCGGCCGAGCTAGACGCCGAGCTTATCCGCTCCGCTCAGTGGCTCAAGCGCCAGCAAAACGCTGTCACTTGCATTGCCTATCCATATGGGCTGCACAACGCGGAGGTTCGAGCCGCGTCGATGCGTGCGGGGTATGAGGCTGGCCTCGCCGTGAGCGGAGGGTGGCTCAAAAAGTCCCAGCTTGACCGATTTGCACTTCCGCGCGTCAATGTACCACGTGGGCTGAGTGAGCGGGGGTTGGCCATCCGGGCGGCCGGCCTGCTGTGCCGGTAGAGTTGGCGGTGGCCAACCTGAACCAGCATCGATCAGTGCCTCAGGTCACTCCAGGCATTGACGACAATTAAATTCTGCTATCGATGTATCGACCGACTCGCCCCTCCCTCGGGTTCTCCTGGCGATGATTGCCTCAATCCACCGAACGCTGATTTACCGCCCCATTCTGGCATGGCGCGGGGAGCGCTCGACATGGCGTCTCATTCGAGAGAAGCACGCACTCGAGCGGGTCTCGCCACACAACCTCGAGCGACACGTGCGCGCGCGGTTGGCCAGGCTCCTCGCCTTTGCGGGCCGCGAGGTTCCGCATTATCGAGCTCGCTGGAGTGGGGCAAGCGCCGTAACGGAACTGAATGCGTTTGAACGGTTAGCGAATCTGCCCTTCATTTCTAAGGGCGATGTCCAGCGTAGCGGAAACGATTGGCTGGCGCCGAGGGGCAGACAGAAGATCTGGCGCAAGACGACTGGCGGCTCGACTGCTGAGCCTGTGGTCGTCTGGAAGGGTGCCGACGGAATGGCGGAGGAGCGAGCCGCCACGTGGGCTGCGCTGTCTTGGGCGGGCATTCAACCGAGCGACCGAGTCGCGCGTTTCTGGAGTACGCCGCTGTCCGTCGCAGGACGAAACCGCTTTCGATTGGCCGATCTGGCGATGAACCGGATTCGGCTCTCGGCGTTCGAGATGGACGGCGAAGCGCTCGCCCGTCACTGGCGAGCGTGCCTTCGCTTCCGCCCCACTTGGCTGTACGGCTACACCAGCATGATCGACCTGCTCGCCGCTTGGCTCGAGACTGAAGGAATCGACGGCCGTGCGCTTGGCCTTACCGCCGTAGTGCCGACGTCCGAGCCACTGTACGACGCGCAACGCGAGCGGATCAGTCGCGTATTCGGCTGCAAAATCCAGAATGAGTACGGCTGCGGCGAAGTAGGGGCAATCGCCTATGAGTGCGAACGAGGCCAACTGCACGTCATGGCCGACAATGTGATTTGCGAGCTCGTGCGCGACGATGGTTCAGCTGCCGAACCTGGGGAAACTGGCGAGGTCGTAGTCACGGATCTAACGAACTTTGCCATGCCCCTCGTCCGCTACCGAATGGGCGATCGCGCCGAGGCGGGCGAGCGATGCGCATGCGGCAGAACATTTCCCACGCTGCGCAAAGTGTTAGGTCGAACGTACGACGACATGTTCACGCCATCGGGCCGCCGATGGAACGGGTGGCAGTTGCACTATTTCCTGTCGACGCTGGTCGGCGAGCGCGGGGGGTTTCGCCAGTATCAGGTCGTGCAAGACGGGCCGGCGACGCTCGATGTGCGACTCGTCGCCGATGAGGCGATTGCGCCGGAAATTGCGCGCGCGATCCAGCAGTATATCCGCGATCAGCTCGATGGGATGGAAGCCACGGTACGCCGGGTCGGCGGCGTCGAGCGGTCAAAGTCGGGAAAGCTGCGTGTGGTTCGCAACGATTGGCGGCCCGAAGTCGATTCGACGCCGACGCGCTGATCCGCTCTTATCTCATAGTTGCCCGTCCCACTCAGCCGAACCATGTGCGGAATCTGCGGAATCCTGACGTCGAATCCTCGTACTCCAGTCGATGCGGAGCGGTTGATCCGGATGCGGGATGTCATTGCCCACCGGGGGCCCGATGACGCGGACATCTGGTGCCATCGCAACGTCGGCTTTGGTCACCGACGGCTCAGCGTCATCGACGTGGCAGGCGGGCATCAGCCGCTGTCGAATGAAGACGCGACGGTTTGGGTTGCGTTCAATGGTGAGATTTATAATTTCGAATCGCTGATGGCGGAGCTCAGCCGCCGCGGGCACCGGTTTCGCACGCGGAGCGACACCGAGGTACTCGTCCACGCCTACGAGGAGTGGGGAGATGCGTTCGTCACGCGGCTGAATGGGATGTTCGCGTTCTCGCTCTACGACATCCGGCGCGAGCGATTGCTGCTGGCCCGAGATCACTTCGGTATCAAGCCGCTGATGTACGCCGAGACGCGGGCCGGGCTGTTCTGGGGTTCGGAAATCAAGGCGGTGCTTGCCGGCTCCGGGCTTGCTCCGGCGGCGAGCCCGGAGGGCGTGTCGGAGTATCTCGCGTTCCGATACCGCGCGGGCGACACGACTTTCTTCTCAGGCGTCAATCGATTACCGGCCGGGCACATCGGAGTCTGGGAGAACGGCGCGCTGCGCCTTACGCAGTATTGGCGGCCCCCGGGCCTCACCAGGCCGACGCAGCCCCTGAGTCCGGCGGACGACCTGTCGGATGCCCTGTCCCAGGCGACTCATTCGCAGCTCGTCAGCGACGTGCCGCTTGGCGCGTTTTGCAGCGGCGGGCTCGACTCCGGGCTCGTCACGGCATTTGCGACGCGCGAACGCGACGTCCCAACCCACACGTTTTCGGTCGGCTTCGCGAGTTCCGAATGGGACGAAAGCGCGCTGGCCCGTGCGAACGCGCAACGGTTCGGAACGGAGCACCACACGATCACGCTCCAGCCAGGCGATTTTCTTTCCACGATCGGCGATGCTATTTGGCACCACGACGAGCCGCTGTCGCATCCGAACACTATTCCGTTCGTCAAACTGAGCCGATTGGCCCGCGAGCATGTGACCGTCGTCCTCACTGGTGAAGGGGCGGACGAGCTGTTCGGGGGTTATCCACGCTACCACATCGCACGGCTGGCTCACGCCACTCGCACTTGGGGCATCGGGACACGGCGGATGCTGGCCAGCGCGCTCGGACGACTGCCAGGTCGGCGTGTCCAGCGGGCCGGTGAGCTCACATCGTTGTCATATGAAGAATCGCTGATTTACAACTCTGCATATTCCGATCCGGGTGTCGTCGAGACGTTGACTGGGGTTCCCGTGCCACTCGCTGCGCGACGACAGCTACTCGGCGAGAGCCTCGTGCCCAACGATGCCGTTGCAAGCCTTACGCGCTACGAGCTGCGCACGCATCTCGCTTGCCTGCTCGATCGAATGGATCGCGCCACGATGGCGGCGAGCCTCGAGGCGCGTGTACCGTTCCTAGACGTGCCGCTCGCTGAGTGGGCGCTCCAACTTGCATCTTCGACCAAGTTACGCGGGCGTGGTAACAAAGTCGTTGTGCGACAGTTGGCAAAGCAGCTCCTCCCGCCGCAGGTCGCATCGGCCCGCAAATCCGGGTTCGGTTTGCCGATCGGCGATTGGCTGCGGCGGGAGGCCAAGACGTTGACCGAACGTCTACGCGACCCGAGCCACCCCGCCGCACGCCACTTTAGCCCGCCGGCCCTTGCTGAGACCCTCTCCCAGTTTGATCGCGGGGCGCCGAACAGCGATCTCGTCTGGTTGCTGGTTAACGTGTACCTCTGGTACGAAACTCAAGGAGCGAGCTAACGTGACGGCGAGACTCGCAACGTCGTCGTTATTTGATCTACACTCGTGTTGAGACCAGCGGAGACCAGGATGGCCAGTAGCGTTGTCGCTGGAGGTCAAGATCGCTACGCGCGACGCCGCGCCGCCGCCGCGCGCGGGGCGCAGGCGACGGCCCCCGGACTACCACTCGATGCGATCCGGCTGAGTCTTGGCATTATGACCGTGCTCAGCGTCTGCCGCATCCACCAAGTGTATGGGTTTATTGCGGCGGTGCGTCCCGGTATGACGTTGAGCGTGCTCGCGGTGGTCGCGGGCTTCATGAATCCGTCCGGATTCGTGGGATGGTCCTGGCGTCGGCTTCCGATCGCTAGGATCGTCATCGGGATCGCTCTCGCCACACTCGGTTCGATTGCGTTCGGCATTTCGCAGGGCCAATCATTCTGGTTTTTCGTCGACACCTTCTCGAAGGTGTTGCTGGCGTGCTTCCTTGTCATGGCAGCGATCCGCAACACGCGCGACTTGCGGTTCTTCACCTGGGCCTACGTCGTCGGTGCGGGGATCCTCGTCTGGATGGCGATCTTCATGTTCAACATGGTCGCCGAGCACAACGGAATAACGCGCCTGTCCAATCTCGAGACGTGGGACGCGAACGACATTGGCGTCGTACTGCTGGTCGGACTGTGCCTTGCGATGCTGCTCATTCGAACGTCGCGCCTCGTCGGGAAATTGGTCGCCGCGGTCGTGGCCCTCGGGATCGGGGTCACGATGGCACGGAGCGGCTCGCGCGGAGGTTTCCTAGGCCTTTTGTGCGTGCTCCTCGTCTACTTGGTGTCTCAGAAGGGCACATCGGTTGCGCGGCGGTTGCTGATGGTGGCCACCGTATTCGTGGCGCTGCTCTTCGCGGCCCCGACCGGCTACTGGAAGCAGATGAACACCATCACGTCGATCACGCAAGACTACAACTGGGATGCGGCACAGGGACGACGGGAGCTGGCGAAACGCGGCGTCGGCTACATGCTGAGCTATCCAATATTCGGCGTCGGCGTAAGCAACTTCGGCCGCGCTGAAGCCACGATATCTCCTCTCGCCGGCGAGCCCGGAATTCGGTGGTCCGCACCACACAACACGTACATCCAGGCCGGCGCCGAGATGGGGGTTCCGGGACTGATTCTGTTCACAGCGTTGGTCATCGGGTGCATGATTATCCCTTGGCGCCTGCGCCGACACCTACCGTCGACTTGGGCCGCCGGCACGGACGAGCAGCGATTCATCTATCAGGCGACTCTCCACTTTCCGCTGGCCGCCATCGGCTTCGCGATCCCGGCGTACTTCGTCTCGTTCGCCTACTCCGACCCCATCTACATCTTGGCCGCGATGACCGCTGGCCTGTCAACTTGTGCAACGAACGCGATTCGACGCGACGTGATCCGAACGCGCGGAGTGGTTCCGGGCCCCGCACGCCGAGACGGCAAGCCGCCCGTCCGCGGCAGACGCGGATGGCGAACCGTTCCCAACAGCCACCGAGCACCCGCCCAAGCCAATACAGCTGCGACACAGGTCGCACCCACATTCCGTTCCACGTGACGACACCGTCGGTGCTCGTCACCGACGGGCACTTGCGCCCCGCGTTGGCCGTGGTCCGCTCGCTTGGTCGCGCGGGCTACCGCGTGTTTACCTGCGCACCGGTTCGCCACAGCCTGGCAGGCGCATCGCGGTATGCAGCTGGTCAGGCGCTCGTTCCCGATCCACTCTCAAGCGCGAGCGAATTCGCGGCAGCCGTTCGACAGCTCGTCGCCCGCTGGCGAATCGACGTGCTGCTGCCCATCTCGGACGAATCATTGCTCGCGTTGGGATCGGTAGCGAGCACGTGGGCTGGGGTCACAGTGCCGTTTCCGCCGTACAGTGTCCTCCAGCGTGTCGCCGACAAGGCAGACGTCACCGAGACCGCCGCCCGTCTCGGTATACCCGTCCCGCGTCAGTCCATCATCTCGTCGCGGTCCGACGTGCGCGAGTTCGCAGTATCCGGTTTGAGTTTTCCGGTCGTGCTGAAGCCAACTCGCTCCGTGGCCGGAGAAGCGGGCCATCGCACGAAATTGGGCGTGTCTTACGCGACAAGCGCCACGGACTTTGAATCGGCCGTGGACCGGTTGCCGCGCGAGGCGTTCCCCCTTCTCATCCAGCAGCGGATCGATGGTCCTGGCGCCGGTGTGTTTCTCCTCGTTTGGGACGGACGAGTGATCGCACATTTCGCCCACGAGCGTATTCGCGAGAAGCCGCCCTCGGGCGGCGTGAGCGTATGTGCCGAGAGTGTTGCGGCCGACCCCAAGGCGCTGTCAGACGCCCAGCGACTGCTTGCCGAGTACGGCTGGTGCGGCCCTGCGATGGTCGAGTTCAAGCAGGAGCGCACGACGGGCCGCTACTATCTCATGGAGATCAATGGTCGCTTCTGGGGATCGCTGCAGCTGGCGATCGACGCCGGAGTGGACTTTCCCGCGCTCCTCATGTCGGCGGCACTCGGCAGACATCCGAATCCGGTGACAAAGTATTCCATCGGAGTTCGCACCCACTGGTGGTGGGGTGAAGTCGACCACCTGATCGCTCGGCTTCGCGGCGCGAGGGCTGAGGGCTCTGGCGGGCGTTTCGACGCCATGTGCCGTTTTCTTCAGTCCGGACGCGCTGCCAGAAACGAAGTGCTGCGCGCAGACGATCCGCGGCCGTTCATCCGTGAAAGCCTCGACTGGTTCCGTGGCCGGTGACCAAGAGATGCGAGACGCCGTTAGCCGACACCGGCTCCGTGTGCTGCACATCGTCCAGAACCTCAACTATGGAGGGATGGAGCGTCTGCTGTTCGAGATGTTACGGCGATCCAACCGAGCCGAATTCGAGAATCATGTTTTGAATCTTCAGTACGTGGGTAGGTTCGGCGAAGGGTTGACCAAATTCGCCGACATTTCGGTTGCACGGCCGATGTCTCGCCTCTCCCTCGTTCGGCCGACGTCTCTGGCGCGTGACATCGCGGCCATCGCTCCGGACGTGGTTCATACGCACTCTGGTGTATGGTTCAAGGCATCCCTCGCCGCTCGAATGGCTGGCGTACCTTGGCTGGTGCACACGGAGCACGGACGCTCGCTTGATGATCCGTGGATCGGCCGCCTGCTCGATGGCGCTGCGTCGCTTCGAACTGACGTCGTCGCCGCGGTCTCCGAGCAAGTAGCTAGCGTGCTCGAGGCTCGAGTAACGCGACGACCTGAACGGATTCGCGTGATCGCCAACGGCGTCGACGTCGATGAATTCCGGCCATCCGCCGATGACGGGGTCATTCGTACGGAGCTCGGTCTCGCCCACAGCATTCCAATCATCGGCAGCATCGGCCGACTTGAGCCGATCAAGGGGTATGACGTGCTGCTCAACGCGTTCGCGCGACTGATTCGCGTTCGCGAGAGTGGTGTGCCGCCGGTGCTCGTGATCGCCGGTGATGGCTCGGAGCGACGGCCGCTGACGGAGCTCGCGCAGTCGCTTGGAGTGGCCGGTCAGGTACGATGGCTCGGTTGGCGCGACGATGTACACCGTCTCCACGCGGCATTCGCCATCTTCGCGCTGTCTTCGCATAGCGAAGGGACGTCGATCAGCCTGCTCGAGGCGATGAGCGCGGGCGTCTGTCCTGTCGTGACAGACGTCGGCGGCAACGCCGCCGTCCTCGGCGAATCGCTTCGGCATCGACTCGTTGAACGCGCAAATCCTGCTGCGCTGAGCGACGCCTTGGGAGAGGCCCTCAGCGACGCAGATTCGCGCTCCGTCGACGCCGAGCGCGCGCGCTCACGCGTGCTGTCGGCGTTCACGCTCGACTCGACCGTGCAGGCCTACGAGCGTGCCTATCGCCGCGAACCCGCGAAGAATGCGAGAGCGGGATGAAAGTTCTTTGGCTCTCGCACCTCGTGCCATATCCACCTGCCGGCGGCGCGCTGCAGCGCGCCTACAATTTACTCCGGCACGCGTGTCGAACACACGAGGTCCACCTGGTAGCCCTCAACCAGCCGCGTTTGTTGGCCAAGGAGGGCATCGTGGAGGCCGCTGACGCGCTGTCGACGATGTGCGCCTCGGTGCACGTTTTTCCGTTGCCCGCCGAACGGTCGCACGGGCACCGGTTGTTGTGCGCCGCGCGGAGCGTAGCTAGTGGCGCACCGTTCGACGCCGTCTGGCTACGCAGCGCACGTCTGGAAAGGCACCTTTCGGAATTGAGAAATGGCCGCAGGTTCGACCTCGTGCACGTAGACACTGTGGGGCTGTGGCCATTCGTAGAGAGTTGGCGTCGACAGCCGATCATCTTGGGTCACCACAATGTCGAATCGGACCTGGCGGCGCGCCGTGCGTTCGGCGAACGCCGCCGTTGGCGGGCAGGCCTCTTGCGCCGCGATGCAATCAAGCTGCGCACGCTGGAGCACTCGGCTGCGCGGGCGGCGACCGTCAACATTGTCGTTTCGGACCTCGACGCGCGACGGCTCAGCGGCATCGCACCGAATGCGGCAATCGAAGTGATCAGCAATGGCGTCGACGCCGCATACTGGCGACCACGACCTGACGCTGCGATCGAAGGGAGGATCGTGTTTGCGGGAACGTTGAGCTGGTTTCCGAACCGAGATGCGATCAGTTTCTTGCTCGATGAAATCTGGCCCGCCCTGCGTTCAACCGATCGGCACCGAAGCCTGCTCCTGGTGGGGAGAAATCCGCCGGCGATGGCTGTCGCAGCCGCGCGCGATCCGTGCGTCCAAGTCACAGGTTTCGTGTCCGACGCACGCCCCTACATCGCATCGGCGTCAATCTGTGTGTCTCCCGTGCGCGTCGGCGGGGGCACACGACTCAAAATCCTTGACGCGCTGGCGATGGCCAAGCCAGTAGTCGCGACGCAGCTCGCAGTCGAAGGCCTGGACTTGGTCGAGGGGGTGCATTACCTGCGCGCTGATTCCGCGCCTGAGTTCGTGGCACAGGTTCGCCGACTCGAGGATGACCCGGTGCTGCGAACAGCGCTGGGAGATGCAGGGCGCGAGCTGGTCGCCGGCCGTTTCGACTGGCGCGTCATCGGCAGCCGACTCGACGCGGCGTTCGAGCATGCCGTCAGCTCACATCGGACCGCACAATGGAAACCTGCGTGAAGATAATGCACGTGTTGGCACCCGCGCAGGCGGGAGGCCTCGAGCGAGTAGTCCACGCGCTCGCCATCGGGCAACAGACAGCAGGAGCGCACGTCACGGTCGTGCCTATCGTCGAGGCGTGGACGTCCGACCATCCGTTCGCAGTTCCGCTCGTCAGAGCCGGGGTTGAAATCCAACCGGTGGTGCAAGCGCCGCGGGCATACTTTCGCGAACGAGCTGAGTTAACGCGGATCTTTCGCTCAGAACGTCCCGACATCGTTCATACGCACAACTATCACGCCGACGTCATCGCCGGACTGGCAGCACGTCAAGCCGGCGTCGCGTCGGTGTCGACCGCTCACGGGTTCACGCGCGGAGCGTGGCGCAATCGAGCGTATGAATATCTGAATCGCCTGGCCTACCGCTGGTTCGATGCGGTAGTCGCCGTGTCTCGGCCGCTCGCCGAGGAATTGACGCGGAGCGGTGTGCCGCGCGAGCGTGTGCACGTGGTTCCGAACGCGTGGAGTCAGATTGCCGAACCGCTTGATCGCGCGGCCGCCCGCTCAGCGCTCGGTTTGGACATGCACGCCTTCGTGGCCGGTTGGGTGGGTCGAATGAGCCACGAAAAGGGGCTCGATGTGTTCGTTGATGCGCTAATAATGCTTGGCGACTCACCGATTCATGCCTGTTTGATCGGAGATGGCGCCGAACGCCAGGCGCAAGAGGCGCGCGCAGCTCGCTCGGGGCTGGGCCGCCGACTTAAGTGGGCGGGCTTGGTGCGGGAGGCCGGCCGATTCTTTCAGGCGTTCGACGTTCTCGTTCTCAGCTCCCGCACCGAGGGTATCCCCATGGTTGTGCTCGAGGCAATGGCCGGGTGCATTCCGATCGTTGCAACGGCGGTCGGAGGTGTGCCCGAGGTGATTTCGGCCAGCGAGGGAATGGTGGTACCGCCCAGCAACCCGCGCGCGCTCGCTGACGCGGTGCAAACGGTCGAGCGTGACCGACGGGGGTCGGCGCGTCGAGCAAGCGCCGCTCGCGATAAACTGGATCGTGAATTCGCCGAAGCAACGTGGCTCGATCGGTATGAAAACGTCTATCGTTGCGCGCACGACTTGGCGTTACGGCGAGCCCGGCCGCGGCGATGAGCCTTCTAGCTGGGGCGTTCAGAAGATCCGCAGATGCCTGTCTATCGAACGCGCTGTGCGAAAGCGTCGCGCGCGCACTCTCACGCAACCCGGATGAGCAACTCGATAGCTTCCGCGACGGCCGATGTTTTTTGGTCAAGGCCGACGTCGGTGCGTTCGGCGAGCGCGCGTTTCACCGCGACGCGGCCGGCGTCTCGATCATGGCCGGCGAGCCCCTACTTCGGCGCCCCGAAGCCGCACCGAGGTCACGTTCCGCCGATCTCGCCGAGCTGCACATGGCCTTCCAACTACGAGACTGGGAACCGCTCCGCCGGGCGCGCGGGGTCTTCTGCGCGGCGTCATACCGCACCGATGACGGAAGCTTGCTGTTGACGACGGACAAACTTGGAATTCGGCCAATGTTCTACTGGGCGAACGAACACCTCGTCGTATTCGCCACCGCACTCCGTATTTTGGAACAGGTGCAAGGCATCGAACGCATGATGGATGCTCGAGCCGTCACGGAGCTGGCGGCATTCGGATTTCCGTTGGCTGATCGAACGCCGTACGCGGCGACGACGTTGCTCATGCCGGGGGAAGTAATCGAGTTCACGAGTGGAGAGCCGCAGCGCCAAGCGTATTGGCGGTGGGATGACGTGCAGCCGTCGGGCTCAACCACCGATGATCTTGCGGCGACAGCCTACAACCGATTCCAAGACGCCGTCACCATACGCGCGCGCTCGGATCGCAGAACGATTGCGTACTTGAGCGGCGGACTCGATTCGCGGGCAGTCGTGACGTCTCTTCGCGAGCGTGGCATGGCTGTTCACACATTCAACTTCGGGATGGCCGGCACGCAGGACCAGGTGTTCGGCGCGGACTACGCTCGCCAGATTGGGACGAAACACACCGAAGTTGCGACGGCCCCTGGGCAGCCTGAATGGTCGATGCTGATGGCGGAGGCTTGGCGCAGATCAGGGTACGAAGAGACCGCCGGGGTCGAACGACCGCAGATAGTCTGGTCGGGCGACGGCGGGAGCGTGGTCCTCGGACACGTGTACCT
>Ga0134126_10003247_pt1 | contig 20361 bp, 22 predicted proteins | sample KB31752_FD_96881 | JGI IMG/M metagenome (GOLD analysis project Ga0134126, IMG submission 96881) | Terrestrial soil microbial communities with excess Nitrogen fertilizer from Kellogg Biological Station, Michigan, USA - KB3-175-2 | ecosystem: Environmental > Terrestrial > Soil > Unclassified ... | reverse complement strand
TCTTGCCCAACGTCTTCAGCACATGTTCCGTCAGAGCGATCGCATCCACGACTTCGCGGTCCAAAGTCACATCCGGCGTGGCATCGCCGTGTTTCTCATAGGTCTTGCCGGCGCCGCGCTGGTCCCAGTTCACCACCGTGAAGTCGGCTAGCCAGGTCTTGAACATATCCAGGAACGGCGATTGCGCTTCGCCCGGCCCGCCATGCAAATACAGGATCACGGGGTTGGCGCGGTCCTCGCCCTGGATCGCCACCCATTGGTCAATGCCGCCGAGAGAGACATAGCCGATCTCGTCGATCCCGCCCGCGGCCCGCGCGGCACAAGGAAGCATCATCGCGCCCGCGCCAAAACCGAATGCCCGTCGCGAGAACACCCTCATAGCGGAAGTCTTTCATCCAGCAGATGCTTACCCACTTGGTCGCCTTAAAGTTTTCGATGTTCGCGAACGGCGGCAACAACATCATGGATCGCCGATGAAACGAGATTGGGATTGTCGACGATAATGTTGTGACCGTCCTTCACAGCCGTAATCGAGCGGCTATCGGAAGACAGAGCCGCTAGCCGGACCTGCGCCTTCGTCCAGCCTTTTTCTCTCCCCGCTTCGGGGCCGGAGAAGGGTCGGCCATGACGGATCACGATCAGAGGAAGCGCAGCTAATGTACCCAAGCCTCCCGGCTTCTGCATGGCCGGCGGTATGTTCTCAAGACCATGTGCCAGCTCCGAAACGGCACCTTGATAGAAGCCGGGCCGCAATATGAGGGCATTGGCCTCTCGGCGCTCAGCATCCGTCAAATAAGAGGAGTAGGATGCCGCAGAGGGATTGATCGCCACCACGGCGCGCAGCACCCCGAAACGCGCCAGGCGTTCGGACCGCGCGTTCTGGCTGGCGGAGGCGGCCATGCTTCGCAAGGCTTCCGCTTGAAATATCTCGCCCTCTTCAGCCGAATCGATAAGCACCATCCCTGCAACGGTGCGCGGATTCTCCTTGACGTACTGCCGCGCAACCAGACCGCCGTAGGAGTGCCCGGCCAGCACGAAAGGTCCGTGTTCGCCGATCGCGACAAGTAGCTTGTGCAGTTCATCGGCGTGGCCGAGGACGTTGAGCGGCCGGACTGCGGGCTCACTCCAGCCCAGTCCGGCACGGTCGTATGAACAAACCCGAGAAAACTTCGCCACCCGATCTTGCAGGGGCCGAATGAGGACGGCCGGTATTCCGTTTCCGGTTATCAGGACGACGGTGGGAGCGCCGTTTCCTTCGCAGAAAATCTGTCGCCGGCCATTGCCGGAATCCACCATCTGGCCGGGTGGCGGATAAAGATGCTTGTCACGGAGCTCTGCCAATTGTTCCGCCGCCAAGCCGATCAGCAAGCCCGCAACAATCAAGCCGATCAGCCCAAGCGCGCTGAACCCCAGTCTTTTTGCCGCTTTCGTCAAAAGTCGCATGCCGCCCCGCCTAAGTACCTGCTGGTTTTCACCGCTGGCCTTCATCCCACGAAATTATCGATATTCGATAAATTAATTGCCGTCAATCGATAAATATGTTATCGAAGGCCAATATGCAGCATGGGAGGGCCCAAATGCCCAGGACACAACATCTTTTCACCATCACGCGCGGATTGCTGCGGCTGGCGACCGGCTTCTGCTTTTTCCTGATCGTGGTTCTGGCGCTTGCCCTGGGCGCGCTGGAGCTGGCGGCGCTGGGCCTCTGGCATATTCCCATCCCGGAGAATGAGATGCACGGCAACAGCATGACCCAGATCCTGGCGGCCGGATCGCTCGCCATCACGGGCGGCGTGATCTGCATCGCGCTGGCCGCCTGGATGTTCATCCTGACCGCGCGCATCATCGATACCGCCAGCACCGGCGATCCCTTTGTCACCGAGAATGCCGACCGGCTTAACCTCATAGCCTGTCTGTTGCTGGCGGTTCAGGTCGTCGGGTTCGTCATTGACGCCCTGATCAACCTGTTCCCGAAGACCATCACCGACAACATCTCGATCGGCTATGCCGGCCTCTCGGCCAGCGGCGTCCTGGCGGCGCTGCTGATCTTCGTGCTGGCGCAGATCTTCCGCCGCGGCAGCGAGATGCGGGCCGAGCTCGAAGGCACGATCTGAACATGGACATCATCGTCAAACTGGACGACATGCTCTATGCGCGGCGCATGACCCTGACCGAACTGGCCGAGAAGGTGGACATCACCCTGGCCAATCTTTCGATCCTGAAGACCGGCAAGGCCAAGGCGATCCGCTTTTCCACCCTGGCGGCCATCTGCGATGCCCTGGATTGCCAGCCCGGCGATATCCTGGTCTTCGAGAGCGGGCGCAAAACCCACCGGAAAGCCGCATGAGCGCCGCGCGCATCAACCGGCCGGCTTGTTGACCGCCAGTTGCGCGGCAAAGGCCCGCTTGTAGGCGGCCCGCGCCTCGCCGCGCGCCACATAGGCGGCCAGGTTCGCAAATTCGTCCAGAATGCCGGACGGTCTCAGCCGCAGCAGCACCGACACCATCATCAGGTCGCCGGCGCTGAAGCCGTTCTCGAGCCAGTCGCCATCGCCAAGCCGCGCGGTAAGCTGTTTCAGCCGGTCGCGCAGGCGGCCCGCGACCAGCGGCAGGCGCTCTGCCGCCCACGGCTTGTCGGCTTCCAGCAGCTTGGCATTGGCGAATTCCAGGATCGGCGGCTCGATCGTATTGACGGCGGCGAACATCCAGGCGATGGCGCGCGGCCGCGCATCCGCCTCCCGCGGCAAAAGGCCGGCATGGTGGGTGGCGATATGCAGGACGATGGCGCCGGTCTCGAACAGGACAAGATCGCCTTCCTCATAGGTCGGAATCTGGCCGAAGGGATTGAGTGCCAGATGCGCCGGCTCCTTCATCGCGCGGAATGACACCAGCCGCACCGCATAAGCCAGGCCCACTTCCTCCAGCGCCCAGCGCACGCGGGTATCGCGCGCCAGGCCCTTGCCGCCATCGGGCGAGCGTTCAAAGGCGGTAATGGTGATGGTCTCACCCATAGGCTTCACCTCATCGGCACCACGGCCCTATAGCACATGATGAGCCAAGGTTATTGCGCTGCTAACCTTCATGGCCGGCGCTGCATGCCTGTCGCTTCCGGCCCGCCACATACTATGCTTGGACGTCGGGACGAAAGGAGCGGGGCATGGTTCAACGCATCCTGTCACTGGATGGCGGCGGCGCCTGGGCGCTGCTGGAGGCCATGTGCCTTGCCGACATGTTTGGCGATGCTCCTGGCCACCAGATTCTGGCGCAGTTCGATCTGGCGGTGGCCAATTCGGGCGGCAGCATCGTGCTCGGCGGCCTGGCGGAAAATCTGCGCCCCTCAGACATGATCGCGCTGTTCCGCAATGCCTCCGATCGCACGGCGATCTTCTCGCGCCTGTCCTGGCTGCAGCGGCAACTGTCTCGTCTACCCATCTTTCCCCGCTATTCCACCGAACGGAAACTGGCGGGCTTGCGAAAAGTCTTCGGCCCGCTGGGCGACAGGCCGCTGTCGTCCTTCTCCGGTCCCGGCTGGATCAAGGGCCCGGCGGGCGCCGATACCAGATTGCTGATCGTGGCGCTGGATTATGATTCCTTGCGGGCACGCTTCTTCCGCTCCTATCCCACGGCCCATGGCGCGACCGCCGACACTGTTGCCCTGGTCGAGGCGGTCCATGCCTCGACCAACGCGCCGGTGGAGTTTTTCGACCAGCCCGCCGCTTTCGATGGCCATCGCTATTGGGACGGCGCCATGGCGGGCATGAACAATCCGCTGCTGGCCGGCGTGATCGATCTTCTGGGCGATGGCGTGGCGGCGTCCGAACTGGTCGTGCTCAGCATCGGCACCGGCACCACCAAGCTGGCCCCCATCGCGGCCGTGCCGCCGCCGCCCGCCGACCTGGCCCAGCCCACCGCCGGATCCAGCGTCACGACCAGCATCGCGCGCGCGGCCGGCTGCATCCTCGACGATCCGCCGGACAGCGCGACCTTCTCCACCCACATCGTCCTGGCGTCGGCCCGCGGCGCCGATCCGACCAGGGAGGCGAGCGTGGTTCGCCTCAGCGCCATGGTGCGCCCTGTCCTGGCGGCGGACGGCTGGAAAGTGCCGCCGGGCCTGACGGCGGATGATTTCCAGGCGCTGCAGACCTTGCAGATGGACGCGGTGGAAGATGACCAAGTCGCGCTGATCGGACGGCTGGGCGCGGCGTGGATCGCCGGCACCGTTCCCAACCAGCCGATCCGCATGCGCTCGGACAATCTCGCCAGTTCGCTGGGCGAGGAAGACTACCGCGTGGCAAGAGCGCGCTGGTTCACGCTGACAGGCGCCAGCCCGCCCCTCGTCAGCTAGCCCAGTCGTTCTATACTGCCAAGCTGGGCCGGAGGTGCAGATGGCAAAACTGGATTACGATATCGAGACCGGCAGCGTCATGTTTGCCAAGGGCCAGCAATTCGATGTGCAGGCGGTCGGGCAAGCCCATAACCCATGGTGGAATCGAACCCTGTGCGAGGTCAACAATGCCTGGGTCCGGCTGGGCGTGATGGACGGCGACTTCCACTGGCACAAGCATGACGACACCGACGAATTCTTCCTGGTCATGGAAGGCCATCTCGACATCGAGCTCGAGAAGGAAATGATTTCCCTGAAGCCAGGACAGGCCTTCACCGTTCCGCGCGGCGTGATGCATTGCCCACACGCCCGCGGCCGCTGCGTGGTCCTGATGATGGAAAATGCCGGCGTCAATCCGACCGGCGATTAGAAGCGCCAGTTGCGGCAGAACGGACGGGCGCGTGACGGCGCCTGAAGCCTCGTGGCAAGCGGCGCGCCGCATGGGTTGGCAAAAAATCTCTGACCGATTGTCAGGCGTTGAAGGTCGGGGGCTGGAAGACCCGCATGGGCCGCGCCACGCGTAGCTGCCTATTGTGCTTCAGCACTGAAGCGTTGCCACCGTGAACATGTCAGTCAAGCCTTGCCCTGTCGCGAAGACGACATCAACATGGAGAAAAATAGCCCTCTCGTTCGGTGGCGCGCCAATTCAGCGGCCGCGCCCATGCCCACCATTCATCCAGCCACTCGCGAAGGAGCATTCGACATGCCCAAGTCAAGCAAACCTGGCATCGTATTCGCCCATGGCCTTTGGGCCGATGGCTCATGCTTCCAGAAGCTGGTGCCCACGCTGCAGGCCGAAGGCCATGAGGTGATTTGCTCCCCGCATGGCCTGGACTCGCTGAAGACCGATGTGGACTGCGTCACCCGCTGCTTCGGGCGGGTCAGTGGCCCTGTGATCCTGGTCGGTCATTCCTATGGCGGCACCGTGATCACCCATGCGGGCGTGGACGAGCGGGTCGCGGCGCTGGTCTACATCTGCGCTCTTGCGCCGGACGAGACCGAGACGTCTCAGGGCCTGCTGGGCAAATTTCCCACAACCGAAATTTTTGCGCATATCGAGGTAGCCGACGGACGCATCTGGCTGAAGCCTGACGGGACGCCCCAATTCTGCGGCGACCTTTCCGCCGCCGATCAGAAACTTGTCTGGGCGACACAAGGCGCGCCCGTGCCCGACCTCTTCGACCAGAAACACGCCGGTGTGGCGTGGAAGACGAAGCCAAGCTGGTATGTTCTGGGCGAAAATGACCATACGGTTCATCCCGAGCTTCAGCGCTCGGTCTCAAAGCGCATGGGCGCCACGACCGTGCCGCTCAAGTCCAGCCATGTACCGATGCTTTCCCAGCCTGGGGCCGTGCTGGATGTGATCCGCAGCGCCGTCGGCGCCGTTCAGAAAGCCTGATTTCAGGTCTTGGCCGCCCGCGCCTTGGCCACCAAAGCCGGAAAATCGATCTGCGCCGACGGTTCGGTGACGATGTGATTGCCGATGATGAAAGTCGGCGTCTGGAAGATGCGCAGGGCCCGCGCCAGGTTGAAGTTGGCGATGAGCTGGGCGTAGATCGCGGGCTTCTCCATGTCGGCGCGCAGCGTTGCCAGGTCCAGCCCGACGCTTTCGGCGATCTCGAACACGCGGGGCACGGCCAAAGGATGGTCGGGCACCGACATCATGGCCTGGTGATAGACCGCGTACTTGCCCTGGGCGATGGAGGCCAGCGCCGCCCTGCCCGCGATGGGCGAAGACTCCGCCGGCTCGATGGTAAACTCGCGCGGGATCAGCTTGACGCCCGCATCGGCCTTCAGCAGCGCCTCGACCCGCGGCTCGACGCGCTTGGAAAAGCCGCAGTCGTAATCGAAGAACTGCACGATCGCGACATCGCCATGGGGATTGCCCAGAAAGCCCGATGCGGGATTGTCGAACAGCGCGGCATGGTTCTTGGCGACCAGCGCATCACTGGCGGCGATCTTCTCGGCCTCGGTCTTGGCGATATAGGCCTTCACCGCGTCATCGGCCGTATCTGCCGCCGCGGGCATCACGGCAAGACCTAAGCCTGCAACGCCCAAAGCAAATTCGCGCCTGCGCATCAGCTCCCCCGCTTTTGCCACCAGGCTAGCCGACCCGCGCCGCCGGGAGTAGCCTGTACCGGCACGCATTTCTGCAACGTCCTTCGGGGGCGCCATGACGTTCAGGACAGCGACAGGGATCGGATTGCTGTTGGCGGCCGGGCTGGCCTGGTCTGAAGCGCGTGCCGCCCAGGCCAACTGGTGGTCGGCCCCGGCACGCGAGGATGGCCCACCGCGCATCGTCTGGGCGGCGCAGAAGATTCCCGAAACACCCTATCTGGCGCCCAACAAGCCCATCTGGCACATCGCCGACATATTGAAGACGCACCGGGGCAGGCAAAGCTGGGACCAGCCGGTGCTGCTGACCCGCGATTTCGACGGCCATTACATTTCGCTGGCGCCGGGCGCCAAAACCAAATGCCAGTTCTATGCCGACGACCGCGTCTTCGGCTGGATCTATAGCGGCCAGGTGAAAGTCACCATCGACGGCCAGGAGCCGAAGACCCTGTCCAAGGGCTGGGCCTTCAATGTCGCGCCGCGCCTGTCTTACTGCATGGAAAATAGCGGCAGCGAACCGGTGGTGTTCTTCCGCGTCACGCCGGCGAACCAGGCGCCCTCCTATCCCGACAGCGAAACGCCCGCGCCGCTGAAAGACTATCGCTACGTCAAGGCGCGCATCACCTCGACCGGCGGCTATGAGGGCGTCAATGTGCCCTTCTTCGATGTCGATGCCTATGGCGCCTCCGACCGCACCGGCGAGCGCTTCCTGCTCGACGGTCACACCAACGCCAACCTGCATCTGGACCCCAACATCACCGCCCTGCCGCCCGACACCGCCAAAGGCCATTTCCATGCCGCCATGGCCGAGGCCTGGGTCGATGTCTATGGCCAGCTCGATGTGCTGATCTCCGGCGTCGGGCTGGTGCATGGGCTGCGCGGCGATGTCATCCATGCCGCGGAAGAACGCTGGCACCGCGCCACCTCCACGCCCAACACCGGCAAGAGCATCCGCATGGCGATCACCGCGCGGGCCAAGGAAGGCCAGGTGCTGTACTTCCAGGCGGGCGGCGTGGAACAATAAGGCATGGCGGAATTCACCGGCCTGGAGCCATTCACGACCTGGGACGGCGCTTTCGCGGCCCATGAGCTGGACGCCATCATCGCCCATGGCGATGCGCTCGCCCGCGACGACGCGACGGTGATGGAATCCGCCGCCGGCGTGCGCAATACGCGCATCGCCTGGATAGAGCAGACGCAGGAAACAAACTGGCTGTTTCAAAGACTGATCGGGGCCGCGTGGAATATCAACCAGCAGGCCTATTGTTTTGATCTCGCAAACCTCGAGCCCCTGCAATACACGGTCTATGTCGCCGGCGAGGGCAGCCGCTATGACTGGCATGTCGATCACGGCCGCACGCCGCGGCGGCGCAAGCTTTCCCTGGTGCTGCAGCTTTCCACGCCCACCGATTATCAGGGCTGCGACCTGCAGGTCCACGCCTCGAGCCAGATCGACACCGCGCCCAAAACGCGGGGCACCCTGATCGCCTTTCCGTCCTACACACTGCACCGGGTGACGCCGATCACGGCCGGCATCCGCAAATCCCTGGTGATGTGGTGTTCGGGCCCGCGCTTCCGCTAGGTCGCAGTTGACCGGCATCGCAAGCCTCCCGCCTTCGCATCCGCAAAAGATTTCGCCGCCTTGCGTGCGGCCTTGAACTTTCCGCTTTGGCCTCCAAGTATAAAAGCATGACCATCGTGCCTTACCGAGACACGCTCCGGGCGTGTCGTACCCACGCAGGCTTCTAGCCGGGCGCCGCACGGCCCGGCGCCCGGCCCCTCCCCCTTTCCTTTCATTACCGCGCCTCGTCCGCGCCAGGGAGTTCGAGCATGCGTTCTATCCAGCCGGAACTTTTCATTCCCCGTTCCCAGCACAAGCAACTCAAGAAAGTGATCGCGGAGGCATTTCGCAGCCGCGATCGCATCGCCCCGTTCCTCAATGCCGAGGTTCGCCGTGCCGCGCTGTGCGACGACGCCCATCTGCCCGAGACCTGCGTCGCGCCCAACCGCCAGGTCAGCTATCGGCTCGACTGGGGCCCGGCCTCGGCTTATCGCACCCTGGTCTATCCGGGCGATCTCACCGACGAGGAGGCGCAGATCTCGCTTTTGTCCCCGATCGGGGTGGCGCTGCTGGGCCTGAAGACCGGCGATGAGATGCTGGTGTTCCTGCCGGGCAGCGGCTTTCACAAGCTTTATGTCGAAGGCGTCCGGCCGGTGCCGGACTGACTGCCCTTGCATGCCGGTGGCGGGTACGCTAGATACTGAACCATATGGTTCAGTATTCGGCAGCACTCGATACCTCCTTCGCCGCGCTCGCTGACGCAACCCGGCGCGGCGTTCTGGAACAGCTCGGGCGGGCCGACGCTTCGATCACCGACCTTGCCGAAAGGTTCGACATGACCCTCACGGGCATGAAGAAGCATGTCGGCATCCTGGAGCAGGCCGGCCTTGTTACCACTGAGAAGATCGGCCGCGTGCGCACCTGCAGGCTGGACGCGCGTGCCCTGGAGAAGGAAGCGGCCTGGATCGAGAAGCACCGCCAGCTCTGGGCCGCGCGTTTCGACGACCTGGACAAGCTTGTCGAGGAATTGAAGCAGAAGGAAAAGGCCGATGGACGCCGGAAAAGGACGTAATCCCATGAAGAGAAACACGACGGTGGAGCGCAAGTCCGAGCGCGAGCTGGTCGTCATGCGGCTCTTCAACGCCCCTGCGCGCATCGTGTTCAAGGCCTGGACCACGCCCGAACTGCTGATGCGCTGGTGGGCGCCGAAATCCTTCGGCGTGACCTTCGTGTCCTGCCAGGCCGATTATCGCACCGGCGGCACCTACCGCTTCGAGATGGGCCATCCTGCCTCGGAGCAGCCCATGGCCTTCTTCGGCAAGTTCCTGGAGGTGACACCCCCTTCCCGCCTGGTCTGGACCAATGAGGAAGGCGGCGAAAACGGCTCGGTCACCACCGTGACCTTCGAGGACCGCGGCGATGAAACCCTGGTCGTCATGAGCGACCTTTATCCCTCCAAGGAGGCGCTGGACGCCGCCATCGCCTCCGGCAGCACCAGCGGGTTCGACGAGTCGTTCAAGCAACTGGACGAATTCCTCGCCACCCCGGACGCAGGCCGCTGAAGCCGGGCGATGCGTGCGGTACGCATCGGCATGCGCCCGCGCCTTGCCGTCAAGCGCCAGGGAAAAGGCCCGTGGCGCTTGCGGCAGGCTGATTGCCAGGCTTGGCAGGGCCGCCTATAATTTCCCCGTAAAAGCGTGATTTCGTCGTCGTGTCCTGATGTGGGGGAATGACCGATGGATTCCAAACGAACCAGTCGCAGAGAGCTCCTGAAGGGCAGCGCCGCGGTCGCTGGCGGATTGGCTGCACTCGGCCCAACGCCGGCATCGGCCCAATTATCACCATACGGCACACCCCTGCACGATCAGATGCCGGCCCACGACCAGATGGCCGGCATGGCAGCCCCCGGCACGCCGACGCCTTCCGGCACGCCCATGATCAAGGGCACCAAGGATCTGATCGAATACGGCCAGCGCTCCCACTTCGTGACCTCGATGCGCATGCCGCACCCCATGGGCGGGCGGCCCTCGCCCGACGCGTTCGGCAAGACCTTCCATGTGGCCGCGCCGTTGCAGGATTCCGTCGGCGTGATCACGCCATCCTCGCTGCACTATTTCGCGACGACCCGCGGCTCCTTTGTTCCGGACATCGATCCGAAGACGCATACCTTGACCATTCACGGCCTGGTGGACCGGCCGCTCACCTTCACCATGGAGGACCTGAAGCGCCTGCCCTCGGTAACGCGGCTCCATTTCATCGAGTGCGCGGGCAATCGCCACAATGGCCGGCAAAAGACCGTGCAGGAATCGCACGGCATGACCAGCTGCGCCGAATGGACCGGCGTGCTGCTTTCCACCCTCATCAAGGAATGCGGCCTCAAGGGCAGCGCGACCTGGTTCGTCGCCGAGGGCGCGGAGGAAGTGAAGGGCGCCTCCAGCATGCCCATCGCCAAGGCGATGGACGATTGCCTGATCGCCTATGGCATGAACGGCGAGGCGGTGCGGCCCCAGAACGGCTATCCGCTGCGCCTGATGGCCCCCGGCTATGAAGGCATCTTCCACACCAAGTGGCTGCGGCGCATCAAGCTCGTCGACCGCTATTACATGAACTATAACGACTATGGACACCTGACCAAGACGCCGGAAGAAGCCGCGCTGGGTTTCCAGATCGGGCCCAAGTCGGTCATCACCAAGCCATCCGGCGGACAGCAGCTGCCGGGCAAAGGCTTCTATGAGATCACCGGCCTGGCCTGGTCCGGCGGCGGCGCCATTCGCAGCGTGGAAGTCTCCACCGATGGCGGGAAGACGTGGAACAAGGCCCAGATCAAGGGAACACCGCAGCGGATGGCACACACACGGTTCGGCTATCCGTGGCGCTGGGATGGCAACGAGACCGAGATCGTGTCCCGCTGCGTCGACGAGATCGGGCAGCAGCAGCCGACGCGCGCGCAGGTCGCCAAATACTTCAACGTGCCGTTTGACCGGAATTACAGAGTGCCAGGGCTGGACAACAGCGTGATGCCGTGGCGGATCGCCAGGGACGGCACGGTGACCAATGGGCTCGCTTAAGCTTGCCGCCATTGCGCTGCTGCTGGCGGGCCCCGCGCTCGCCCAGTCCTATGGCGTGGGCCACACGCCGACGCCGGAAGAACTTCGCGCCCTGGATATCTCGATCGGTCCCACGGGCGACGAACTTCCTATCGGTCACGGCAGCGCCAAGGAGGGTGCGGCGCTCTTTCAGCAGAAGGGGTGCTCGGGCTGTCACGGCAAAGCAGGCGTCGGCGGACTTGCGCCCGAGCTGCAATCGAAGAAGAGCCCGGATCTGCCCGTCGCGGAACGGGGCAGAGGTTCAGACGGCTGGAGCATCCTGCCCCTGACCGCCCCTTATGCGACGACGGTGTGGGATTACATCCATCGCGGCATGCCTCTGGGGCACGAAGGAACACTCACCGCCGATGAGGTTTATTCCCTGACGGCCTATCTGCTGTTCGTGAACGGGGTGATCCCGGAGGATCAGGTTCTCGACAAGGACAGCCTGCCCAAGATCAGGATGCCGATGCGCGATTCCTATGCCCGGCTGCCCGAGTGGAAACACGGCACGCCAAGGCTCGCGGGTTATCCCTATTAGGCCAGCTTGTTCCCGTCAGGAGGCAGCGTGGCCGACATCTTCATTTCGTAGGCGCGTGAAGACGTGGTGGCGACACATCTCGGCCTGATGAACCATTCCCGCCGCATACGAAGAAGGCGGCACCCGGGGTGCCGCCTTCTGTCTTGGCTTTAGCGATAGCGCCAGCCGCCGTGCCAGCGCTCGCGGTGCATCCAATAGCGGTGCCCATCCCAATAGCCATGGCCCGGATAAAATGTTCCAATCACAAGCGGCGGCACCCCGATGGAAACGGCGCGGTTCGGCCGGCAATGACCATGTGGACCGCGATGAAAACCCGGGCCGCAGCCCTGCGCGGCTTCGGCAGGGACCAGCGCGGCTAACATGGCGGCGGCGGCAAGCGCCGTAAAGACTATCTTCTTCATACTGCAATCTCCCTTTCTTTGAAGGCGCGCCGATGTTGGATCTTCGCGCCTGAACCAAATGTGAGATTGATATTCATGCGGCGTTCAGGTTCGGCGCCCAGAGGCCGGTAGCCATCGCTACCGTGGCGTCATCCCGATCGTGTGCAGCCACGTCTCCACCAGTCGCGGCCAGTCGGTGATCGGATTCCCGGTATGCCGCGGGCACCGCGATCTGCCTGCCAAGGTCTATATGTATGTCGGAGAGTATGAAACCAGCCGGTTCAACCGGACAATGACCTTGTTGCCGACAATCGTGAGCTGGAAGGCACAATGGAACCATTCCTTTCTCGGTGGTCGCTGGCCCACCGGATCGTTCGCAAAAAATATCCATGTACCGCAGGCCCTGGCATTGAGCGACAACCCCAGCCCTTGAATGTTCGCTCTTGGCCCAAAGCGGACACTGAAATGCATATAGACGTCTGAGAGCGTCCAATTGCGGAATCAACTCTGGCCGCCATTGGCAGGGCGACGGCTTAACTCTCAGAGGCAGTTCTGCGCGGTGAGGGTTTGCAGGACACCAAAAGGTGTTCGGAATCGAACACTGCGTCCGCTTTCGTGCACGACAGCGGACAGCATAGCTGGGCATCGCGAGCTAAGTAGCTGAAACTTTTGCGCTTAATTTTGGCACATCCTTTGCGTTGCAATGCGCTTCACATTGAACGACGAGGGCCAGCCATGTTTCGAAACTATCTCGTCACAGCCCTGCGCAATATCACCCGGCACAAGCTCTACAGCCTCATAAACATCGCTGGATTGGCAATCGGGTTGGCGTGCATCGTCTTCGTGATCCTGTTCATCCGCGACGAGCTTTCCTACGACGAATGGATCCCAGGTACCGAAAATCTCTACAGGATCGAGATGGCGATTCAATTGCCGGGGCGCGATCCGCTTCTGACCTCGACGATCCCGTTCCCGATGCCGGCGGAAATGCGCAACGAAATTCCGGAAGTAACGGCGATGACTCGAATCTACGACAACTATTCTATGACGTTGATGGTTGGCGACCGGCAATTCCGCCAGCGGATCGATTCGGTGGATCCGAACTTTTTCAGTGTCATCAAGCTGCCCTTGGTCAAAGGTGATCCTACGCGCGTGTTTGCCGATCCCCAGTCGCTGGTTCTTTCCGAAAGTGCGGCACGAAAATATTTCGGAGATGCCGATCCGATAGGAAAGATCATCTCGACCTCCGCCGTTTGCGAAGCCGCCGACACGGCCTGCATGGGCCGCATGGTATCGCTGAAGGTGACCGGTGTTGCGCGCGATATTCCCTTCAACTCCCAGCTGACTGGTGACGTGTTCCTGCCAAACACATCCATCGCGGATCGCAACGATCAGACTTTCAAGCACAATTGGCACAATCAGAGCGGCCACGGCTATGTCCGCCTGGCGCCGGGGGCTGATCCTCGCACCGTGATCGCAAAGATGGCACCCCTGCTGGATCGCGCAGTCACCGGAGAGCTCAATGCGACGGGCAATACGCTCAAAGGCAGCCAGGCCTACATGGTTCACCTCACGCATTTTCGTGATGTTCATCTGAACTCGCAGCGCTGGTCGGGCAACATGTCACCACCGGGCAGCTGGACCACGATTTACGGCGTGGGGATTGTCGGCGCGCTGATTTTGCTCGTTGCCTGCTTCAACTTCATGAATCTGGCGACCGCGCGCGCATTGCTGCGTGCACGCGAGATCGCGCTGCGCAAGACCCATGGCGCGCGTCGCGGCCAGCTTGTCGCGCAGTTTCTTGGCGAGGCAGTGCTTATGGCGCTGCTCTCACTGGCTCTGGCACTCGCGCTGGTGGAGATTTTGCAGCCATCCTTCAGCCGCTTTCTTCAGCATCCCGTTGACCTCCACTATGCCCGCGACTGGTCGCCTTTGCTGGTCATTGTCGGCGTTACCGTCGCCGCGGGCCTCGTGAGCGGCAGCTATCCGGCCTTGGTGCTGTCAGGCTTTAAACCGGCGATGGTCTTGCGCACCAACAATGCCGGACAGGCTGGCTCGGGACGGCTGCGCACGGGCCTGGTGGTACTGCAGTTCGCCGTCTCTATCGCCCTGGGCATTGCGGCCATCGTGGTGTTCAGCCAAATCAACTTCGCGCGGAACATCGATCTGGGTTTCCGCAAGGACAATTTGCTGGCCATTAACGGCATGGGACTTCTCAAGCTCGATGGCCGGGACAGCTTCGTTCAACGGCTGAGATCCGAGCCGGATATCCTGGATGTCGCCACGATTGGTGCGCTTCCTTTTGACTCCAGCAGGTGGTCGGGAACAATGAAGCTGGCCGGTCATGCCGAATTCGTCGATCTGAACAATCGCGCGATTGGTGCCAATGCGCTCCAATTCCTGGGCATAAAACTGGTGGCGGGCCGATTGTTATCCGACAAGCGCGCGCAGGACCAGGTGGATTCGTCGCTTTCCGCGGCGGCATCCGCCAATGACGGGCACAACATCCTGGTTGACGAGTCCGCAGCCGCCAGGCTCGGCCTGACACCGCAGCAGGCGCTGGGCCAGACCCTCATAGACGGGAAGGACCATCTGCAGATCGTCGGCGTGGTGGCTGACGCCAAATTCGATGGCGCGCGCGAGCCGCCCAGGCCTTCCATCTATTTCTACGATCCGAAATACAAGGGCTTTGTGATAATCCGTATCCGTCCGGATGCTGTGCCGCAGACCGTGGCGTTCGTGGACAGGGCTTGGCACGATTTCGCGCCGACCGCGGCGGTATCGCGGCATTTCCTGGATGACGATTTCGGCAAGCTGTACCAGGCAGACGAACGGCAGGGAAAAATGTTCGGCATCTTCGTGGCGGTCGCCATCTTCATCGCCTGCCTGGGCCTGTTTGGGCTGGCTTCCTTCACCGCTGGTCGCCGCACCCGCGAGATCGGCATCCGCAAGGTGTTCGGAGCACGCACCTACGATCTGGTGTTCCTGTTGCTGTGGCAATTTTCGATTCCGGTCTTGATTGCAAACGCCATCGCCTGGCCTGTCGCCTGGTACTATCTGCATCGTTGGCTCGAAGGTTTTGCTTATCGCATCCCCCTTAGCCCGGTATATTTCCTGGCCGCCGGCGCAGCGGCTCTGGCAATTGCATGGGCAACCGTTTTTACACACGCCTCTCGCGTGGCGAGCACCAATCCCATTCACGCCTTGCGGCACGAATGAGCGAATTCCAGATGCCCGCTTTTGGCGCAAAGCCCACGCTCAGCCCCTCGAATGTCACGCCCGAACCGAAGAACCCGCCTCTGCGACGGCGTGCCACCGATTGCACGTCATGCATCCAGAGCGGCATTTGCCAATAGTGACGTCTGCGTGAAAGGACCAAAACGCCAGCACATCGAATGCGCGCCCTTATGTACCCACCTGACGAAAAGTCAGTCTTGGACGAGGATGCTTTGGGGTTCGGCGGTATCTGCCGCGTTTTGTGGTCGTGGCTGGCGCCATTTCATGAAAGAGCCGGTTGATCTTGGGCCACAACGCGGCCACAGTATCCCGCGGTGGTTGCAGGTTGTGGAGCGCTCACATGGCCTTTCGCCGTCTTTTTCTCGTTTCGCTTTCCCTGGCGGTTGCTGGAATCCTTCCTGCCAACGCGGTGACCTATCTGAACTCGTCCGCCTTTCAAACCGCTACGGCAGGTCTGGGGCTCACGATCGAGGATTTCGGGGCATATTCCCCAGGAACGCTCATCCCCAACGGCTCGGCACTGGGTGGCTTGACATACACCTTCAATACCCAGGCAGGGCTCGGTGGCGTCATCACCAATGACTACAACAGCATCAGCGGCAACAGTTTGGCCGGAAAGGCGGTTTCCGGAGCACTGTCCCTGAGCGACTACTTCTATGCCAACGAGGGGTTCACCGTCACGTTTCCTCATCCGGTAACCGCCGTCGGTATCTTTTCAAATACGAATTTGCCCGTTGCGGCGACGTTGGCGACGGCCGCGGGAACAGCGAGCACGACATTTACAACATATGATTCGAGCACGTTTGGCTTCTTGGGGTTCAGCAGTCCTACGCCCTTTACCTACGCAACATTCACGTCCTCGACATTCAACGTCCCCGAGATCGCATTTGCGTCAGCCGTGCCGGAGCCTGACGTTTGGATGATGATGTTGGTCGGTCTTTTTGGCGTCGGTGGCGCGCTTCGTTTTTCCCGAAGAGGCAACGTTCCGATTACGCCAGCACGCCAAGTGTCTCGGCGCTAATTCCAGGATCGCAGCCCTCAGCACGGAAACCAGGCGGAATTCCTCCAGCCAGGCTAGTACGGCTTCTCATTGGTGGCCGCGAGGGCCAATTGAAGCTGTCTTTCAAAATTCACCTGCACACGTCTGAAGCCAATGTCCGCTGCTGGCGCAAGGTGGCGCTTGGCCCTATTGTTAGCTGCCTGGAATTGGGCTTCCCAAATCGATGGTCTCTCAAATCATTGTCGATGACGTGAAGTCTTTGGGTGAACGTATGTTCGCGGTCCGGCTAACGGCAAGAACGCCGATGGGCGATACTGCATTATCCCGAACGCAAACTGTGCGAGCGAACGAACCAGAGGCGGCCGTGCGAATTGCAAAGGAAGAATTTTCCCGGTGGCTCAAAAAGGTAGCGCGGGTAGCTCTCCAGATTACCCCGCCAACGCCGCCGAATTGAGCCGCCGCATCACTTCCGAATGTCTGTTTCTGGCGCAAAGCGGACATATCCAATGACGGTTTTGGGCCGATTGCGGACGTGACGCGAAAGTTGGCAGGCTACCGAAGTGAACACTACAAACGTGCCCTTTCACTTAGAGATACGACGCGCCTGGGATGGTAGCGAGCTGCTTTTCGTGGTTGGTCCGGGAGCCGCAGGGAAGTCTATGCTTGGTCGCTCGCTAGCGCCCCGCATGAGGCGCGCGCTGATAGACCTCGACGAGGTTTTTCTAGAGCGCGTAGGCGATATCAACGCATTTATCCGCGATACAGGCTATGAGGCGTACAAGCTCGCAAACTCACACCTTGCAAGAGCTTTGGTGGCTGAAGCGAATACCCCCGCGATATTCATCGCATCATCAGGCTTCCTCACAAGTGACAACCCGCCGGACGTGCTTGCGGCCAATCGTGCGCTGTTGACTGCCGGCTACAGCCTTTCACTCCTACCAGCTCTGCAACTGCAAGCCGCTGTGGCCATCATAGCGGCTCGACAAATGACTCGCGTGTTCAATGCAGGATACGTCAGAGAGGAAGCGAGAGCCCGGGCGCGCTTCGATACCTACAAGGCCGCCGGCGATCTTCTCGTCTGTACTGCCGCGTGTCCTGACATCGTTGCTGGATTGCTGATGCCGCACCTGGCCGAATGACCGCTTTTGGCGCAAAGCGGACATTCGCACAGGCGATTTGAAACCATCGCCACAGACCCCAGCGGTATGGTCAAATTTCTCAGACCTTGTTCGACTAAGAGCGCGTGGCCCCCCCTGACAGCCGCTATTGTTTTGTCGCGCCGACGACGCCGAACGCCGTAGCGAGGGTTGCCGGATCACGCAGGGACCAGACGGCGCCAAGCTCTTCGCCGTTGGGACCGTGCAGCGCGCCGTCGAACTTCCCGGTCGCGCCTGCGCCAAAACCAAGATTTCCCACAGGCCCCGGGGTGCTGGTGTTTCCCGACACCACCGCGCCGGCGAGCGTGCCGGCAATGTTGACCTGGTTCCATGCCTGGGGTGCGCCCGCGACCCCGGCAGTGGAAGCTGGCGTCGCCGTTAATCCCGAGAGGGTCCCGGTCACCTGGCCGCTGCCGAAATTCACAGAAAAGCTGCTGGTTGAACCGCTGACGGTTGCTGGTGGTTGATATGTCCCGCCCTGTATGAAAATCAGCCCCTGGACACTTCCTCTCGCGCCCGCTGTGCCGTTACCAAGATACGTGGCCTGACCGTTGGTCGGTACATTGCCGGCAGGTGTCTGAAATCCTGTGACTCCCATGGCATAGAGCGGCCCGAAAATATCCGACGCAACTGCGCTCCAGGTTACGGTCATGGTGTAATTCAGTGCATCCACCACCTTGCCATTGATGAACAGATAGTCGGGGTTGGACCCGCCCGTCCCATCCGGTTTCAGGGTCACATCAATACCGCCGACGGCGTTGGGCACCTTCAATTCAAAAACGGGACCGGTCGCGCCATTGACGGTCTGGATACCCTGATAGGTCAGGGTCGCGCCCCCGGCCTCCACATAGGGCGCGGGCGCGACGCTGTTTATTTGCGTGCCCACTATCGATTGCCGCAAGGGCAGAATGGTGCCCGCCGGCATGCTGGCGACGGTCGTATTGCCGACAGCCACCACGGGGCTGTTGGTGCCCAGCGTGGCGCTATCGACGTTGGGCGGCAGCGTTGTCGCCTGCATCACCACCGGCCCTCCGGCGCTCACACCGCCGCTGCCGCCGCCGGAGCAGGCCGTGGTCAGGACCAGTGGCAGTATCGGGGCAGCCCGAATTGCGGAACGCCGGAATTGCCCCATCTGGTCCTCCATTCGCTGCATGAAGGCCGTCATGATGGGGCAAGACCATCACTGGTTCGTCACACCCCACAGAAATCCGCGTCAAACCAACATCAAACTTGGCTCGAAGCCGCGGAAAAATCCCCTTGCCTTGGTGGTTTTTACGCGTGAGAAAAGGATCCGTGCACGCTGGTGTCTTCGTCGATCGCGCTGCACGCAACGGACGCAGGATTGGACCAGATATAACCGCAGCGGTGTCGGTCCGCTTCTGGCGCAAAGCGGACATGCGAGCCGGCCAGGCCGCCTGGCACGCCGTCACTTCAAAGTGCTGAACCGGTATTCGGTGATTTCGTGCAGCGGCCTGTCGGGCGTCACCTCCGCCGAGGTGAAGTTGGGGTGGTTGGGCGTATCGGCCGCCCTTTGTGTTTCCAGGCTGATGGCCCAGTGATTGCCGTACGACGCGCCCTGCCTGCCCTTGACCTCGCCCCTGATATTGTCGGTGTAGAGTTCCAGGCCCGGCTGGGTGGTGAAGGTCATCATCGCGATGCCGGTGCCGGGATCCTCCAGGCGCGCGGCGGGCCGCAGCTGTCCGACCTTGCCATCCGTCAACAGGGACGTGTCGTAACCGGGGATGCGCACACCATCCGCCACGGTCTGCGTGACATCGGGCAGCGCCAGCCGATCGCCCATGCGCACGGGCTTGGTGAAGTCATAGGGCGTGCCGGCCACCGGCGCGATGACACCGGTGGGCATGGCGTTGGCATCAAAGGGTGTGTAGCGGCTGGAGAACAGGGTCAGCCTTTCGTCGCTGATATCCTTGGCGCCACCGTTCAGGTTGAAATAAAAATGGTTGGTCAGGTTCATCACCGTCGGCTTGTCGGTGGTACCCTTGTAATCCAGCACCAGCGTGTTGTCGGCCCGCACCGTATAGGTGACGGTCACGGTGATGTTGCCGGGAAAGCCGCCGGTGCCGTCCGCCTCCCGGATGGTGAGGGCGAGGCTCGGCTCAGGCCCGTCATGCGCCACCGCCTCCCACACCCGCTTCTGGAAACCGTTGCGGCCGCCGTGCTGGATGTAGGTCCGTGGTGCTTGTGGCGGCGAACCTGGGCGCGCCGGGCGGGGCGGCGGGGCGGGCTGCTCGTAGATCTTGCCGTCGACCGGGAATTTGAACGACAGGCGGTTGGCATAGCGCCCGATCAAGGCGCTGTAGACGCCGCCCTTTTCGTAGGAGGCAAGATCGTCATAGCCCAGCACCACATTGACCGGCTTGCCGTGCCGGTCCGGCAAAATCAGGTCCACCACCACGCCGCCGAAATTGGTGATCCTGGCCACCATGCCACCCTTGCCGGTCAGGGTGTAGAGCCTGACCTTTTCGCCTTTCTGTGTGGTGCCCCAATCCGCAGCGGTGATGCCGGCCTTGATCTTGGCGGGCGCCGCCGGCGCGGCCCAGGTCGGCACCGCGATGAGCGCCGCTGTGAACAGCATCGCAGCAGCAAGAACGAAAGCGCGACAGGTCATCGTGTCCCCCAAAAATTCGCTGGCGGCAAGGTAAGGCGCGAATCCGCCTAAAGCCAGTCCACCGATTTGCCATGCGCGTCCGTATGCGCCAGCACCTTGCCGTCCAGCGCCAGCGAGAAGCGGCCCCAGGGACTGGGTGGCAGGCCGGCCTCGCCCCAGTCGGCCACGCCCTCATTGCTCAGCCAATGTGCGCGCGAGGTCATCACCGTCTTCCCGAACCGGGCGCGCTCGGCGGGGCTGGCGACATAGGCCAGCACGGCGGTGTGGAACAC
>Ga0134126_10003245_pt1 | contig 20364 bp, 17 predicted proteins | sample KB31752_FD_96881 | JGI IMG/M metagenome (GOLD analysis project Ga0134126, IMG submission 96881) | Terrestrial soil microbial communities with excess Nitrogen fertilizer from Kellogg Biological Station, Michigan, USA - KB3-175-2 | ecosystem: Environmental > Terrestrial > Soil > Unclassified ... | reverse complement strand
TCTACGAGTGCGTCAATAACGGATATACCTAGTCACAACGGGTATGAGCGGGTGCTGGGTCGGTCGGCCGGACCGTTTATGCGATACTCGGCAAACATCTGACCTGCGCTGGCCGGATCGGATTGGCATGCTGCCGCGGGGGACCGGGCGCGGCGGGATGCGGCGGGATGCGGCGGGATGACGTAGCGGAGGTTGCGCCGTGGCGGTGACCGACGAGGCGATCGAGAAGATCAAGTCGATGATCGTCTCCGGGGCGCTGCGCGCCGGGGACCGGCTGCCCAAGGAGGCCGACCTGGCCGCCGAGCTCGGCCTGTCCCGCAGCTCGCTGCGGGAGGCCGTCCGGGCGCTGTCGCTGATCAACATCCTCGACGTCCGGCGCGGCGACGGCACCTACGTCACCAGCCTCGAGCCCGCCGTGATGCTCGAGGCGCTCAGCTTCATCGTGGACTTCCACCGCGACGCGAGCGTGCTGGAGTTCCTCCAGGTCCGGCGCATCCTCGAGCCCGCGGCCACGGCCATGGCGGCCGAGCGGGTCACCGACGCCGACGTGGCCACGCTGGGTGAGCTGCTGGACAGCCTGGGGCCGCATCCCGAGGTGGACGACCTTGTCGCCAATGACCTGGAGTTCCACCGCCGCATCGCGGCCAGCTCAGGGAACTCGGTGCTGTGCTCGCTGCTGGACACCATCTCGGCCCCGACCACCCGGGCCCGGGTCTGGCGCGGGCTGACCCAGTCCGGCGCGCGCGAGCGCACCCTGGCCGAGCACCGCGCCATCGTCGACGCGCTGGCCTCCCGCGACCCCGAGGTGGCCCGGTGCTGGGCCACCGTCCACATCGCCAACGTCGAGCACTGGCTCGCCTCGGTGCTGTAACCGCACCCCGCCCGTCACTCCCGTCCCCGCCATCCGAGCGACTCTCGTTATGGATGCGCATTTACCTACACCCCGCTGTAGGTACCGACGCATCGATCATGGAGTCAGGGCACGGCGTAGACGGAGCGGGCGTTGGCGGCGAAGAACCCCTCCAGCTCGGCCGGATTCAGGTGCGGGGACAGCAGGTCGCGGGCCAGCGCGACGACCTCGGCGTAGCTCGCGGCCAGCAGGCAGACCGGCCAGTCGGACCCGAACATGAGCCGCCCGGGCCCGAACGCGTCCAGCAGCACCTCCACGTAGGGCGCGAACTGCTCCCGCCGCCAGCCCGTGCCCGCCTCGGTGACCAGGCCGGACACCTTGCAGGCCACGTTGGGCCTGGCCGCCAGCTCGCGGATCATCGCGGCCCAGGGCTCCAGGACGCCGTCCGCGATGCGCGGCTTGGCCGCGTGGTCCAGCACGAACCGCACCTGGTCGAGGTCGGCCGTCACCCGCAGCGCGGCCGGGAGCTGGGACGGGCGGATGAGCAGGTCGTAGACCAGCCCGGCCGCGCCGACCGCGCGCAGGCCGCGGCGCACGTCGGGCCGGTCCAGCCACGCGGGGTCCGCCTCGTCCTGCACCAGGTGCCGGACGCCAGTCAGGCGGTCGCCTCCGGCAAGTTCGCGAATCCGGGCGATCTCGGCCGGGACGTCGGAGGCGCAGAGGTCCACCCAGCCGACCACGGCCACCGGGGCCGGGCCGCCGCCGGTGGCCGGGCCAGTAGCCGCGAGGGCCAGGAACTCCTCGGTCTCGGCGACGTCGGCCAGCACCTGGACCAGGATGCTGGCGGTGACGCCGTTCTGCGCCGCGGCCCGCGCGAAGTCGTCGGGGCCGTACCGGCGGCGCAGCGACGGCAGGCCGTCCAGCCACGCGTGCTCGCGGGCGGCCGGGTCCCACAGATGGTGGTGGGCGTCGATGATCACGAGCCGATCCTGCCCGACGCCGACCCCGCCTCTCCCGGGATCAGGCCTTCTGCGGCCAGCCGCGCCCATAGCTCGCCGGGTATCTCGGCGCCGAGGTAGCCGGTGTCCTCGGCCACCTCGGCCGGGCTGCGCGCGCCGACCACCGCGGCCGTGACCGCGGGATGGCGCAGCACGAACCGCAGGGCCACGGCCGGCAGCGGCAGGCCGTACTCGGCGCACGTGGCCTGCAGGCGCCGGGCCCGGTCGATCAGCTCGGCCGGGGCGGGCTGGTAGTCGAAGGTCGCGCCGGGGCCGGGGTCGGCCAGGATGCCGCCGTTGAACACCCCGCCGACCAGCACGGCCACGTCGCGGTCGAGGCAGGCGGGCAGCAGGGACTGCCCGGCTCGGGTGTCGAGCAGCGAGTAGCGGCCGGCCACCAGGACGCAGTCCAGGTCGGCCCGGGCCACGAACCACTCCAGCAGCGGGGCCTGGTTCATGCCGACGCCGACCGCGCCGATGACGCCCTCGGACCGGAGCTGGGCCAGCGCCGGGTAGGCCTGGTCGAGCGCCTGCCGGGCGTGGTCGTCGGGGTCGTGGATGAGCGCGACATCGACCCGGTCGGTGCCCAGCCGGGTCAGGCTGGCCTCCAGGGAGGCCAGCACGCCGTCCCGGCTGTAGTCGCGGATCCGGCGCCGGCGGGGCACGCCGTGGAAGCCGGCCGCGTCCTCATCCCCGCCGTCGGCGGCCAGCAGCCGCCCGACCTTGGTCGACAGCACGACCTCGGCCCTGGGCTGGCCGGCCAGGAACGCACCGAGCCGCTGCTCGGACAGTCCGGCCCCGTAGTGCGGCGCGGTGTCGAAGGCGCGGATGCCCGCGGCCCAGGCCGCCTCCAGCGTGGTCCGCGCGTCGGCCTCGGTGACCGGCGCGAACAGCCCGGCGATCGGCGCGGCGCCGAACATCATCCGGGTCACCGTGAGCCCGCTGTGGCCCAGGGCCAGGCGCGGCATCCCGACGCTCACACCACGGCCTCCGCGAGCCAGGCCGCGCCGGACGGGAACGAGAACTCGGACACCGAGGCCGCCCGCAGCTCGGTCGACGCGCCCGGGGTCAGCGGGACGGCGTAGCGGCCGCGGCGCACCACGGCCGGGTGCACGAAGTGCTCGTGCAGGTGGTCGATCCACTCGATCATGCGGCCCCTGGTGGTGCCGGACAGGGCCGCGTAGTCGAACATCGACAGGTGCTGGACGATCTCGCACAGGCCGACGCCGCCCGCGTGCGGGCAGACCGGCACCCCGAACTTGGCCGCCAGCAGCAGGTTGGCCAGGTTCTCGTTGACCCCGGCCACCCGGCACGCGTCGATCTGCATGATGTCGATGGCCCGGGCCTGGAGCAGCTGCTTGAACACCACCCGGTTGGCCACGTGCTCGCCGGTGGCGATGGGCACCGGGGTCACCGCGGCGCGGATCCGGGCCAGCCCGAGGATGTCGTCGGGGCTGGTCGGTTCTTCGATCCAGGCCGGGCCGAGCGGGCGGAGCGCCTGGATCCAGGAGATCGCGGTGGGCACGTCCCACACCTGGTTGGCGTCCAGCGCGATGGCGATGTCCTCGCCGACCGCGGCCCTGGCGATGCCCATCCGCCGGATGTCGTCCTCGAGCCGGGCCCCGGCCTTGAGCTTGACCTGGCCGAACCCGTCGGCCACGGCCTCCGCGCACAGCTCGGCCAGCCGCTCGTCGGAGTAGCCCAGCCAGCCCGGCGTGGTCGTGTAGGCCGGGTAGCCGTCGCGCTCCAGGGCGGCGATCCGCCCGGCCCGGCCCTCGGCGCCGCGCTCGAGCAGGTCCAGAGCCTCGTCGCGGGTCAGCGCGTCCTCGAGGTAGCGGAAGTCGACCAGGTCGACCAGGTCGCGCGGCGCCATCTCGGCCAGCAGCCGCCACAGCGGCTGGCCCGCCAGCCGGGCGGCCAGGTCCCAGCAGGCGTTGAGCACCGCGCCGATGGCCATGTGCACGACGCCGCGCTCGGGGCCCAGCCAGCGCAGCGGGCTGTCGCCGACCAGCCGCCGGGACAGGCCGCCCAGGTCCTCGGTGATCTCGCGGACGTCCCGGCCGACCAGGAACGGCTCCAGCGCCCGCACCGCGGCCAGCTGGATGTCGTTGCCGATCCCGATGGTGAACACGAAGGCATGCCCGGCCAGCCCGTCGGGCGCGTCGGTCCTGATGATGAGGTAGGCGGCGGAGTAGTCCGGGCTGGGGTTCATGGCGTCCGAGCCGTCCAGCGTTCGCGAGGTGGGGAACCGCACGTCGTGGGTCTCGAAGCCCAGGATGGTCGTCATTCCGCGGTGGCCTCGCCGCCGATGACCCTGGCCAGGAGCAGCGCCACCAGGATCACGCCGCCGGTCACCGCCTCGATCCAGTAGTTGGAGACCTGCGACAGGTCCATGATGTTCTGGACCAGCCCGAGCAGGACGACCCCGGACGCGGCGCCGACCATGTTGCCCCGGCCGCCCCGCAGGCTGACGCCGCCGATGACGGCGGCCGCGAACACGGTGAAGATGATGCCCTCCTGATATCCCTGCTGGCCGGTGACCGCGCTGACCCGGCCAGCCTCCATGAGCCCGCCCACGGCGGCCAGCACACTGCCGGCCACGTAGACCCCGATCCTGATCCGGTCGACCTTGAGGCCGGCCGCCCTGGCCGCGGCCAGGTTGCCGCCCACGGCGTAGATGGCCCGCCCGGTCCGGTGGTAGCGCAGGAACAGTCCGGTGATCACGAAGACGGCCACCGTCACGATGAGCGACACCGGCACCGTGCCCACGTTGGCCGAGCCCAGGTAGGTGAACGCGGCCGGCGGGTTGAACACACTGTTCCCGCTGACGATGCCGAGCTGGAGGCCGGCCAGCACGATCGTCATGCCCAGCGTGACGATGAACCCGTTGAGCCGCCCCTTCACGATCAGCAGCCCGTTGACCAGGCCGATGAACGCGCCGACCAGCAGCATGATCAGCAGGGCCAGGTACGGGCTGAGCAGCGTCCCGGCCCCGTACTCGGCCTTGGGCACGATCAGCCACGCGGCGATCATCGGCGCCAGCCCGTAGGTCCCCTCCAGCGACAGGTCCATGCCGCCGATGAGCAGGATCAGGCTCTCGCCGACCACGATCACGCCCAGCGCCGACACCTGCTGCCCGATGCCGGTGAAGTTGGGCACGGTCAGGAACGCGCTGTTCACGAACGTGCCGACCACGACGAGCAGGATGATCACCGGCAGCAGGGCGGCCTCGCGCAGCAGCGACACCGCTGCTGCCTGCGCCGTGCGGCCCTGCATCACCGCCTCTACCTCGGCCCGGCCCCGGTCAGGCCGGGCCGCGGCCCCCGACCCCTCGGCCGGCTCGCTGATCTCGCTCATGCATCCTCCCGTCGCTCGGGCTCCGGTGGGTCGGGCTCTGGCCGGTCGGGCTCGGCTCTGGACCAGGCCGCCAGGCCCTCGGTGGCGGCGATCAGGGCCTCGCGGTCGAACGGCGGCCCGGTGAACTCGGCGAACCGCTGGCCGCGGACCAGCACGATGACCCGGTCGCAGATGACCAGGTCGGACAGCTCGTCGGTGGCCAGCAGCAGGCTGGCGCCGCTCTCGGAGGTCACCTGCGCCAGCTCGTCGAGCAGCAGCGTCTTGGCCGCCACGTCCACGCCGCGGGTCGGCGTCAGCGCCACGATGAGCCGGGGCTGGCGGACCAGGGCCCGGGCCACGGTGACCTTCTGCTGGTTGCCGCCCGACAGCTCGCCAACGGGCTGGGCCAGCCCGGCCGACACCACCGACAGCCGCCGGGCCAGCGGGCCGGCCGCCCGGGCCCGCGCCGACGGGCGCAGCCAGCCGATCCGGCCGGCCAGGCGGTCCACGATGGTCATGGTGGCGTTCTCGGCCACGCCCAGCAGCGGCACGAACCCCTCGGCCTGCCGGTCCTCGGGGATGTAGCCCACCCCGGCCAGCAGGGCCAGGTCCGGCCGGCCCGCCGCCAGCGGCCGGCCGTCGACCAGCACCCGGCCGCCCTCGTAGGGCTGGGCCCCGGCCACTACGCGGGCCAGCGTGGCCACGCCGGCGCTGAGCAGCCCGGTGACGCCGACCCGCTCGCCGGGCGCGATCTCCAGCGACACCTCGCGCAGCGAGCCGCGCAGCGACGCCGCCGACACCCGGTCCACGGTCAGCCGCGCGACCCCGGCCGCCGCCTCGGCGCCGATCCGGCGGGAGCCAGCCACCGCGGCGGCGGCCACCTCGGGATCCGTCCCAGCGGCCGGCCCGACCATGGCCGCTACCAGCTGTTCCTTGCTCACCTGCGCCACGGGCGCGGTCAGCACCATCTCGCCGTCCCTGATCACCGCCACGTCCTGGCAGATCTCGAAGACCTCCTCCAGGTGGTGGGAGATGTACAGCACCGCCACCCCGCTGGCCGTGAGCTGCCGGACCCGGGCAAACAGCCGCGCCGTGGCGTCGCGCTCCAGCGCCGCCGTCGGCTCGTCCAGCAGCAGGCACCGCGTGCCCGCCGCGATGGCCCGCGCGATCTCCACGATCTGCCGCTGCTCCACCGTCAGCCGGGCGCACGGCAGCCGCACGTCGATGGGGAAGCCCCACTCCCGCATCAGCGCCCTGGCCTGGTCGTGCATCTGCCGCCAGTCGACCAGCGCACCCCCCCGGCCGGGCTGGCGGCCCAGGAACACGTTCTCGGCCACCGTCAGCGCCGGCACCACCATGGAGTGCTGGTGCACGGTGGCGATGCGGCGCCGCCAGCCGCCCACATCGCCCAGCGCCGGAGCCGGCTCGCCGGAGAACGAGACTCGCCCCGAATCCGCCGCGTAGATCCCCGACAGGACCGACACCAGGGTCGACTTGCCCGCTCCGTTGCGGCCGACCAGGCCCAGGCAGCGGCCGGGCGCCAGGGCCAGGTCGACGCCGCGCAGGGCCTGGGTGCTGCCGAAGCGCTTGCTGATGCCCGCGGCCTCGACGACGGGCCGGGTCGCCGGGGCCGCGGGCGTGGCGGCCATGGTCACCCGGCCGCCGCGGTCTTGCTGCACAACCCGCCGTGGGCCGCCCCGTAGACGTTGCCCCAGAGCTTGGCGTCGGTCACCGGGGTGCTCGACACCGCGCCCGGCAGCCCGTCCACGCCCTTGACGTGAAGGGATAGCGCTGTCTTGGTCACGAACGGGGCCACGATCGGGTCACCCAGGTTGCTGTCGCCCTGGTAGCTGATCATCTGGAGGCTGGGCGCGCCGCCGCCAGGGTCGCCCGCCTTGAGGCTCACGCCCTTGGCCGCGTCCAGCGCGTACTTGAGCGCCCAGTAGGCGTACAGGTTGGCCGGCTGCGACTGCGAGGCGTCGATCAGGTTCTTGGAGATGTCGCACATCTCGAACGGCACGCCGTCGTCGCTGACCACGATGACCTTGCCGCTCAGGTGCTTGTTCTTGAGCAGCGGCAGCAGGCCGGTGTCGGGGCTGCTCCACTGCGAGTAGATGGCCTTGACCTTGCTGCCATAGGCGTTGATGGCGTTCTGCGCGTCGGTCACCGCGGTCGGATCGAGCCAGGTCGTGGGCTCCTTGAGCAGCTTCACGCCGGGGTCGTTGGCGGCCATGCAGGAGTTGAAGGCGTTGGTGCGGTCGGCGCCGTTGGAGGAGGTCAGGTCGCCCTCCAGGTCGACGACGTAGCCCGACTTGACCCGGGAGCTGATGTAGGCGCAGGCGTCCAGCCCGTACAGCAGGTTGGACGCCCGGACGACCATGTAGACCTTGCCGACGCCGACGATGGTGTCCACCGAGATCAGCTGGACGTGGCGCTGGGCCGCGTAGTTGATGGCCGGGCCCAGGCTGGTCGCCGTCTCCGGGTTCACGATCACGGCCTTGGCGCCCTCGTTGACCAGGTCCTCGATCTGCTGATTCTGCAGGCTGGCGTTGGCCGCCGCCAGCAGCGGTCCGATCAGCTTGATGTGCAGCTGCTGGGCGTACTGCTTCTCGTAGTTGATGTAAGCGGCCCAGAACGCGGTGTTGTTGTAGGTCAGGTCCACGCCGATCGACACCGGCCCGGACCCCGTGCCGGCGCTGCCCGCGCTGCTTGTGCTGCCGCTGGCGCCCGTGGAGCCGCTGGATCCGCAGCCCGCGAGCAGGACGGCGATCGTGACACTGGCGGCGGCGATCAGGCCGAAAGGTCTGCGAGGTGACATCGGACCTCCTAGGTCCAACCGAGGGGTAGGGGTGGTATGGGTGGACGTGCAAGGAAAATAGATCCGATGTATGGATGACGTCAATGGTGGGTGGCGGCCGACCGCGTAGCTTCATCAAACCGATACACTTAGGGATTAACGGGCGGGTTCGAGGCGCCGGTGCCGTCACGTGCGTGCGGGTGTCGGGATCCGCCGCAGCTTCAGAGGTCTGATCTCTGCTGGTGACGACGGTCGCCGACATCGGGTCAACGGCCGGTCACCGAAGGGCCAGGCCGGGCGCTGGACCTGCGTCAGCCCCCAGCTCCAGCTCCAGGCCCGGGTCAGCCAGGCGAGCCTGGTGCGCGCAGCCGCAGCCCGTACATGCCGCCGTCCACCGGCAGCGCCACGCCCGTGACCGCCCCGGCCAGCGGGCTGGCCAGGTAGGCGATGGCCGCCGCCACCTCCTGGGCCGACACCAGCCGCCCCATCGGCTGCCGGGCCTCCAGCGCCGCCCGCTCCGCGGCCGGGTCGGGCGCCGCGTTCAGCAGCCGGGTCACCCACGGGGTGTCGGCCGTGCCCGGCGTCACGCAGGTGACCCGGATCCCCTCGGCCACGTGGTCGGCCGCCATGGCCAGCGTCAGCGAGTAGACCGCGCCCTTGGTGGCCGAGTACAGCGCCCGCTGCGGCAGCCCGGCCGTGGCCGCGATCGAGCAGGTGTTGACGATGGCGGCCTGGCCGCGGCGCCGGGCCGACCGGCGCAGGTGCGGCAGCGCCGCCCTGGTCGTGCGGACGATGCCGAGCACGTTGACGTCCAGGACGCGGTGCCACTCCTCGTCGTCGTTGTCCTCCACGGTGCCGGCCGCGCCGATGCCCGCGTTGTTGACCAGGATGTCGATGCCACCCAGCGCCCCGGCGGCGGCGCTGACCGCCAGCCGCAGCTCGCCGTCCCTGGTCACGTCGGCCTGGAACGCGGCCACCCCGGCGGGCGGCTCCTCGGCCCAGGGCAGGTGCCGGTCCAGGACCGCGACCCGAGCGCCGCGCCCGGCCAGCAGCACCGCGGTGGCCAGCCCGATGCCCGAGGCCCCGCCGGTGACGACCGCGGTCAGGCCGTCAAACTCGGCCGGGCCCGGTGCCGGAGCTGACACCGGGGCCGGCAATTGCGCTGACGCCGGGCCCGGGCCCTGGTGCGGGTTCGGGGCGGGTGCGGGACTGGTTTGTGGCATGCGCGAGCCTCCGGTGGGTGCGGCCGCCGCCGGGCCTGGCTCCGGTCAGACATCCGATGTATAACGGACGCCGCCGGACGTGTCCAGAGGTGACGGCAGGACATGAGGGTCAAGTCCGGGCGTGGTCGTGCCGCGCCGGATTCCAAGGTCAGATCTCTGCCGGGCCGGATTCACTCGGGCGAGACGAAGCCGATGGTCAGCAGGATGTTGGCATACAGCCGTCCGTCCCCGGTGGCCACGCACACGGCCAGGTCGGGCTCGCGGCAGGCGGCGTAGAACTCGGGCCGGCCCAGCGGCTGCAGTGGCAGGCCGTCGCCGAGCAGTTCGGCGTACCGGGCGAACACCGGCGGCGTGCTGCCGTCGTCGGGGCGCATGACCGCGGCCGCCTCCACCGGGATCGCGGCCAGCACCAGCTCGAGCACCTGGTCGACCGTGGCCAGGCCGGGCCGGAGGTTGAGGAAGATCTGCGCGGCCCGCGGGTGGACGCCGGTGGCGTGCGGGTAGTTGGCGTCGGCCAGCAGGACCCGGCTGCCGTGGCCGGCGGCGGCCAGCGCGGTCAGCAGCGGGGGGTGGATGAGAGGGAAGCGCAGCACGTCTCCTCCAGCGGTCGGGCGGGCACGGGGTGAGCCAGCCGGGGCACATCGGGTTCTGGGCCGGCCGGGCTGACCGGCCGAGGCCCGTTCGTGATCTTGCCGGAAAAATCCTCCCAATGCCACCGTCATTGTGACTGGAGGAGCTCGGGGTTGGTGATAACGGACGGACCCCGGCGAACCGGCCAACTATTTGAATTGCAGCGGCAGCAGGCCGGTTATTCGCCTAGCCTTATGGAATACGCCGCTCGTCCGGCAGTTAGTGAGAATGACTAGTTCCTCCGGGAATTCCAAGGCCCGGGACGTTATGAGAACGGAGGAATTATGAGGTCTGCGGCAGGGGTGGCCCGAATGGCCGTCGTTATCGCCATCAGCGCGCTTACCTGGTCCGCGGCGGTCGCCTTGCCGGCGGCCACGGCGGACACCCACAGCGGTCCCGGTACGGACCGGGTCATCTCCTCGGCGGCGCGGCACGGGGCGCCGCTGGTCCGCGACGCCGAGGCCGGCCGGCACGGCGGAGATACTCAAGGGAAGGTCGGCCTGGCCGCGCCGCGGATGTCGGCGCGGATGCTGCGGGCGAACGCGGAACGGCAGGCCAAGGCCCGTAAATTCCTGCACTTGCTGCGCCAGAACGCCAGCGCGGACGCCAAGTGCACGAGGCATGCGTGCCGCACCGGCCTGCCCTCAGCCAGGGACCTCAAGGCCACCCAGCAGGCCCAGATCCGCAACTACTACTGCGGCCCGGCCACGGTCTCCGAGATGCTCGCGCAGCTGGATCGGCAGGTCTCGCAGCGGACCGCGGCCCGTGAGCTGAAGACCACCACCGTCGGCACGAACTGGTCCGATAACTCGGGCTACCCGGTGCCCGAGGTGCTCAATAAGGATCAGAAGAAAAATCAGTACGTCGCCGTCGCCCTGCCGTGGACGCCGACACGCACCCAGATCCGCACATTCGAGACGGACCTGGTCGCCGACGTCAACCACAACGGCGGGGTTCCGCTGGCCGGCAATGCCTACGAAGTGGCGGGCGGCCCGCACCTGGTCGGAAATCCGGTCAACCAGACGATATTCCACTGGTTCGATATCCGTGGCTATTCAAATTACGGCACGGTGACCGACTACGAGGACTCGGTGCACGGCGCCTCCAGCATCGGCTGGGCGGCCGGGGTGCCCGCGTACTCGTCCATGTCCTCCGCCGCCATCGTCAACATCCTCGGGGCCCGTGGCTACGACTGGTAGCGGCCGTCACGGCCGGCCGCGGCCCAGTCAGCATCCCAGCCCGCGCCGCCACCCGCGCCGGGGCTGGTACCTGGTCGCGGGGGCGGTGACGTCCGTGGCCGCCGTCACCTGGGCGCTGGTCTCGACGGCCGGGCCGTCGCAGCCGCCAGGATCCCGGACGGGCGGCACGACGCGGGAGGCGGGCGCCGTCCCGGCGCGGTCGGGCGCGGCGACCGGCCCGGCCGGGGGCCAGGGGCTGGAGTTCTGCCAGACTCAGCCCGGCTCGTCGCTGCGCACGGTGCTGGACCGGGCCGTGCCGGGCTCCAGCCAGGCCGAGGTGCAGCCGCTCGGGGTGGCCGGGAACGGTCGCCAGGTATACGTGTCGGCGTGGACGCCGGACTTCTCCGGGGTCGGGCTGCTCAGCCTGGCCACGGGCCGGCTGCGCTCCATCCGGCCGTACGGGGATCCGGCCGCCGACCAGGCCGACGGCGCCGCGGACGGCCGCTGGCTGGTCTGGGCCCAGACCTACTCGCTGTCCAGCCTGGACCACTTCACCATGTACGCCTACGACTCGGCCACCGGCCGGCTGCGGCGCATCGGCCGGTCCATCGCCGGGACGAATGGGGTGGCCTGGCCCAGCCCCTGGCACGCGCCCGCGGTCAGCGGCCACTACGCGGCCTGGGCCCAGGGCTACGGCCCCGGCGGGGTGGTCGAGATCCGGCTGGCCAACCTGGAGACCGGGCAGGTCACCACGATCCGGCACGGCCACGTGCAGCCGCCGCTGTTCGACGGCGACCTGGTCGTCTGGCCCGAGTCGGACGCGCCTGGCACCCAGACCACTTTGCGCGCCTACAGCCTGACCGCGCACCGGCTGGTGGCGCTGCCCGCCGCACTGCGCGCGGTGCACGGCACGGAGTTCGTGGTCAGCGACGGGACGCGCACGGCCTACCTGAGCCCGGACCTGACCCGGCTGTACTACTCGCCCCGGCAGGACCAGCCGGCCCGGCCCGCGCTGGTGCTGCCCGCCGGGGTCGACTTCGCCGGGCTGGCCATGGCCCCCGGCGCGCTGGCCTTCACCACCAGCCAGGCCACCTACCTGGCCAGCACCAGGACGGGCGCGTTCACCAAGGTCACCCGCAGGTACGGGTACGCCACCGGCTCGGGCTCGCTGGTGCTGGTCACCGACGCGCCGAGCCAGAAGGCGGTGCACCCGGCGCTGCCGCTGCACGTCCTCGACCCGGCCAGCATCAGCTGGCCGCCGTGCCGGGCCCGGCCGGGCGTGCTGCGCTAGTCCGGGGCCCGGCTGTCGGCGGGGCGTGGCACGCTGGTGCCCTGAGGCCCCCGGCGGGCTCGGCGAATCGGGAAGAGGGATCGCGATGGCGTTCAGCGGGTGGCCCGAGGATGCCCTCGACTTCTACGACGGACTGGAGGCCGACAACTCCAAGGCCTACTGGACCGCGCACCGCCAGATCTATGAGGAGCAGGTGCTCGGCCCGATGACCGAGCTGCTGGAGGACCTGGCCGCCGACTTCGGCGCCGGCAAGGTCTTCCGCCCCTACCGCGACATCCGGTTCAGCAAGGACAAGTCGCCGTACAAGACGGCCATCGGGGCCACCCTCGGCGAGGGCTACATCCAGCTGTCAGCCAGGGGCCTGGCCGCGGGCAATGGCATGTACATGATGGCCCCGGACCAGCTCGAGCGCTACCGCGAGGCGGTCGCCCACGACGTGACCGGCCCGCAGCTGGAGCGGGTCATCGGCGCCGTACGGGCCGGCGACATCGACGTGCACGGGCACGAGGTGCTCAAGACCGCGCCGCGCGGCTATCCGGCCGACCACCAGCGGATCGACCTGCTGCGCTGCAAGGGCCTGATCGCGTGGAAGGAATGGCCGGTGCGGGACTGGCTGGCCACCGCGGCGGCCGGGGACCACGTCCGGGAGTTCCTGGCCGCGACCCAGCCGCTGGCACACTGGCTGGCCGACCACGTCGGGCCGTCTGAACTGAGTGAGTCCCGCCGCCGCTAGCCCTGGCTCGCGGCGGCGTCGGCGGTGTCGCCCGAGCCGGCTGCGGCCGCCGCGCCGGCCGGGTCGGTGGCGGTCGACTGGGCGCCGCAGTCGGGGCACAGGCCGAACAGCTCGACGGTGTGCCCGACATCGGTGAAGCCCGCCTCGGCGGCGACCTGATCGGCCCAGCGCTCCACGGCGCGGCCCTCGACCTCCACGCTGCGGCCGCAGTTGCGGCAGGTCAGGTGGTGGTGATGGGAGTCGCTGCGGCAGCGGCGGTAGAGCGTCTCGCCGCTGGTGTCCCTGATCGCGTCGACCTGGCCGTCCTCGCTCAGCACCTGCAGGTGCCGGTACACGGTGGTCAGGCCGACGTGCTCGCCGCGGCTGCGCAGCTCAGCGTGGATCTGCTGGGCGCTGCAGAACCCCGGCAGCCCGGCCAGTACCGCGGCCAGGGCCTCGGCCTGGCGAGTGCCCCGGACCCGGGTGCCGCGGGCAGCAGGCGGAGTTGCGGGCGGCGGTGTGGTCACTCGCGCAGGGTAGCAGCCCGGCGCGAGTGGGCCGTCCGCGTTAGCAGCCGGCCCCCGGCCGCGCGGGAGCGGGCCGGCGCGGGCATCCCGGACACGTGAACGGCCGGGTCCGGGGTCGCGAGGACCCCGGACCCGGCCGGCACGTACGGGCTTACTTGTCGGCGGGCAGCTCGGTGAGCAGGTCCGCCGAGGTCTCCATGCCCTGGCGCCACACCGACCGGGCGATGATCTTGGCCGGGTCAGCGCGGTCCTTGTACTTGGACGCGATCTCGTGCACCTCTTCCAGCAGGCCCTCGGACAGGGTCGTCGGCTTGAGGCCCAGGGCGAGGAACTGGTCGTTGCGCACGCACAGCTCGTTCTCTTCCGCCTCGCGCCGCGGGTTGGGCAGGTAGGCGATCTCGGTTCCGGTCATGTCACCGATCATCTTGGCCAGGTCCAGGACCCGGTGGGTCTCGGTGATCTGGTTGCGGACCAGCGGCTTGGCGCCCGCCTCGGGCGGGTTGGCAATGGCCAGCTCGATGCACCGGACGGTGTCCTTGATGTGGATGAAGGCGCGGGTCTGGCCGCCGGTGCCGTGCACGGTCAGCGGGTGCCCGACGGCCGCCTGCATCAGGAACCGGTTGAGCACGGTGCCGTAGTCGCCGTCGTAGTCGAACCGGTTGATGAGCCGCTCGTCCTTGATCGTCTGCTCGGTCTGGGTGCCCCAGACGATGCCCTGGTGCAGGTCGGTGATCCGCAGCCGGTCGTTCGAGGCGTAGAACGAGAACATGAGCTGGTCGAGGGTCTTGGTCAGGTGGTAGACCGAGCCCGGGTTGGCCGGGTGCAGGATCTCCCGCTCCAGCTCGCCGTCGGGGGTCGGCACCTTGACGGTCAGGTAGCCCTCGGGGATGGGCGCGCTACCCGACCAGCCGTAGCCGTAGACGCCCATGGTGCCCAGGTGCACCAGCGAGGCCTCGATGCCGGTGGTGGCCAGGGCGGTGAGCAGGTTGTGCGTGGCCCGGACGTTGTTGTCGACCGTGTAGCGCTTGGTCTTCTCGGTGCGCATCGAGTACGGCGCCGCGCGCTGCTCGGCGAAGTGCACGATGGCGTCGGGGCGCAGCTCCTCCAGGAGCGCCACCACCCGGTCGTACTCGGTGGCGAGGTCCACGTTGACGAAGCCGATCTCCTTGCCGGAGACCTCCTTCAACGCGTGGAGCCGCTCACCAATGGGGCGGATCGGCGTGAGCGAGTCCACCTCGAGCTCGATGTCGATCTTCCGGCGGCTCAGATTATCCGCGATCGTGATGTCGTGGCCGCGATCCGAGAGGTAGAGCGAGGTCGGCCAGCCACAGAACCCGTCGCCGCCGAGAACCAGAACGCGCATTCGTACTCCCAACCAACCTGTTCCTGCTAGTAAGGGTCACCCTTAGCAACCTTTGCGGTCACCAGGAGAGCTGGATGCCGGCGCTTCTGGTCCTGGCATCCGTGGCAGTGTATCGGCCGGTTTCGAGTGCCGACCCAACGGCTCTGCGCCGCCCGACCGGGTGGCGCGAGTTCCCTCTGTCCTGCTGGTACCCCCTCCAGCCGCAGCTTAGAGCTATGACGAGGCCCGCCGGGGTAAGTTCACGAGCTCGTGCGTTAGATGATGGGAACATGGCAGATCGTCTCGCTCACGCGACGAGTCCGTACCTCCTTCAGCACGCTGGCAACCCGGTGGACTGGTGGCCCTGGTCCGAGGCGGCATTCCGGGCGGCGGCCGAGCGCGATGTGCCGGTGCTGCTATCGGTCGGCTACTCCGCCTGCCACTGGTGCCACGTGATGGCACACGAGTCTTTCGAGGATGAGCAGATTGCCGCCATCATGAACGAGCATTTCGTGTCGGTCAAGGTGGATCGGGAGGAACGCCCCGATATCGACGCGATCTACATGTCCGCCACCCAGGCCATGACGGGCCAGGGCGGCTGGCCCATGACGGTGTTCATGACCCCGGACCGGGAGCCCTTTTACTGCGGCACCTACTTCCCCCGCGACTACTTCCAGCGGCTCACGCTCGGGGTCGCCCAGGCCTGGCGCGAGGACCGGGACGCGGTCACCGGACAGGCCCAGAAGATCGCCGCCGCACTGGCCGAGCAGTCGGCCAGAGTCAGCGAGGTGTCGGGAATCACAGTGCCAGGCGCGGCCGGGGACGGGGCGCGGGCGGTTGCCGAGCGGCTGGCCGCCGCCGGCCAGACGGCGGTGGCCACGCTGGCCGGCGAGTACGACGCGGTCCGGGGCGGCTTCGGCGGCGCGCCCAAGTTCCCGCCCTCCATGGTGCTGGAGTTCCTGCTCCGGCACGCCGAGCGGGCCGCCGCGGACCACGTCACCGGCGCCGGTGTCGGCGCCGGTGACGCCGACCGGGCCATGGAGATGGTCACGGGCACGGCCGCGGCCATGGCCCGAGGCGGCCTGTACGACCAGCTCGCGGGCGGATTCGCCCGCTACAGCGTGGACGCCGGCTGGGTCGTGCCGCACTTCGAGAAGATGCTCTACGACAACGCCCTGCTGGCCAGGGTCTACGCCCATCTGTGGCGGCTGACCGGGGACGAGCTGGCCGGCCGGGTGGCGCAGGAGACCTGCGCCTGGATGCTGGCCGAGCTGCGGACCGGCGAGGGCGGCCTGGCCTCGGCCCTGGACGCCGACAGCGACGGCACCGAGGGAGCCTTCTATGTCTGGACCCCGGCCGAGCTGACCGACGTGCTCGGGCCCGCCGACGGCGAGCTGGCGGCCGGCCTGTTCGAGGTGACCCCGGCGGGCACCTTCGAGGATGGCGCCTCCGTGCTCCAGCTGCGCGCCGACCCCGCCGACCCGGCCGCCTACGAGCGGATCCGGTCGGCCCTGCTGGCCGCGCGGGCCCGCCGGGTCCGGCCCGGCCGGGACGACAAGGTCGTCGCGGCCTGGAACGGCCTGGCCATCGCCGCGCTGGCCGAGGTCGGGCTGCTGCTCGAGCGGGCTGATTTCATCGCCGCCGCCCGTGACGCCGCCGAGCTGCTGATCCGCGTCCACACCGGCGGCGGGCGGCTGGCCCGGACCTCGCGAGACGGCGTGGCCGGCACCAGCGCCGGGGTGCTGGAGGATTACGGCAACGTGGCCGAGGGCCTCATCGCGCTGGCCGGCGTGACCGGCGAGGCCCGCTGGGCGCAGGTCGCCGGGCAGCTCCTGGACACCGTCCTGGACCGGTTCGCCGGCGGCGGGACCGGCTTCTATGACACCGCCGACGACAGCGAGCAGCTGATCTACCGGCCGTCCGACCCGGCCGACGGGCCCAGCCCGTCCGGCGTGTTCGCCGCGGCCGGGGCGCTGCTCAGCTACTCGGCCCTGACCGGCTCGGCCCGGCACCGCGAGGCCGCCCTCGGCGCGCTGACCACGGTCCCGGCGCTGGCCGGCCGGTTCCCGCGGGCGGCGGGCTGGGGCCTGGCCGTGGCCGAGGCCGTCCTGAGCGGCCCGGTCGAGATCGCGGTGGTCGGGCCGGCGGCCGACGAGCGCACGGCGGCCCTGCACCGGACCGCCCTGCTGGCCGCGCCTCCCGGCGCCGTGCTGGCCCTGGGTGACCCGGCCGGGCGGGCTGGGTCCGCCGCGGCTGGGTCAGGTGCGGCTGGGTCAGGTGCGGCTGGGTCAGGTGCGGCTGGGTCCGACGCGGTCGGCGGGGCAGGTGTGGCGGGAGGTGCGTGGGAGGTGCCGCTGCTGGCCGGGCGCGGGCTGGTCGACGACGCCCCGGCCGCTTATGTCTGCAGAAATTTCACCTGCCGCACCCCCATTACCGACCCCGCGCTGCTGCGCGCCGAGCTCACCCCCTGAGGCCGGCCGCCGGTCCCCGGCGCCCCGTGCCGGTGACCAGGGCCAAGAGCAGGTAAGGTCACGGGGCCGGGGGAGGCCCAGCGCTGCACCATGTGTTCGTTGCCCGTAGGCCAAGACTTTCCCTCCCCGCCCGCCCCGAGTGGGTTTGTGGGCAATCCGGTATGGACGTGGTCACGTCGCGCGTGCATTGTGGAAGACGGCTGTTTGGCGGTGGGCTGCCTGTCTTTCCGGAGGCTGCCCACAGACCGAGAGGAGAGCTGGTGCGCGACGGAGCGCGTCGCCTGGGTCCCGTGCTCTGGGTCGTTGCGGCACTCGGCGTCGGCACTGCGTTCATCGTCAGGCCGGCCGGGTCGCACGTTCCGGATGCCCCGTCCCCGTCGGCCGGCTCTGCGGCCAGCGCCTCCAGACCCGCCCCGTCGGGCACAACGGCCTCCGGCACCGCGGTGTCCGATACCGCATTGGCGCGAGCCCTCCTGGGCAAGAACGGCTCGAAATGGCCGTCCTCCTACAGCGTCCGGCTGCCCGCCTCGGCCCGGAAGGGCCAGACCGTGCCGGCCATCCACACCGTCGCCGACCAGACCCCGGCCGTCGCGCCGCTGAGCAAGCTCCGCCCCGCCGACCTGCTCGTCGTCGCCCAAGGCACGCTGTCGTCCGGCCTGACCGAGAAGATCAGGCGGCTGCGCGGCGTGGCCGCGGCCCAGCGCGTGGACGCCGGCGCGATCAAGATGAACGGCCAGTTCATCCAGATGCTCGGCGTCGTCCCGAGCAAGTTCCGGGCCTTCGCGGCCCGGCCCACCGCCCGGTCCACGGCCCTGTGGCGCAGCGTCGCCGGCGGCGACATCGCTATCTCCTACCTGATGGGCCACGAGGAGCGCCTCAGGCTCGGCAGCAAGGTGCACGTGGCCGGCGCGAAGCCCGAGGACCTGCGGGTCGGCGGTCTGGGCACGGTGGGCATCTCCGGCGTGGACGCGGTCGTCTCGGAGTCGGTGGCCGCCTCGCTCGGCATCCCGTCCGACAACGCGGTCGTGGTCAGCGCCCCGCACGCGGACCTGGCCCGGCTGATGCACAAGATCAAGCGGATGCTGCCCAGGCACGCCGCCATCGCCCAGCTGGTCGCCCAGATCAAGCCCGGCCAGGTGGTACAGCAGATCACCACCGGCGGCGCCGCGGGCGCGACCTCGCCGGTGAGCGGCGACGGGCCGGCGATCACCCCGGCTCAGGTGCACGCGTTCCTCAAGGCGGCGCTGAGCCGGGTCGGGCTGCCCTACGTCTGGGGCGCCGCCGGGCCGCGTTCCTTCGACTGCTCGGGCCTGGTCCAGTGGTCGATGCGCCAGGCCGGCATCACCATGCCCCGGGTCGCGGTCGATCAGGCCACCACCGGCCCTCAGATCCCCATCAGCGACCTGCAGCCCGGTGACCTGCTCTTCTACCACACCGACCCGACCGCGCCCACGTACATCTCACACGTGGCCATCTTCCTGGGAAACGGCCTCATGGAACAGGCCCCCGAGCCCGGCATGGACGTCCAGGTGGTCAAGGCGGTCTTCGGCGCGGGCTTCGCCGGCGCGGTCGAGGTCTACCCGGAGCTGGCCGCCTCGGTCGCCGGTAACCCGGCCGGCTGACCAGCCCGAACCCCGCGGGCCCTCCCGGCCCCGGCCGCCCCGGCCCGCCGGGTTGTCGAAGATCGTCGAACGTTGTTACATGCTTACATGACTACGGACGATCGTGGGACGGGCCCGGCGGCCGACAAGCTGCGCGGCTGGTTCACCGGGCACATGCCCGACGACTGGTTCGCCGGGCCGCCCGACATCAGGGTGGACCGGGAGGAGATCAGCGTCGTCGGCCCCCTGCCCGACCCTCCGCTGCCCGCCGGAGCGTCCCCCGTCGAGCGGGCCGCCGCCGCCGAGGCGTGCAGCCGCCGGTTCCGCGAGGAGACCCGCGAGCTGCGGATCCAGATCGCGGAGGAGGCCGAGCATCTGTTCCGCCACAAGGTCTCCTGGGGCGTCATCTGTGCCGGCTACCGGGTGATGTTCACGACCTTCTCCGTCCCCGTCATGACCCGGCTGCGCCAGCCCGAGCGGCTCGTGCTCGACACCCTGGTCGACGCCGGCGTGGCCCGCAGCCGCAGCGACGCGCTGGCCTGGTGCGTGCGCCTGGTCGGCCAGCACGAGGATTCCTGGCTGGCCGATCTGCGCGCCGCCCTGCTCAAGGTCGAGCAGGTCAGGGCCGAGGGCCCCGGCCAGTAGGGCCGCCGCCCGGCGTAGCCCTCCGCATAGGCGCCAGCGCGCTGGGTACACCAACCAGATCCCGCCCGGTCCGTTCCTCCCGCGCAGGGGCGGGTGTTGATGCCCCAACGGCGAAACTCGCCTGACCCCTGAGGAGGATCAGCCGTGGTGTACCAGGTGGAGGCCGCGTCGGTGGAGTGGAATCCCGCCCCGGCCCGGCTCCGCGAGCTCACCGAGCAGATGCCCAACAGCCAGCTGACCGAGTTCGGCAACGTCGCCGTCAAAGCGCGGGTGGATGCCCGCAGCACCCGGTCCACCTTCATCGTCGCCGACTCGACCAACGCTACCCGGCAGACCATCCCGCGCGCCGACTACGACCAGGTGGCCGCCCGCCAGGACGCCTACCTGGCCGGCGCCAGCGTCGTGGTCGTGGACGGCTACATCGGCTCCGACCCAGCTTTCCGAACCAGGGCCCGGCTGGTCATGGAGACCGCCCACGCCAACGTGGCCGGCATGCAGCAGCAGCTCTACTATCCGGCCGATGACGACTACGACCCCGTTACCTGGACCCCCGACACCACCGTCGTCTACACCCCCGGCCTGGCCGCACCGGGCTACCCCGACGACCGGCTGATCGCCGTCGACCTGCGCGACAACGTCACCAGGGTGCTCAACTCGGACTACTTCGGTGAGTCCAAGAAGGGCGGCCTGCGGATGTGGAACAACATCGTCTACGGCCGCGGCGGCCTGGCCCTGCACGCCGGCTGCAAGGTCATCCCGGTCG
>Ga0134126_10003244_pt1 | contig 20367 bp, 21 predicted proteins | sample KB31752_FD_96881 | JGI IMG/M metagenome (GOLD analysis project Ga0134126, IMG submission 96881) | Terrestrial soil microbial communities with excess Nitrogen fertilizer from Kellogg Biological Station, Michigan, USA - KB3-175-2 | ecosystem: Environmental > Terrestrial > Soil > Unclassified ... | reverse complement strand
GGAAAGCCGCATGGCGCTCATGGCGTGTCCTCCACGTGGAGTTCGAGGAAGTGCGTGGCGCAACTGATGCACGGGTCATAGCTCCGCACGAGTTGCTCGATCCGGAGGCTCGCCTCGTCGTGGGGCAGCCCCAGGACACCGGGCGCGAACGACACCAGGTCGGCCTCGATGCCGGCCTGGTTCTGGCTCGTCGGGGGAACGATCTGGGCGTGGGCGACGAGCCCATCGTCATCGAGCTGCGGGCGGCGAAACTCGACATCGACGACATACGTTGCACCGTGCATGTGCTGCGCGGGCCCGAATGTCTCGCCGGCCAGGCTATGCGCAATCATGATGTGATCGCGTACGCACACGCTGTACATCGCAGCTCTCGCGCTCAATCGGCGTCCCCGGCGCTCAATCGGGAGCGCCGTAGCTCACCCGGTGCATGATCGTATCACCCGGCGAGTGCGTGAGTCGTTGCATGGCCTGCGGCAGAGCCTCGAGCGGGCACTCGCTGTTGATCAGCCGATCGAGTGCCGGATCGGTGAGCAGCGAGATCGCAAGCTCCATGCGCCGCCGCAGAGTCCAGCGCCCGCGATGCGACGCCGCGACGCTGCCGACCTGCGAGGATTTCAGGATCAGCCGGCGCGAGTGGAAGGCTTCCCCAAGTGGAAGAGTCACCGGGCGCGTGCCGTACCAGCTGCATTCGCAAACCGTCGCTTCGAACGCGGCGAGCCGCAAAGCCAGGGTCAAACCCTCCGGCGAGCCGCTCATGTGCAGGACGGTGTCTGCGTCGGGTCTGGCCGCATCCGGGTGCGCAAAGCCAATGCCGAATGCGTCGGCGATCCCACGTCTGTGCGGATTCGTGTCGATGAGCTCGACATCGCACCCCGGCATGCGTCCGAGAATCCAGGCCGCCAAACATCCAACGCTTCCGCCGCCGACGACGGCGACGCGATCACCCGGAGCGGCGCCCGAGTCCCAAACGGCATTGAGGGCCGTCTCGAGATTGGCCGCGAGGACCGCACGCGATGCGGGCACAGCCTCCGGCAGCGGATACAGTGCATCGATCGGGACGACGTAGCTTTCCTGGTGGGGGTAGAGGCAGAACACCGTCTTGCCCGCGAAAGTGCCCGGCCCGTCCGCGACTCGGCCGACGTTGGCGTAGCCGTACTTGACCGGAAACGGAAAATCGCCGGCCTGGAAGGGCGCGCGCATGCGTTGGTATTCGCTTGCAGGCACACACCCGTCGAAGACCAGTGCCTCCGTACCACGGCTGACACCGCTATAAAGTGCCCGTACACTCACCTCTCGCCCGTCCGGCGCCGGCACTGGCTCGCGGCGGAGCTCGCCATGGCCCGGGCCGGTGACCCAAAAAGCGACCGTATTCTCGCGACTCATCGGAGTTGATGAACTTGGTGTTGACGGCTGCGATCGCCCGGCCCGAGCACCGGGAGCTGCTGCGCGGCGCGCTCATCGGCATCTTAGCCGTTGCCCTCTCGATCGTCTCGGTGAGCGCGCTCGGGGTGACCTTCCTGCACCTGAGCGCGACGTATGTGCCGAAGGTACTGCTGCTGTTCGTGGCAGGGGCCGGCTTGGTGCTGCTCGCTCTTCCCGGCTCTCATCGGTACGTTCGGATGGGGTTGGCCAATCACGTGACGATCGTCCGCGGCGCCTTGGTCGCGCTGCTCGCGGGCCTCTTGGGTGAGCACGGCACTCCGGCCATCGCCGCAGCCGCCGTCGTCGTCGCCTCGGCGGAAATGGTGCTCGACGGAGTCGACGGTTGGCTTGCGCGCCGCTCGGGCATGGCGAGCGGCTTCGGCGCTCGCTTCGATATGGAAACGGACGCCGTGTTCGTCGCAGTGCTCGCATTGCTCGTCTGGCAATTCGGAAAAGCCGGCTCATGGGTGCTGTTCTCGGGGCTGATGCGTTACCTTTTCGCCGCCGTGGTTGCCATCGTCCCGCGGTTGCAGCGGCGAATTCCTTCAACGTTTCGAGCAAAGACCATTGCCGTGGTGCAAATGATCGCGCTCATCGTGGCACTCGCTCCCGTGGTCGGCGCAGCGACCTCAGCGCGGGTCGCCGCGGTCGGACTGCTTGCGCTCGTGCTGTCCTTCTCACTCGATGTGGTCTGGCTCCTGAGGCAAGCGGTGCCCGATGCCCCCTAGTCCGGTCGAGCGCCGCCGGCTCGCATGGACCTGGGTCAGCACGCTCGTCGCGCTGGTCATCCTCAATGGCTCCGTGACCTTCCACAACGTGTGGCCGACACTCGGCGTGCACTGGCCCGGAGAGCTCTCGGTCGAGCTCGCCGCGGTGCTGCTGCTCCTCGCCCTGTCGAACGCGTGGCTCGGGCCCACTTCGCCGCGCGTCGTCACGCTGCTGTCTGCGCTGGTGGTGCTGTTCGCGCTTGGCCGTTACGGCGATGTGACCGCCCCGGCGCTCTATGGACGCGAAATCAATCTCTACTGGGACGGCCCGCGCCTCGTCTCCGTCGTGCAGATGCTGGCACACGCAGCGGCCGCCTGGCAGGTGGTAGCGCTCATCGGCGGCGCGCTGCTCGTTCTGACGGCGATCTACTTGCTCGCGCGCTGGTCGCTGCGCCGGATCGATATCGTCTTGCGGCAGTACCGCGCCGCGCGACTCGCGTTCGGCATCGGCAGTGCCCTGCTCGTTGCGGCGTTCCTTGCCCAGCAGCTGAGCGATCACGTGCCGCGGATACCGCGCTTCTCCATCCCCGTAAGTCGCATCTACGGGACTCAGATCGCACGCGTCGTGGATGCGCTCTCGAGCAGCCGAGTAGCCGGCGTGTTGCCGCGCTCGCCTCCGATGCACTCGAGCATGCAGGCTCTCTCCGGCGGCGACGTACTGCTCGTGCTCGTGGAGTCCTATGGCAGCGTCACCTACGACCGCCCCGAATTCGAACGGGCACTCCGCCCCGCGCGAGAGCGCCTCGTGGAGGCCCTGGAAGACACCGGCCGCAGCGTGGTATCCGCATTCGTCGTTTCACCGACATTCGGCGGACAGTCTGTACTCGCGCATCTCAGTCTGCTCTCGGGAATCGAAGTGCGCGATTCCGGGCGCTATGCGCTGCTGATGACTCAGAAGCGGCCGACTCTCGTTTCCGCTTTCAGGGGGGCGGGCTACCGGACGATCGCAGTGATGCCTGGAACGCAGCAAGCCTGGCCGGAGGGCGCGTTCTACGGCTTCGATGAAATCTACGACGCGCCGAAGCTCGATTATCGCGGCCCGCAATTCGGCTGGTTCGGTATTCCCGATCAGTACACGTTCGCGGCGCTCGACGCACGCGAGTTGCGGCGATCTCCGCGCAAGCCGCTGTTCGTGTTTCTCCCCACTGTAAGCACTCACGCACCGTTTCAACCCATTCCGCCGATGCAACCGGACTGGCCACGAGTGTTGTCGGGAACACCGTACGACGCCGCTCCGCTCAAGCGAGCGCTCGCCCAGAGACCCGACTGGACGCACATGGGCGAGAGCTATGTCAGCTCCGTCGAGTACTTCTTTGATGTGCTCGCAAGCTACCTGAGGGAACGCGCTAACGATGATTTCGTTTTGATTGTCCTCGGCGATCACCAGCCTGCCGCCAACGTAAGCGGCGAGGGTGCGCCGTGGGACGTACCGGTGCACATCATCAGCAAGCACACCGGGATTTTGAAGGCGATGGAGCGCCGCGGTTTTCGCGCTGGCCTGACACCGATGCGCCCAGTCGTCGGCAAGATGAGTGAGCTCGCGCCCTGGCTCCTCGATGCGTTCGATCGCAACGAGCAGCAGCCCTCACGACCGCGAAGCTTGGAATGCGACGATTCGGCTCTCTTCGTGCGCCCTCAGACCGCAAGCGTCGCCGTTTCAACGGCAACGCCTCAGACGATTTGCTCACGTTAGCTCGACAGGCCCCGGCAAGGACCGTCAAGCAGCTGCGTGCCTGATCAGCTTGCGCCCCGTCAGTCCGAACATCAGTCGCGTGATACCGGTCACCAGGAGGTTCACCCCTACCAACGTCCCGATGGCCCAGACGGAGCTCGATGGCCAATGGACCCAGATCAGGCCGCCGAGCAGCAACGCGACGATCCCATTCAGCAGCATCAACCCGGATGGCTGCTCGTGCCGTAGCTGAAAATAGGCGATGATTTCAAAGATCCCCACTGCGAAGAGCACGATCGCGAGCAAGATCGTGAGGGTGCCTATCGCCAGCAACGGATGCGTCAGGATATAGAGCCCGACAAGCGCGAAAACGACGGCGCTCAGTATCTGAAAGACGACCTGTTTCGCACCGCCGCCCTTGAAGGCAGCAATCAAATGCACCGCGCCGCCGAAGATCAGCAGCCAACCCAGGAACAAAGCGATTCCAACAACAGCCACCGCGGGCTCGATGATCGCAAACAGGCCCAATACGATGAACAACACCGCGGCCAAGATGTACCAACTGGTGAAACTCTTTGCCGCCTCGATCACCGGACGTTCCGTCGCCATCTGACACCTCCCAGGCCTCAAATTTGCATCGAGAGCAATTCAACCCTGATGCAGCCGATCGAATCCGATCGAATCTGCGGTCACGGTCGCAGTCTATACCTCTGCGAGCCGGATTCCAGAATGGTGAGGTCACGCTGAGGGCCGCGGTTGCATGGCGACTGTCGACGTCGAATTGTCGGCAAAGATCAAAGAGAAATTTTTTGGCGTGGAAGGCATCGACGCACGATTCGCGATCGGCTCTTTCAAATGCCCGAGCCTCTTCGCTATCTCAGCTGCGTCCTTTTACTCGCAATTGTCGGCTGCCACACCGAAACACTTGGTCCCGGCCAAGGCGCGGCCTTCCAATTCGGCACCGTGAGTTCGGTCGAGCCGGATCTTAGGCGCGGCGACTGGCGGAATCGGGACCACGGCGGTTCAAAGCAACCAGTTGCTTGATCAGTCGAGTCTGTCCAGCTCTCGGGTTCATGAGCAACGTCGCAAGCTTATTGCCGATTGGAGAGCCGAGTCCGGTGCAGGGGTCCGGACCAGGCTTCGCGCGATAGGCGCCGTTGTCACCCTGGGTAATGTCGTTGAAGCAGACCTGATTCTGCCAGAGTTCAGGCGCTATCCAACCCAGCTTCCGGCCGAATGAGGCAAAGAGTCCGGAGTAGAGCGGCGCGACGGCGCTGGTGCCGCCCACCACTTGGACTGCGCCGCGCACGACAATGTTATATCCCGTGTTCGGATCGGCGTTTGCCGCCACATCGGGAACCATCCGCCCGGGACCGTTGGGTGCGCCCACTTGCCAAATGGGCATCGGCTGGAAAATGGTGGAGAAGCCACCCCCGGTTCCCTCGCCGGTGGGCTTCCCGGGATCATTGTTCCAGACGGTTTCCGCCTGCGCGGTCTTGCTCGTACCCCCGCAGCCAATGACGTGCGTGCACGAGGCGGGCAAGTCGACGTTGGCTGGGTTGGTGCCACCGTCGGAGGAATCATTGTCCCCGGAAGCGGCAAAAACGATCATGCCCTTGCCCGTGGCGGCCGTCGCGACCTGCTCCATTTTCTGGGCGGCAGTGTCACCCCAGTTCGCCTCGTCCGATCCCCATGAGATCGAGCAGACATCGCAGCCGTCGGCTGCGGCTGCCTGGACGCCGGGGGCGATATCGTTGGCCCAGTAGAGGCGAATCGCGGCAGGATGCCCCGTCGCGACGTAGTAGGCCGCAGCTGCCACTTGTATATCCAGAGCGACCTCGGTGTCGGAATCCAGATCTTTACCGGGGGAGTTCTTGGCGCCACCGACGGAAATGTCGGTCACCGTCGCAGCTGGTTGACCTACGTGTTGAAAGAACGCGTCGAGGTCTGATTGCACCCAGCCGCCGCCCAATTCGACGATCGCGATCACCCCTCCGCCTGCGAGGCCCGTGGGCCAGTCGTAAGCGGCGCAAAGTGCCGGGACTTCCCACGCGCCGGTTACACGCACGCCGGGACGCGGCCGCTTCACATATGGGTGATGTAGCGAGCGGCGGTGGACGTACGGGTGCAACGCTGCCGGAGTCTTGGTTTTCGCGTGGGGCCTCCGCTGCGAGCGCCGCGTCCGATGGGTAGCCATAATTCACAACCTCCGTCCTGTTGCTGGAGCCTGACACCGCAACGCTATCGCTCGCGCCATCCGTGCGATGTCAAAGATCCGCGAGATATCTCAAACGCCGTGTCGGCGCAGAATCATCTCCAAATGAGCACGTTTGTTTTCGATGGCCGTTCGCACCGAGTGCTTAGGCAGGTCTGACGCAGCATACGTCGGCGCGAGGCGCGCGAACAGACGGAAGAGGCCGGTCGAGAACGCCGATAACTTGCGAAGCCCAGCGGATAACTGTTGCGGCCAATGCGACGCACCGGCATGATCCCGAAAAACGTATTCGGGGGGAATGTGACGCCAGCTTCTTCAGCGGCCCGTGACGCGGGCCTCACGCGCGTAGTGGGTCCGTTTGCCCTTGCGGCGACCGGCGTGAGCCTGATGGTTGGCGCGGCCGTCTTCGTCTTTCCCGCGGACTTGAGTCGGGCCTCCGGCTCGCTCGCTCCGGCGGTATTCTCTTCTGTGCGATCGGCGTGGGCGCCATCGGGCTCTGCTTTGCCCGACTCGATCGCCTCGGTCGCGCCACCGCCCGCAAGAGCGGTGGTGCGCATCGCCGCCGTGCTCGGGTCCGTGGGCGGAATCTCTATTATCAACATGGCCGGGATCGCCGGTGGTGCTCGGCTCGTCAGCGTCGCCACCGTGCTCAAGTTGGGCCCGCTCCTACTGTTTCTCTGCGCAGGGGTCTTCGCGGTGAAAGGGGCGAACCTCGGGAGTCTGAGCATGCTCGCCGTGATCATCGTTTCGCCGCGCGGTCAGATTCTCGGTCTGCTCGCTCTCACGGCCGTCGCCGCGCTGCTGTATCTCCTCAAGACGGGGGTCACGCACCGAAGGCGCGTCGCCTCAACCACCGGACCCGCTTGAGAGGCGCAAACGCTGGCCGTGCTTCGCATTTCCACCGATCCGGCGGAGCTCGACGTGGAAATGATCCACCGCTATCTCTCTGAGGAGAGCTACTGGGCGAAGGGGATCAGTCGCGCAATTATCGAGCGTGCGCTCGCACACTCCCTGTGTTTCGGTGGCTATCTCGGTCAGCGCCAGGTCGCCTTCGCGCGCGTCGTGACCGATCGCGCGACGTTCGCTCATCTGAAGGACGTGTTCGTGCTCCGCGAGTACCGGGGGAGAGGGTACGGGCTCGCCATCGTTGAGGCGGCCGTCTCGCACCCGGACGTGCGGTCTGCCACCATGACGCTCGACACCGCCGACGCTCACGAGTTGTATCGCCGGTTCGGCTTCCTCGTACGGACCCGCGTCGAGCGCGCGATGGTGCGCCCGGGAACTTTCCTGCCAGAAACTGAGTAAAGAGCCGACTCGCGTCTCGCCGAGCGAGATCAGCCTTTGGCTTTGGGGACAAAGGCGGCACCGCTGATCGAGGCGCTCGCGAGAGCTTGCACCCGGCGGGGCCGCGCGTCGAGCCAGGGAACGCCTCGATAGGTCTCCGCAACGACCCAGCTGCCACCGGTGAGCAGCCACGACACGAAAAGACCCGTCCACTGCATTCGATCAGCAGGCGCGGTGATCAAACCTGCCATCCAGATGAGCAGCGTGAAGGCCGCCATCATCCCCGTCACCATGGCCGCCGCGAGACGCGCGTAGACGGAGAAGAGAATGCCCGCTGCCGCAGCAAAAAAACCGAGTGCGGTCGCGATCGCCCAGTCGACATGTCCCGGTATCCAAGCGGGAACGAATGCAGCGGTATCCTTGAGATAGACGAGATGCGCGAGTCCGCAGGGAATCAGCGCGATGCCGAGCATGATCCGCGCGGCGTAGACCCCGCGCGTGGCCCGGTCATCTCCCATGCCGCTCGCGAAGGTGAGTCGATCGCCCGGCGAACCGAAGACAGCAAACAGGGCCAGCGCGCCGGCGAGCGCGACGGCGTTCTCGCCGCAGCCGGACCATGAGACCTCGACCCGAGGCGCCGTGAAGATCGCCGGGACCCGCAGCAGCACGAGCCACAGCAGGAGATATACGAATGCGACGGCGCTTGCAGCTGCCATCGTGCGCCGCCAAAGCAGGCCGAGGCCGCTTGCGAAGCTGACCAGACCGCACACGTATGCAATCGCCACACGAGCGGGCACCCAGCCAGGGACGGGCTGCCAGACGAGCGCGAAGTCGCCATAGATGAGCCCCAAGGCCCCGAGGCCGATCAGGGCTGCAGCAAAAACCGTGATTCCGACTCGCGAGCGTTGCATGACACTAAGCTCTTGATCCGCAATATGATACGCCGCCGCGGCCCAGAATACTCAAGCTTGCCGGCTCGAGTCCCCAATGAACACCTGGCGTTGCGCTTCCGCGACCCGGAAGTAGGCGATGGACCGAGCGGGCGCTTTGTGATGCCCAAGCACAGCCCCGACGATCCATTGATGCTGCACAACTGCACGCGCTTTTACTCGGGGCCGAGGGAGTTGATGATTTGATAGTGCCGCCGCTGACGTAGCCGGTCCGTGGGGCGGTTCTATCAAGCGCCGACTGTGAAGCTCAAGGTTGCCATCCCTCAAAGCGGTTTGTCCTCCGCGCCTTCGAAGGGCAGAGTTTCAAACAACAGCCGAGACACAAGCGGAGCAAGCACTCCACCGGCACGTGCTCCAACGGCGCATTGACGTCCGCAGGACGAGCGCTCAGAGTGCGACTGCGGTCGTTTGCGGCCGAGACGCACGTCAGTGCGATCTTTGATGGACTGAAGATTCAGCAGGAGGATGCCATGCGTTTAGCACAGGTCACGGTGGCCGCTCTGATCGCGATGCCCCTCGGGGCGCTAGCCCAGAACGAATCGCCGCAGCAGGAGTCGACTCCGGCGCAATCAAAGCTCGAGGAAGGTCAGTCGAGTAAGAGTTGTATCAGCAACATCGTTTTCAGCCACGAGTTCCTCGAGCGCTACCCCAACGCGGGTGGCGCCTGTCGCGAAGTGAAGGTTGAGAATGGCCACAAGTGGGCGCGCTTCGACGCCGACGTAGCCCAGGTGAGAGGGAATCGCGTCACGGCGGATTTTGTCGACCGCTACGATAGAAAGCTAACCACGATCGTATTCGACGCGCCGAGCGATGCCCGCGTCACGGTGAACGGTCGGAGCACGCGGTTCTCCTCGCTCCAGCCGGGCGACCACCTGTCCTTCTGGATGCCGGAGGACCAAGTAGGTTTCTACGCACAACCCGGAGCCTCGGAGCAGAGCAAGCTCGCCGTGATCAGCAAGAAAGAGGTGGAGCGCTGACTCGTCGCGCAGCAGACGTGCCGCCCGGGCTCGCGGCCAGAGGAGACCGCGAACCCGGGCCATTATCTCGCCTACGGACGATCGTGCACGGAAGCGCTTGCAGCCAGTTGCCATCGAGAACGTTAACATGGTGCATCGCACGCTAGGCCGTCGCGCCTCAATCGTCCTCCTCGGACCCTTGCTGACGCTCGCATGGTTTTCGTTTGCGGCAGATGGCCACTCACACTGGAACTACTCTGGAGCGAGCGGCCCTGAAAAGTGGGGCACGATCGAGGAGGATTACAGCACCTGCGCATTGGGCAAGAAGCAATCGCCGATCGACATCCGGGACGAGATTGCTGCAAGGGTCGATCTGCCTCCGATTGAGTTTCATTACAAGCCCGCAGGACTGAAGATCATCGACAACGGCCACACGATTCAGATCAATTACGAGGCGGGCAGCTTTATCATCGTCGGTAGTCGGCGATACGAGCTCGTCCAGTTTCACTTTCACAAGCCTTCTGAGGAGCGGGTGAACGGAAAAGGCTACGACATGGTCGCTCACCTGGTACATCGTGATCCGGACGGCAACCTCGCAGTGGTAGCCGTGCTGCTCACGAAGGGAAATGCGAATGGGTTGATCGGCACGCTCTGGGACAACATTCCGCGACAGAAAGGGAGCGAACAGGCGCCTGGCGTCCGCATCGATGCCACTGCGCTCATACCCAAGGACGCTGCCTACTACACGTACGCCGGTTCGCTCACTACGCCTCCGTGCAGCGAAGGCGTCACATGGCTTGTGCTGCGCAATCCGATGACGCTGTCGGCCGACCAAATCGCACGCTTCTCCCGGGCTTACCCCATGAATGCGCGCCCGGTGCAGCCGCTCAATGGTCGGGAGATCAGAGCTAGTTCGTGACGGCCGCAGCACCGGTATCTCGCGGCTACTTCCTCGCACAGATGAAACTCGCCGCGGAGTTCTCGGTGCCTGCCGCTCCAGTGAACTTCGGATACGTGGGGTATTCACACAGCGGTCGGGTCCTGTTCGCATTCGGATTGGCGTCCGTCACGATGAGACCGGCCGGTGCCTTTCCCTGCTCCACCCACTGCTCAAGCGCCGGCAGTGAGTCGAACTTGGCATTGAACGTACCGAAGCCGTGACCAAAGCCCGGGATCACGTAGAAGCGCAGGAAGCTGCGGAGGCGTTTGTTGCCGAACTGGGCGACCTGCCTCTGGTAATAGGCGATTGAGTTGTGCGGCGTGATGAAGTCGTCCGCGGTTCCGTGCGTCATGATGATCTTCCCGCCCTTCGCCCGGAACCGCTCGAGGCTCTGGTCGGTGACGTCCATGAAAGAGGCGACGGCGGCAATCCGCGCCTTGTACTGCCTTGGATCGAACCGCAGCGTGTCGAACTTCGGATCGCGAGTGATGATGTACTTGATCGTCGCGTCGCCGGCGCTGTAGAGCAGCGGCTCCTTGCCGGAGAGCGGATTCGACGGCTGCGAGACCCTCCCAAAGTTCGACGGGCCGGCGAACTTCGCCCCTTCAAGCAGCGCCCACTTCGGAAATGTGGCCATCCCCGCGATGCTGAAACCCGGGTTGTAACTCGAGGTGATCGTCGCCACCGCCTTGAGTTGCGCATCCGACAGGCAATTCTCGCCCGTACCCCCGTTCGGGCAGCGAAGCGTCTTCACATCGAACGCGACGTCGCAAGCGGCCACGTTGCTGATGATCCCATCCTCGACGCCGTCGAGCGCATCGCATTTCGCCATCACGGCATCGGTAATCAGCTTGACGTGGGTCGCGTCCATCCAGCCGGCCCCGTGGTCGGCGTACAGAGCGCGGCCGACATTCCACGATCCCAAGTGCAGCATGGTCACGTTGTATGCCGGAAAGTGGGCGACGACACCGTCGTAGTCGTCGGGGTAGCGTGCAGCGGCGTCGAGCGCCTCATGTCCGCCTTGGGAGCCGCCGATAAAATAGAATCGCTGCGGCACACGGCCGTAGGCCCTGCGGATGATGGCCATGGCGACGTCGTGTGTCTTCTTTATCGACTGCTTGCCGTAATTGAGCAGAGCTTCATCGTCGAGCCCGAATCTGCCATCGAAGCCCGGGCCGCCGCGATGACCGCCATTGCTTCCTAGGGTCACATAACCGCGCTTCAGCGGCGTCTCCTCGCCTGGGAGCTGAAGCGTGTACGGGCCGAGCGCGTTTGTGAGCGTGCCGTCATACCCGCCGCCGCCCATCTGCAGTGCGCGGCCATTCCACGCATTCGGCAGGTTGACCTCGAATTCGAATGCAGCGGTCGAGGCAGTGGCGTTCTTGATGAGTCCTGTCACCCTGCAGAAATCGCCGTTGACGTTGCGCGGTTCGGATGCCGTGACGGCCACTGCGGTTTCGACGGTAGCGGCGCCGGTGGGCAGACCGATGGCAGATGCCGGAATCGTGAGACCTTTGAGCGACCCACAGTCAGCGGCGAGCTGAGTTGCCGCATTCTCCGCCCGGACCTTCACGGAGGCCGCTGTGACCAGCACGCAGACACCCGCACCGAAAGCGACCTTCAGTATCGAATTTCTCATACGCAATTCTCGCTCTGACGCTTGTTCGACGGTCGTGCCGAACTTTACAGTTCTTTGCCTTCGGCAGGCCAGCAAAACGTCTCTCGCAAAAGGGATCCGGCCGCTCACTCGTCGGCCTCCCGGTCCGGAGCCTCCCCCCCGGGGATGAGCTTCGCGAGCCGGCAACACGATCTCGCGCCCGCGTAACCCGATTCCACCGTACCCCGCTCGCAGTAGATCCACTTACTGCGTGCAGACGAGATTGCATTCAGTGAATGCGGTCGGCTTGTTTCTGAGCGCCCAAGGGCGATGCCGCCGGGTGGCACCACTTCGCCGCAGCCCGGAGTACGTCCCCAAGCGTGCTGGCCCCGAATTCCGGTGCCATTCCCCATACTTGGACGGGCAGAAAGAGCTTGGGTGCGCCGGATTTGCAGCAGGGCGATCCGGGAATGACGTGGATTTTACCGCGGCCGAGGGGGTTCGAAGTATGACAATTTGCGTCGCTGCACCCGCTTGCCCTACCTTGACCATGAGTGCGGTAGCATGTGCGCGAGCAGCGAGCCTCATGAGTAAACGTTCGTCTCGAAAGGCGCTGACGCGCCAGCTGCCAGGACCGCCCCAGCCCCGCACGAGCGAGGCTTCGCAGCGCATGCCGCTCACGATCACGCTTAGTCGAAACAACTTCGCCTTCCTCGATTCCTGCGTATCCCTCAACGAATTCGACTCCGTAGACCAGCTCTTTGATGCGGCGCTCACATGTTATCGTAGACACGTGCGCGCGCTGACCACGTACGCCGAGGAGCAGGTCTACAAGGGATACTCCTTCGCGGAGATAGTCCAGTCCATCGAGTGTGAGACGGTCGTCACCAAGGTCGTCCCGCCGCGAACTGTGCGCAAGCGGCAGCGCTGACGTCATACGTCGTCGGCGGGGGTGGAGCAGGGACGGCTTCATGAGAGTTTGAGGTGTGGCACGCAGGCCGCGGGCCTTTGACCGACCACCTAATCGATGTAGGATGCGTAGATCATGGCGGGCAGGTAAGGATGATTCTGCTGCCGAAGCTGGCGCAGGCCGCTGTACGTAAGCCTGCGGTAAGGCCGCTGCCATGGGCCTTCGCTGTCCTCGCGACGTTGGCCGTGGCGATCGCCTATTTCATGGCTGCCCGGCTGAGCCTGGCCCTCCTCGAGAAGCCCGATGGCGTTGCCGTGTTCTGGCCGGCTGCGGGCGTAGCCTCCGGTGCCTTGATCGTCGCCGGTTCTGCGGCCCGGTGGCCCGTCATAGTCGGAGTCATCGCTGCGACCATCGTGGCCAACCTTCTGGGCGATCGCAACGTCGGGAACTCCATTTTCTCCGCTGTCGCCAACGCTAGTGAGGCAGCCATCGTTGCGGGTCTGATCGAGCGGTCTTACGGGTCTCCATTCGAGCTCAATACGCTCCGACGCGTGATCGGTCTGTTCGCCGCGACGTTCACGGGAACCGTCATCTCCGGGATTATCGGCACGCTGGGGTTCGTGTGGTTCCACAGCGCAACCGCATCGTTCGTGACCATATGGCTTCACTGGATCGCCTCGGATTCCCTGGGCACGCTCACCGTCGCACCGCTCCTCATCGGATCAGCGTCATTGATGCGCAACCCTCCGTCGACGCGGGTGGCGGCGGAGAGTGCCTTGGCACTCGCGGTGATATGTGGTCTTTGCGCCTTTATCGTGTTCTTGCCAAACAAGCCTTGGACCCTCGAGCTCGCCACCATCTCCCTCTGCCCTCTGTTCGTTTGGATCGCGGCGCGCCTGCCGCCTGGCATTGCCAGTGCGGCAATTTTCATCTGCGCAATCACGATCGTCACGACAACGACGTTCGCCGTCGGCATTTTCGGCGACTCCCAATTGTCCTTCGAGCACCGTATCCAGTTGGCCCAAGCCAGCATTCTGGCGATCGCGTTCGGCGCGCTGGTCCTTACCGCACTATTCAGCGAGCGAGGGCTTCAAGAAATCGCCCTTCTGGATAGGGAGGCCCGACTCCAGGAGGCGCTTCGGGCCGGAGGTGTGATGGCCTTCGAATCGGATCTCGCCGCCGACCAGATCCGCCACAGTCAGAACGCGATTTCTAGCCTCGGATTTGGATCGAGAGATGTTGTCAGCGTTTCTGAGATGTTAGAACGAGTGCATCCGGAGGATCGACCGCATGTAGTAGCCTGCATAGACGGCATCACCCCCGAAAAGCCCTCATATTCGGTCGAATTCCGCTACCAGCGCGGCAATGGCGATAGTGAAGTGTGGCTACAACAAGCTGCCACCGCTCACTTCGACGCCGATGGATCGCCTTTGCGAATCCGGGGCTTGACGACGGATATTACCGAGCGAAAGCGGTTCGAAGAGGAGATTTCGCGGGCACGGAAACTGGCGGAACGCGCCGATCGCGTGAAGTCGATCTTTCTCGCGGCCGCCAGTCACGACCTGCGCCAGCCGTTGCAGACCTTGAGATTCTTGCACGAAGCGCTCGAGCAGCAGCATCCGAATGGCGAGGAGCGAAAGATCATCGCGGGCATAGGCCACTCGGTCGATACCATGTCCAGCATGTTATCGAGCCTGCTGGATATAAGCCGGCTAGAAGCCGGACATCTTCGTCCGTCGAAGAGCGAGTTCGCCGTCAGAGAGATTTTCGAGTCGGCGGCATCCGACCTGCTGCGGCCACTCGAGGAAAAAGGTCTGCAATGGCGCGTCGTGTGGTCCGATCTGGTTGTGCATAGCGACAAGCGCATGCTCGAGGAGATGATCCGCAATCTACTGTCGAACGCAATTCGGTACACCGATCGAGGGAAGATTCTGTTGGGTTGCCGGCGCGCTAGCGACAAGATTCGAATTGAAATTTGGGACACCGGCATCGGCATCCCGGGAGATCAGCTGCCACACATATTTGATGAGTACTATTGTGGTGATGAAGAGCGCGGAGGTTTCGGACTGGGCCTGGCAATCGTCAGGCGACTGGGAGAGATCCTTGGTCATAGGGTTCTTGTGCGCTCGACGCCCGGGAAAGGGACCGTCTTTTGCATCGAGGTACCGCGGGGGCTGGTACACGTCGCTGTATCTGAGTCGGTGCTGCCGTCCGATTTTGACAATAGGGTCTTCCATGGCACCGTGCTCATCATCGAAGACGAGACCTCGGTACGATCGGCGCTCGATCGGCTGCTGACAGCCAGAGGAATCGCGGTCACTGGAGTCGCTACGGCAAGTGAGGCAGTAACCTTGATACAGCAGAAGGGCTTGCGTCCAGATGCGGTGCTATGTGATTACAACCTGCCGGGTCCCATGAATGGTGTCGAGGGCATCAAGTCGGTGCGCGCCGCTCTCGCATGGGAAATTCCTGCGATCATAATGACCGGCGATACGCGATCGACGACGATGGCGTCCGTCGCCTCGTATGACGTCTCTGTCCTGGTAAAGCCCTTTGCCGCCGACGAGCTGGTCAAGCTGTTCAATCGGATTTGTCGCGACTCGAAATCTCCCAGGCCCATCCTCGGCGCACGCGTCGTTGGGCCGGTCGGCAAGCGCATGCGGATCTAGGTTTGAGCGACTATCCGGGGACGGGCTCGATTTCGAGCCCGCTGCGTTCCTGCCGCGGAGAATGCTTATGACGGCACTCTCTAAGATTCTATTCGCGAGTCTCGCTATGTCGAGCGCGGCACACGCCCAGGAGTGGCACACGTACACCTACCCTGACCCAGGGTTTGCCATCCAATTTCCCGGTGTCCCGAACGTGCAGACGACCAAGTTAAGAAATTCCGTCGGCCTGACACTGCCGGTAACGCGATATGTTGTTCGACAGGGCGGTGTCCAATACACCCTGAGCGTCGTGAATTATTCGAGCACAAACGCAGACGGACTGAACACCATTGGCGAAACCGCGAGATCGTTCAGCGCGAAAGGTAAAATGAACGCTGATATTGGCGCCCGCGTCAACGGGAACCACGGACGGGAATTGACTATTACAGAAAGCGACGGAAGCCGCTCCGATATCGCAATTTTCTTCGTAGACAATCATCTCTACACAGCAGTCGGTCGAGCATTGCCGCCCAATCCGATGGAGAGATCGGCGGAAACGGCCCGCTTTCAACGATCGCTGCAGTTCCCTCACGATGATGGCGGCTTCCTGGGATTGTTCGGGAGACGTGGCAAGACGAGTGTCAAAGCGGTTTCGAGCACCGCCACCAGTGGCAATGCTGGCGCCGGTGGCGTCAGTGGTGGCGGCACTGGCGGCGGCGTCGGCATTGGAGAGCACCTCACGAGCGTCGCAAATCGGCGTGCCGATGCCGCCTGTGCTGGAAAATCTGCTGGCGACGTCGTGCAGCTCGAAACACCTGCGGGTCCGGTACCCGCGACCTGCACGCTCACTGCCCGGCCCAGCCCTCCTTCCGACAGCACGTCTGATGCGTCGCACGACGTGCGCAATTAGGACGGCCAGCGGAACACTGGGCCGCCAAAATAGAACCTAGCCCTGGAAAAGCGCGTAACGGGGCGTTGAAGGCCAAAGTCGACCCCTGAGCTGCCCTTTCTGTCCCACCGCAATGTTTGCCGGAGCAGATTGACATCCTATATTTCATCATTATTATTGAGTAAATACGCGACCGTCAAGTCCACGGCCTGCAGCCTCCAGTGCGCGTAACCCACACGACCAGGGAATCGCAAAGATGAACGTTGTTTTCAAGTTGGGATTGGCGGCGCTTTGCTCCTTGGCTGTGGTATCCGTCAGCCGCGCGCAGAGCGCGTCGACGACTCCGGAAGGGCAGGCGCAGGCGGCTGTCAAGCTTCGCAAGGCGTTGTTCGACGTGCAGAAGTACGCGTACCTTCCGATGGAGGCCCTACTGAAAGGTGCCCCCTTCAATGCGATCGCGGCCCAGACGTCAGCCGAGCGCCTCGAAATGACATCGTCCATGATTCTAGAGATATTCAATCTCGATACACGGAAGTTCCATGTCATGACGCGAGCACTCGATGGAATCTGGACCAACATGGCGGATTTTCAGCAGAAGGCTCGCGACCTTCACCAGGCGGCGATGAACCTCGACATGGCTGCCAAGTCAGGTGATGCCGATGCGACCAAGCAGGCGGCCATCCGAGTCGGCAAGGCTTGCGGCGCTTGTCACGACGAGTTCCGCAGCCAGTGATGCGATAGGTCGACCCGGCGCGGTCCGCTCTGGCGTGCGGCCATTGACGCGGACGTTTTATTCATTACTATAGAGTAAATGCGCAACCGTGAATTCCTTGGCCAGCACGAACTCATCGTGATGCTGGCCGTGCTGCGGCTCGGGCGGGACGCCTACGGGGTGCCGATTGCGGCCGAGATTGCGCGGAGAACCGGACGCGAAATGCTGCAAGGGAGCGTCTATGCGATCCTTGACCGGCTCGAATCCAAGGGTTTCGTCACGTCACAGCTTGGCGAGGCGACTCCGCAGCGCGGAGGTCGCGCGAAGCGGTATTTCGCACTCACTGCCGAGGGCAGGCGGCAGGTACGCGAGACACAGCGTGCGCTCGAGGCGCTCTGGCAGGGTCTTGCTAAGACGGCCGGTGCAAAGTCATGAGCTCTAGGATCGCGCCGCGCGCCGCGACCTGGCTCCTAGAGCGAGTCGGTGGCGGCTCGCGATTCGAGCCGCTTATTGGTGATCTCGCTGAGCAATTCGAGGAGGGTCGCTCCCGGCTCTGGTATTGGCGGCAGGCGGTGGGGACCCTGGCCATCGACCTCGCTCAAACGATCCGGTTGCATGCATTCTCGTTCATCGCTGCGGTCGTCGTCGGCTGCGCTTCGATCTGGCTTTGGGATGCTGGCTGGCCACACTTGGCTCAGCCCCTCTACGCGAATCTCGCGGCCGTGAGCCAGCATCCGTGGACCGCCCAGGCCGGGCTGCGTGTCGCTGGCCTGGAGATGATTGGTGTCCTCGCCGATGTGCTGCTCTTCGTGACCGTATGGGCGGTGATACGGATTCATCGATCTCATCCGCGCGCGGTACTGTCAGTCTTCGTCGTAGCAGTGACCGCTCCGTATATACCCATCCTCGCTCGGTCCGTGATCCACGCAGCGACCGACCCGCGAGTCACGACTCCGTTGGTTCCAATCCTCATGCCCTTCCTTTGGCAGGCGCTGTGCATTTTCGCCGCGGGACTCTGGGTAGCCCGCAGGCTCAGCTTCACCGGCAGGGGTCGGCCCCACTTTGTTGCCATACTCGCGGTGTCGTTGTGTGTCCTCGCTGGACTCGCTCGCGCGGCAGGGCGCGTCGGTGAGATCACCTATACGCTGCACGAGTCGTACGTCCCAGACGTCTTGAATGTCGGAAGCGTGGCGTACCTGGTCCTTCTCTTGTGGCGCCCGGGGCGAACCTCACGCATGAGCGGGGAGCCTCCGACGCATGCTGGTGGTGGGCCACGAGCCCAAGCTGCAAAGTCAGAGTGATTGCGTGCCGAGGAGCGGGTCGATGAAAACGTCGAAATGGCGTGTGTTCGCGTTCGCTAGTCTTCCGCTCTCTGTCGCGCTTGTAGTCACGATCGGCGAGGCATCGGCCGCGGCCGCAGCGCATTCCAGTCATCGGTACGCATACGCAACCGCAGGCGTATTGGATCAGATCCACGTGGGCGGGATCGACTGGAAGATCCTTCTCAACGAATCGAACTTGGGCGGTCCAGAGCTCGAGATGGTCGAGGCGACCTTCCCTGCCGGAATGCTTTCGCCGAGCCACATGCACAAATCGATCGAGATCATTTACGTCCTTATTGGAACATATGAGCACGAGGTGAACGGGAAGCTCTATCACCTGACACCCGGCATGATCGGCATCGTCCGGCCAGGGGATCACGTGCGTCATATCGTGCCCAAGTCGGGACCTGCGAAGGTGCTAATCATCTGGGCTCCGGCGGGCGAGCCGGCGTTCTTTCGAAACATACACGGCGCGGCGATCCCTCCAGTCGAGCCAGTGAAGTCTGTCGTCTCGGCACCATAGCGCGGAGCGATCGCGCGCTCGGTGCCATTAGGCTTTCCGCGAAGCGTATATATGCGATCCGCTGCGCTTGTAATCCTCGGCGCCGTAGCAGGTCTGTCCCTCGCGTCGCCCCGGCAGGCCTCCGCACGCGAGGCGGGCCAGCCGCTGCCCGTGACGATTCGCAGCCTGACACTCAAAGAGACTGCGGACGGTTATGGCTGGACACTTCAGCGCGTATCGATGCCGGCGATCGGCGAGCATCAAGTGCTCGTCCGTGTTCGGGCCATATCGCTCAACCACGACGACCTCCCGCCCCGGCGCCGAATTCCGAACGTCAATCTCACGGGTGTAAGGCTAGGGTCGGACGCGGCTGGTGACGTTGTTGCCATCGGAAAGGCGGTCACCGCCTTTAACGTTGGCGAGCGTGTCACAAACACGTACTTTCGTAACTGGACGGAAGGAGTACCGGCACGGGCACAGATACATCGCGCAAAGGTATCGGGGGTGGCGTCTGACTATGTCGCGCTCGACGACACAGCCGTAGTTGCGATACCGAACGGCTACAGCTACGAAGAGGCGGCGACGTTGCCGACCGCCGGGGTGACTGCGTGGGCAGCGACTGCCGGGCGAGACCGGCTGGGTCCAGGAAAAATCGTGTTAATCGAGGGGACCGGCGGCGTATCGACCTTTGCGATGCAGTTTGCAGCGGCGACCGGCGCACGGATCATTCTGACGAGCAGTTCGGATGAGAAGCTCCGGCGCACGCTCAAAATTGCGCCGCATCAGGGCATCAATTACCAGTCTGTGCCGATGTGGAGTCAACGCGTGCTGGAGCTGACCGGCGGCCGAGGCGCCGATCTTGTCGTGGATGTGGGAGGTAAAAGTACGCTGCCCCAAGCCGTGCGCAGCCTTGCCCCAGGTGGGACACTGTCCATCGTCGGTGGCCTCACGGGCTACGATGGAGAGATTCCCGCGGGCTTGCTGCTGGGGAACGTAGCGAAGGCGCAGGGTATCTTTGTCGGATCGCGTGCGGATTTTCGGAAGATGAACGCGTTTATCCGGACCCATCGACTGCATCCTGTGATCGATCGGGTGTTTCCATTCGAGGACTACGAGCAGGCGTTGAGTCTCCTTGCGTCCGACCAGTTCGTTGGAAAGATCGTCCTCCGCCTTGTTGACCCGCAGGAGGCGAGGCGCCATGGAGCTTAGACGCGTGCTGCTTGGCCTCTGGCGCATGCCTACGTCCGAATCGAGGGTGGACGCATCACCGCAGTGGGCCTCCGGCTTTCCGCTGATCGCCCGCCTGATCAGCCGCTCTGGCCACCCCTCATCACGAGGTCCCACTCCTTCCCACCCCGCTCGAGGAGCTCAGCCCGGTCGTCGGGGAGGATGTAGTGCTCGCGGATGAGCTCGTCCAGCGCGGCGCCGAAGCGGTGCAGATACTCCTCCCGGCTCGAATAGCGCTCGGCGACGGACTTGCGGGGATCGCCCAAGGCCCTGCGCTCGGCAGCGGTGCGGGGAAACGGCAGATAGGACCCCTGGAAAGGCACGCGCTGGGTGGGTGCGCCAATCGAGGGGTCG
>Ga0134126_10003243_pt1 | contig 20367 bp, 10 predicted proteins | sample KB31752_FD_96881 | JGI IMG/M metagenome (GOLD analysis project Ga0134126, IMG submission 96881) | Terrestrial soil microbial communities with excess Nitrogen fertilizer from Kellogg Biological Station, Michigan, USA - KB3-175-2 | ecosystem: Environmental > Terrestrial > Soil > Unclassified ... | reverse complement strand
TTAGGCATGTCGCGCTGGCAGTCGCTGCGGCTGGTGGTGATGCCCGTGGCGCTGCGGGCGATGGTGCCGCTCCTCGCCACCAACTGCGTGAGCCTCATCAAGAACTCGAGCCTGGCGGTCGCCATCGGGTTCCCCGACGTCGTGAGCGTGCTCAATACGGCCGGCAATCAGACGGGGCACAGCATCGAGACGATGCTGATCATGATCGCGGTCTACCTGTCGCTCAGTCTGCTCGTCGCGGCGGGACTCGGCCGCTACAACGCGCACCTGCTGCGAACGGGAACGGCGATCTCGTGAGCGCGTCTTCGGTGCGGAGCGCGCGATGGGCCCGTGCACGTGACACCGTGCGCCGGTGCTTCGCGACGCCCGGCGCCGCGGCCGTCACGATTTTCACGCTGGCGCTGGCGGCGGTCATTTTGATTCCGATCGTGCGTTGGGCGCTCGTGAACGCAACGTGGTCGGGCGCCGCCCAAGACTGCCGCCGCACGTCGGGCGCGTGTTGGGCGTTCGTGGGACACAAGGCGGGCTTCATTCTGTTCGGTTTGTATCCTGCCGCCCAACGCTGGCGGCCCGGCATCGCCGCGGCGATTCTCTTGGCGCTCGTCGTGTGCACGGCCATGCCCAGATGCTGGACGCGGTGGCTTCTGGCGGCCTGGCTCGCAGGCCTAACGATCGCGTTCGGCGTCATGCACGGTGGGTTGGGACTGGCGATCGTGCCGACGCAGCAGTGGGGCGGCCTGCCGGTGACCATCATGCTCACCGCGATCGGCCTCGCCGGCGGATTCCCGATCGGCGTCGCGCTGGCGTTGGGCCGGCGCTCCCGGCGCCCGATTCCTCGAGCGGTCGCCACGGCGATCGTCGAAGTGGTGCGCGGCGTACCGCTCATCGCGGTGCTCTACGTGGCCGTGCTCGTCTTTCCGCTGGCGCTTCCCTCCGGCATTGGCGTCGACAAACTGATGCTCGCGCAGGCGGCCGTGATCGTATTTGCGTCAGCCTATCTCGCGGAGGCGGTGCGATCGGGCCTCCAACTCGTTCCGCCCCGGCGGCTGGACGCCGGCCTTGCGTTAGGACTGGGCTGGTGGCAGACGATGCGGTGGATCGTGCTTCCGGAAGCCCTGCGCACGGTGCTGCCGTCCTTCATCTCGATCGCGGTCGGGTTCTTCCAGGACACCAGCCTGATCGTCATCATCGGCCTCTTCGACTTGCTCAACACCGCGCGCTCGGCGGCGCAGGATCCCAATTGGCTGGGATTCTTCACCGAAGCATTCGTGTTCGCCGGCGCAATCTACTTCTGCGGGAGCGCCGCGCTGTCGCGCTACGGGCTGTGGCTCGAGCGGCGCATGGCGCGCACCGATTCCGGTGTGCGCGCCGTGCGCCCGCTCTCGATCAGTGTGGCGGCGCCACCGGAGTGACGGACAGCGGCGGCAATTGCGCGATGGCGGCGCGCAGCTTCGGCAGCTCGGTGGTAATGATGTCGTTGAGCTTGCCGATCGTCGCCGTGAGCTCGTTGCGCGACCGATCCAGCGTTAGGCGCTCGGCGTCCGTTGGCACGGCCGACGACGCTTCGAGACCGCCCAGGAGATCGTATGCGTTGCCGATGGTCGTGCCGTACGATTCGCCGAATCCCCGGTGCACCGCGGAAAGCAGCGTCGACACGTGACGCACCGCGCTGTCCGCCGCGGCGACGTTCTTCCTAAGCCCAACGAGTGCCTTGGCCCGCTCGACCTCCGTATCCACTTCGGCGAGCGCGCGCTTTCCATCGCGAAACGCCCGCGTGAGCGAGTCGATCGCCACGCTCATCTCCTCGCGCGCTCGCAATTCATCGGGCGTGCTCGCGGCCTCCGTATCGCGCTCGACGTGCACCACCTGCGAGAGCGTCGCGCCATCGGCCATCATTTTCACCGTGTAGTCGCCCGGAGGGACGTATGGCGGACGCGGCGATCCGTAGAACCCGGAGTCGTCCGGCGTGGGTGCGAATGCGTACTGTGCGTGCAGATCCCAGAGCACGCGATGCATCCCCGCTCCGCCCGGCCCGGTCAATTCGCGGACGTCCGCGCCGGCAGCGTTAGCAATCTGGATGCGTACCGCCGTATCGCGCACCGCACCAGCCGCCGCTGAACCCGGCAACCGATACGTGATGAGCGCGCCGACCGGTGTGTTAGGCGCGAGGAACTGCCGCAATCCCGACAGGGGCTGGTCGCGCCACTGGTAGAACTCGGTTGCCGTGCGCAACGGGAAAAGCCGCACCCGTTGCGCGCCGCTCGCCGAATCCTCGAGCGCCCGAATGTCATCGAGAATGATGACGCTCCGTCCGTAGGTGCCGAGTATCAGGTCGTTCGTGCTGTCATCGACCAGAATGCGGTCGACCATCACCCGCGGCAGCGCACCGCCGGGGAACGTCCAATGGCGCCCGCCGTCGAACGACCAATAGAGACCGAACTCCGTTCCCGCAAACAGCACGGCGGCATTCCGCGGATCTTCGGTGAGCGTCTTGATGGGCGTCGCCGGCGGAAGATCGCCGGCGATCGAGGTCCACGTCGCACCGCCATCGGTTGTCTTGAAGACGTACGGGTTGAGGTCATCGTCGTAGTGGCCGTCGAACGAAACGTAAGCCGTACGTGCGTCGAACTTTGACGCGCGCACCGCGCTCACCCAGCGCGGGCCGCGCAGATGAAATCGAGGCGTGAGATTCGTCCAGTGCGCGCCGCCATCGGTGGTCATCTGTACGTTGCCGTCGTCCGTGCCTACGTAAATCGTGCCCGCGGCGCGCGGCGACTCGCTGATCGTCGTGATGTTGCCGTACGCGCCGGTGCCGTCGTCGCGCGACGGCGTGTTGCTGTCCCGCAGCGGAATGCCGTCGCCCAGACTGGCCTTCTTCCACGTCTTGTCGTTCCGCGTGAGGTCGGGGCTCAACACCTTCCACGTGGTGCCGCGATCGCTGGTGGCCAACAGCTTGTTCGCGCCGTAGTAGAACGTGTGCGGATCGTTAGGCGATACGAGAATGGCCGTGTTCCAATTGAATCGATACTGCTCGGCCGTGTCGGTGGACACGGGCGTGATCCGGCGCTCCTCACGCGTCACCAGGTCAACCACGTAGCCGCGGCCATTCTGGGAATTCGTGTAGACGAAGCGCGAGCTCGTCGGATCCACTGCCACCTGGAAGCCGTCGCCGTACTCGAGGAACGTGACGCCGACGTCGGTCAGTGCGCCGCGCGAGTGCGTACCGCTCGGAAACGTGAACGTGCCCAGATCCTGGAGGCCGCCGTAAATCCAGTACGGATCGCGGTGGTCCACCGCGATGTCGTACAGCTGGCCGAGCGGCAGGTTGTTGATGTAATCCCAGTGACGCGCGCCGTCGTACGTGAAGTACACGCCGCCGTCGTTGCCCAACATCATGTGGTCGGGCTGATTCGGATCGATCCACAGGGCATGGTTGTCCGGGTGCACGCGCACGTTCACCGAATCGCTGGTGAACGTTTTGCCGCCGTCGATCGACACGTGCACGCTGGTGAGCAGTACCCATACGTGATCGGAATTCTTCGGGTCGACGCGGATCTGGCCATAGTAGTTTCCGCGCTCGACCAACCGGTTCTGACGCGTCCACGTGGCGCCGTCATCGGTGGAGCGAAATACGCCGCCGGCCCGTTGCTCGATCACCGCATACACGACGTGCTGATTGCTCGGCGCGATGGCCACCCCAATGCGGCCGACGTTTCCGCTGGGCAAGCCGTTAGTCAGGCGGATCCAGCTATCGCCGCCATCGAGCGAGCGCCAGAGCCCGCTGCCCGGCCCGCCGCCCACGAACCCAAACGCCCGGCGGCGCCGTTCGTACGTGGCGGCGAACAGCGTGTGCCCATCGGCGCCGATCGCGACGTCGATCACGCCGGTGTTCGCGTCGACGCCGAGTACTTTCTTCCACGTGAGACCGCCATCTTTGGTGCGATAGAGGCCGCGCTCTTCGTTAGGCCCGAACAGATGACCGGCCGCGGCCACGAACACGGTGTTCGGATCGTGCGGATCGATCACCACGCGGCCGATACTCTGTGTTTCGCGCAAACCCATCGACTGCCACGTCGTGCCGCCGTCGAGCGATCGATAGACGCCGTTGCCCCACGTGGACGTCTGCCGGTTGTTTGCTTCGCCCGTGCCCACCCACACGATGTTCGGATCGCTCGGCGCGATCGCGATGTCGCCGATCGAGAGGTCGCCGCCGGATTTGTCGAACACTGGATCCCAGGTGACGCCGTTGTCGCGGCTGCGGAACACGCCGCCGCTCGCGGCGCCCACGAAAATGGTGCGGGGATCGCCGACCACGGCTTCGATGTCATCCACGCGGCCGCCGAACGCGGCCGGACCGATGGCACGCCACGCGGTGTCGGGCCAGGCAGGGGTTTGCGCCGGCGCCGCCGGGGAACCGCCTAACAGAACGGCCACGCCGGCCGCAAGTACCGTCGAGCTGACGCGTATGTCCATCATTTGAGCGGTTCGCCTCCCTTCGGCAGCCCATCCGTCATTGGCTCGAGCGGCTTGACGACAATCACGCCGCTCGTCGCGGAGTCCCCATCGGCGCCGGGGTTCCCGCCTTTCAGAATCGACCGCGGCTTTCCGTTGATCTGCCAACTGTACACATAGCGTCCTTCCGTGAGCGGCAGCGTGACGACCCAGTTGTCACCGTCGCGTGTTGCGCGCACCGAGCCAAGTGTGAAATCACCGACGATCGCGACGGCGGTGTCGCCCGCGGCTTTGGACACTGGCAGCTCGAGCCGCACGCGCTGGCCCCAGTGACGCTGGAGCAGCAGACGATCATCGGGATCGACGTGCACGGCCACAACGGAGTCGCCGGCGCCCAGCGACACGGTATCTGCGCGTTTGGTTAGGCGGACGCTGCGGTGTGTCGTGGAGCCGGACGAAGTCACGAGCGCGATGTCGAGCGGCAGATCGTACGGCGGCGGCGCCTGGACCTGCTCGACGATCAATTGCCGGCCGCTCACGTGGGCTTGGACGTCGGGGATCAGTTTCTCGGTGAACCATGGCATCGCGAACGATGTCAGGTCGTGCCCGGCAGCGTGCGACATGTCTTCGATCAGCTCGCGATAGCCGGCCGCCTTGCCGTTGGCTTGACGCTGCACATAGGCGCGAATGGCCTGGTCGAACGCGCGTTGCCCGAGCATCAGGTCGAACATGTGGAAAATCCACGACCCCTTCGAGTAGTGCACGCTTCCGTTGTCGGGGTTGCCGAGGATGCTGGTGCGGCTTTCGGAGCCGAGGATGTAGCCGTTGCGAAGGCGATTCCAGAAGTCGCGCTCTTCCGCCGGTCCGTACACTGCGCCTAACGACGCCGCCTCGGCGTACGTCGCCCAGCCTTCCCGGAGCATGTTGGCCGCGGGCCCGGTGGCGTTCATGGTCCAGGCGTGCGACACCTCGTGCGCGAACGCGAACGACGGTCCTTGCACGCCTAACTCGACCAACTGATCGGCTTTGCTGCCTGAAATGATGGCATCGGCCATGCGAACCGAGAATCCGCGCGGACCGATGGCGCGGTCCTCGACGGCCGCGATATAGGGCGGCGTCGGACCGCCGAAGCGGGCGTGCAGCAAACTGTCGACCGGCCGGAGTACGGTGGCCAACGAGTCGTGCGAGAAATGGAACGCCGGCGTGGTGAAGGTCTCGAATCGAACGCCATCGACATCCGTGGCGACGGTGCGCCACGCGCGATCGTAGATCAGGCTGAGCAGCCACGTTGGATATGTGCTGCGGCCGATCACGGTCCGCACACCGCCCGACACGGAGTCGGTCTGTGGCAGCGTCGTAGTCAGATAGTACGCCGCGGGCACGTGCACGGTGACCGTAGCCGGCCCCAGATCGTTGGCGCTGTTGAAATCGAAGAACGGATGCCAGTCGTCGGTGTTATGGAACGCACCGTAGGCCGGCATCGAATCGCGCGCGGTGGAATCGCGCGCCGGACTGTTCTCGTCGGGGATCCAGTACGACAGCACGAGATCGGCGTGCGTCCGGCGCGGCGCCGATACCCAGAGCACGCCGCCGCCTAACGCCCAGGCCACCGAATCGCCCGCGTACCGCACGCCGGTGATGTGCGCGTGGTTGTTGAGCCGCATGGCAAGGCCGTAGTCGCTGCCCACGGTCACCGACAACGTATCGACGACGTGGATGTCGCGGCCGGGCACGAGCTCGACGTGCAGCAGATGGCCGTGCAGATAGTCGAGCGTGTCGATCGGCAGGGGCTGCGCGATGTACCACACGCCGCCTTTGGCCACCGCCTCGTAGAAGCCGGAGAAGTGGCGCACGAGGTTCGTTTCGTCGCTGCCGCTGCCGGCTTTCACCGTGCCGGTGAGCAGGAGCACGGCGCGTTGGCCGCCGCGCCACACCACTCGGCCAATGTTCCCTTCGTGCGGCAATTTGCGCTGCACGGCTGCGTGCATCACCGCGCGACTAACGGTGTCAGGGTCGATGCTGTCGAAGGCCGCCGGCGACGAACCGGCGAACCGGCTCAGAAACGACGCGGCGAGGGAATCGGGTGTCGGGGCGCCGGCGGTGCCGGTTGCCATGGGCGCGATCGGGGGCGGCGCCGGCGTGCATGCGACCGCTGCAATCGCTCCGCCCAACGCAAGTGCGAACTGCCGTGCGGCACGCATCGTATGGATGCTCCTCCGGGCGTGGCTGGGTGACGCGAGCCTCGCGTCGAAGTAGTGCATGAGCAATGTGCCTAACGAGTGGGCGCTGTACGGAGTACGCGGCGGCGTCAGCGGTAGTGCCAGGCCGTGGTATCGCTGCCCGCCGGCGCGTCCTTGGCGATCTGAGCGGCCATCACCCGCAGCATGTCGCCGGTGGTCGTTGGGCGGATGCCGTGGCCCTTCATCGGACGCCCGTAGTCGAATGTGCCGCCGAAGTTCGGATTCTTCGTCTGCGTCAGGAAATCCTGCGCGCGGTACACGGCCATGTTGAGATAGAAGTTGTCCATGTCGCCGGCGTAGAAGTGCAGCTTGCCGACGAGCTGCGGCCCGATCGCCGTCCAATGCTGGCGCATGTACGCCGTGAGGTCGTACCCGTGGTCGCGCATGTACGTGGCAACGCTGTGATCGATCGCGCCCGTGACCTTGTTCCAGAGCGGCTTGGGATAGCCGTCATCGCCCACGGGTCCGTAGACCGCCTCCCACGCCTCCTGCTGCTCCGCCGATCGCCCGTGGGAGCCGAGTACGGCCTCGAGCTGGCTCAACTGGCGTTCCGTTAGGAGTACCTGGCCGTCGGTGCTGCGGAACATCGGCCGCTCCGGCACCACCCATTTCGCGCCGGGCAGCGTGAATGCGTTGTCGTCCTTGTAAATGTCGATCAGCGCCCACTGCCGGAAATCGATCGGATCGGGATAGTAGACCCACGCGCCGCCGAAGAAATCGGGATGATAAACCTGCAGTGCGAGCGACTCCCATCCGCCCGTGGAACCGCCCGACAACACGCGAGCATACGCTTGGCGGATGATGCGGAAGTGCGACTCGATGTACGGCACCAGCTCGGTCATGATCGCGTCGCCGTAGGGGCCGTCGTTGGCGGAATTGACGGCGTACGAGTCGTCGAAGTACGGCGTGGGATGGAGGAACGTCACCATCAACATCCGCGGGAATGTGTCGGACGTCCAATCCTGATAGAGGCGATATCCCTCGACGCGCCGCAGATTCACGACCCACGCGCGATGCCCAACGACGTTGGAATCGGCGGGCTCGACGGCTTCTTCCTGGAAGTGATACGGCGCAGCAAGACTGAAGTGATCCTGCTCGTAGTCGACGGGATACTGCACGTTTGGGTGCTCGTCGTAGCCTTTGGGCAAGAGTACGACAGCGCCCAAGTACATCGGATGGCCCCAGAACTTGGTGAGGAGCGCGCTCTGGATCTTGATGTGCTTGACCCACTTCGTGTCGGCGGGCACCTCGACGGGAGGGATGACGCTGTTCAGCGACAGGCGAGCAACGCCCGCTGCACCCGGCCCAACGTGGACGCGCACGATCCCGCTCACGAGATTTCCCGGCGAGCTGCCGTACTGCTGCCCTTCCCACTGATCGAGGTGCACCCAAATCGTGTGGCCGTCGGCGCGGTGCACCCGCGTGTAGACGTTCATCACCGCCTGGGCGTAGTAGTCGCCGGCGGGGATTTTGCCTAACGTAGCGATCGGATATCCCGGCGTCGCGCCATCGAACCGCGCGGCGGCGCCCGGCGCGAGCTGCGACACGTCGACGCCGAACACGGGCCCGTTGGAGCCTAACGCGCCGCCCTCGAACCGCGGCGCCGGCGTGGTGGCGGTGGCGAGAAACAACAGCACACGACCGGTGATCGCGCCCTGGTGCACGGACGCGGGGAACGATACCTCGAACACCGGACCGTGTTGGGCGGCCAGCGACGACGGTACCGCGAGGACGGCGCACACACACACTTCGGCGAGCCGGCGGGGAAAGGTCATCTCCATCATCAGGTTTGCCGGATGGTGCAGGAGAACCCACGGACGACGAGGGGCGTGCAGCTCATCGCTCGGCGACTCCAGGGGAGACGGGCGAGGCTCCGGCCTTGGAAAGCGCCGCGTTGATTGAGCGGAGCGCGCCTAACGATGAATGCAACCGGCGGAGCTGCACGTCGAGGCGCGTGGCGAGCTCGGCGAACACGGCGTAGTCCTGCGCCGTCGGGCGCCCGTTGCCGTCGCCGGTGTACGCAGCCAATTCGGCAAGCTTGTCATTGAGGCCGATCGGATAGTTGAGCGGATCCTCGCTCGCCCGCGTTTGCACCTGATAGATCGACGACTCGATGCGCGTGAGCGAGTCTTGCAGCGCGGCCGCCGCGTTGCGCGCGTCGCCCAACTGCGATGCGCGCTCCGAGAGTTGGGCGCGCACGTCGCGAATGGTACGGATGGCCTTGTTGGCCGCGCCGATCGTATCGCCGATGTGCGTGAGCAGCGTGAACTGCGCGACGAGATCGGCTTGCGTGGCACGCGAGCGCGGATCCGGGCGCAGCACGAACGGCCGCGTCTGCACCCGACCGTTTACCGTTAGTCGCACCGTATAGTGGCCCGGCACCACCCGCGGACCAACTGGATTGCCGGCCCACAACACCATGCCGGGGAACGACGCCGGGTCGGGCGTACGCAGATCCCACGCGAACGCGTTGAGGCCCGCCTTGTTGGGCACGAGCGGCTCGCGCCGACGCGGCACCTCCACGTCTTCGACCCCGCCGGTATCGGCCGCGTTCTTCACCAGGCTGCTGAACGAGCGGATGACGTGTCCCGCGGCGTCGAGAAAGTCCAGCGTCAGCGTGTCGTTAGGCGACCGGAGCCAGTAGTACACCACCGCGCCCGATCGCGGGTTGCCCGCTTTGGGCGGCCCGGCGTCGTGTTGGGCGCCGTTGGTCGGCCCCCCGGAGAAGTCGGCGCGATGAACGGGGCGCGGTGTGAACAGGAACGCATCTCGCCTAACGACGGCGGCCGACAGCTGCCGGAGCGGCGTGATATCGTCCAGCACCCAGAAGCCGCGGCCGTGCGTCGCCGCCACGAGATCGCCGTTCTTGATCGCGAGATCGTGCACCGGCACCAGCGGAAGGTTGCGCCGCAACGACTGCCAGTGCGCGCCATCGTCGAACGACACCCACACGCTGCGCTCGGTCCCCACGTACAGCAACCCTTTGCGCTCCGGATCCTCACGGATGACGCGCGTGAATTCGTCGGCCGGGATCCCGGTGGCGATCGACGTCCAGTGCTTGCCGTAGTCGGTGGTCTTGTACAGGTACGGGCGGAGGTCGTCCATCTGATAGTGATTCGCCGCCACGTACGCCGTGCCCGGATCGAAATGCGATGGCTCGATGGTCGAGATGCGCATCCACTGCGGCATGCCGGGCGGCGTGACATCGGTCCACGTTGCGCCGCCGTCGCGCGTGAGGTGGATCAACCCATCGTCGGATCCGGTCCAGATCTCGTTGGGCTCGAGCGGCGACGGGGCAATGGCAAAGATCGTTCCGTAGTACTCGACGGACGTTTGATCCTTGGTGATCGGCCCGCCCGACGGGCCTAACGTACGCGGGTCGTGTTTGGTGAGGTCGGGGCTCACCACCTGCCAACTGGCGCCGTCGTTGCGCGAGCGGAAGAGCACCTGCGCTCCCGCGTAGAGCGTGTTCGGATCGCGCGGCGAGAGTGCTAACGGGTACGTCCACTGGAAGCGGTACTTGATGTCGCCGGCGCTGTAGCCCATGGGGTTGTCGGGCCACGGACTCACCACGGTCATCTGCTTGGTCCGCCGGTCGAGCCGCGTAAGGCGGCCGTCGTACGATCCGGCGAACACGACCTGCGGTGAATCGGCGCGCACGGCGATGTAGCCGCTCTCACCGCCGCCCACCTCGTGCCATCCGCCGATGTCGATGCCGCCTTCCCAGCGCGTGGGGCCGCAGAGCGTGCCCGCGTCTTGTTGGGCGCCGCAGACCTCGTACGGGAAGTCGTTCGTCGTCTCGACGTGGTAGAACTGGGCCGTCGGCTGTGTTTCCGCCAGCCACGAGTGGCCGCCGTTGATGGACACCGTTGCGCCGCCGTCGTTGGCTTCGGCCATCCGCTGCGGATCATTCGGCGCAATCCACAGGTCGTGGTTGTCGGTCGACGGCGTGGCGATGGCGGTGTCGAAGCGCGTGCCGCCGTCGTCGGACCGGAACACGTGGACGTTGAGCACGTACACGCGATTGCTGTCGCGCGGGTCGGCAAAGATGCGCGAGAAGTACCACGCACGCTGCCGCAGCTTGTGCTCGTCGTTGGTCCGGTGCCACGTGGCGCCGGCATCGTCGGAGCGGAACACGCCGCCCGAGTCGGCTTCCACCAACGCCCATACGCGGTTAGGGTCGGCGCCGGACACGGCCAGGCCGACGTTGCCGATCATCCCGTTAGGCAGCCCGGGCGCGCGCGTGATCTCGGTCCAGTGTTCGCCGGCGTCGGTCGACTTGAAGATTCCGCTGCCCGCGCCGCCCGACGACAGCAGCCACGGCGTGCGGCCCGCCTGCCAGAGCGCCGCGTACATCACGTCGGGGTTGGACGGATCGAGCACCAGCTCGATCGCGCCGGTGGAGTCGTTGCGATACAGCACGCGTCGCCAGTGCGCGCCGCCGTCGGTCGTCTTGTAGATGCCGCGCGATGAGTCGGGCGCCCACACGTGGCCGAGCACGGCGGCGTAGACGATGTTCGGATCGCGCGGATCGATGCGGACGCGCGAGATCTGGCGCGAATCGGGGAGGCCGGCGAACTGCCACGTTTTGCCGGCATCGGTCGACTTGAACATCCCATCGCCGTGCGAGACGTCGCCGCGGATGTCGTACTCGCCCGTTCCGACGTACACGATGTCGGGGTTGGACGCGCTCACCGCCACGGCTCCTATGGTGCCGCCGAAATACTTATCGGTAACGGGGTTCCAGGTTTCGCCGCCATCGGTCGTCTTGAAGACGCCGCCGCCGGTGGTCCCCATGTAGTACTCGTTAGGCCTGGCCGCGGACCCGGCGACGGTCGCCGAACGACCGCCGCGGAAGGGGCCGATTTCGCGCCAGCGGAGCGCGGCGAACGCCGACGTGTCGTACGCCGCCGGCCCGCCATTTCCGTTAGGCGTCTGGGTTTGTCCGCGCGCCGGCGCCGGCCCAGCGACGACCAGGGCCAGCACCGACAGCGCAACGACCCTGCCACATCCTTCTCCGCTCCGAATGCGTCCGAGCATGTTCCTCCGCTCAGAAATTCGGATTGGCGTTCGTCTCCTCGGGCGGAATCGGCGCGCAGAAATTGCTGCCGAACGGACCGCCGCCCGAATTCGTGTAGAACGGCGCGCCGACCGGATCGGTGAGCACGGCCGCCAGCGGCACCGACGGGTTGCGCCGGAGGTCGCCTAACTTCTTGCCTTCCATCCAGAAGTCGCGGGCCCGCTGGTTGAGCAGCTCGCCGAGCACCGCGAGCGTGTCGCTGGTGCTGCCAGCGTAGGCACCCTCGCCTCCGGCAGCGCGGCGCGCATTGATCAGTGTGACGGCGTCGCCCGTTGCACCGCTGGCGTGCAGCTCCGCTTCCGCCACGATGTACTGCGCCTCGAGTCCCGAGCCTAACCGAATCGGATCGGCGTAGCTCGTGTACTTGGCCTGGATGACGTAGGGCTGCTGGTTCAGCGTCGAGCCGGGCGTCGTACTGTCGATCGGCATCCTCGGATCGGCGAGGCGATAGAGCTTGGGCGCAATGATCTGTCCTTGCAGGGCGTTGCCGAAATACGTGTTGCCGAGCACGCTCTGCGTGCTGACGTTCGCCGACGTGACGACGTTGATGAGGAAGTCCGACGGCACGAGCGCCGCCGTCGTCGCCGCGTTCGCGAAATCGCCCGACTGCAGATAGGCGCGCGCCAGGCCCACGTTGGACCCGTTCACGATCGTCGCGCCGGCTGGTCCGGCCGCCGACGCCACGGTAATCGCCTGGGTGAATGCCGTGATCGCGGTGTCGAGCAGTTGTGTGTCGGACAACTCGGGGCCGCCCTGGATGACGCCGGAGCACATCGTCTCCGCCATCAGGTCCAGCGAGAAGCCGAGGTTCATGGCCGCGGTGGCCAGGTTGGTGTCGGTGGATGCGTTAGGCCCTTTGCCCAGCACGCCAACCGCGTTTTGATTCGACGCGATGGCGAGGCTCAACGGCGCAAAGAAGTCGGCGTTGATGTCGTCGGTGCTGGCGAAGTTGCGGGCGGACAGGCGGTTGGTTTGCAGCCGCACGGCGCCGGTCCACACCTCGTCCGAGATCAAGCCGCCGAACATCGCGACGCTCTGGAACGCGATGTAGAAATTCGTTTGCGCCGACAGGGCTAACGTCGCGCCATCGGAGTTCGGATTGAATTTGCCGGCGTCGATGACCGACGGGTTGTCGACATTCATGCTGCACGAGGCGAGCCCGATCACCGCCACGCCTGTCAGGACCGTTGCACGCATCCATCTGGAAAGTGTGGTCATGGTGGTGTCTCTCAGAACTCGAGGTTGAGCCGCAGGACGAAGCGGCGGGGCTGGGGCACCGTGAATTCCTCCGTCGTCGCGAACTGCAGGCTGCCGGCGGTTTGCGTACTGGACAACATCTCCGGATCGACGCCGGTGAACTTGCTGCTCTTCCACAGCGCCAGGTTGCGGCCGGCCACCGTCAGTGAGGCTCCGCTCGCGTGCATCTTGGCGGCGATGTCGTTAGGCAGTGAGATGGTCGCCGACAGCTCCTGGAGCCGGATGAAATCCGTCGGTTGCAGGAACGAGTCGAGCACGAGAGGCACCTGGGTGCCGTCCGCCGTCTCGAAGGGACCAAAGTGCCGGATAAATTCGGCCTTGCTGTACCCGCCCTTGCCGGCCGGCAGGTTGGTGCCCGCGGACGTGAAGGTGAGGTCCTGCAGCAACGGCGTGAGGTTCAGGATCTTGCCGCCGCTCTGTCCGCTGAACGATGCGTAGAGGCGCAGGTTGTGGAAGAGCGTGACGGTGTTGGCGAAATTGGCTTGGAAGGTCGGGAACTGCGGTCCAGCGTACACCGGCGTGCTGGTCACCGTCGCAAACCCGGCGGCCGTGTCGACCTTGATGATCTTGCTCGAGTACCACGCCGAGAGCGGCTTGCCGACGACGTAGCGGAGGGTGAGGTCAGGACTGATCTCGCTCCGGTTAGGAAGCGTGATGTTGCCCAGGCCGAGCAACCGGTTGCGCAGCGTGTTGGCGGTGAACGACATGTCCCACGTCGCCGTCGTGTTGCTGATCGGCGTCGCGCGCAGCACCAGCTCGATGCCGGTGTTTTCGACGTTGCCAGCGTTGACGAACGGATCGGCCGTAAATGCGAGCGATGGAGCGAGCGGGTCCAACAGCAGCAGGTCGTTCGTTTTCTTATCGAAGTACGTGAACTCGATGCCGGCGCGGTCCTGGAAGAATCCCGCGTCGAATCCGGCCTCGAACTCGGTTCCGCGTTCCGGCTTGAGGTTCGGGTTGCCCGGGCTCGCCTGCACGAGGCCCGGCCCAACGCCGCCGGTCGGCGTGACGAACGGGAACGGCGCATACGTGCGGAGCGCCGCGCCGGGATCGGGCGCGCGACCGGTGGTGCCGTACGCCGCGCGCAACCGGAACGTCGAGACGATCGGCGACAGCGACGTCCAGAACGGCTCCTGGGACATCACGTAGGACGCGCCAACTTTAGGCAGGAAGAACGCGCCGTAGTCCGTGCCGAACGCCGAATTCCGGTCGACGCGCGCGCCGACCTGGAGGAAGAGGGTCTGCCCGAACGCGAGTCCTTCCTGCGCGAGCAGGCCTAACGATTTGGACTGCGCGAACGTCTGGTGCGACTCGCTGGAGGCGGCCGACGACACCAGGTTCGACGAATTGTCGGCCAAACCGAGGCCGACGCCCGCGAGATAGTTGGTGACGATGTTGATGTACTGGCTGCCGAACGACAGGTCGGATGCGATGTGGCCGTTGCTGCCGAACGTCAGCTTGATGTCGCCCAAGTAGTCGATCGTGTAGATGTGGATCGGATTCTGCACGTCCTCGACGTATCCATTGGCCTGGTCACCCGAGTACCAGTTCTGGTCGTTGCGCGGGAAGAACGTGAATCCCTCGGTGGACGAGAGGTCGCCGCCGATCGTTAGGCGGTTGGTGAGCCACGGGAACGGGTTGTAGTGCGCCGTGGCCGTGGGTGTGAAGCGCAGGGTCGTGAGTTTGTTCTGGATGGCTTCAAGGCCCTGGACTGGCGTGCTCAGCCCGCCCGATCGCGTGCCATCGGGGTTCACCGTCACCGCGAACGGCGACGACTCGAAATAGCCCTGCGTGAGGTAGCCGTAGTTGCCATCGTCGCCTTCCGGCAAGCGGTATTGGTTGTATGCGAGCCCAACGGCGGCGTCGAAGCTGAGTTTCGGATTCACCACCCAGTTGAAGCTCGTGCGGCCCGTGCGGCGGTAGTAATAGTTGCTCGCCGAGGTGCCGAGCTCGTTGGTCACGCTGCCGGACACGAAATAGCCGAATGAGTCGCCGCCGCCGCGCGCGCTGTAGTCGAGCGACTTGAGGTTCCCGTTGCGGAACACGCCGCCGTCGACGAGCGGGTTGGCGGAGATCACGGTGCCGACCGGCTTGTTGAGGCAGAGGTCCGCGCCGCCGGGCGCGGTGTCGCCGGCGGTGCACGTGCCGTACACGGGCAGCGGCGTGAAGTTCGGCTTCACCTGATCGTATTCGATGCCGACGTTCTGCGAGAAGCGGTGTGAGCCTAACTGGCCTTTCTTGGTGATGATCTGGATCACGCCGGCGGAGGCGTCCGCGCCATAGAGGGTCGCGGCCGCCGGTCCCTTCACGATTTCGACGCTCGCAATGTCGTCGGGGTTGAGGTCATTGAGCGCCGTGACCGTCTGCCCGCCTAACCCTTCGAGGCCGTGGAAGCTGCCGACATCCTGCCGCGCGCCGCTCTCGACGCGCACGCCATCGATGAAGACGAGGGGCGCGTTGGACAACGAGATGGAGGCGGGGCCGCGAATCTGGATCCGTGGCGCGGCGCCGATCGTGCCCCCCGCCGACGTCACGTTGACGCCGGCGACCCGCCCCTGCAGCACATCGGTGACGTTCGTGGGTGCGGCTTTGGAGTTGATGTCCGATGCGTCGATCGAGGTCGCGGGCGCGCCCTGCGCCTCGCGCGTTTGATTGCCGGCCGTGCCGGTGACGACGATCGCCTGCAGCTCCGTCGCACTGATGCGGAGCGCGAAGTCGGCGGTGACGGCGCCGTCCTCCACCATGGTGATCTGCTTCGTCTGCGGCGCGTAGCCGATGCGACGGACGGTGACCGTGTACGTACCGGCCGGGACGCGGGCGATCTGGTACGTGCCGTCGTCTCCGGTCACACCGCCTAACTCCGTGCCCTGGAGCTTGAGGCCCGCGGCGCTCAGCGGCTCGCCGGTTTTGGCGTCGGTGACGCGCCCGGAGATGGTGCCGGGCGCGTGCCTGTCCGTTAGGCGTTGGGAGGCCGGCGCGCCGGACGCGGCGAATCCGGGTGACGGCTCGACCGCGGCCGGCACCGCGGGCTGCTGCGCCGGCAGCGGCGCGGCGACCAGCGCGCCGCACGCGAGCAGCGAGAGTGCGAGCGCTATGCGGAGACCCATGGTACCGTTCCTCACTTGGAGTTGGGCAAGGGTGGAACCTCGTGGACGGGTGAACCGGACTGGGACGCGCGGACGGACGAATGTGATGGAGCTGCGGTAGGCCGACGTAAGGCGAATGACGGAGGTGCGGCCGAACACGAGAGTCTTTCGCTATTGATACGGACAAATTACTATTGGTCCGGACAAATGATAACGCCCACCCCTCCAACGCGCTAGACTGACGTTCCAGGCCCCCGCCCCCTCCTCCAACTGCCGCCGGCAGAGTCACTTACCATGGACCACCAGCTCGAACGCGAGATCCGCCGGCTCCGCCGTACCAACGCCGTCACCCTCGCCGCACTCATTATATTGGCGGGCGCTGCGTTCACAGGTATCGTTCGACCGCCCACCAAGTTCGACGTCATCGACGTCGGCCGGATCAATATCCGCGAGCCCGACGGCACCATCCGGCTCGCCATCTCCAACAAGGCCCACTTCCCCGACCCCGTCATCGACGGGAAATCGTATCCGCTGCGCGGCGGAGCCAAGCCGGCCGGGATGATTTTCTTCAATGACATGGGCGACGAGGACGGCGGCCTCATCTGGAGCGGAAAGAAAACCGGCGCCGGTTATGACGCCGGCGCTTCGCTCACCATGGACCAGTGGCGACAGGACCAAACGGTCCAGATCTCGTACGAGGGCGGGCCCAATCACACGCAATGGGCCGGACTCCGCGTGATCGACCGGCCCGAAAAGCCGATGAGACCGATGCTCGACCAGGCAATGCAGGCAATGAAGCTGCCGGCCGGTCCGCAGCGGGACAGCGCGATGCGTGCGCTCAAGCAGTTCGTCGCCGATAGCGGCCTAACGCCAGCGTCCCGCATTCTCATCGGCAAAGGCGCCGAAAAGGCGGCGACGGTGCGCCTCAACGACCCGTCCGGCCGCACCCGCATCCTGCTCAGCGTCGATTCCCTCGGCGACCCATCCATCCAACTGCTCGACTCCGCTGGCCACGTGACCTACCGCATTCCGTCGGCTGCGGGCCAAGGCACGCACTGAGGCGCGGCCCACCCGCGCACACCCGCCGGCTCCCCACTACTGCTACCCGCGCATCTCCGATGCCTAACGTACTGACCGCGCTCCGGCAAGCCGCCGTCGCCATTGTGGCCGCTGGCGCCGCCGGCGCCCTGTGCGCCCAGACGCCATCGCTCACCGCGGACGTCGCGACGACGGTCGCGATGCCCCTCGCCGTCGAGATCGGCGCGCCGAGCGCGGACTCGCTGGTTCATCTCGTCCTGGCGCGGTTCGCGAGCGGATCGGCGGAGGCCTTCGACAGCGTCTACCCCGACCCGCTCGGCCGCGCGGTGGTCGGCGGCGCCGCCCAACGCAAGCAGCTCCGCACGCCCGGACTCGGCCGCGTGCTCTGGTCCGACGATCAGCGCGCCGTGTTGCTGATCACCGGCACCGTGCACGAGGGCCACGCCACCGGCATCGAGACCGGCTCCGATGAGACGAACCGCGTCCGCCGCCTGTCCGGTTTGTACGAGGCCCGACGCACCGGCGACACCTGGATGCTCGCTCGGCAAATCCCGTTCGACACGCTCAACTACATCCGCGTGCAGGTGCTGCACGTCGACATCCAGCCCGGACGGCTGAGCCGGATCGTCGACACGCTGACGATCGAGGCCGGCAGTCCGTACGGATTCGGCACGCGTCTCAACAACGCCACCGAGCTGCACGAGGTGCGTTTGAATGGTCATGCGGCACGGTATGCGTTAGGCGGCGGCGTGTTGTGGATCGACACGCCGGCGGCGGCGCGCAAGGGTCCGGCCAAGTTGGTGCTTGCGTACTCGATTCCCGCGCAGCACGAAGCAAAACCGGCCGCGGGCGATTCGGCAAACGTGGCGCCCGCGGTATCACCCGACACGCTGCCCGCATACGGCGCCATGAACAACACCGACGCGTGGCACCCGTTCTTCAACTACGACAGCGGAAACGATTTCGCCCAACTCACGGTGACGGTCACCATTCCGTCGCAATATCAGCTCACGACGTCGGTGCCGCAGACCGAACGCGTGCAGAACGGCGTGCGCACGGTCCACGGCACGAGCGTGCACGCGCAATTCCTGCTGGCGCTGCTCTATGATCGCGACTGGACGCCGGTGACGAAATCGGTGAACGGCGGCGAATTCACGCTCGAGACCTTTTTCACGCCGCACTTCCACTTCTCGCCCGACACGATCGCCAAGACCGCGGCCCTCGTGTACAACACGCTCGTACCGCGCTTCGGCGAGCCGCAGGCGCCGTCCAAGTATCTGGCGGTGGTGGAAGATCGTTCGTTAGGTCACGGCAGTTGGGCCGTACGGATGAACAACGCCGTGATCTCGGGCGACGACGCGACCATGCTCGACGAGCCGGACCTCGGGCCCTCGTTCCCGTTCGGCCACGAAGTCTCGCACGGCTGGACCATGAACTCGTCGGGACTGGCCGCCAACTTCCTCCAGGAAGGCTGGGCGACGTTCTGTGAATCGCTGCTGCTGCGCGCCGAGTACGGTCCGGCCGCCGAACGGAATTTCTGGGAGCGGATGCGCGCGTCGTACGTGACCGGTCTCGATCGCGCCGGATTTTTAGGGGGATTCGAGGGCAAGCAAAGCATCATCGACAACCCCGACAACGGCCGCATTCACTACTCGAAGGGCTCGTGGATTCTCCACCAGCTGGACTACGTCCTCGGCGATTCGACGTTCGATCGCGGCATCCGCTATTTCATCGCCAACAACGGGCGTGGGCCTAACGGATATCCGGAGTTCATCGCCGACATGTCGCGCGCCGCCGGCCGCGATCTCACGTCGTTCATCATGCCGTGGCTCAGCGGGAAGTACATCCCCGATGTCGAGGCGCACGTCGAGGGAACATCGCTCATCGTCACGCAAGCGCAGCCCGACGTGGTGTTCAACTTGCCGTTGGACATTGCGATCGTGTCCGGCACCGATACCGTGCATCGCACCGTGCACCTCGCGACCCGCGCCGACACTGTGTCGTTGGGCAGCGCTGCCGCTCCGACGCGCGTGGTGGTGGATCCCGACCATCACTTCTTGCTGCGCCGGCACTGGGGCGAAACGAAGACGTTCACGCTGTATGCACCCAACGCCAAGTCCGTGGAGCTCAGCGGCAACTTCATCTCCAAACCCATTGCTGCCACGCGCACGGGCGACGACTGGACCGTGGAGATGCCGATCCCCGAAGGCCGCTACCTCTGGTTGTGGCGCGTGGATGGCAAAAGTCCGTCGGACGAAGCAGCGCTCGCCGCCGTCAAGTCCGGCGGGCCGGATACCAACGCCCTCGCCGGCGTGTTCACCATTCGTCCGTTAGTCCATCTGGATGACCACGACGCGCGCTGAGCGCGTCTCCAACTCTTACAGCGAGCGCACATGACACGCGAATCGTTCACACCGCTCACGCGATGGTTCACCTTCCGCACGTACGTCGTGGCGTCCACGAGCCTGGTCGGCGTGCTCGCGCTGGCGGCCTTCACCAAAGCCACCGCGCACGAGCACTTCCGGGAAATCGACGTCGAGCGCATCAACGTCGTCGAGCCCGACGGCAAGCTGCGCATGACGATCTCCGACGCCGCGCGCTCGCCCGGCTGGATATTTCACGGCAAAGTGGTTCCGGGCCGGCCCAAAGGTGCAGGCATGATCTTCTTCAACGATGAAGGTGAAGAGGATGGAGGCATCGGGTACGGGGGGCGGACGGTCGACGGCAAAGTGCACGCCGACGGCGGCATCGCATTCGATCATTATGAGTCCGATGAAACGGTCACGCTGCGCTACTCGCAGAATGCGGGGCGCACGCAATCGGGACTCATGATCACCGATCGGGCCGACGGTGTGCCGATCCTCACCATGCTCGCCAAGCAGGATTCGCTGCGCGCGATGCCGGCCGGCGCCGCACGCGATTCGGCGATGAAAGCCTTCGTCGAGAACGGCGGTCATCCGCTCGCGGCGCGGCGGTTGTTCGCCGGCCGCGACGCCGACCAGAGCTCCGTCGTTAGTCTGTCCGATCCGCAGGGCCATCCGCGGCTGCGCCTGATGGTCGATTCGACCGGCGCCGCGAGCATCCAGTTCCTCGACACCGCCGGACACGTCACCAGGACGATCACTGCACTCGACTCCCTCGGAGCCAGCCGATGACTGCGCACCGCTCGTTGTCCCTTCGCCTAACGGTAGGCGCCGCAGCGGCATTCGTGTCC
>Ga0134126_10003242_pt1 | contig 20373 bp, 12 predicted proteins | sample KB31752_FD_96881 | JGI IMG/M metagenome (GOLD analysis project Ga0134126, IMG submission 96881) | Terrestrial soil microbial communities with excess Nitrogen fertilizer from Kellogg Biological Station, Michigan, USA - KB3-175-2 | ecosystem: Environmental > Terrestrial > Soil > Unclassified ... | reverse complement strand
GTGCGTCGAAGCATCATGGCCGCTGCGTTTATATTCGGTATTCCGTGTCATAAAGTGGCAGCCGTGGTCGCTCACAAATACGACGATCGTGTTCCGGTCGAGATCGTTTGCTTTTAACTCCTGCCGAATGTCGCCCACACACTCATCGATTTTCTTGATGCAGCCGTAATAATCGGGAAGCTGCTGCTGCCAGTCTCCTGGAAAGCGCCGGAGATCTTCGGGAACAAACGGGTTCTTGTGGCGCTCCGCATAACCTTTCGGCGCCACCATGCGTCCAAGGTCATTCTGCTGATGAGGCTCCAGATAGGACACGACCAGCAGAAAGGGCGATTTCTTGCCAACATTGCGCAGAAACTTCTTGGTCAGACCTGTCAGATAATCGGCGCGATATTCATCTTGAAAAACCATCTCGCGGCCATCGGAATCCCACATCGCCCCCATGTATGGATGAGCGGTGATCTCAAGTTCATTTGATGCCTGCCAAAGGTTCAGGAATCCACCGCGTTGACTTGCCGGGACAGGACCCTGTGTATGCGCGGCGAGATGCCATTTGCCGATGTAATTAGCCGAATAACCCGCCTTGCGGAATTCGGTCGCGATGGTCGTCGCTTGCGCCGAAAGACCGATCTCGCCTCCAGCATTCTTCCAGACGCCGTGCTTCGCCGGGTATTGTCCCGTGAAGAGGCAAGCGCGCGACGGACTGCATACGGGCTGGTTGGTGAACATGTGCCGGTAGAGTGTGCCTTGCCCGGCCATGGCATTCAGATTGGGAGTGAGATCCATCGGATTGCGCCCGTACGCTCCGATGGCGTCCCAGCGGACTTCATCTGCGATCACGACCACTACGTTTGGCTTCAGTATGCCTGCGCCGGTCGTCTGCGCGCCAGCGCTCGCCGCTGCGCTTACTGCCACCGAATTCCGCAACAGGTGACGCCGGGAAATCCCAGCGCGGTCATTTCCGTTGGACATGCCAATTCCCCTTAACCGTTTCTTAACGGCGAGGTGATTGTATCGCCTCGCTCGGCCAGAGCGAGTAGATACATTGATCAGTAAGACACATAACCAATTTAGGGACGGACCCCGGGATTTGCGCCGATCACCAGATTTATCCTCCCGCAACCTTTAGTAACCTTCCTCTCTATGTTGCACAATCCGAGCTACTTTCAATGGGGACGGACCCCATTTTGACAAATAAGCTGCCGTAAAGGCCCCTGATGGCCAGGCGGGCTGTTCAGATTGCGGATGCTCTCGGACGGCCCCGATGGAAACCGGACAGACTCTCCGGCGTTTCGTTCGCCAGCGGCGAAAGAAAGCAGGAAGCGGGAAGATGGCACGAGCGCGCGAATCCCGTTCATAACTGCGGGATTTCCTGGTATACTGAGTTCGTATAGCGATTTAGACCTGAGGCAAGGGATCTTTTGATCTTTTCCACACGCAGCACGGGAGAACCAGCTTGAAGCGCGCCGGATCCGATGATTCCCTCCGCTGTTCCTTCTGCCACAAAAGCCAAGACGTAGTCGGTAAACTCATTTCCTCCCCTAGTGATTACCCCCGCGCCTATATCTGTGACGAATGTATAGCGGTTTGCAATTCCATCATTGAGGATGATCGGCACGAGCAGAGCTACGGCGCCCCGGGCAAACTGCCCCGCCCGCTCGAACTCAAAGAGTACCTGGACCAGTACGTAATCGGTCAAGACGCCACGAAAAAGAAGCTGGCGGTGGCCGTTTATAACCATTACAAACGTATCCAGATGAATAAACAGCGCGGAAGCGACGTCGAGCTTTCGAAGTCGAATATTCTGCTGATCGGTCCCACGGGAACCGGTAAGACGCTGCTGGCTCAAACCTTAGCCCGCATCCTGGATGTTCCGTTCGCGATTGTGGACGCGACGACGTTGACCGAGGCTGGCTACGTGGGCGAAGATGTGGAAAACATCATTCTCCGGCTCTTGCAGAACTCCGACTGGGATGTGCAACGTTGCCAGACCGGAATCATCTACATAGACGAGATCGACAAGATCGGCCGCAAGGACGAAAATCCGTCGATTACCCGCGACGTTTCGGGCGAAGGCGTGCAGCAGGCGCTTTTGAAGATCCTCGAAGGGACAGTGGCCAACGTGCCGCCACAGGGTGGCCGTAAGCATCCTCATCAGGAATTCACGCCGGTAGACACGACCAACATTCTTTTCATTTGCGGTGGCGCTTTTATCGGGCTGGAGAAAACAATTTCGCGGCGTGCGGGAACCAAATCAATCGGATTCATTCCGCCCGATGAGGCCAAGGACAATAAGCTCCGTCCAGGCGCGTCGGCCCGGCGCGATGTCGATCTGCTCGCCCAGGTTCAGCCGGTGGATTTGATCAAGTATGGATTTATCCCCGAATTCATCGGTCGCCTTCCGGTGGTGGCGGTACTTGAGGATCTATCGCGAGACGCTCTGGTGCAGATCCTGACCAAACCGAAGAATGCGATCATCCGCCAATATCAGAAGTTGTTCGAGTTCGAGAATGTTAGACTGAAGTTTAGCGATGAGGCCCTCGAAGCCGTGGCTTCTCTCGCCATGGAACGAAAAGTAGGTGCTCGGGGTCTGCGTATGATCCTTGAGGATCTGATGCTCGACCTGATGTACTATCTCCCCACATTCAAGAAGGTGCGGGAATTCGTCGTTACGAAAGAGATGGTACTTTCGCAGAAGATCAATATGGCTGTCCTTGAGAAGGCAGGCTAGGGACAACCTCACCGTAGAATCAGTCCTGCTAAAATCACCCTCAAGAGAAGGGTTTCCAGTAGTCCCGCTCCCCAGTCCGTGGGAATATCAGCGTAGCGCAAGCACATGGTCACGACAAAAGATAAATCCGACACCAAGCGTCTCCCTATGATGCCGATCCGGGATGTCGTCATTTTCCCGTTCATGATGACGCCGTTCGTCGTGGGCCGGGAATCGAGCGTCCGCGCCCTTGAAGAGGCGCTGGCCGGCGATCGGAAGATCTTTCTGGCGACTCAGCACGATGCGACCATTGATGAGCCGCGCCCCGACGAGATTTACAACGTCGGCACGATCGCTAATATCGTTCAGAATTTGAAATTGCCCGATGGCAATATCAAAGTGCTTGTGGAAGGCGTCGAGCGCGGCAAAACTGTTTCCGTTTCCGAGGACGAAGGCTTCTTCCGTGCGGTAGTCCGGACCACTGCATTTCGGGTAGATCAGGGCAATCAGCTTGAGACGCTGGTCGGCCGTGTCACGAATCTCTTCGAGCAGTACGTAAAGCTCAGTCAGAACCTCAACTACGAAACCATGATCGCCGCCATTCGTGTGGACGATCCGGGCAAACTGGCCGACACTGTCGGCGCAAACCTGCAGCTTACGATTGAGGAGAAGCAGGAACTACTCGAGATTTTCGATCCCATCGACCGCCTGACGCGCGTCGCGGAGTTGCTCGATATCGAAATTGAGAAGCTGAATGTCGACCGCACCATTCAAGGCCGCGTGAAGCGCCAGATGGAGCGGGCACAGAAAGAGTACTATCTCAACGAAAAGATCAAGGCCATCCAGAAGGAGCTGGGCCGCGGTGAAAAGAGCGAATTCGATGAACTGAAGAAGCGTATCGAAACCGCGGGCATGACCAAAGACGGGCTCGAAAAGGCGATGGCGGAGTTGAAGCGCCTTGAGGGCATGCCTCCGATGTCGGCCGAATCCACGGTTTCCCGAAACTACCTGGATTGGCTGCTTGCGGTGCCTTGGAAGAAAAAAACCAAGGAAATTCGCGACCTGAAGTACGCCCGTGAGGTCCTCGAGAGCGATCACTACGGACTCGAAAAGATTAAAGAGCGCATCCTCGAATTTCTTGCGGTGCGCCGGCTCGTGCAAAATCCGAAAGGCTCGATTCTTTGCTTTGTCGGCGCTCCGGGCGTCGGTAAAACATCACTAGGCATGTCGATCGCGAAGGCGACGGGCCGCAAGTTTGTGCGTATGTCGCTCGGCGGCGTACGCGACGAGGCTGAGATTCGCGGCCATCGCCGCACCTACATCGGCGCTCTTCCGGGGCAAGTCATCCAGATGATGAAGAAAGCGGGCACAAAGAACCCCATATTCATGCTGGATGAAATCGACAAAATGTCGATGGATTTCCGCGGCGATCCGTCGGCGGCGTTGCTCGAAGTGCTCGATCCGGAGCAGAACTTCATGTTCGTGGATCACTATCTCGACGTGGAGTACGATCTGAGCCAGGTATTCTTCATCGCCACCGCTAATGTGTTGCACACGATTCCGGCGGCGTTGCAGGACCGCATGGAAGTGATCAGGCTTTCAGGGTATACCGAAGTGGAGAAGTTAGAGATCGCCAAACGCTTCCTGGTCCCGAAGCAAATGAAGGATACGGGCGTTGCGGCCGACAGTATCGAATTTACTCACGAGGGTCTCCAGTCGCTCGTGCAGTCGTATACCCGTGAGGCGGGCGTTCGGAATCTGGAACGCGAAATCGGCAATGTCTGCCGCAAAGTGGCGCGCAAAATTGTAGACGCACAGTCAACTGGCACGGAGGCGCCGCCGGAGCTCGACAATTCGGAAGTAGAAGAGGAACTGGCGCCGGCGCCGGAAGAGAAGACCAGAAAATCGAAAAAGCCGGCCAAGAAAGAAGAAGCAGTCCCGTTGATATCAATCGACAAGATAGTTGTGGACGCTCCAAAGGTTACTGAACTCCTGGGCCCCCAGCGGTTCCGCGACCTCGAACTCGAAAAGAGTAACGATATCGGCGCGACGACCGGACTCGCCTGGACCGAGGTAGGCGGTTCGATTCTCACTACGGAAGCGGCGGTCATGGAAGGCCGTGGAAAAATGACGACGACCGGCAAACTGGGCGACGTCATGCAGGAATCGGCGCATGCCGCGATGAGCTATATACGTTCGCGGGCGCAATATCTCGGTTTGCCGAAGGACTTCTACCGCCATCTGGATATTCACGTACACGTGCCGGAAGGCGCCATCCCGAAAGACGGCCCGTCCGCGGGCATCACAATCGCCACCAGCATATCGAGCGCCCTGACGGGCATTGCAGTTCGCGGCGATATTGCAATGACGGGCGAAATCACCGTGCGAGGGCGGGTTTTGCCAATCGGCGGTCTAAAAGAAAAACTGCTTGCCGCTCACCGACACGGCATCATGGAAGTAATTCTTCCAAAAGATAACGAAAAGGATCTAGCCGATATCCCGGAGAACATCCGGAAGGAAATGAAGCTGCATTTCGTCGAGTCGATGGACGCTGTGTTGAAGTTGGCGCTTGTGCGCGACATTGTGGCGCTGACGGTGGCCCCGGCCACTGCCGCCGATCTCGCGGCGCGTTCCACCGAGGAAAACGTTACGCACTAAGGCGGAGAAGGCAGCCTCTCGAGCGATACGTCCAAAGGGTCAGGCATGCCGGCGACACACACGGAAACGGCGCCCAGCTTAATCGTTAGCGCGGTTGGGCCTCAGCAGTTCCCGCCGGAGTCTCCCGGAAGGGCCGGGGTTATCGAAATTGCTTTCCTCGGAAGGAGCAACGTCGGCAAATCAAGCCTGCTAAACAAGCTGGTCGGCCGCCCGGGCCTCGCATTTACGAGTTCGCAGCCCGGCCGCACGCAAATGATCAATTTTTTCCGAGTCGATGAAGAAGTACAGTTCGTCGACTTGCCGGGTTATGGGTTCGCCAGGGTTCCGCTGCCCCAAAAGCAAGAGTGGCGGAAGCTGATAGAAGCGTATCTGGTGAACCGCTCCAGCCTCGCGCTTTCGTTCTTGTTATTGGACGCTCGCCGGGGATGGATGGATATGGACCTGGAACTCAAGCAGTGGCTTGAATTCCACAACCGTCGATATCAGGTGATTGTCACCAAAATCGACAAACTCAAGAGCAAAAATCAACAAATCGCAGGACTGGCTTCGATCCGCAAACAAATACCGGAGCAGGAACCAGTACCGTTCTCGGCCGTAGATGGCCGGGGAGTGAGGGAAATTTGGCAAATCATCTCGAAAATCAGGAAGAGGCAGTAGCCTCCGCGGCTTCCACCGAAGGAAAGCCCACTGATCAAACTGTAGAACCAGCTTCGACGAAGCCGGCAGAGAATGGCAGCAAGCCCGCCGAGGCGAAGGGCGAGGATTCGGAAGTGAAGCTCGCAGAACCTAAGCCGGAGAAGGCCACAACAGCCCGGCTGCGCGCCGTTGCTTCCGAAGTGCGGCACACCGAGGCAAGGGGAGATGGCCCGCGCGGCGAGCGTCCGCCCGTGCGATCTACCGAAGCCCGGCCTAACGAAGGGCGCGCCGCGACGGAGCAGCGGCCCCCGGAGAACCGGCCTGCCGATGCAAAGCCCGCCGAGACGAGAGGCGCGGAGAACAATGGCTCTCCGGTCCAGGATGGCAAGCGTCTACGGCATTCGATCGGCAATACCGGCCAGCAGAAGAATGGCACACCGACGCTTGACCTAGTCGAGTTGAAGGACATGAGCATTCTGAAGCTCAATCAGATCGCGAAAGATCTCGGTGTGCAGGGCGCGGCTGGTCTGCGCAAGCAGGAATTGATTTTCAAAATCCTGCAAACTCAGGCAGAAAAGAGTGGCCTCATCTTCTCGGAAGGCGTACTGGAATGCCTGCCGGACGGCTTCGGCTTTCTGCGCGCGCCTGAGTACAACTATCTGCCGGGCCCCGACGACGTATACGTCTCGCCATCGCAAATCCGGCGATTCGATCTGCGCACCGGCGACACCGTTTCCGGCCAAATCCGGCCGCCCAAAGAAGGCGAGCGTTATTTCGCGCTGATCAAAGTCGACGCGATCAACTTTGAACCGCCCGAGGAAGCGCGCAATAAGATCTTCTTCGATAACCTGACGCCGCTCTATCCGCATGGGCGGATCAAAATGGAAACGGCCAAGGACAACTATTCCGGCCGTGTGATGGACTTACTTACGCCGATCGGCAAGGGACAGCGCGGCTTGATCGTCGCGCCGCCGCGCACCGGCAAGACCATGATGCTGCAGAGCATCGCCAATTCCATTACGACGAATCATCCGGAAATCAACCTCATCGTTCTTTTAATCGATGAGCGGCCGGAAGAAGTGACCGACATGCAGCGGTCCGTCAAGGGTGAAGTCATCAGTTCGACGTTCGACGAGCCCGCATCGCGGCACGTGCAAGTAGCCGAAATGGTGATTGAGAAGGCGAAGCGCCTGGTCGAGCATAAGCGCGATGTCGTAATTCTGCTCGATTCGATCACGCGCCTCGCGCGTGCGTATAACACGGTCGTTCCGCCGTCCGGAAAGGTGCTTTCCGGCGGCGTCGACTCAAACGCGCTACAGCGGCCGAAGCGGTTCTTTGGCGCTGCCCGCAATATCGAAGAGGGTGGATCGCTAACCATCGTGGCGACCGCGCTGGTCGATACGGGCAGCCGCATGGACGACGTGATTTTCGAAGAGTTCAAAGGCACCGGCAACATGGAAATTCACCTCGACCGGAAGCTCGTCGATAAGCGCGTGTTCCCAGCAATCGATATCAACCGGAGCGGTACGCGTAAAGAAGAGCTGCTGATGCCCAAAGAGGAACTCAACCGTGTCTGGGTATTGCGCAAAGTGCTGAACCCGCTATCGCCCGTCGAATCAATGGAGTTGCTGATCGACAAGCTCGCAAAGACGCGTAGCAACGCCGAGTTCCTGGCGGCGATGAGCGGTTAGCTACTTCGCGTGCGGGACCGTTGCCTGTTGGAGGGGCGAGGCATGCCTCGCCCGCCGCTTCTCTAGCTAAGCGTCCCTTTCAGCATCGTGTATGAATGCGGGGCGAATCTGTAGGTCAGGCGATTGCCGCTCGCTTGCGTGCTTTTCTTCGTGACTTTCACGTTCGTCACACCGAAGTCATTCTCCGATTTGATATCCGGTCCGTTGACCTCGGATACTTCGAAATTCGAAGAGAACTTGCTTTCCTGCGCTTCAAAAGCGACCTCGACCCCCTGATCGCGATGCCGGTTCACCACGTTGAGCACCAGCGTTCCGTCTTTATGAGCGGCCGAGATGTCGAGATATGGCACTTTGCCGAAGCGCTGGCTCTCATACGTTGGCGATTCGATCTCGAGCTGGAGGGCAGTCCCGAACGAATTGTTCGCGAAAAGCTGTAGCGGATAGTAAATGGTCTGCAAATAGAGTCCGGTTTCATTCGTAAATATCGGCGCGATCACGTTTACGATCTGAGCCATATTCGCGATCTTCACGATATGCGCGTAGTTGATGAAGGTGTTGAGAAACGTCGCAATGACGAGTGCGTCTTCGAGGTTGTATTTTTCTTCGAGAATACGGCGGCCTCGCTGCTTGTCGCCGCGCGCGCGATACCAGACGTTCCATTCGTCCCAAGCAATGTGGATCGCCGGCGCTTTCGGGTCTTCCGTAAGCGTGCTGCGAATGATGCCTTCCGCGGTTTTGGTCTTGTCCGCCAGGTCGAGTGAACTCGCGAGGAAGTCATAATAATCGTTCTTCCGGTTTCCGACGTAAAGATGCATCGAGAGGTAATCGGCGTGTCGGGCGAGATATTGCAGGACGGTCCGGTTCCAGCCCACCCAGTCGGCGTTGTAATTGGATGAGCCCGCCGCGATCAGCTTAATCTTCGGGTCCGTCCACTTCATCATCTTCGCGGCTTCGAGCGCGAATTTGCCGTAATCGTCGGCCGTTCGATGCCCCATTTGCCAGGGGCCGTCCATTTCGTTGCCTAGACCCCAATAATCGACGCGCCATGGCTTTGGCCGGCCATTCTTTTCGCGCTGCTTCGTGAGCGCTGTGCCTTCGGGGTAGTTGCAGTATTCCACCCACTGCTGGGCCTCGTCCCACGTGCCGGTGCCCAGGTTCGCGCAGAGATACGGCTCGGTTCCGAGCATCTCGGCGTAGTTCAGGAATTCATGAGTGCCGAAACGGTTGCTTTCGATTGTGCCCCAGGCCAGTTCCAGCCGCGCCGGGCGCTGATCGCGCGGGCCGATGCCGTCGCGCCAGTGATAATTCGATGAAAAGTTGCCACCCGGCCAGCGCAGGAGCGTTACATTCAGATCTTTGATTGCTTTCTCCACGTCCCGGCGATAGCCGTTGGAATCGGATAACGACGAGCCCTCGTCGAAAATGCCGCCGTAGATGCACCGGCCAAGGTGTTCGGCGAAATTCCCATAAATCTTAGGATCGATCTCGCCAATTTTCCGCTCCGGGTCAAGCTTGACGCGCGAGCGGTTTGAACTCGGTTGTCCTTTCAGGAGAAACGGAGCACCCAACAGTGCAGTACTAACTGAGCGGCGCGAAGGCTGGAATGGCATTGAGTCTCTCTTCCGTAGAGGGCGTCTGGTCCAGGAGGACTTTCACTATAGCGAAAGTGAAATGCTAGGGCGTGCAACCGTGTACACTTCAACTCAAATAGTAAACACGGGCCAGAATGAGAGATAAGTATATCGGCCGGTTTGACGGCCTGTCAATCAAAATCGGGCTTTCTGAAATCGCTTACAGATTGTGGCTTTGACGGCGGGTGTTCGTCATCCCAACCCGTTTACAGATGAAATTCCTGCCCGATGTCCTGCAGGCACACGCGGTCGGCGCCTATAGCTTGGATAAGGCGCTCAATCGGCTCGTGGCGCGGTTCACGGCTGAGCTGGAAGGTCTGGTGATGAACCGGGAGAATCCGCTCGGCGCCGGCATCGTTGGCCATCTTCGCGGCTTGCTCGGGATTGCAGTGGAAGCGAATCCAGGGATCGTACGCGCCGATAGGCATGATGGCGAGGTCGATCGATTTGCTTGTTCTGGCGCTCTTGAATTTGTCCGTAAGAGCGGTATCACCGCCAAACAGAATCCGGCGCTTCCCAATCTCGATCACATAGCCGTTATAGCCTCGGTATGTGTCGGTACGGACACGAGCTCCCCAGTGATTCACCTCGAACGCTTTAACGAACGCCGCGCCAACGCGCGCCGACTCGCCCCAGCCAAGCTCCTGCACGGACTGATAGCGACGCACTCGCAGAAGATCGGATGTCCGGTAGGCCGTGATGACCGACGTACGATCGCTTCGTAGAGCCCGAAGGCTCGGCCGGTCGAAGTGATCCATGTGAGCGTGCGACAGGAGAATCAGGTCCGGACGGGGCAGGTCTTCGGGCTGGAGCGCCGGCGAAACCAAGCGCTTAATGCCAACCGTGACGGGTCCCAGCTCGATGCCAACGCGGTCGCTAAAAACAGGATCGGTCAGGACTGTATAGCCGTCCACCTTTAAGTACACCGTGCTGTGGCCTAGCCATGCGGCGTGAATCCCCTTGTCGGGCCACGCCTTCGGGTTCGGCGCATACGGGGCAGGTAGGATGGGCCGGGGAACTTCTTTGGACATCTGCCGGAGCACCTTCGGCGCGGTGCGCATCAGGAGAACGGCTCGGGAAGGCGACTGAATTTCGTGCACCTGGATGTTGTTGCTCACCAATCGATTGGATGCTGGCACGCACTCGTTTGACCCTTCAACCCAGCGGAATGGTCACAATCGAAATTGAGAAAAACTACCAAAGTGCGTCTGCGGAGAGCGAATCTGGAGCGGGAGACGGGATTCGAACCCGCGACATCAACCTTGGCAAGGTTGCACTCTACCAACTGAGCTACTCCCGCCCGGAGGAGTAATCCACATTCTCCAACGATCTTGTTCCGAAGTCAATTCATGTGATTGTAACTGCTGGTTTTACGAGTGAGGCCTCCCGGTGGAGAAGTGGAAAACTGGTGTGACCGGGAAATCGTTACACCTATTATAGCCTTTTAAATTAATAACTTAGAACCACAACAGATTTGTCTTCCGAACCCTAGCGGCTATGTTATTCTGTTGATTCCGAAGAACGGAACGGTTCCTCCCCCGGCTGAATTCGAAGCGTTGGCTCGGACCGCCGGGTATCTCCTACAAGTGAAATTCGCTGTTTTCCACAGGTGTGGAAAATGTGTGAGAAACGTGTCCCGTGTCGGTCAAATTCGCATTTGGGGGTAGCGGACGTGAGCACCTTGTGGGAACAGATCAAAGAATGCTTGGCGCGCAAATTGAGTCCGGATGCCTACCAGAACTGGATTTCCCGAACGGAACAGGCGGAATACCAGAATGGGCTGTTGGTGGTCAGTGTTCCGGATGAGACGACAAAGACTTGGATTGAGCAGGAATACGCGGTTCATATCCGTGGAATTCTTGCAGATCTTGAGACTCCCGTTCAGAAGATCCAATACATACTGGGAGCCCCTCTCCTGGCCATGGCCGCCCACAATGGGGGCACGAATGGCGCTACAGCTCAATCTATCGCCGAGCCGATGTTTGAAAACTCGGCTTCGTGGCTGAATCCGCGGCTTACCTTCGACAGCTATGTCGTCGGATCCTCCAATCAGCTTGCACATGCCGCGGCAATGGCCGTCTCCAAGATGCCTTCCCGCAGCTACAACCCGCTGTTCATCTACGGCGCAACCGGCATCGGCAAGACGCATCTGATGCACGCGGTGGGGCAAAACCTCCTGCAGAATTTCAGCGGCCTAAACGTGGTCTACACTTCCACGGAAAGATTCGTGAACGAATTAGTTGCCTGCTTGAAGAATGGGCGGATGACGCAGTTTCACCGTCACTATCGCTCAGCGGACGCGCTCCTGATTGACGATATCCATGTGCTCGCCGGCAAGGAGCGGACGCAGGAAGAGTTCTTCCATACCTTCAACGAGTTGCACGAGCATCGCAAGCAGATCGTGATATCGAGCGATTCGCCGCCGAAAGAGCTCTCGAGCCTTTTCGAGCGTCTCCGGTCGCGATTCGAGTGGGGCCTGATTGTTGACGTCCAACCGCCCGATCTCGAGACAAAAATGGCCATCCTCGACAAGAAGGCCGAAACCGAAGGCGTCCACCTACCCGACGATGTCCGGAGCTACATCGCAACGAAGACCAAATCGAATGTACGCGAACTTGAAGGAGCTCTCACCCGGTTGATCGCTGTTTCTTCGCTCACCGGGGCCCCTATTACCGTAGCCATGGCTCAGCAGACGCTGAAATACATGGGCGCAGCATCGGACCGCCGAATTTCGATTGATTCCATTGTCCGGGCGGTGGCCGAAAAGTTCAGTCTTGCCCCGTCGCAGCTCAAGATGAAGAGCAACACCAGGCAGATCGCCTACCCGCGACAGATCGCCATGTATTTGTGTAAGGAATTGACCCGTGCTTCTTTGCCGGAGATTGGGCGCGCTTTCGGTGGAAAACATCACACTACGGTCCTTCACTCGATTCAGAAGATCGAGGACCTCAGACAGCGCGAAGAAGATTTAAACAGGCTTATCCAAAGCCTATTCGACTCATTGCAATAGACTTACAGGAGTTTTCCACAATCACGCCAAAAACCTGGATGTGAAAACGTGTTGGAAACCGGATCAGGGGGCACTCTAGCACCGTCCGACACCTGAAAATCCACAGGCGGGAAGTGACGGAAGCACTAGGATTTAGTATAATTTAGAGAGAAATCAACATTTCCACAGGACCTACGAATACGAGTCTCTCTTGAGCTTAAAAAATAGCCTCGTAGAAGTAAGAAGCACAACGGCCGATCCGGCCGGCAGGGTTCCAAGCATTTCTAAAGACGGTTGTAGACTTCACTAGGGAGACACGCAACAACCCGTATGGAATTTTCGGTTAGCAAGTCCGATCTGGTAAGGGAATTAGGGCTGACGCAGGGAGTTGTCGAAAAGAAGACGACGATTCCGATTCTGTCGAATATCTTGATTGAGACTGACAAGGACCAGGTCTGGCTGACGGCAACAGACCTCGAGCTTGGCATCCGTTGTGCGTGCCCGGCGCGGATCAAGAAAGAAGGGGCGGGCACCATACCCGCACGACGCCTGCTGGACTATGTACGTCTCCTGCCGGACGCGGATGTACAGGTGAAGCTGCAGGAGAACCAGTGGGCGAGCTTAGTTTGTGGCCGTTCGCGTACCCGGATTGCCGGTATGTCACGGGAGAGCTTTCCGGAACTGCCGCAGATGCCGGACATTCTGGCGAGGCTGCCGCTCGCGATGCTGTCGCAGATGATCCAGCGCACGATTTTCGCCATCTCGGCCGAGGAGTCACGGTTTACCCTGAACGGCGCGCTGCTGGTTCTACACGATAAGGGGATCATCATGGTGGCGACCGACGGACATCGGCTCTCCATGATCGAGCAGGCGGTTCCCCTGGAAGTTGAAGATGTGTATAAGGCTCTCTTGCCCAAAAAGGCGATGCTCGAGATTTTGAAGCTGGCAAGCGACAATGGCGAAGCGCAAATCGATTTTGCCGGCAATGAGAACCATCTGTTCTTCCAGATCGAGAAACGCCTCCTGCTGGGCCGGAAGCTGACGGGAAACTTCCCCGATTATGAGCGTGTGCTGCCGAAGGAGCATTCGCATTCGGTTTCAATCGGCCGGGACGATTTGCGTTCCGCTCTCGAACGCGTGTCGCAGTTCTCGGACGAACGGTCGCGTGCTGTACGCCTGAAAGTGGCGGCGGGCGAGTTGCAAGTGCATTCCTCAATTTCCGAAACCGGCGAAAGCGAGGAGACCATTCCGGTCGAGTATGGCGGTCCGGATCTGGAGATCGGTTTCAACGCGCAGTATCTACTGGATTTTCTGCGTGTCGTGGACCAGACGGAAGTCGAATTTCATTTTAAGGATTCGAACAGCGCGGGCGAATTGCGGCCCAAAGCGGCGCCGGAAGGCGTCAATTACCGCTACGTCGTCATGCCGATGCGGATCTGAGCCCTCGATTGAGGGCATTGGCAAGTGAGAAGAAAGCAAGATGCAAAATATGGCAACAACAGTAGCCTCCAACGAACAGACTTACGACGCGAGCAGTATCAAGGTATTGGAAGGATTGGAAGCGGTGCGGCTTCGGCCGGCAATGTATATCGGCTCGACCGGAGAATCGGGTCTGCACCACTTGGTCTATGAGGTCGTAGATAACTCTGTCGATGAGGCGCTAGCTGGCTACTGCACGGAAGTCACGGTCACGTTGCATAGCGATGACTCGGCGACAATTGTGGACAACGGACGCGGCATCCCCGTGAAAATGCACGAAGCGGAAGGCGTATCGGCGGCGGAAGTTGTCATGACGAAGCTACACGCCGGCGGCAAGTTCGATTCGAACACATACAAGGTGTCCGGTGGTCTCCATGGCGTGGGTGTGAGCTGCGTCAACGCGTTGAGCGAGACCCTGCACCTCGAGATTTGGCGTGATAAGGGAACGTGGGAGCAGGACTACGAGCGCGGCATCCCGAAGGCTCCGCTGCACCAGACGGGAAAGGCCAACAAGACCGGAACGAAGATCACGTTCAAGGCCGACACGACCATCATGACGGCGACGCATTTCGATTTCGACATCCTGGCGAATCGACTGCGGCAGCTTGCGTTCCTGAACAAGGGCCTGAAAATCGTTTTGATTGACGAACGCGGCGACGATGAGCGCAAGGAAGAGTTCTTCTATAGCGGCGGTATCGCAGAGTTTATCAAGCACTTGAACCGCGGAAAAACGGTTCTGCATGACAAGCCCATTCACTTTGAAGGCGAACGCGATCTGCCGGCTGGCGTGTTGTACATGGAAGTCGCGCTCCAATACAACGACTCGTACTCGGAAACGATTTTCAGCTTCGCGAACAACATCAACACTGTGGACGGCGGCTCGCACCTCAGCGGTTTCCGAAGCGCGCTTACACGCACTATTAACTCGGCGGGACAACAAGGCGGTCTCTTTCGCGATGTGAAAGAAAATCTGACGGGCGACGACGTTCGCGAAGGCCTCACAGCGGTCATCAGCGTGAAACTGCCGCAGCCGCAGTTTGAAGGACAAACCAAGGGCAAGCTGAATTCGGATATCCAGGGTCAGGTCGTCCAACTCATCAACGAGAAGCTTGGCGAATTTTTCGATAAGAATCCGTCGGTGATGAAGAAGATCGTCTCGAAGGCGATTGACGCGGCGCGGGCTCGTGAAGCCGCGCGCAAGGCCCGCGATCTGACGCGGCGTAAAGGCGCGCTCGATTCCGGCGGCTTGCCAGGCAAACTCGCCGATTGCCAGGAGCGCGATCCGGACCGCTGCGAGCTCTTTCTAGTGGAGGGTGAATCGGCCGGCGGCACCGCGAAAAGCGGGCGCGACCGCCGCTATCAGGCAATCCTGCCACTAAAGGGCAAAATCCTTAACGTGGAGAAAGCCCGCTATGACAAGATGCTGGGCCACGAAGAAATTCGGGCGATGATTACCGCCATCGGCACCGGCATCGGCAGAGGCGAGGATTTCGACCTCGCCAAGTTGCGCTACGGCAAGATCATCATCATGACCGATGCGGACGTGGACGGCTCGCACATCCGCACGCTGCTACTGACGTTTTTCTTCCGGCACATGCAGGAGCTGATCACCCGCGGCAAAATATTTGTGGCCCAGCCGCCGCTCTATCGGATCAAAAAAGGCAAGAGCGAGAAGTACATCAAGAACGACAAAGAATTCACGCGCGAAATCCTGCGGCGCGCCACTGAGAATCTTCACGTGGAAGTCGGCATCGATCCTGCGAATGTCGAGAAAATCGAGGGCACGGAACTTCGCAATTACCTGATGTCTCTCGACGAATTGCAGCAGGTGTGCAGGCGAATGGAGCGTCGGGTTCGCGACCCGCGCATTGTGGACGTGCTTCTGGATGTCGACTTAGGTATCGACGCCAAAACAGATTTGCAGGATGAAGCCAAGGTAAGGTCGCTCTCCGAGCGTTTGAAAGCTGTGAAGCTCGAAGCCGGCATGGAGCGGGAAGAAGAGCATTCGGCCTGGATGGCCAGTTACAAAGACCCGACGAACGCGACCCGCTACATCAACACGGAGTTTGTGGCCGGGCCCGAGTATCGCCGGTTGCGCGCGCTCGTGAAGCAAACGGCTAAATACAACAACCCGCCATTCACGGTTGTGAAGGATACCCACCGCGAACTGATTCCGGCGTGGCGCGATCTACTGGCCTACATAAAGAACGAAGGCAGCCGCGAAGTAAATATTCAACGTTACAAGGGACTCGGTGAGATGAATGCCGGGCAGCTTTGGGAGACGACGATGAACGCGGAGACTCGCACGCTGCTACAAGTCGACCTGAAGGATTTCGCCGAGACCGAACCTATCTTCTCGACATTGATGGGCGAGGACGTGGAAGCGCGCCGCAAGTTCATCGAAGAGAACGCGCTGGACGTGCGGAATCTGGACGTGTAGACGCGCAGTCTGAGTAGACTCTTCCGGTGCAGGCGCTCCCTCTCGAAACTTCTAGAATCGCGCGCCGGCCGGGCATGCCCGGGCCCTACACGTAGGGGGAGGCTTGTCTCTCCCGCTTTGCCTCAGCTTGATGCGCTGCGCTCAGAAACTTCTTCAGGCGCTTCTTGAGTGTGGAACATCGCGCAGTTCGCATTCCCAGATTTTCAGGCTCTTCCAACCATTCCGGTGGTGTTGAAAACGCTCGCCGAAGAAGTTCGGCCTCATGTTGAGATGACCTTCCTGAGTTCATCCGTAAGTCCGGTGGCAATCCGTTCTACATCAGTAGCCATCGGAACCGCTGTGAGCCACAGATGAACTACCCGCGTACCGACAGTCAGCTCGGCTCGGTGGATCAGCCTCCCTTGCTCACGTCGCCAATTCCAGGTATGGGGTGAGCACGGATACGCCAGGCACGCGATCACCCTCGGCGTGCGTCCCAAGTTCGCGTATGCTAGAACCTGGAGTAGATCATGCCGATGCTGCTCCCTCAACTCTTCTTCAAGGTTCATCCACGATCGCTGCTGCAACTCCTCCCAGTGGCGTTTGTATTTCGCGTCCACGATGAGCGTCGTGGATTCCCATTCCAGCCAGATATCCGGCACCAGCGACTTTTGAGAGCCGAGGTAAGGCGGCTCCCAACTAATCGCATGGACCGTTTCTCGCTTCCTTCCAACGCGGATTTGCCCACCAGTTCGCTGCGCCACAACGCGAAACACCGTCTCGATCCATGCCTCGAAGAACTGATCCATCGACATGGTCCAAGGAATGCCCTCAAGGTCGCTCAGTCCTGCGAGCCCACGCTCGTCGATCGTCCATTCGATGGCTTGGACGCCGTTCAAGAATGGCGCACTCCGCATGGGTCGCTGACGCCAGCTGCTCAATGTAGTCGAGGATGGCACGTATTCCGGCACGGTTTGAACTCTGCGCAATAGCCCTTGGCCGAATTCAATCAAGCGATGCACGAACGCACCGTGCTCCTTTTGTGTTTCCAATGCCCGCAACTGGCGCTCAACGGTGTGCCGAACCGCACCTTTGAGCAGTCGATCATCGCGCAGGTCTGGAAATGTACATGGGATGGAGAGAAACTTCGCGTGCCCCAAGCTCCTGGTCGCGTATTCCGCCCAATGTACCGAACCGCGTGGCGCCTTGCGCGTCTCCGTGGCAAGTTCAAATCGCCGGTCGAGCGAATCGAGTAGCTCTTTAAGCCTTGTCAAAATCATGAACGACAGCACCCACACTGGTACCCGACGTTCCGAACGGCGGAGGAGCGGTAACTGGAGCGGTGTTGGGCCGACTCTCCACCCCATCTCTGCCAGCATCCGCCCGATGCCCGCCCACGGAAATCGAGGCTGCACCACAAGCCCATAATCGAGCCGTGCGGTCGTCGGCGAAATCAAAGGAATGGCGCCGACCGCACTTCCGGCCTGAATTAGCAGATACAAATCGTTCCCGTCGTAATCGCGGTCAATCCGAACATCCAATCGCGCCATTAGTGAATGATTCTGAACCACGAACTGTTCAGTTAACCGGGCTGCCAGCGTTTGAGGATCGCGCAATCGGCGCAGTTGGAAGAAATCGATGGCCGACCGACGCGACATCGAATGATCTTCGACCTCAAGACATATTTCCGTTGCCCGCGAGGGCTCCACCAACGGCGCCAATCGTGGTAGATGGTGCTTGCGCGTGCGCCTCACAGGCTGCGCAGCTTCTGCAAGTAGCCGCGGATGGGTTCCGCGAACCCACCGACGTAGCCCTGCGCCAGATACTCTTCGAGCAGCGGAGCTAAATTCACCCGCAGGCTTTGCTTGGCGCGGGCTTCGTCGGATTCCAGGAAGTACGAGTGCCCGGGCACCAGAGGGAAGGCATCATCCGTTGCGTGCTCGACGAAAATCGAAACCAGTTCCTTGAATGCTTGCCGCATCGTGGCGCAGCCGAGTTGTTCAACGATACTCATCCGCGGCCACAGCGAAACGAACGCGAAGCGCCGCCGCACCGCGACATCGACGATCGCAATACTGCGATCCGCGCTGTTCATCGTTCCCAGGATGTGCAGATTCGTCGGCAGGAAGAACGTTCGGTGAAACGGTTCACCGAAGTCATATGGCAGATCGATCTTGCGAGCGGAGCCTACGCTCGCTTCCAGTAAGAAGATCGCCTCGCCCAAAATCTTGGCTAGGTCAGTGCGATTGATCTCGTCGATATGCAGGAGGTAGCTGTGTTCGGGATCCGAGAGGGCTTGCGCCGCGGCTTCCATCAGGAACCCAGGCGAGGGTGTGAACCGAAAACCCATTTCCCCGCCTGTCGTCGCCGGTGCCAGGCCGCCGATGAAGTTCTCGTAGGTCGTATTGGGGTGAAACTGGATGCTTCGTCCCCGGCCGGCGTATTCTTCTCGCAGAAGCTCTGTGGCGATCATTGTTTTGCCGGTGCCCGGCGGCCCTGAACAATGACGTATCGCCGGTTCGCAAGCAAATCGGCAACCTGCGAGCGTTCAACCGTTGGCATCAGGTGGTCGAACCAAGCCCCTCGGATCGATTCATAGCTTACCAGGCACGGTGCGATGGGTCGATACCCGCGTTCCTCAAATAGCAGATCTATGAACGCGGTCACCGCGGCGTCCGTACCTGCCTGATCCGATGTTGGGCAGTAAAGAGCGTAGATCTCTTTGCCGTATTTATCAAACACGGTTTTGTACGCCGGCCAAGCCTGTTTCACGGTCTCCGGAACCGGCACGTCGGTGCGCGTCGGGTCCTGTTTTGCCCAGGCTACAAGTGATCCGTTGCCATACTCACGGTTCAGCCACGAACTAATTGCCTGGGCCTTCCGAGCGTGACCAGGTCGCCCCAGAATGGCTTCGTCGGGGCTCAACCCTTGCGTCCCGACGACCAACCCAACGAGAGAAGGTGCATCCGGAACGGGAAATATCACGAACGAAAGGCCGCTATATGGTCCCGAAGATGGGTTCGACGGATGGATGTAGGCTGCAAATGGGACACCCGAGTCCGCGCTCATCCCCGGTGCTCGCCGCGTCACCGCCTTCGCTGCCTCCTTCGGATAGCGGCCTTCCGGGCTACCGAACAGCGCTTCGAACGCTGCTTTGTTTCGCTCTGACCAAGCATCCTGCGTTGGAGAGTGGATGATTTCGAATAGAGGAGCAAGGCTCATACGCTACCAAGGTCAGAGGTTAACACCAGTACTCCCGTATAGCGCAAATTGGCCGGGTAGTGTCAAGGATTTTGTGCTCCATTTCCCGCCAGTGATAAGTCCTGGCAAGGAAACGACGTCACGGCTCCAACATCTTCGATTCGCAAACTTTCAGCTCTTTGGGTCAACGTCATTGGCGAACAGGCATTCCCAGTCGCTCTCTAAGCCAGCCCGCGCCATTTCGCCGCCGGCAAAGAATTCATAGAACGTCGGCATTACGATTCTGTCTCCGGAAAGTCCCCGCCATCCGATTATCGGCGAATCGCGTGAAACGACGGGCTTACTTCGCCCGCGCCATACAGGTTATTTTCGCCTTGCAAGTAAACTAATTTTAATGACGGCTCGGGTGCTTGTTCTCTCGCTCTATCCCTGCATTGTGTTCGCCGCCATGAATTCGCCGGCCGGTCCTTCGGCCAATCCCGACACCCCGCTTGATCGCGCCGTCAAAGAATTCAAGACCGAAACAGAGGCCCTGGGCATTCGTCCGGGGCAGATCAATTCGCAAGCCGGACCGCCCGCCCGCAAACTCGCCTGGCACGGGCGCATCTTCGAAAATTTCCGTAACGATGTGCTGGATGCCGTACCCCACGAGATCAAGCAGCGCGGCGAAGATAAATCGCTCCTGCAGCGAAATCAGTTCGGCTTCAACGTCTCGGGGCCGCTGATCATTCCGAAGGTCCTAAGCTCGCGAAGCAATACGTTCTTCTCGCTGTCCTACGAGGGCGTCCGCGAGCGGATTGCCCGCACATACCTCAGGACCGTGCCGACACTCCCCGAACGCTTGGGCGACTTCTCGAACACTGTGGATCAGGCGGGAAATACGCTGCCGGTCTACGATCCGGCGGCAACCCGTCCGAACCCCAACTACGATGCCAGCCAGGCCGTCTCGTCTACGAATCTTC